>Ga0105250_10000614_pt1 | contig 23253 bp, 19 predicted proteins | sample KBSS54metaG_FD_80425 | JGI IMG/M metagenome (GOLD analysis project Ga0105250, IMG submission 80425) | Switchgrass rhizosphere microbial communities from Kellogg Biological Station, Michigan, USA - KBS S5-4 metaG | ecosystem: Host-associated > Plants > Roots > Rhizosphere > Soil | place...
AAGCTGGCGCTGGCGAAAGGGCTGCAGGATGCGGGGGTGAATGTGCTGGATATTGGCATGTCGGGCACCGAAGAGATTTACTTCGCCACCTTCCACCTTGGCATTGACGGCGGTATTGAAGTGACCGCCAGCCATAATCCGATGGATTACAACGGCATGAAGCTGGTGCGGGAAGGGGCGCGGCCCATCAGCGGTGATACCGGTCTGCGCGACGTGCAGCGCCTGGCGGAAGCCAACGACTTCCCGGCGGTTGATGCGACAAAACGTGGCCACTACCAGCGTATTACAACCCGCGATGCCTACATCGACCACCTGCTGGGTTACATCAATCCCGGCAGCCTGAGACCGATGAAGCTGGTGCTCAACTCCGGCAACGGTGCGGCAGGTCCGGTGGTTGACGCCATTGAAGCCCGTTTTAAGGCGCGGGGTGTGCCGGTCGAGTTCATCAAAATTCACAATACGCCGGATGGCAACTTCCCCAACGGTATTCCTAATCCTCTGCTGCCGGAATGCCGGGCCGACACGCGCAATGCGGTGATTGAACACGGTGCGGATATGGGGATTGCCTTCGACGGTGATTTTGACCGCTGCTTCCTGTTCGATGAAAAAGGTCAGTTCATTGAGGGCTACTACATTGTCGGCCTGCTGGCAGAAGCGTTTCTGGAGAAGAATCCGGGGGCGAAAATTATCCACGACCCGCGCCTGTCCTGGAATACCGTGGACGTGGTGACGGCGGCAGGCGGTAAACCGGTGATGTCAAAAACCGGGCACGCGTTTATCAAAGAGCGGATGCGCCATGAAGATGCCATTTATGGCGGTGAAATGAGCGCGCATCACTATTTCCGTGATTTTGCTTACTGCGACAGCGGAATGATCCCGTGGCTGCTGGTGGCGGAACTGCTGAGTCTGAAAGGACAGTCGCTGGGTGAACTGGTCCGTGACCGGATGGTGGCCTATCCGGCGAGTGGGGAAATCAACAGCACGCTGGCAGAGCCGGCGGCAGCGATTGCGCGTGTGGAGCAGCACTTTTCCCGTGAGGCGCTGACGGTGGACAGAACGGACGGTATCAGCATGGCGTTTGTCGACTGGCGCTTCAATTTACGCTCTTCCAATACCGAACCGGTGGTGCGCCTTAACGTGGAATCGCGCGGAAATATTCCGTTGATGGAAGCGCGAACGCGCACTCTTCTGGCGTTACTGAATCAGTAATGCCGGTGCTTCCTTTGCCCGCTTATGGGCAAAGGGTGACTAACAGGAACCACGATGACACATCTAAAAAAGCGCGAACGCGCCAAAACCAATGCGTCGTTAATTTCGATGGTGCAACGCTTTTCAGATATCACCATCATGTTTGGCGGGTTGTGGGTGATCTGCGAATTAAGCGGTTTGCCTTTCCTGTATATGCACCTGCTGGTGGCGCTGATCACGCTGGTCGTTTTTCAGATGCTTGGTGGCATAACGGATTTTTATCGCTCCTGGCGCGGCGTCAAAATTTCCACTGAGCTGGTGCTGTTACTACAAAACTGGACGCTGAGTCTGATTTTTAGCGCAGGTCTGATCGCCTTTAATAACGATTTCGATAACCGTCTCGCCGTCTGGCTGGCATGGTATCTCCTTTCAAGCGTCGGCCTGGTGTTGAGTCGTTCGTTTATTCGCTACGGTGCGGGGTGGCTGCGTAATCGTGGTTACAACACCCGCCGGGTGGCGGTGGCTGGCGACCTGCCCGCCGGACAAATGCTGCTGGACAGTTTTCGCCATGAACCGTGGCTGGGATTTGAAGTGGCGGGGGTCTATCACGACCCAATCCCTGGAAAAAACTCCCGCGACTGGGCCGGTAATCTGCAACAACTGGTGGACGACGCCAAAGCTTCACGCATTCATAACGTTTATATCGCCATGTCGATGAGCGATGGCGCCAGCGTAAAAAAACTGGTGCGTGAGTTGGCCGACACTACCTGCTCGGTGATCCTCATTCCTGATGTCTTTACCTTCAACATCCTGCATTCACGGATTGAAGAGATGAACGGCGTTCCGGTAGTGCCGCTGTATGACACGCCGCTCTCGGGGATTAATCGTCTGTTAAAGCGCGCGGAAGATATCGTGCTGGCTTCACTGATCCTGCTGCTTATTTCCCCGGTGCTGTGTGGTATTGCGCTGCTGGTAAAACTGACCTCCAAAGGTCCGGTGATTTTCCGCCAGACCCGCTATGGCATGGACGGGAAGCCGATCAAAGTCTGGAAGTTTCGCTCGATGAAAGTGATGGAGAACGACGCGGTGGTAACGCAGGCGACGCAAAACGATCCGCGCGTTACCCCTGTGGGAAATTTCCTGCGCCGGACGTCGCTCGATGAACTGCCGCAGTTTATTAACGTCCTGACCGGGGGGATGTCTATCGTCGGGCCACGTCCGCATGCGGTGGCGCATAACGAACAGTACCGTCAACTGATCGAGGGGTACATGTTACGCCATAAGGTAAAACCGGGCATTACCGGCTGGGCGCAAATCAACGGCTGGCGCGGTGAAACCGATACGCTGGAAAAAATGGAAAAACGTGTGGAGTTTGACCTCGAATACATTCGCGAGTGGAGCGTGTGGTTCGATATCAAAATTGTTTTTCTGACGGTATTCAAAGGCTTTGTGAACAAAGCGGCGTATTAACATGAGCTTACGAGAAAAAACGCTTAATGGCGCAAAGTGGTCGGCGATTGCTACGGTGATCATTATTGGTCTGGGACTTATCCAGATGACCGTCCTGGCGCGGATTATTGATAACCACCAGTTTGGGTTGTTAACCGTGTCGCTGGTGATCATTGCGCTGGCCGATACGCTGTCGGATTTCGGTATCGCCAATTCAATTATTCAGCGCAAAGACATCGGTTATCTTGAGCTGACGACGCTGTACTGGCTCAACGTTGGGCTGGGTATGGTGGTATGTGTGGTGATGATTCTGCTTAGCGGGACGATTGCCAGCGTGCTCAATAATCCCGAACTGGCGCCACTCATCAAAACCTTATCGCTGGCGTTTGTGGTGATACCGCACGGGCAGCAGTTTCGCGCGCTGATGCAAAAAGAGCTGGCCTTCAACAAAATTGGCATGATTGAAACCAGTTCGGTGTTGGCCGGTTTTACCTTTACCGTGGTCAGCGCCTATTTCTGGCCGCTCGCGCTGACGGCCATTCTCGGGTATCTGGTGAACAGTACGCTACGAACGCTGCTGTTCGGCTATTTTGGTCGCCGGATTTACCGTCCGGGGCTGCATTTTTCGCTGGCATCCGTTTCGTCGAACCTGCGTTTTGGTGCGTGGCTGACGGCAGACAGCATTATCAATTACCTCAATACCAACCTTTCCACGCTGGTTTTAGCCAGAACGTTGGGCGCAGGTGTGGCGGGCGGATTCAATCTCGCCTGGAACGTGGCGGTTGTTCCCCCGATCAAACTGAACCCGATTATTACCCGTGTCCTGTTTCCGGCGTTTGCCAAAATTCAGGACGACAGTGAAAAGCTACGGGTGAATTTTTACAAGCTGCTGTCGGTGGTCGGGATCATTAACTTCCCGGTACTCCTGGGATTGATGGTGGTGTCGAACAATGTGGTGCCGCTGGTATTTGGCGAGAAGTGGAACGGTATTATTCCCGTCTTGCAACTGCTGTGCATTGTTGGACTGCTGCGATCTGTGGGGAATCCGATCGGTTCACTGCTGATGGCGAAAGCACGGGTCGACATCAGCTTCAAATTCAATGTGTTCAAAACCTTTCTGTTTATTCCCGCCATTTTCATCGGTGGTCATCAGGCCGGGGCGATTGGCGTGACGCTGGGCTTTTTGCTGGTCCAGGTGATTAACACGATCCTCAGTTACTTCGTGATGATCAAACCTGTTCTTGGCTCCAGCTACCGCCAGTACATGCTCAGTCTGTGGCTGCCGTTATATCTCTCTTTACCTACCCTTGTGGTGAGCTATGCGCTGGACGTAATGCTGCGCAGCCAACTGTCGCCAGGCGCGTTGCTGGGGATCCAGGTAGCGGCAGGAGCACTGGCGTTCGCGGCGATGATTGTGGTGTCGCGCCATCCGTTAGTGGTGGAAATAAAACGCCAGCTCTGCCGCAGTGAAAAAATGAAAACCTTGCTTCGTGCAGGATAAGAACAACGCTTTAAGAGGTCATAATGAAACTATTAATTTTAGGCAACCATACCTGTGGGAACCGTGGGGATAGCGCGATTCTGCGCGGTTTGCTGGATGCCATTAACGCGTTGCGTCCTGAGACTGAAGTGGATGTTATGAGCCGTTATCCGGTGAGTTCTTCGTGGTTGCTGAACCGCCCGGTGATGGGCGATCCGCTGTATTCGCAGATGAAGCAACACAATAACGCCGCGGGCGTTATGGGACGCGTGAAGAAAGTGCTGCGTCGTCGCTATCAGCATCAGGTGCTGCTCTCGCGTGTCACCGATTCCGGTAATCTGCGCAATATCGCGATCGCCCAGGGGTTTACCGATTTTGTTCGTCTGCTGTCGCGCTACGACGCCATTATCCAGGTCGGCGGATCGTTTTTTGTCGATTTGTATGGCGTACCGCAGTTTGAACATGCCCTGTGTACGTTTATGGCGAAAAAACCGCTGTACATGATTGGCCACAGCGTGGGGCCATTCCAGGATGAACAGTTTAATCAACTGGCGAACTACGTTTTTGGACACTGTAATGCGTTGATTTTGCGTGAATCCGTCAGTCTGGATCTGATGAAGCGCAGTGCAATAAACACGGATAAAGTCGAAACCGGGGTAGATACCGCCTGGCTGGTAAATAACCATGATGAGGATTATGAGCCTGGTTATGCCGTACAGCACTGGTTACACATGGCGGCAAAACAGAAGACTGTTGCCATTACTCTGCGTGAGCTGGCTCCTTTTGATAAGCGTCTGGGGACAACGCAGCAGGCCTATGAGCAAGCTTTTGCTGGGGTAGTGAACCGCATCCTTGATGAAGGTTACCAGGTGATAGCGCTGTCAACCTGTACCGGTATTGATAGTTACAACAAAGATGACCGCATGGTGGCGTTGAACCTGCGCCAGTATATTAACGACCCGGGCCGTTATCACGTGGTGATGGATGAACTCAACGACCTGGAGATGGGGAAAATTTTGGCTGCATGCGATCTGACGGTGGGGACTCGTTTACACTCGGCCATCATCTCGATGAATTTTATGACGCCAGCCATCGCCATTAATTATGAGCATAAATCGGCAGGGATCATGCAACAACTGGGGTTAGCAGAGATGGCCGTCGATATTCGCCATCTGCTCGATGGCAGCCTGGAAGGAAAGGTCGCCGATGCTCTCGGACAGCTACCTGAGCTGAACATACGTCTCGGCGACGCGGTTAAGCGTGAGCGTGAACGTGGGGTGAACATGGTGCAATCGGTTTTAACGCGTATTGAGGGGGAAAAATGAAGGTTGGCTTTTTCCTGCTTAAATTTCCGCTCTCCTCCGAGACCTTTGTACTCAATCAGATTACCGCATTTATCGACATGGGCTACGACGTGGAAATTGTCGCGTTGCACAAGGGCGATCTTGAAAATACCCATGCTTCATTTAATACCTACCGTCTGGGTGAAAAAACGCGCTGGTTACTGAATGAGCCGAACAGTAAACTGGCGAAGCTTAAGTATAGGGCAGTGGCGGCCCTGCGCGGTATTACCCGCTCAGCCACCTGGAAAGCGCTGAATGTTTCACGCTATGGCGATGAGGCGCGCAATCTGATTTTGGCGGCCATTTGTGGCGCGAACCCGCGGGCGTTTGAAGCGGATGTGTTTATCGCTCATTTTGGACCCGCAGGCGTAACGGCCGCCAAACTGCGTGAGCTAGGGATGATCCGCGGCAAAATCGCCACGGTATTTCACGGCATTGATGTTTCGCATCGGGATGTGCTTGCCCACTACACCCCTGAATATCAGCAACTGTTTGAACGTGGGGATTTGATGTTACCCATCAGCAACCTCTGGGCCGGACGTTTAAAAAATATGGGGTGCCCGCCGCAGAAAATCGCGGTCTCGCGCATGGGAATCGATATGACGCGCTTTACGCCCCGCCAGTTGAAATCGCCAGCCGCACCGCTGGAGATTATCTCTGTAGCCCGGTTAACTGAGAAAAAAGGACTGCACGTTGCCATCGAAGCCTGTCGTCAGTTGAAAGAGCAGGGCGTCGCATTCCGTTATCGCATCCTTGGCATTGGCCCCTGGGAGCGTCGTCTGCGTACGCTAATTGAGCAATATCAACTTGATGATGTGATTGAGATGCCTGGCTTTAAACCCAGTCATCAGGTGAAGGAAATGCTTGAGCAGGCCGATGTCTTTTTGCTGCCGTCGATCACCGGAAGAGACGGCGATATGGAGGGGATCCCGGTGGCGCTGATGGAGGCGATGGCGGTAGGTATACCGGTAATTTCTACTGTCCACAGTGGGATCCCGGAGCTGGTCGAGTCGGGCAAGTCTGGTTGGCTGGCACCGGAAAACGATGCGCAGGCGCTGGCCGAGCGGTTAGCGGCATTTAGCCTGCTCGACAGTGAGCAGGTGCAGCCGATTGTGCAGTGCGCGCGAGAAAAAATTACAACTGAATTTAATCAGTTAGCGATCAATAAACAGTTAGCCAGTCTGCTGCAAACGATGTAAATCGAGGTTGTATGTCAGAGAACAAACTCTCACGCCGTACTTTTCTGACGGCAGGCTCTGCGCTTGTCGTACTGCATACTCCCGTTGTCCGGGCGCTTGAATCATCGGGCAGCGTCAACATTCAGGATTACAACCCACAGGATTGGGTGGCTTCTTTCAGGCAGGCGTTCAAAGAAGGACAAACGGTCGTCGTACCAACAGGCCTGGAATGTAAGGATCTCAATACTGCCATCGTTATCCCGCCAGGCAAAACGCTATTTCTGCAAGGGCGAATAAGCGGCAATGGCCGTGGGCGCTTTGTTCTGCAGGATGGATGCAAGGTGATGGGCGAGCAGGGCGGGAACCTGAGGAACGTTACCCTCGATGTGCGGGGGTCGGACTGTGTGATAAAAGGGATTGCCATGAGCGGTTTCGGTCCGGTGACGCAAATCTATATCGGCGGTAAAACCTCGAGGCTGATGCGTAATCTGACTATCGATGATATTACCGTCACGCGTGCTAACTATGGCATTTTGCGTCAGGGTTTTCATAATCGAATGGACGGCGTAAAGATCACGAACAGCCGTTTTAGCGATTTACAGGGTGATGCAATTGAGTGGAATGTGGCGATAAACGACAGCAATATCCTCATTTCTGACCATGTCATTGAACGTATCAACTGTACCAACGGCAACGTGAACTGGGGCATCGGCATCGGTCTGGCGGGGAGTACCTATGACAATACCTATCCTGATGAACTGGCGGTAAAAAACTTTGTGGTAGCGAACATCACCGGTAGCGACTGTCGACAGCTAGTCCATGTAGAGAACGGCAAACACTTTATTATTCGTAATATTACCGCGCGAAATATCACCCCGGATTTCAGTAAGAAAGCGGGCATTGATAATGCGACGGTCGCTATTTACGGATGTGATAATTTCGTAATTGATAATATCAATATGGAGAATAGCGCAGGTATGCTCATTGGTTACGGCGTAATCAAAGGGCGTTATTTATCCATTCCACAAAACTTTAAGTTAAATAATATTCATCTGGATAATACGAAACGTGAATACAAATTGCGCGGTATTCAGATCTCCTCTGGTAATGCGACTTCATTTGTGGCGATCACCAACGTGGAGATGAAGCGTGCCACGCTCGAGTTACACAACCAACCGCAGCATCTTTTATTACGTAACATCAAAGTGATGCAGCAATCTGTAACGGGACCCGCACTTAAGATGCACTTCGATCTCCGTCAGGATGTGCGCGGCAAGTTTATGGCAAAACAGGACACATTACTCTCGCTGGCGAATATCCATGCGGTAAACGAAACCGGGCAAAGCTCAGTTGACATCGACCGGGTAAACCATCAGGTGGTGAATGTCGAAGCGGTGAATTTTCGACTCCCGGGACGTGGGGGATAACCTCACTATAATCTTACTGGATATCATTGGCTAAAAGATTATAATCACACAATTACTGTTAAAGCTGGGACTGGGCAGCATTGACTACTCAGGGAAGACGCTCATCTTTATCATATGTTTCTTGTGTTACGAACAGACAAAGTGATTTATGAACGATAAAGTTTTGCTCATCGGTGCATCCGGATTCGTGGGTACCAGACTCCTGGAAACGGCGATTACAGATTTTGAAATCAAGAATCTTGATAAACAACAGAGCCATTTCTACCCACAAATTACGCAGATTGGCGATGTTCGCGACCAACAAGCCCTGGATCAGGCGCTCTCAGGCTATGATACCGTCGTTTTGTTAGCGGCTGAACACCGTGATGATGTCAGTCCTACTTCACTCTACTATGATGTGAATGTTCAGGGGACTCGCAATGTATTGGCCGCTATGGAGAAAAATGATGTAAAGAACATCATTTTCACCAGTTCTGTTGCGGTTTATGGCCTGAACAAAACCAACCCTGATGAAAATCATCCTCACGATCCCTTCAACCATTACGGTAAAAGTAAGTGGCAGGCAGAAGAAGTTCTACGTGAATGGCATGCCAAAGCTCCAGATGAACGTTCGCTGACCATTATCCGCCCGACGGTTATCTTTGGCGAACGCAACCGCGGCAACGTTTATAATCTGCTGAAGCAGATCGCTGGCGGTAAGTTTATGATGGTTGGAGCTGGTACGAATTATAAATCAATGGCTTATGTAGGCAATATTGTTGAGTTTATCAAGTATAAACTGAAGAATGTGACAGCTGGTTATGAGGTTTATAATTACGTTGATAAACCTGATCTCAATATGAATCAACTGGTTACAGAAGTTGAACAGAGCTTAAGTAAAAAAATCCCCTCAGCACACTTACCTTACGCTTTAGGCATGTTAGGTGGCTATTGCTTTGATATTTTGGGAAAAGTGACAGGCAAAAAATATGCTGTCAGTTCTGTGCGCGTGAAGAAGTTCTGTGCCACCACACAGTTTGATGCAACAAAAGTCCATTCCTCTGGTTTTGTCGCTCCTTACACATTGTCCCAGGGACTGGATCGCACTTTAAAATATGAGTTTCTGCATGATAAGAAAGATGACATTACGTTTGTCTCTGAGTGATTGGTGTTTGTAGATTGTCTGGGGCATAGTTAACTACGATTTTTCGGAAATGTTATAAAATTGACGAGATGAGTTTGTTTCCGAGGAATCCGAGTTCACCTCGGTGCTGGTGAAGTGTAGAGTTTGCATTCGGTTTACCTTAACCGGGTTATTTCGTGTTGAGGATGGAGCCAGCAATACTGGCTAACGTACGGCTAAAGTCTATACTTTATCAGCCGTTTGGAGGTAGGAGAGAGAATGACTAATTTGAAAGCAGTTATCCCGGTAGCAGGGCTAGGGATGCATATGTTGCCTGCCACGAAGGCAATCCCTAAAGAGATGCTGCCGATCGTAGACAAGCCGATGATTCAATACATTGTCGACGAAATTGTAGCTGCAGGTATCAAAGAAATCGTTCTGGTGACTCACGCGTCTAAGAACGCGGTTGAGAACCACTTCGACACCTCTTACGAACTGGAATCGTTGCTTGAGCAGCGTGTTAAGCGCCAGTTATTAGCTGAGGTGCAGTCTATCTGTCCTCCGGGCGTGACAATTATGAATGTTCGTCAGGCTCAGCTGCTGGGGCTGGGTCATTCCATTCTTTGTGCTCGCCCGATTATCGGGGATAACCCGTTTGTTGTGGTATTACCAGACGTCGTTCTGGATACTGCAAGTGCAGATCCGCTACGTTACAACCTCGCTGCCATGGTGGCACGTTTCAATGAAACGGGCCGTAGTCAGGTGCTGGCAAAACGAATGGAAGGCGATCTGTCTGAGTATTCTGTCATTCAGACCAAAGAGCCTTTAGACAACGAAGGTAAAGTCAGCCGTATCGTTGAATTCATTGAGAAACCTGATCAACCACAAACCCTTGATTCCGATCTGATGGCTGTAGGACGCTACGTGCTTTCTACTGATATCTGGGCAGAACTCGAGCATACCCAGCCAGGTGCCTGGGGTCGAATTCAGTTAACGGATGCTATTGCAGAACTGGCGAAAAAACAATCTGTTGATGCGATGTTGATGACGGGCGACAGCTACGACTGCGGTAAAAAAATGGGCTATATGCAGGCGTTCGTGAAGTATGGGCTACGGAACTTGAAGGAAGGGGCGAAGTTCAGGGAAAGCATCAAATCCTTGCTCTCCTAAGTATTACCTAATCATTTCATTGAAATGCGGTAGCCTTGTACTCCACATCTTCTATTTATGGAGTGCATGCTACCTTTTATGTTTTTGCCCGTGAGAAAATGCAGTAATCTTGGGCGTTATAACCTTTGAAAGTTATCGGTAGACTGTTGTAGTGATAAGTAACAGCGCCTGAATCACTCGTTTTGTTGAGGGAATAGTTGGCGACGTGGATAATTTGTCAAATAGTGCACGGGTAGCTGTTAAGCCTGGGGCGGTAGCGTGTTTAAATGTGGTGTAGCAATTTTAGAGGATTAAAAAATGAAGAAAGTTATTACTTTTGGGACATTTGATATATTTCATATAGGCCACATTAATATTTTAGAAAGAGCTGCGGAGTTTGGTGATTATCTTATTGTGGGTGTATCTTCGGATGAACTCAATTTCTCTAAAAAACAACGATATCCAGTCTATAATGAAAAGGAAAGGGTGAAAATTATCTCTTCACTGAGAGTGGTCAATGAGGTATTTATAGAAGAATCATTAGAACTGAAACTAGAATATATAAAAAGATATAATGCGGATATTTTGGTGATGGGGGATGATTGGGAAGGGCGATTTGATTGGGTTAAACCTGCATGTGAAGTGATTTATTTACCAAGGACACCTTCAGTTTCTACTACAGAAATAATTGAGATATGTAGTAAAAGGTAGGAAAGAGAAATATTAATGAAATATATCAGGATTATACTAGAGTTAATAACTCTTATGGTGCTACTTCCTTTCAATCGTTTGATTTCAAAAAAATATTACATATTTTATTCTCCACTTGGCTATGTAGGCAATGTTAGGTATGTTTTTGAATATTTTGAAAAGAAAGGTGAATGTGTATTATTTATAACTAATGATCATCTAAAAAAATCATATTTTTCTACGTTATTAAAATTGATCCAAGGACGTTATATTTTCCTCACGCATGGCGTTGGTCGGCTTCCTTTTCTTTTTTTCCTTAATCAACGTGTACAGCTATGGCATGGATTACCAATAAAAAAAATCTTGCTAGATTATCGTGGTGATTATCAAAAAAGCAAATATTGTTTCATAAATGTGCTTTTAAAAAAAATACTCAAAGCTAGAATAAATTTATTTTATAATTATCTTGTTACTTCAGATAGTGAGCTTGGTAAACATTTATCTCAGTCGATGGCTTTGCCATCGCAAAGAGTGCTAAAATTAGGCACGCCATCTATTGCAAAATCATACGAATATTATGCCTTAAATAAAGGAAATCCCGCTGGCACCAGCTCTGTCTACAAAGTGTTGTATATGCCAACGTGGAGAGATGGCAGTAGTACAGTCTCAGAGATTATTGATAGCTTTATCAGTGAACATGCGTTCTTTAAGGAAAATAATATTGAGATTTTCTGTAAATTGCATCCTTTAGACATTAAATATAACAAAACAAAAGAAATTCCTGTGAATGGTAATATTTATCTCCTGGAGCAATCAGAAGACATTGTTAAGTTATTATCAGGTTTTGATTGTTTGATAACTGATTATTCTAGTGTGTGTTTTGAATTTTTCCCACAGCAAAAACCATGTATTTTTTATGTGCCAGATCTAATCGATTATTTTAATAAACGAGAAGCTTATATTAATGTAGAGCATTTTTATTCTGGGCAACCTCGTGATATTCAAATGTTGAAAAATACTCTGCTGGAATCACGTAATGGCAGATGTAAAAATATCGATTACAAATTTTATTGTGGAGACAATACTTCGGCACTAGAAAATATTTATAATAAATTTGCAATCTGCAAGCTTTAAATATCATAGTGTTGGAATTAGAAATGGTAGATGAAATTTTTTCAATTATTATGCCTGCATATAATGCAGAGAAAACTATCGCAGCAAGTATCAATTCTGTGTTAATGCAAAGTGAGAGTGACTTTAAATTATATATAGTTAATGATTACTCAACAGACCGCACTAAGGAAATAATCTTGTCATTTTCTGACAAGAGAATCACATATTTAGAGAATGAAGCTAACATGGGGGTGGCTGAAACCAGAAATAAAGCGATAGAGGCATGTAATGGAATATATATATGCTTTCTAGATAGCGATGATTTATGGCACCCTCAAAAACTTGAAAAGCAATTAAGTATATTAAATAAAGGCTGGGATGTTGTTGCAAATAATTACTCCACCTTTAAAGATGATATTTCAAATGTAGTTAACAAACGAATTTCTCCGGAAATAATAAATTTCGATGATATGTTAAAAAGTAATTATATTGGTAATCTTACCGGTATATATAATGCGAAGAAATTAGGTAAGTTTTATCAAAAAACAATTGGCCACGAAGATTATGTCATGTGGCTAGAGATCTTCGCAAAAAGTAGGCAGGCTTATTGTATTCAGGAGAATCTCGCATACTATAGAATTTCTAAAAATTCTGTTTCGGCTAATAAATTAATCGTAATGACATGGCAGTGGACTATTTACCGAAAGGTGTTACATCTTCCTGTAATAAAGTCGATATATTACTTCCTTTGTTATGTTTATTTAGGGCTTGCAAAACGAGTATGAATGTTACCGTTAATGATGTGACTCAAATAATAAATTTCTAAATAAACAGGGAAATGATGCAACATGAAATTAGCAATTGGAATTTCGACAGTTGGTAAGAGTATAAATGATCTTTATGACAAAGTTAAAAACATAAGCTCCAATGTTGTTGTTATAATATCACATCAGGATAATTTTGATACAAAAATAGATAAAATGCTTACGCAACTATCAAATGTATATATTATAACCAAGAATGAACGAGGTTTAAGTAAAAGTCGGAATGTTCTTTTAGACAAAGCAATAACGTTGGGCATAGACTATTTAATTATCAGTGATGACGATGTTTACTATAGAAATGATGGTTTAGAACTGTTAAGCCAGTACCTGATTAAAGAAGAACATTCATCTCACTATCAGTTTCAAAGCTGTGATGAAGCAAATCACCTTCGTAAGAAATATAAACCAGAAAGTTATGAACTCAAAAGGCTTGATGTCTTTAGCGTATCCTCAATTGAAATGTGCATAAATATTTTTCTGGTTAAAGAAAGTAATATAAGGTTTGATGAACGCTTTGGTTTGGGCAGTGTTTATTCTGCTGGTGAAGAACCGATATTCTTATCGGATGCCCTTAGTCATAATCATCATATACGATTTCTGCCAATTACTGTTACTATACATCCATTAGAAAGTTCAGGTATTAGAATTTATACTGATGAGAACACATTAGCAGCTCGAGGTGCTATATTTAAACGATGCCTGGGGAATGTCACAGGAATTCTTTTTGTGACTGCTTTTTGGTTTAAAAAGTTCATCTTGGAAAAGAAAAAAATTGATAATAAAATACCAAAAATTAGAGCGTTGTGTATTCTCATAAGAGGGTGCTTTAAAAATGTTTAAAGGAACAAGCGGATTGAGTAATAAAATCCCAAACATTTTGATGACGCAATATCTTCCGGTGATTTTAAGTGCATTTTTTTCCTTATTAATATTTTACTACCCTCTATTATCTGTAATAATTTTGGTTTTCTTATCTCCACTTTTAAGTCCTCTGGCCCGAAGATTATCCCTGATATTTGTTGCCACAACAATAATTGTCTTTTTTGCAACGCAGAAACCGTTTAGTGATATTGCCGAATATATGTCTATTTATAATGGCATATACGATGGAAGTGTCGAGGTTTTCAACTATCCGCGTTTTGGTAAAGGTCTTGAATTTATGTTCTTGGCTTTTATGAAATTTGTTGGATATATTACAGGTGCTAATGAACAGGCTTTATTGTTAGTAAGTTACTGCTTAATAGTTGCGTTGTTGACGTCGATAACAAAGGATATCGATAATAAATTCCGAGTAATGTTGTTAGGCCTATTTTTCCTTAATTTGGGATTTATTGAAGTTACTTCATATTTTTTACGTCAGATTATCTCGACCTTGATTTTTCTTTATGCAATAAAATCTACGACCAGATATCGATGGGCATTATTCCTGGTTAGCTTTTTCTTTCATATTTCTGCTGCTATTAATATTCTCATCTATATTGCATATCGTTTAACTAGAAAGCAAAAGGTTTCGTTGCCGATTGTTATTGCTTTTTCATTTTTAGGAGCTTCATTTCTTTTTTTATCTCCGCTTTTCGATTTTCTTCTACAGCGATTTAGTGATGTGTCCTCAAATGACAAATTCAGCACATTACCTGTAAATTACATAATAATTACTACCGTTAATTTATTAATAATATGCCGGTTACGATTTCTGTCAGGAAATAAGGAACGCTTGATTTCATTCCTATTAATTAAAGAAGTTGTACTTTTTTATACACTTTTACCTTTCCCTGCCTTGTCAAATAGATTAGGCATGATTTTATTTGCACTTTATCCATTCTTTTTGAAAAATTACTTGTTTAATTCCGGTATGAAATTTAAGCAAAAGTATTTTTACGGTTGCTTATTGTTAGGAATAAACTTGATCCCTTTCCTGTACTTAATGCTTAATGTTACTGCAGGAAATAATTCTTACACATTCCTTGAGTCGCGCCCTTTAAATGAAAATGTGTATAATATAATAAGTTACCTAATGCACACATTTAGCAATGGCCTTGAATATATAAATCAGGGTAACGAAAAATGAAAAAATATCTTAGTAATCTTTTTTGGCTATTAAGTGATAGAGTGTTTATGCTTGTTTTTCAGCTTTCACTTTTTTCCGCAATAAAAAGATTATATGGACTGGATACGTTGGGGGAGTGGGCAACAATAACCAATCTTTCTCAACTATTATTATCTTTTTTCTTATTGGGCATAGATGTTATCGTTGTCAAACGAATTGTTGAGACTCCAAACAAGGCTGGTAATGAAATTGGCTCTGCCCTTTTTCTGCAATTTTTAGGCATTGTAGCCTACATGTTGTCGATGATTGCAATTGTATATTTTGCGTATTCACATATGGAGTATGCTATATTCTTTTTGTCAATAATCCTGATATCGAATTTATTGAGCTTGTTTTCTAAAGTTATTTATTTTCATTACAGTGCCTTAGTTGAGTCAAAGTATCGGGCTTTCACTATTATTTTTAGTATCACGTTATCATATATTTATTTATGGATGTGTATATATTTTGAGTGGTATGTTTTTTATGCTTATCTACTTTTCTATGTATTTCAGGGAGTATTGAGTGTAATCATTTATTTTTATTGGTTTAAGCCAGGGTGTAAATGGGGGGTAGACAGAAATACTGTAAAGATATATTTTTCATTAGGAATGAAATTAATTATCTCAACTGTTAGTGTTTCATTATTTGCGCAGTGTGATGTTTTGCTTCTTGAGCACCTGGTTGGAACGAATGAAACTGGCGCTTTTAGCGCAGCGTTGCGTATTTCAGCGATTTGGTTTATGTGTGCCGGGATCATAGGGAATGCTTTTTTCCCAAAAATTGTTCAACTGGCTAATAGAAATGAAAATGACGCGTTCCTGTTTCTTGAATGGATTTGTGGTGCGGTAAGTTTGTTAACTGTGATTGCATCAATCGTTGTAACTTTTCTCGCACCGTTCATTATGAAAATTTTATATGGCGAGGGAATGTTACAATCCTCTCACATCTTGTCTATTCACATATGGACAAGTTTATTTATATTCCTTGGTGCATTTTCATCAAAATGGCTATATGCCAAGAATTGGATTGATTTGGATATATATAAAACTGTGGTAGCTGCGATTTTGAATGTGATATTGAATATTATTTTTATTCCTATATATGGGGCGATTGGTGCAGCTATTGTATCGATGATCTCCTATTGCGTAGCTAACTTTGTATTTTTCCTTTTCATAAAAAAAACAAAGCCATTATTTTTCATGCAACTAAAAAGCTTGGCCTATATTTTTACACCATGGCGAGTTATTACTAACTATCCGAGAATAAAATGCCTGTTTCAATAGTCACTCCTGTGTACAACAGAGCCACTCTTATTGGCAACTTATTTCAATCATTGCTCAAGCAAGATATCTATGATTTTGAATGGATCGTAATAGATGATGGGTCAACGGATAATATTAAAGATGTCATGCATGAATTTCAATTGTCATCTCCCTTTACTATAAAGTTTCACCAAAAAGAAAATGGAGGCAAACCTTCAGCTGTAAATAAAGGAGTGAAAGAAGCAAGTTTTGATTGGATTTATATTGTTGATAGTGACGATTTTATTCCACAAGATGCTATCTCTGTAATATTGCATGATGTTATAAAAGCAGTTGACCCGTACTGTGCGGGAATGGTTTATTTGAAAGCTTTTTCTGATTCTGGTAATATTGTTGGCGAAAAATTTAGAAGCAATACCCTTGATTATAAATGTTTTTCAGGGGTAAAAGGAGATAAAGCTTTAGTATTCAAGAGAGATTTGCTGAAAAAAAATCCATTCCCTATTTTTGATAATGAAAAATTTATGACAGAAGCATATTGCTGGAATAAAATATTAGATGAACATTATCTTCTTGCAAATAATAAAGTTATTTATTTGTGTGAGTATTTAGAAGATGGCTTGACACATAATTACTACAGTCTTTTAAAGAAAAACAAACGGGGAACCTTGGCTTTTGTTACTTCCAATCTTTTATTAAAAAATATCAATTTAAATATTTATAAGCAAACGATATATCATTTTTCTCCGGTGATGAATAGTGAAAATTTAAACTTTATTAAAAGTAAGGTTTCATTAATTAGATATTATATATTTAGAATGTTGTTAGTGTTTTCCTCTTTCAAGAAAAACTTATTAAAGGTATTGAAAAATTGATTCCTAAAATAATCCATTATATTTGGCTGGGAGGGAATCCTCTCCCTAAAATGTATTCTGATTGCATGAGCACATGGTCAGTTTATGCAAAAGGTTTTGAAGTTAATTTATGGGATGAAGAAAAATATTTTGAAGTTTTTGGCACGAATAAATACGTTGATGAAATGCTAAAAAAAAAGAAATATGCTTTTGCTACTGACTATATTCGTTGTCAAATACTTGCAAGGTTCGGTGGTATTTACCTTGATACTGATATGGAACTTATTAAAGACATAACTCCATTGGTTAACAACGTTGCTTTCTTGGGTGAAGAAGATATTGCAACACCCAGTTGCGGAATATTGGGCTGTGAACCGGGTTTTTGGCTCTTTGAACAGTTAAAAGATCATGTGGCAGAGGCTAAGGGACTTATTACCATTCCTGTTTTATTGAAGAAGTTATTAATGTCTCAGGGGATCGAGCGTGACTTAGCTCAGCCATTTAGCACAGTTAAAGATGTAACCATTTATAATGCGGGTTATTTTTATCCATTTAATCCTTACGGTAAAAATAAACGTGAGCAACTTCTTTTGATTTATATAACTCAGGATTGCTATGCTATTCATCACTGGGCTAAAAGCTGGAAGCTTTCAGTGCCGGAGAGAATCATAAAAAAAATTAAAAATTACATAAAATAGTTTTTCGCGGTAACAAAAATACTTCATATAATTATCTTCAATGGCATGGCTATAGTTAAAGTGCATCTTCTGCTACCCGACGATATAATTTATGAGTTAACATCTAAACCACATTCAAGCCGCACACAAGTCGTGTGGTGACCACACCTGACAGGAGTATGTAATGTCTAAGCAACAGATCGGCGTCGTCGGTATGGCAGTGATGGGGCGCAACCTGGCGCTCAACATCGAAAGCCGTGGTTATACCGTCTCCATCTTCAACCGCTCCCGCGAAAAAACTGAAGAAGTTGTTGCCGAGAACCCAGGTAAAAAACTGGTTCCTTATTACACGGTGAAAGAGTTCGTCGAGTCTCTTGAAACCCCTCGTCGTATCCTGTTAATGGTTAAAGCAGGGGCGGGAACTGATGCTGCTATCGATTCCCTGAAGCCGTATCTGGATAAAGGCGACATCATTATTGATGGTGGTAACACCTTCTTCCAGGACACTATCCGTCGTAACCGTGAACTGTCCGCGGAAGGCTTTAACTTCATCGGTACCGGCGTGTCCGGCGGTGAAGAAGGTGCCCTGAAAGGCCCATCTATCATGCCTGGTGGCCAGAAAGAGGCGTATGAGCTGGTTGCGCCTATCCTGACCAAGATTGCCGCTGTTGCCGAAGATGGTGAACCGTGCGTAACTTACATCGGCGCTGACGGTGCGGGTCATTATGTGAAGATGGTACATAACGGGATCGAATATGGTGATATGCAGCTGATTGCTGAAGCCTATTCCCTGTTGAAAGGCGGTCTGAACCTGTCTAACGAAGAGCTGGCTACTACTTTTACCGAGTGGAATGAAGGTGAGTTGAGCAGCTACCTGATTGACATCACCAAAGACATCTTCACCAAAAAAGATGAAGAGGGTAAATACCTGGTTGATGTGATTCTGGATGAAGCCGCGAACAAAGGCACCGGTAAATGGACCAGCCAGAGCTCTCTGGATCTGGGGGAACCGCTGTCTCTGATCACTGAGTCCGTGTTTGCGCGTTACATCTCTTCTCTGAAAGACCAGCGTGTTGCGGCATCTAAAGTGCTTTCCGGACCGCAGGCTAAACTGGCTGAGGATAAAGCGGAATTCGTTGAGAAAGTGCGCCGTGCGCTGTACCTGGGCAAAATCGTCTCCTATGCACAAGGTTTCTCTCAACTGCGTGCCGCGTCTGACGAATACAACTGGGATCTGAACTACGGTGAAATCGCGAAGATCTTCCGTGCTGGCTGTATCATTCGTGCACAGTTCCTGCAGAAAATCACCGACGCCTATGCTGAAAACAAAGGTATCGCAAACCTGCTATTGGCGCCGTACTTCAAAAATATCGCTGATGAATATCAGCAAGCGCTGCGTGATGTAGTGGCTTACGCTGTGCAGAACGGTATTCCGGTTCCCACTTTCTCTGCAGCGGTAGCGTACTATGACAGCTACCGTTCTGCGGTACTGCCGGCTAACCTGATCCAGGCCCAGCGTGACTACTTTGGCGCACATACGTATAAACGCACTGATAAAGAAGGTGTATTCCACACCGAATGGATGGAGTAAGTCTTCTGACGTGAACTGGCCCGGTTTTTTGACCGGGCTTTTTTTTTATCTCAAATTTTATTGATTTAAGTTGATTGCTTAATCTTTACTTAATATTTCTAGCGTACTCTGATAAAGAAAATCTGAATTGTTTTAACTTTCGTTGACCTAATATTCAAAAAAACGTTAAAACATTACCCTCTTATCAAGATGTACGACATCATGATTAAATATTAAGATAATACTGAGAGCATGAAATGAAAATTACCATTTCTGGTACTGGGTATGTTGGTCTGTCAAATAGTCTTCTTATCGCCCAACATCATGAGGTCATTGCTCTGGACATTGTTCCTTCACGTGTCGAGATGCTAAATAATCGGATATCTCCGATAGTTGATCAAGAAATTGAACAGTTTCTGCAATCAAAAGATATAAAATTTGAAGCTACACTAGACAAATACTACGCTTATCAGAGCGCAGAATTTGTCATTATTGCAACCCCAACAGATTACGATCCTAAAACTAATTACTTTGATACTAGCAGCGTCGAGTCAGTCATAGTGGATGTTATTGAAATAAATCCAGATGCCTTAATGATAATAAAATCGACAGTTCCTGTCGGTTTTACTCAATCAATGCGTCAAAAATATAGCTCAGACAATATCATCTTTTCCCCCGAATTCCTGCGTGAGGGTAAAGCGCTGTACGACAACCTGCATCCATCTCGTATCGTTATTGGTGAACGTTCCGAACGCGCCGAGCATTTTGCCGCGTTGCTGCAGGAAGGGGCTGTGAAAAAGGACATCCCAACGTTATTTACCGACTCGACTGAAGCGGAAGCAATCAAACTTTTTGCTAATACTTATCTGGCGTTACGCGTGGCCTATTTTAATGAACTGGATAGCTATGCAGAAAGCCTTGGTCTGAACTCACGTCAGATTATCGAAGGGGTGTGTCTGGATCCGCGTATCGGTAATCATTACAACAACCCGTCATTTGGTTATGGTGGCTATTGCCTGCCGAAAGATACTAAGCAGTTGCTGGCAAACTATGCTTCTGTGCCGAATAATATCATTGGCGCGATTGTCGATGCCAACCGCACGCGCAAAGACTTTATTGCAGACTCTATTCTTGCGCGTAAACCTAAAGTGGTTGGCGTGTATCGTTTGATCATGAAAAGTGGCTCCGATAATTTCCGAGCATCCTCTATTCAGGGAATCATGAAGCGCATAAAAGCCAAGGGGGTTACCGTAATTATTTATGAACCCGTCATCGAGGAAGATGAATTTTTCCACTCTCGGGTGGTTCGTGATCTTAATGCGTTCAAAAATGAAGCAGATATTATTATTTCTAACCGCATGGTGTCAGAATTAGCTGATGTCGCCGATAAAGTATATACCCGCGATTTGTTTGGTAGTGATTAATCTCATCTCCATAAAAAAGGCCTTATAAAAGGCCTTTTTGTTTTTAATCAGGTCAGTGATTAAACTTTGTAGCAATCACGGTGCCAGTCAACAAAGTTCTTAACCACAACTTTAACTGTTGTTTCAGACGCAAAAACAATAATATCACTACTGTGCTTTAGTCTCTGCGCTGGTTTCCAGTACATCGCCAGGTTGTAGCGGTAGTATATTTTTCGTATCTTCAATGCCCAGTGCATCTTCAAGGGCTTGGATGTAGTCCATTAACTCAACCGGTGAGCTATTACCGATATTGTAAACCCGATATGGTGCAATGCTGGCCGCTGGTGTTCCTGTTTCAACGGTCCACTGCTCGTCTGCTTGCGAAATGACATCCTGCAGGCGAATGACTGCTTCGGCGATATCATCAATATAGGTGAAATCACGCTTCATTTTGTTGTAGTTAAAAACGTCAATACTTTTCCCTTCCAGCATCGCTTTGGTGAACTTGAACAGCGCCATATCCGGGCGACCCCAAGGGCCGTACACGGTAAAGAAACTTAGGCCGGTGGTGGGCAATCCATACAAATGGGAATAAGTATGGGCCATCAGTTCGTTGGCTTTTTTAGGTTACCACATACAGAGATACGGGGTGATCGACGGAATCAGCCGTAGATAAAGGCATTTTGCGATTCAGGCCATATATCGGACAGGAGGATGCATAGAGTGAATACTGAATTTTGTTATGGCGATAACCTCCCAGTATGTTTAGAAATCCTGTGAGATTTGAGTCTGCATATGCATCGGGGGGCGAGTGAATAACGTACGGAAGCGTTAGGCATGTCCCTTGACCACTATTTAACCTGTCGTTCGATATTTTGCTCAGAGTAGGAACCCAGAGTATTGACACTTTTAGTAAACTACTTCTTTTTTTAGTAGTGATTAAGATGCCAATTAAAATCACATAAATAATCTGTTTTTTTTATCAATAATCCTATGGCATTACACATATTTATGACTAAACTAATGCCAGTTTTAGTCTTTCCTCATTTAGGATATCTATGTCTGTGAGTGATAACAACGTATCCGGGCGCAGTAACGATCCGGAGCAGATTGATCTGATTGATTTATTGATGCAGCTGTGGCGTGGGAAATTGACGATTATTGTTGCTATCATTATTGCTATTGCCTGTGCTGTCGGTTATTTAGTGGTTGCTAAGGAGAAATGGACCTCTACAGCAATTATCACTCAACCGGATGTTGGACAGATTGCCACGTATAACAACGCACTTAATGTGTTGTATGGTGCCAGCGCGCCAAAGGTGACTGAACTTCAGACCAACGTTATTGGTCGTTTCAGTACCTCTTTCTCTGCATTGGCGGAAACGCTGGATAATCAGGAAAAACCGGAAAAACTGTCGATTGAGCAGTCTGTAAAAGGCCAACAACTGCCGTTAGCGGTTTCTTATGTTGGTGCTTCCCCAGAAGATGCTCAGCGTCAACTTGCTGAATATATTCAACAAACAGATGAAAAGGTTGCCAAAGAACTGGAGCTTGATCTTGCTGATAATGTCAAGTTGCAAACAGCTACGCTGCAAGATTCTCTGAAAACTCAGGAAGCGGTTGCTCAGGAGCAAAAGGATTTGCGTATCAAGCAAATCCAGGAAGCTTTGCGTTATGCAGAACAGGCTGGGGTGGTGAAGCCACAAATTCAGCAAACTCAGGATGTCACGCAGGACAGTATGCTACTGCTGGGCAGTGATGCACTGAAATCAATGATTGAACACGAAGCGACTCGTCCCTTGATCTTCTCTGGTAATTACTACCAGACCAAGCAAAACCTACTGGACATTGAGGCGTTAAATCTTGAAAAGGCAAAACTGCACTCCTACCGCTATGTGTTGAAACCAACGTTACCGATTCGTCGTGACAGTCCGAAAAAAGCAATCACCCTGGTGCTGGCGGTTCTGCTCGGCGGGATGATTGGTGCCGGGATCGTGCTGGGGCAAAATGCGCTGCGCGGTTACAAAGCCAAAGCACAGTAATCCTAAAGCAGTTTTATTCTGACAACAAAAAACCGGGCGAGCCCGGTTTTTTTACGTCTACAGATTACTGATGTCTTTTACGTAAATTCTCAATCACCGTCGTCAGGTCGAGGTCCTGGTCCTGCAGCAGAACCAGCAGGTGATACATCAGATCAGAGGCTTCATTGGTCAGCTCGAAACGATCGTTCACGGTTGCGGCCAGCGCGGTCTCTACGCCTTCTTCACCCACTTTTTGCGCAATGCGTTTGGTGCCGCTGGCATACAGCTTCGCAGTGTAGGAGCTTGCCGGGTCAGCGGTTTTACGTTCGGCCAGCAGTTGCTCAAGCTGATACAGGAACAGCCACTGGTGGCTGGCGTCGCCAAAGCAGCTTGAGGTGCCTTTATGGCAGGTTGGGCCAATCGGGTTAACCAGC
>Ga0105250_10000621_pt1 | contig 23007 bp, 16 predicted proteins | sample KBSS54metaG_FD_80425 | JGI IMG/M metagenome (GOLD analysis project Ga0105250, IMG submission 80425) | Switchgrass rhizosphere microbial communities from Kellogg Biological Station, Michigan, USA - KBS S5-4 metaG | ecosystem: Host-associated > Plants > Roots > Rhizosphere > Soil | place...
AGCGCATCGAGGCCGCGGGCCTGGTGTTCGTCGGCCCGACGCCGCACGCGATCCGCACCATGGGCGACAAGGCCGCCGCGCGCGCCGCAGCCATGAAGGCCGGTGTGCCCACCGTGCCCGGCAGCGCGGGCGTGGTGACAGACGCCGACAGCGCCGTCGCGCTGGCAAAGGGCATCGGCTACCCCATCATGATCAAGGCCTCGGCCGGCGGGGGCGGGCGCGGCATTCGCGTGGCGCACGACGAAGCCGAGCTGCGCCAGCAGTTCGCCACCGCCACGGCGGAAGCGCAGGCCGCTTTCGGCAACGGCGAGGTATACCTCGAACGCTTCATCCGCCAGGCGCGCCACATCGAGGTGCAGATCCTGGGCGACGGCCAGCGCGTGGTTCACTGCTTCGAGCGCGAATGCTCGCTGCAGCGACGCCGCCAGAAAGTGTGGGAAGAAGCGCCCTCGGCCGCCATCAGCGAGGCCACGCGCGCGGCGCTGTGCGAATCGGCGCTGCGGCTGGCCCATGCCGTGGCCTACCGCGGCGCGGGCACGCTCGAATACCTGTACGACGACGACACGCGCGAGTTCTTCTTCATCGAGATGAACACGCGCATCCAGGTCGAGCACCCCATCACCGAGATGATCACCGGCATCGACCTCGTGAAGGAGATGCTGCGCATCGCGCTGGGCCAGCCGCTGCGCCTGCAGCAGGAAGACATCCGGCTGACCGGCGCGGCCATCGAGGTGCGCATCAACGCCGAGAACGCCGCGAAGAACTTCATGCCAAGCCCGGGCCTCGTGTCGCAGCTCGTGGTGCCGGGCGGCCCCGGCGTGCGCTTCGACACCATGCTGTTCCCCGGCTGCACCGTGCCGGCGTACTACGACTCGCTGCTGGGCAAGCTGATCGTGCACGACACCGATCGCGCCGGCGCGCTGGCCCGCATGCGGCGCGCGCTCGACGAACTGCAGGTCGAAGGCATCCACACCACGATCCCGCTGCACCGCGCACTGTGCGAGGACGCGGGCGTGGCGCAGGCCGCATTCCACACGGGCTTTCTCGAAACCTGGCTGGCGGTGAATCCGCTGGCCGACGCACCCGCCCCACTTGCGGAGGTGACCGCATGACCGCTGCCAGCACCCTCCCCACCCAGGCCCGTTACAGCTTCGGCGGCGACGAGCACCTGTTCGTCGAGATCAGCGAAGAGATGTCGCTGCCCGCGTTCTTCAAAGGCATGGCCATCTGCAACGAGCTGCGCCGCCGCGCACAGGCGGGCGAGATCACGGGCGTGACCGAGATCTGTCCCGCCAACGCCGCCTACCTCGTGCGCTTCGACCCCGATGCGATCGCGCCCGACGCACTGCTCGCCACGCTCAAAGACATCGAAGCGGGCCTGGGGGATGCCGACCTGCAGATGCAGACGCGCATCGTCGAGATTCCCGTGCTCTACAACGACCCGTGGACGCACGAGACGCTGATGCGCTTTCGCGAGCGGCACCAGGACCCGTCGGGCACCGACATCGAGTACGCGGCGCGCATCAACGGCCACGTCTCGGTCGAGGCCTTCATCGAGGCGCACTCGTCGGCGCCCTGGTTCGTGTCGATGGTCGGCTTCGTGGCCGGCCTGCCCTTTCTGTTCCAGATGGTCGAGCGCCAGCGCCAGATCCAGGTGCCCAAGTACCTGAGCCCGCGCACCGACACGCCCAGGCTCACGCTGGGCCACGGCGGTTGCTTCAGCTGCATCTACTCGGTGCGTGGTGCGGGCGGCTACCAGATGTTCGGTGTCACGCCCGCGCCCATCTTCGACCCGGCGCAACGGCTGTCCTACCTGAAGGAGCTGATGGTGTTCTTCCAGCCCGGCGACATCGTCAAGTACAAGCCCATTGACCGCGCCGAGTACGACCGCCAGATCGCGCAGGTCGAGGCCGGCACCTACGCGCTGCGCATCGCGCCAGTGTCGTTCTCGCTCAACGATTTCCTGGCCGACCCGGGCGGCTACAACCAACAGCTCCTGAAAGTGCTCCATGGCGATTGAAGTGCTCAAGCCCGGCCTCGCGACCAGCGTGCAGGACGCCGGCCGCCCCGGCTACTACCACCTGGGCATTCCGCTGTCGGGTGCGCTCGACCAGCAAAGCCTGGTGCTCGCAAACCTGCTGGTCGGCAACGACGAAGGTGCGGCCGTCATCGAAAGCACGCTGCTCGGTCCCGAGCTGCAGTTCGACGCGCCCGCGCTGGTGGCCGTGACCGGCGCCGAAGCGAAGATCAATCTCAACGGCAATGAGGTGCCACGCAATACCGCATTCGCGGTGCAGGCCGGCGACAGGCTCGGCTTCGACTTCATGAAACTCGGCGCGCGCATGTGCATCGCCGTGGCCGGCGGCATCGACGTGCCGGTGGTGCTGGGCAGCCGCTCGACCTATGGCCTGGGCGCATTCGGCGGCCTCAATGGCCGCAAGCTGCAGGCCGGCGACAGACTGCCCGTGGGAGTACCGTCCGCCACCGCCCGCGCGGGTCGCACGGTGCAGGCCGCATTGCTGCCGGTGCTCGACAAGGAAGTGGTCCTGCGTGTGCTGCCGGGCATCTACTTTCACCGACTGCAGGAGGTGTCGGTGCAAAGCTTCTTCGCCGACACCTGGACCGTCGGTTCCGAGGCCGACCGCATCGGCTACCGCTACAAGAACGGCACGCCGCTGAAGTTCCACGAGCGCACGCCGCCATTCGGCGCGGGCGACGACCCGTCGAACATCGTCGATGCGGGCTACCCATACGGTTCCATCCAGGTGCCGGGCGGACGCGAACCAATCATCCTGCACCGCGATGCGGTCTCGGGCGGCGGCTACGCGATGGTCGGCACCGTCATCAGCGCCGACATGGATCTCATCGCCCAGATGCAGCCAAACCACAAGGCACGCTTTGTCGAAGTCGATATGGCGCAGGCGCTCGAAGCGCGCGCCGAGCGGCGGCGAAGCATCGAGCGCTTGCGCGCAGCGCTCTCGGCCTGATCGCTCCCCTCTTCGTCCCTCTCAAGAGAGCCGATGACAACCAAGGAAGCGGTCGAGTTCGCCACGCTCGAATGGGTTGCGTCGTTCAACCACCATTGCCCGCCTGGACCCATCGGGCATCACTCTTGCCGGCCTCGAGCCTGCCCGCCAAACTCCTCCCACAGCGCCTGCGTATGCTCGCCCAGCGCGGGCACGGCGCCCATGGCGGCTTCGGCATCCGACAGCGAGGCCGGGGGCAGCAGGGCCTGGATGCTGCCGGTGGGCGTGGCCACCTCGCGCCAGCGTTCGCGCGCCTGAAACTGCGGATGGTTCCAGACCGCGTGCATGTCGTTGAGCGGCGCGTTGGCGATGCCGCCTGCATCCAGGCGCTGCATGGCCTGTTCGCGGCTCAGGTGGGCCAGCACGGATGCGATCACCGTATCGAGTTCCTTGCGGTGCGTCACGCGCTGCAGGTTGGTGGCAAAGCGCGCGTCCTGCGCCAGCGCGGGCTGCTGCAGCACATGGGTGCAGAAGCTGTGCCATTCGCGGTCGTTCTGCAGGCCGAAGATCAGGCTCCGGCCATCACCGGCCGTGTACTGGCCATAGGGCGCGATGGAAGGATGGGTCAGCCCGCTGCGCGCGGGCGCCGTGCCGCCGTAGTGGGCGAAGTTCAGCGGGTAGGACATCCATTCGGCCAGCGCCTCCAGCATGGACACCTCCACGCGCAGGCCCCGGCCGGTGCGGGCGCGCTGCAGCAGGGCGGACAAAATGCCCGAGTAGGCATACATGCCGGCCGCGATGTCGGCGATGGAAATGCCCACGCGCGCGGGCTGGTCGGGCGTGCCCGTGACCGAGATCAGGCCAGCTGCCGCCTGGATCAGCAGGTCGTAGGCCTTCCTGTCGCTGAGCGGGCCGCCCTCGCCATAACCCGATATATCGCAGACGATGAGACGCGGATATTTCTCATGCAGGCTGTCGAAATCCATGCCCATTCTCTGCATGGCACCCGGGGCCAGGTTCTGGATCAGGATATCGGCGTTTTCCAGTATTTTCCCGACGATATGCTGCCCTTCGGCGGTCTTGATATCTGCGGCCAGGCTTTGCTTTCCCCGATTGGCCCAGACAAAAAAGGATGATTCACCATGGACCTTGTCGTCATAGCCCCGTGCAAAATCCCCATCGGGCAATCGCTCCAGCTTGATGACCCTGGCACCCAGGTCCGCCAGCTGCCGGCTGGCAAAAGGCCCTGCCACGGCGTGTTCCATGGCCAATACCGTCAAACCATCCAATGGGCGTGTCTGCATTTTCTTGAACGAGGCGAATATTCGATTCGCCGCATTCTAGAAGTGCGACCATCACCCAGCCAGTCGGCATTTTCTAAGCGGAATTTCAAATCTTCTAAGGCAGGGATTCCTGCACGGCGCCTTCCTCGGGCAAAGGCTGGGCCGCCACATAGGCCACGAAATCGCGGGCATAGGCGGGCAGGGTTTCGGGCTCGCGCGTGACCACCTTCTGCTCGCGCTGCGCCCAGGCCTCGTCCAGACCCACGGCAGCCAGCCGGCGCGCCTGCAGCGCCGGACGGGCAATGGAGCGTGGCACCAGCGCAATGCCCACGCCTTCCTGCACGCACTGCAGCACGGCCTCGAATGTTTGTGCGTGCACACGTACCCTAGGATTCATACCCAGCCTGGAGGCCATGCCTTGGAGGTAGAGGAAGTTGCTGGTCTTGCGGCCGATCGAGACCAGGTCGTAGGTCAGCGCGGTTTCCAGCGGCACCCTGCTGCTGGCGGCCAAGGGGTGGCCAGCGGGCACCACAAATACCAGTTCATCGTGGCCATAGGTGATGGCGTGCAGGCCATGCAGATCGATCTGGCCGGCCACCAGGCCCACGTCAGCACTGCCGTCGAGCACGGCGCGCACCGTGTCTTCGCTCAGGCGCTCCTCCAGGTCCACATTGACGTTCGGATAATGGGCCAGATAGCGGCTGAGCACGGGCGCAATTCCCGTCAGCGTGCTGCTGTTGGCAAAGACGCGGATATGTCCCGATATTCCGTTGATGTGTCTTTGCATTTCTCCGTGCAAGCGGTCCACGCTGCCGAAAATGGAATCGGCGTATTTCTTGACCGTCATTCCCGCCGGGGTCAGCACCATGCCTTTGGACGTTCTTTCAAACAGCGATGCACCCATGGCCTGCTCCAGATTCTTGAGCCGGTAGCTGGCCGATGGCGCCGTCAAATGCATTTCAGCCGCGCCTGCGCTGAGGCTTTTGGCCTGGGCAATGGCAAGGAAAACCCTGAGATCCGTCAATTCATATCGCATCCGTTGCATGCCCGCCGGGAGCATTTCCTTGGTGTTAGACGGTTTCTAACCGCCCTATCAATGATTCGACTGGCCGCATTGGCAGCGCATTTCTATAGTCGGCGCCAGGAGACAACGGAGAAAATTATGGACTTCAAGACGGCAAGACGCCAAACCCTTCTCACCGCCCTGCTTCTGGCCGCAGGCGCGGCCGCAGCGCAGGACTATTCGGCGCGCCCCATCAAGCTGGTGATTCCCTATGCGGCGGGCGGCCCCACCGACACCTTCGGCCGCGCCATGGCCGATGTCTGGAGCCAGAAGCTGGGCACGCCCGTGGTGATCGAGAACCGCACGGGTGCCGGCACCCTGGTGGGCACGGAGGCGGTGGCCAAGGCAGCCCCTGACGGCTACACCCTGCTGCTGACCACGGTGGCGCATGCCGTCAATCCCTACATCCACGACAAGCTGGGCTACCGCACGGAGGAAGACTTCGCGCCCGTGGGACTGCTCGCCAGGGCGCCGCTGGTGCTGGTGGTGGACAAGCGGCTGCCCGTGCAGAGCCTGCCGGATTTCCTGGCCTATCTGCGGGCGCGGCCCGGCCAGGTCAACTATGCCTCGGCGGGCGTGGGCAGCGCACCGCACCTGGGTGCGGAGCTGCTGAACCTGATGGCGGGAACCCGGGCCCAGCATGTGCCCTACCGGGGCAGTGCGCCGGCCATACAGGACCTCATCGGCGGGCACCTGGCCTTCATGCTGGACAGCGCGCCCACGGGCCTGGCCCAGGTCAAGGCGGGCACGGTGCGCCTGCTGGCCACCACCATGGCCCAGCGCCTGCCGCAGACGCCCGACACGCCTGCCATTGCCGAGCAGGTGCCCGGCTACGAGGCCTATACCTGGAACGCCGTGTTCGCCCCCGCAGGCACGCCGCCAGCGCTGATTGCCCGCCTGCAGTCCAGCCTGCAGGCCACGGTGGACGATGCCGGGCTGCAGAAAAAGGCCTACGACATGGGCCTGGTGCTGGAAAAGCAGCCGCGCCCCCAGGCGCTGGCCACCTTCCTCAAGCAGGAGCTGGACAAATGGGGCAAGGTCGCCCGGGCCGCCCACATGAGCGCGAACTGAGGAGAGTCGCCATGCCACGCCACCCATCCCTGTGCGCCCAGCGCTACTTTGAAGACTTCGCGCTGGGCGAGGTCTTCGCCCTGCCCTCGCGCACCATGACCGATGCCCTGTTCGCCGCCTTCCAGCTGGCCAGCGGCGACAACCATCCCGTGCACTACGACGTGGAGTACTGCCGTGCGCGCGGCATGCCCCATATGCTGGCCCACGGCTACCAAGTGGCCATACAGACGGCGGCAGGCGCCGGCCTGTTCCCGCACATGGTCGAGGAATCGCTCAAGGGCTTTCTGGAGCAGGGCAGCCGCTTCCTGGCCCCCGTCTATGTGGGCGACACGCTGTACTGCACGCTGACGGTGTCCGAGCTCAAGCCCGGCAACACCACGGGCGTGCTGACCCTGGCCACCGAGGTGCTGAACCAGCGCGACGAGCGGGTGTCCGACGGGTTTCAGAAATACCTGTTGAGGAAGCGGCCGGCCTGAAGGCCAGGGGATGGATGCAGGGGCAGCGTCCCCCAAAGACCCGCCCCCTCGCTTGGCTACGCCGGCGCGGCAACCGCCGCCGGGCTTTCTGGCGAAAAATAGCGGCCCTGCACACGCCCATCCCCCACCATGAGATCCCCCATCAGCATCGTCGACGTCGATCGCCTCGACTCCTGGAGCAAATACAAGCCCGGCATGTGCGACAGCTGTGCGGCCAACTGCTGCACCATGCCGCTGGAGGTGCAGCTGCCCGATCTGGTGCGGCTGGAGCTGGTGGATCCGTTCGAGGTGGACAACGTGGAGCCCAAGCTCATCGCCAAACGGCTGATGAAGATGCGGCTGATCGACCACTACAACCCCAAGCACAACATCTTCACCATGGCGCGGCGCGCCAGCGGGGACTGCAATTTCCTGGATGCCAAGTCGCGGCGCTGCACGGTATACGACAAGCGGCCCGAAACCTGTCGTCTGCACCCCAAGAAGGGGCCCAAGCCCGGCTTTTGCGCCTACGGTCACAAGGACCGCTGAAACGGCTTCAGGCCGTGGGCAACCCGGGCAGCCAGATCCTTGCCTGCAGGCCCGGATGCATGTTTTCGAAGCCCAGCTTGCCGCCGTGCAGCTGCACGATGGCCAGCACGCTGGCCAGGCCCAGGCCATAGCCTTCGCGGTCCGATTCGGCTCGGTAAAAGCGGGTGCTCATCTTCTCGCGCGTCTGCGCGTCCACGCCGGGGCCTCGGTCCTGCACGATGATTTCCACGCCCCAGGCGCCGCCGTCCATGCCGTGCTCGTGGGCCACGCCCGCGCGCAGCAGCATGTCGGCGCCGTGGTCGCTGTCGGGCAGTGATCCGTACTTGATGGCGTTGTCCACGAGGTTGGCCACGGCGCTGGCCAGCAGGTCGCCGTCGCCCAGCGCCATGGGCGTGCCCTCGACCTCCAGGCGCAGCACGCCGCCTGCGTCCTCAACCAGCGGTTCGTAGAACTCCACCACGTCGACCAGCAGGGCACGCAGGTCCACGGGCGCGAAGTTCTTGCGGCTGGCGCCGCTTTCCACTTCGGCAATCTGCAGCAGCTTGTCGAAGACCACGCCCAGCTCGGCCACTTCCTGGGCCACCAGCGCCAGCGTCTCGTTCTTTTCCTCGGGCGTGGCCTGCTGGGCATTGCGCAGGCGCAGCAGGATGCGCGTCAGCGGCGTGCGCAGGTTGTGGGCGATGGTGTTGGAGACATGGCGTATGCCGTCCATCAGCAGTTCCAGCCGGTCCAGCATGGTGTTGATGTCGCGGTTGAGCAGCGTGAACTCATCGTCGCGGCGCGTGACCGGAATGCGCTGGCGCAGGTCGCCCGTGGCCACGCGCGCCATGGTGCTGCGGATGTCGGCGGCACGCTCTTCCACCACGCGCCGGAAGGCCCCGGCGCCCAGCACGGCCATGCCCAGGGCCACCAGGCCGGCCAGCAGGCTTGCGCGGCCGAACAGTTCCTCCACATCGCTTTGCACCTGCATGTCGCTGCCCACGGCCAGCAGCTTGCCGTCGGACAGCTGGGCCACGGCCACGCGGCCCGCGATGATGCGGCCGTTGCGCCGCACCTTGAGATCGCGCACGCCCATCTCCGTCAGGCGGCGTGCGGGCACCACGTCGGCGTTGCCGATGATGGGATTGCCGTCGCCATCCATGAGGATGAGGATTTCGGTATCGGTGTTGACGCCGTCCAGCAGGGTCTGCTGGATCTCGGCCTCCAGCGCGGGCTCGCCGTACTTGTCGCGGTGCTCGACCAGGCGGCGCATGTGGTTCTCGGCCTGCCGGTCCATGCGCATGCGCAGCACGCCCACGGTCTGCACGTAGAACACCGACAGCACGATGGACATGGTCAGCACCAGCAGCACGCCGTAGGTCAGCGCCAGCCGGAAGGCCGTGGAGCTCCAGGGCTTGGCCAGCGACATGGGATCAGGCCACCTGCGGCAGGTCCTGCGGCCGGTCCGACAGGCTGTAGCCCACGCCGCGCACGGTGTGGATCAGCGCAGGCTCGAAGCCCTTGTCCACCTTGCCGCGCAGGCGGCTGATGTGCACGTCGATGACATTGGTCTGCGGGTCGAACCGGTAGTCCCACACCGACTCCAGCAGCATGGTGCGCGTGACGATCTGGTGCGCATGCTGCATCAGAAAGGCCAGCAGGCGAAACTCGCGCGGCTGCAGGGCCAGCGGCTGGCCTGCGCGCTCGGCGCTGCGCGTGAGCAGGTTCAGCCGCAGGTCGGCCAGGCGCATCTCGCGCGCAGGGGCCGGGATCTGGGCGCGGCGCACCAGGGCCTCCAGGCGCGCCGAGAGTTCGGAGAAGGCAAAGGGCTTGGTCAGGTAGTCGTCGCAGCCGGCCTTGAGGCCGCGCACGCGCTCGTCCGTGGCCGACAGGGCGCTGAGCACCAGCACCGGCGTCTGCTTGCCCATGGAGCGCAGCGTCTGCAGGATCTGCAGGCCGTCGAAGCCGTTGGGCAGCATGCGGTCGAGGATGATCACATCCCAGCTCTCGCCCACGGCCATGGCGATGCCCTGCACACCATCGCTGCACACCGCCACCTGCGCACCCTGCTGGCGCAGGCCTTCGGCGATGTAGCGCGCGTTCAGCGCGTCGTCTTCGATGATGAGATAGCGGTACATGCGGGCGGCAGGGCCTGACTCGAAACTGAGGCAGACACTATACGGCGCGCCAGACTCCGCCGAGATCGGTGGGGGTGCCGGCATGTTTACCACCTCTTTTCAGCCTTGGGCTGCGCTGCGCGGCATCGCACCGCATGAAACTGGCGTGATCCGGACCAGGCACACCGGGGGGTGCCACCCAGGGTCCGACCGCCCCTCCCGCACAGCAGGAGGGGAAGGGCGTCAAGCGCCTCAGGGCGCTGCCCACATCGGCAGATCGCCGCTGGCCACGCGCACCTGCCACTCGGCCAGCATCATTTCCTTGACCAGGTCCAGGTGCTCCAGGCGGTGCTCGTTGATGGAGCCCAGCGAATCGATCAGCTCCAGGATGGAGCCCTGGCCCAGCTTGTAGGCGTCCTGGGCCATCTGGTTGAGCGGCGCGATCTGGGCCAGGCCCTGCTTTTCGTAGGCGCGCACGGCATCGCGGCGCAGCTTCAGTTGCTTGATGGCGCGCTGCAGCTCGGTACGCGCCTCGATCAGCGCGGCGTCGTAGCGCAGCTGGGCCTGTTCGGCCTCCACCTGGGCACGCGCGATGGGGCCTTCGCGGCGATCGAACAGCGGCAGCTCCACCGACACGCCGATCTGGTTGTAGTTGCCGTCAAGCCGGTTGCGCACGCGCGCCACGCTCACGCTGGGCGTGGGCAGGGCTTCGCGGCGCTCCAGCTCGACCTTGTGGCGCAGCTGGTCCAGCTCGGCCTGGGCAGCGACCAGGGCCGGCAGGCGCTGGCGCGCGGCCTCCCACAGCTCCTGCTCGTGCAGCAGCTGGCCCACGGGCACGGCCTGCAAGCTGCCCGTGGCGCGCGGCGCCCATTGGGGCAGGGCGGCCAGGGCGGCGGCGTGCGAGGCGGCGTCCTGCCAGTCCGACTGGGCCTGGCTGACCTGCATGGCCATCTGGGCCTGCTGCAGGCTCAGGCGCGCGCCGTCATAGCGGCTGCGCGCGCCGGCCTCGATCTGGCCGCGCACGATATTGCCTGCGCCGTTCAGCGACTCCTGCGCCTCTTCCCAGACCTTCAGGCGCTGCTGCGTCATCAGCAGGTCGATGAAGGCCGTGGCTGCATCGTTGAGCGTGGTGGCCACGGCCACCTCGACATTGGCACGCGCCGCCGTCTCGCCCTTGCGCGCGTTCTCCATGCGCAAACGCCGCTGGCCGAAGATGGGCAGCGGCTGCTCTATGCCCCACTGCTTCTCGCCCGGCTTGCTGCTGTACGACGCCGTGGGATTGGGAAACGCCGCCGCCGTGCGGCTGTCCGCCTGCGCAATCCCGATCTGCAGCCGCTGCGCCGCCAGCTGGGGCTGGTTGCGCACCACCATCTGCAGATACTCCTGCATCCCCACCGGCTGCTGCGGCGCAGCCGCCGGAGCCACCTCGGAGGCAGGCGCCGCAGTGACGGCCGGCACAGCGGGTACAGCCTGCTGCGCAAGCGCAGAACCCGCCCCCCAGCACAGCGCCACAGCCACAAACAGGGCCCGATAAGGTGAACGACCCGCAAAACCGGCACGGCCCAAATCAGAGACGCCAAGCAAGAGCCGCCTCGCGGCGATGGCGTCGTCCCCCTCCCGCGAAGCGAGAGAGGGGGAAGCGGCGCAGCCGCTCAGGGGGTGCTTACTCTTTTTCATCGAGTTCTTCCTGCGTCAACATGTTCTTGGGGCCCAGCAGCGCATAGAGCACGGGCAGCAGCACCAGGGCCACCAGGGGCAGCACCACCATGCCGCCCACGATCACGGAGGCGAAGGGCTTTTGCGTCTCGCTGCCCACGCCCGTGGACAGTGCCATGGGCAGCAGGCCCAGCAGCGCCAGCAGCGCCACGAGCACGATGGAGCGCATGCGCTCGGCAGCGCCCTCGACCAGGGCCTGCATCATGGGCATGCCCTGCCGTCGCAATTCCTCCACGGCCGAGATCACCAGCAGGCCGGCCAGCGCCACCTGTCCCAGCAGCGCAATGAAGCCGATGGCCGCGCTGATGGACAGCTCGATGCCCGCAAAGTGCAGGGCCGCGATGCCGCCCACCATGGTGAAGGGCGCGCACAGCAAGATGATGCCGGCGCTGCGCGCCTGGCCCAGCGCGCCGAACAGCAGGGCGTAGACGATGATCAGCGACAGCGGCACCACGATCTTCAGGCGTGCGGCCGCGCGCTGCTGGTTCTCCCACTCGCCGCCCCAGACGGCCTGGTAGCCCTCGGGGATCTTCACGTTCTTCTTGAACGTGGCCAGCGTGTCCTTGACCACGGAGCCGATGTCACGGCCTTCCACGTTGAACTTGAGCGCCATGTAGCGCGCATTGCCTTCGCGGAAGATGGAGGAGTTGCCGATCTTGATGGCGACCTGGCCCACCGAATGCAGCGGCACCGAGCCGCCGTTGGGCAGGGGGATGGCGATGTTGCGGATGCGCTCCTCATCCATGCGGTCCACATAGGGCAGGCGCACGCGCACGGGCACGGGGTACTCGCCCTCCCACAGCGTGGTGGAGATGTTGCCGGCCAGCGCCGCCTCCAGCGTCTTTTGCGCGGTCTCCATGGCAATGCCCTGGCGCGCCAGCGACTGGCGGTCGAACTCCACGTGGACCTGGGGTGCAGGCGCATCGCGGTACAGGCCCAGATCGACCACGCCGTCGATGTCCTTCACCAGGTCCACGGTCTGCTGCAGGATGGAGCGCAGCTGCGGAATGTCGGGGCCGAAGACCTTGAGCACCACCTGGCCGCGCGCGCCGGACGTAGATTCCTCCACGCTGTCGCGGATGGGCTGGGCGAAGTTGAACGACACGCCCGGAATCTCGCTCAGCGTGGCGCGCATCTGCTCGATGAGCTGGGGCTTGGTCAGGCCCTTGCGCCATTCGCCGTGGCCCTTCAGGCGCACCAGCACCTTGGCCAGGTTCAGCGTCTCGTTGTCGGTGCCGGACTCGGGCCGGCCCTGCTCGGTGGTGACGGTGATCACCTCGGGGAAGGTCTTCAGGCGCAGGCGCACGTCGCGCAGCACTTCCTGGCCCTTTTCCAGCGAGATCGATGCGGGCATCTGCACCAGCACATAGGCATCGCCTTCATCAAGCTCGGGCAGGAATTCCGTGCCCAGCCAGGCCGCCGACAGGCCGGCCGCCACCAGGATGGCGAGCGAGCCGACGATGACGATGACGCGGCGGCGCCCGGCACCCAGCAGGGTGCCGATCCAGTGCTGGTAGCCGTGGTGGGCGCGGTCGAAGATCTTGGGCTCTTCCACCATCACGTGCTGGGGCTTGAGGAACAGCGCGCACAGCGCCGGCACCAGGCCCATGGCGAAGACCAGCGCACCCAGCAGCGCGAAGCTGTAGGTCATGGCCAGCGGACGGAAGATGCGGCCCTCGATGCTTTCCAGCGAGAACACGGGGATCAGCGCCGCGATCACGATGGCCATGGCGAACAGCGTGGGCTTGGCCACGGCAACGGCCGAGTCGATGATGATGTGGCGCATGTCCGCCTGCGTCTGCGGCTTGCGCAGGCGGGCGTTGCGGATGATGTTCTCGGCCAGCACCACGGCGCCGTCCACCATGATGCCGAAGTCGATGGCGCCCATGGAGATCAGGTTGGCCGGCATGCCCAGCAGGTGCAGGCCGATGAAGGCCACCAGCAGCGACAGCGGGATCACCGTGGCCACGATCAGCGAGCCGCGCAGGCTGCGCAGGAACAGCCACAGCACGCCCACGATCAGCGTGGCGCCGAACAGCAGGTTGTGCTGCACCGTGCCCAGCGTGTGGCCGACCAGGTCGGAGCGGTCGTAGTTGGTCTCCATGTGCATGCCCTCGGGCAGGCCGCCGTCATTGAGCGCGGCCACCTTGGCATGGATCTGGTCCAGCACCACCGAGGGGTTCTCGCCGCGCTTGAGCAGCACGATGCCCTGGACCACGTCGTCGGCATCGTCCATGCCCACCGAGCCCTGGCGCGGCGTGTGCGACTGCACCACGCGCGCCACGTCGCCAATGGTCACGGGCGCGCTGCCGCGCATGGCCACCACCACGCCCTGGATCTCCTGCGGCGTGCGCAGCAGGCCGATGCCGCGGATGATCAGCGACTGCTCGCCGCGGCGCATCAGGCCGCCGCCCACGTTGCGGTTGGACTTGGACAGGGCATCGCTCACGTCTTCCAGCGACAGGCCCAGCGCATACAGCTTCTCGGGATCCACCTCGACGTGGTACTCCTTGACGAAGCCGCCGATGCTGACCACGTCGGCTACGCCCTGCACCTGCTTGAGGGTGCGGACCACGCGCCATTCCTGCTCGGTGCGCAGCTGTGCCAGCGTGTGGCGGTCGCTCTTCAGGCGGTAGTAGAAGATCTTGCCCAGCGGCGTGTAGTCGGGTGCCATCTCGGGCGTGACGCCGTCGGGCAGATTGGCCTGGGGCAGGCGCTGCGACACCTCGGCGCGCGCATGGAAACTGTCGGCATCGTCATTGAAGACGAGGTTGATCATGGCCAGGCCGAAGTAGCTCTCCGAGCGCAGCGACACCAGGCCCGGCGTGCCGTTGAGCTCGCGCTCCAGCGGCTGGGTGATCTGGCGCTCCACTTCCTCGGGGGCCAGGCCCGGCGCCTGGGCAATCACGCCGACCTGCACATTGGTCACATCGGGATAGGCCTCGATGGCCGTGTGCAGGTACGAATACACGCCATAGATGGCGATGATCAGGGTGGCGCACAGGGCGACGAGCCGCCGGTGCACCACAAACGCTATCAGGGAACGCAGCATTGATGAGTCTCCTGGCCGCGATCAGAGCAGCTGGCTGGCTGCGCCGTCGAGCAGCAGGCCACCGCGCACGACGATCTTTTCACCCGACTTCAGGCCCGACACCACGGGCACCATGCCGCGCGAGGGCCGGCCCAGCACCACGGTGCGGGCCTCGAACTGCTGCTCGCCGGTCTGCACGAAGACGATGCTGCGGCTTTCATCCTTGATGAGCACGGCCGTCACGGGGATCAGCATCTCGTGCTCGTTGGAGACCTGCAGGCCCACGCGCGCCTGCATGCCGGAACGCAGCACGGGGTTCTGCGCATCGAGCTGCACGATGACGGAGGCGCGGCGCGACTCCTTGTCCAGCGTGGCGCCCAGGTGGCGCACCGTGCCGGTCAGGGGCTTGGGCAGCTGCGGCACATCGACCTGCACGGCACTGCCCAGGCGGATGCCGGGCAGATCGCTTTCAAAGACATCGGCCACCACGTTCATGGCGGCGGGATCGCCGATCAGGAACAGCTCGCCGCTGGGCTCGACGGAGGCGCCGACCACGGCCTTGCGCTCGGCCACCACGCCGGCGCGCGGCGCACGCAGCACCAGCCGGTCGCCGCCGCCTTGTCCCAGCAGCGCCGACGTGCCCTGGGCACGCGCCAGCTCCTGGGCCGACTCGCGCAGCTTGGCCTGGGCCGCACGCAGATCCACTTCCACGCCCACGCCCTTGTCCACCATGGTCTGCTGGCGCCGCACTTCCACGGTTGCCACGTCATGCGCGCTGCGGGCAGCTTCCACCTCGTAGCGCACGCGCAGCGCCTCGGGGCTGACCAGGGTGGCCAGCTCGTCGCCGGCCTTGACGATGTCACCCACGTGGGCACGAACCGACACCACGCGCGCGGCCAGCGGCACCGAGACAGTGGCCACGCGGTCCTCGGCAAAGGCCACACGCGCGGGCGCCCAGGCCATTTGCGTGCCCTGCGGATCGGCCACCACGGCGATGTCCAGCATCTTCAGCGACTCGGGCTTGACCCGCACCACGCCGGCCGGCGCGGGCGCCTGCGCGGCAGGTTCGTTCTGTGCCGATGCCTTGGATGCATCGCAGCCCGCCACAAGGCAGGCCACGGCGATGACAGCGCATGCCGATGCCGCCGGAAACCGGGCTGCCTTGGGCAGGCCCGCAAATGTCTTGATCATTCTTGCCCCTTCAATCCATGCCTGGAGCGCAGGGACTGCAGCGAGCCGACCCTTGTCTCCTGAGATGAAACAGATGCTAGAAAACGCATCTTCCTGCGTGCGTGAAGCCTTCATTACCGTTTGGTAAGACATTCGCGTACCTGGGCCGGCGCCCGGGGCCGATCCCTGGCTGGGATCGCCTGCGCTTTTTCGAGATCCAGCGCGATCCGCTGCGCCGCCGCGGACCTGCCGCCTGGCGGTGCACCACGGCCCCAGCCGCAGCAGCTGCAGCGGCCACAGACCTGTGGATATCCCGGGGAAAAACGCGCTCTGCAAAGCCAAAGATCTGCACAGGCCCTGTTTTCCACAGTGGTGACAACTTCCGCCGTCTTCTGGAAATCGCGGGGAACCTGAACCCATGAAAAACCCGTTGCAAATCAACGGTGAATGGCGACAATCACCCAATCAATCCACAAGCATGCCAACAGCATGCGCACAGGATTGATCACAGGCCGAACGCCCTGGCCGCTGTGGGCAAGACTGTGGATGCGGCCGCGCGCATGGCCATCAACGACCATGGGAACAATCCAGGAACAGCCGGTGGACAGATGTCCATCCCGGTGACCGATACCCACCTGTGCACACATGCGATTGGCGGGTTCAGTGATCCATATGACGGGCAGCTTGTAGGCTGTACGGCATACGAAAAACGCGCTTTGTGCGCTGTATTTCATAAGATTTCGCATCTTATTTAATACATATCACTGTACGAATCTTTATAAACAGATGGACCAAGATGATCCATTTGGTCAAAACACGCCGAAATGCATGAAAAAAAATGGGCTGATCAGGCCCTGAAATCCTTTGATGACGTGGTCGGGGCCATCCCAGGGTTCCGAAATCGTGAGGGGCAGCGAAAAATGGCGGCCCAAATCGCGCACACCTTCAGCCAGGCCCAGCTGGGAAAAATCGATGAGGGCGCACCGGAGCCCACCCGGTCCATTGCCGTGGTGCAGGCCGGAACGGGGGTGGGCAAATCGCTGGCGTACAGCATTCCCGCCATTTCGATGGCGCTGGCGCGCGGCACCCGGGTGCTGATTTCCACGGCCACCGTCGCCCTGCAGGAACAGCTGGTGAACAAGGATCTGCCCGCGCTGGCCCAGCAGCTGGAGCAGCCCTTCAAATTCGCGCTGGCCAAGGGGCGGGGCCGCTTTGTCTGCAAGCTCAAGCTGGAGCGGCTGGCCAGCACCGGCGAGGCCCAGGACGAGGATCTGGACGATCTGTTCGCCGAAGAAAAGGCGCAGGCCCAAAGCCGCGTGGCACGCCCGGCCCAGGAGCTGGAGGCGCGCATGCAGTTCTACAAAAGCATGGCCAATGCGCTGGCGTCCCAAGCCTGGGACGGCGACCGCGACTCTCTGGAGACCCCTCCCGAGGCCGAGGCCTGGAGCCCCGTGGCGGCCGAATCCTCGTCCTGCACCGGCAAGCACTGCCCGGCCTTCAGCAACTGCGTCTACTACGAGCGCCGCAAGGACCTGGTGGCCGCCCAGGTCATCGTGGCCAACCACGATCTGCTGCTGTCCTCCCTGGGCGCGCGGCTGCTGCCCGAGCTGGACAACTGCCTGCTGGTGCTGGACGAAGCCCACCATCTGCCCGCCACGGCGCTGGGGCAATTCGCCGGCGAGATGGACCTGAGCCGCCTGGGCTGGATAGACAAGCTGACCAGCCGCGCCCTGCGCGTGAATACCCTGGTCGAAGTGGAGGAACTGGCCGACCTGCCCAGCCATGCCAGCCAGCTACGCCAGCAGCTGCAGGAACTGGCGCGCCTGGTGATGGAGCTGTACGGCGACACGCTCAAGTCACAAAAGGACAGCTGGGGGCCGGCGCGGGTGCGCGCACCGCGCGGCATGCTGCCCGAGCCCCTGCTGGAGCCTTTGGGCAAGGCCGCCCACCATGCCAACAGCTTTCTGGATGCGCTGCGCGCCATTTCCAAGGCACTGCGCGCCGCCATCAAGGACAATCCAGAGGAAGCACGCAGGCTGTCTACAGCTTATGCACAGGTTGGCGCACTGGCTCCCCGCCTGGAATCCGTCTATGACACGGCCCAGCTGCTGATGCAACAGCCAGCGCAGGATGACGACAGTAGCCGCGTTCCCAATGCCAAATGGTTCACGTTGGAGACAGATGGCGAGTACATCGTGGTCAAGGCCCATGCCAGCCCCATCTTGCCCGGTGCCACGCTGCGCCACCATCTGTGGTCCCAGGTGCGCGGTGCCGTGCTCACGTCGGCCACCCTGACCAGCTGTGGACAATTCGACTTCTTTTTGCGCGAGGCAGGCCTGCACGACGATGCGGCCGTGACCACGCTGGAAGTGCCCAGCCCCTTCGACTACGCGCTCCAGGGCACCCTGGTGGCGCGCGAGACCGTGGCCGACCCCAAGGAGGCCGCCCGCTTCACCCAGGAGATGGTGGACGCGCTGCTGGGCGACCTGTCCCGCGTGCAGGCCGGCGCCCTGGTGCTGTTCACCTCGCGCGAGCAGATGCGCCTGGCGGTGGATGCGCTGTCCACGGCCATGCGCTCGCAGGTGCTGGTGCAGACGGCCATGCCCCGCGCCCTGCTGCTGGCCCGCCACCGCGATGCCGTGGAGATGGGCGAGCCGTCCATCATCTTCGGCATGCAGTCCCTCGGCGAGGGCCTGGACCTGCCCGGCGCGCTGTGCGAGTCTCTGTTCATCACCAAGCTGCCCTTTGCCCCGCCCGACGACCCCGTGGGCGAGGCCCGGGCCGAATGGCTGCGCAGCAGCGGCCGCAACCCCTTCAATGAGCTGGTGGTGCCGGCCACGGCGATCCGCCTGGCCCAGTGGGTGGGCCGCGCCATACGCACCGAGGAAGACCAGGCCCATGTGTATTGCTATGACCGGCGCCTGGTGAACACCAGCTATGGCCAGCAGCTGCTCAAAGGCCTGCCGCCCTTTGCCTTGCAGCGCCGCCCGGCACGCTGAGCCGGACCCTGTGGAAAGCATGCGAAAAACAGGCAGTACCCTGTCGCCACTGCATTCCCTTGCATACGCAAGTCATTGATCACGGCTGATTTTTTCAATCAGCAAGCTTGCCGATTGCCCACAGGCCACTTGCACACAGCCTGTGGGCAACCGTATTTCCCGGCTCCCGCATCTCCCTACATGCCTGTGCAGCACGGTCCCCGGATCCCGCGGGATACCGCTGGATCTCGCAGACCGTGCCAGCTCCCCGGCCCGGCCATACCCGCCAACAGATCCCTCCAACAGGCCTGTGGAACGCCCAGGACGCGCTTGCGCGGGCAACCCAGGGCCTGACAGCTGCCAAGCCTCCACGGTCCTCTGCAGGCCGCTGAAGCGCTCGGGCTGATTCACGTCCTCTTGCCCCGGCGCGCCAGCAGCCATCACTTTTCGTGATTGCCCTTGCCTGGACTGGATCTGCTGCTCCTGATCTGGATGCGCAGTCCTCTTGCAGGCCGGCAACAAGGGGTTGAATTTTTTTGAATGGCCGAACACTGCCTCTGGCGCATCCGCTTGCGTCCGCCTGGCAGGCCGCGTTTTCCTGAAGTCTTCCACGTCCAGTGCACAGCCCGTTGTGGAAAAGCGGCCGTCGCACAGCGTTCTGCGAGGCCGCGAGGAAGTCTTGTCTTCGTGCGTCTTCGTCCATACAGCCATGGCGCGCGAACCGATCCGGAATTTTTTTGAACACAGGCGCGCCAATTTCGCTGGAGCAGTCCCTCGTCTGGACATGCCCAGGCTCCAGACAACCTGGCACGTCTGTTTTTTTGAAAAATTGTTCGGCCTTCGCTTCCCGCGTGACTTCGCCTTCGGTTGTTCTTTGATCTTCTTATAAAGAATAGTCGTAGTAGTAGAGGCATGACATCTCTGTGGATAACTCACTATTCCTCAAAAAAATCAATCTCTTGTCCGATTGAAAAACATGTGATCAAAGCCCTGTTCCCGGTGTCTCCCGAACGGGGATAGTTTGCCTGTTTCGATTTTTTCTGTGGATAACTGTTGAGTTGGTCTTCATCTATCCACAGTTTTGTGCGAGGTGCATTTTTTTCTTTATTTCACTTCAAGTTATTGATCTATAAGGATTTTTTGGTTTACCAAGATGAAAAGAATGCTTGCCAGACATGGATGAGCACATGGTCTGGCAGTGCTGTGACCTGTTGACAGGCTTTTTTTTCTGATGGACCGGCTGCCTTTTTTTATCCAGAACGGTCTTGCCGCTGTGAAAAACCGCCCTTGGCTGTTATTCCTATCTCTCTTATTTTTTAATTAGTAGTAGTAGTAAGTGAAGTGCTTAATTGTTGATAACTGAATTTGTCTTATAAAAATCAATAACTTAAGACACCTCAAACCCTGTGGTGGATGCTGCTCCGCTGCTGCACCCGTTTTGGGCACAACTTTCCATGGCGCATCCTCCTTGTGGATAAGCATGGATTTACGAGATTTTTATGCCCAGGTTTTTCCACAGGGCGGCTGAGGACAAAAAAAGACCACCTCGAAGGTGGTCTTGCCGGGATCCGCAACCGTGGTCAGAAATGGTGGGCGTAGCGCAGCTGCAGGAAGTTTTCGCCGGGGTTGGGTTTCTTGATGCCTGCGTTGGAATGGTGCTCCAGCCGCAGCACCAGCTCATGCTGGCCCTGGCTGCCAAACAGGTAGCCCACGCCGATATGGGTGGCGAAGTTGTAGCGCGTGGGGAATTCCTTCTCGTCCGTGACGTAGCGACGGTTCAGCGCCCAGCTCAGGCCCACGCCGGTTTCTGCAAACCAGGGCGACTGCCCATTGCTGGGGCGCCAGCGCACGGTGGGATTCACGCCGATGACCCAGGTGCCGCGATCGCGACCCTCCAGCGGCGCCGACCAGCGGGCGCCCCAGACATCCCAGTAGCCGCTGAGCTGGCCGCCCCACAGTGCATGGCGCCAGTTGCGCCAGGGCACGGTGACGCCCACGGTCCAGCTGTCGGCACTGTGCTCGGCCGCGCCGTATTGCAGGTACATGGAGGGGGAGGATTCCGGCGTGGACTGCGCCTGCGCCGCCAGGGGCAGGACGGCCGCTGCACCGGCCAGCAGCACGGCGGCAAAACTTGCGGGTCGTCCTGGTCGCTCTGGTCGCCCTGAGCGTTCTGGTGGATGTTTGCGCGCCGTTGCGTGGTTCTGGTAGCTGGATGGCGTCGTTTGAATGATTTTGAGGGCCATGATCTTCTCCGGGGCAGCACACAATGCTGTGCCTGTTCCACTCTAGGCAGTCCGGGGAAGATCGGGGAGTCAGCAAAAAAGCCCTTGCACTGTCGGCCGCCTGACAAGGCGTCCGTGCAAGGGCTGGCGCAAGCAATCCGGCTGCCCGCTGGTGGCGGGCAGGCCAGGTGGCTGCTTACTGGGCGGGTGCCGGGGCAGGGCGGGCCTGGCCGCTCTTGTGGTCATGGCGCGGGCCGTGGTCCATGCCGTGGTGGCCGGGGTGGCCGGGGTGGCCCTTGTGCAGCGTGGCGGCATCGAAGGTCTTTTGCTGGCTGGCATCCAGCTGGGCGTAGAAGGCCTTGGTGGCTTCGCCGCGGCGATCGGCATCGGCCGCGCGCTGGGCGCGCATTTCACGCATCTTGTCGATGCGCTGGGGCGTGGTCAGCTTGGCGAAGTCCTCGCGCTCCATGCGCTGGGGACGCTCGCCGGGCTTGAAGGTGGCCGCATAGGTGTTCCATGCGGTCTCCTGGGCCGGCGTGAGCTTGAGGTCGGCCTTGAGCTTGGCGATGCGCTGCTGCATGTGCTCTCGGCGTTCGCCAGGCTTGTGCATGGGACGTTCGGGCTTGGGCGTGGTGGCTGCAGCCGGTGCTGCCGGCGCGGCGGTCTGGGCGTACGAGGGCAGGGCGAACGATGCCAGCAAGGCGGTGGCAGCGGCGGCGCTGGCGAGGGTGCGGCGGGAGGTGGTGGTCATTCCAAAATCCTTTCTGGAGAGGGTGACTGAAGGCCGCCGTCAAGGCACTTGGCGAGCCCTGTGCAGCGGATGATTGAAGTGTGGTCGTCCGATGTATCGGGGCAGTGAGGTTTTGCGCACGGCTTGTAAAGAATTGACAAGCTTGTGCAGCGCCGTCCGGTGCCAGGCATGCACAATGACCGGGCGGGGCGCCAAGGCATGGCGCCCCTGCTGTTTTTTCTGTTTTCTCCCTCTGGATGGAGGCGGCGCAGCCCGGTGTTGCACACCGCTTGCTGCGGCGCAGCCGCAGTCCGTCCGAGCAAAGGTTCGCTATGTTCAAAAACATGATCGTCTATCGCATTGCCGAGAGCTGGCAGGGCGATTTGCAGCAGCTTGAAGAAGCCCTGGGCAAGAGCCCGTTTGCCGAGTGCGGCGCCACGCAGGAGCGCAGCGCCGGCTGGGTGCCGCCGCGCGGCGAGCCCCATGGCCCGCTGGCCGAGTCTGTGGCCAATCAGTGGGTGATGCGCTTCATGACCGAGGCCAAGATGCTGCCGGCCAGCGTGCTCAACCGCCGCGTCAACGAAAAGGCTGCCCACATCGAGGCCACCGAAGGCCGCAAGCCCGGCAAGAAGGAAAAGAAGGACCTCAAGGACGAGGCCAAGCTGGACCTGCTGCCCATGGCCTTCACCAAGCAGGGCGCCATGTGGGTCTGGCTGGATCCGCAGGCCCGCACCCTGGTGCTGGACACGGGCAGCCAGGCGCGCGCCGACGAGGTGGTCAGCTCGCTGGTGGAGGGCCTCACAGGCTTTGCGCTGGCCCTGGTCGATACGCAGACCAGCGCCCAGGCCGCCATGGCGCACTGGCTGACCACGCAGGAAAGCCCGGCCGGCTTCTCGATTGACCGTGAATGCGAGCTCAAGGCCGCCGACGAATCCAAGGCCGTGGTGCGCTATGCGCGCCATCCGCTGGACATCGACGAGGTGCGCCAGCACATCGAGCACGGCAAGCTGCCCACGCGCCTGGCGCTGACCTGGGATGACCGCGTGAGCTTTGTGCTGACCGAGGGTCTGCAAATCCGCAAGATCGCGCTGCTCGATGCCGTGATGGAAGGCCAGTCGCAGGACGACGGCGGCTTTGATGCCGATGTGGCGATTGCCACGGGCGAGCTGTCCAAACTCATCCCCGATCTGATCGAGGCGCTGGGCGGGGAAGGGCGCACGGGCCTGGGCCAGGATCTGCCGGCATCGCTGCAGACACCCGCTGCCCAGACTCCTACAGCGACACAAGCGACACCAGCGGCACCGCGTGCAGCGGCATCGGGCCGTGGTGCGCTGACGGGGCCGGCCCTGGCGCCCGTGGATACGGCGCCTGAAGAAGCGCCTTTCTAGGCCGGCAGGCGGCTGCGGTGGCGATGTTTCATGTGAAACATCGCCACGCCCAGGCGGCGCTCAGACTCTTTCAAAGATGGCCGAGATCCCTTGGCCGCCACCAATGCACATGGTCACCAGCGCATAGCGGCCGCCCGTGCGCTGCAGCTCGGCGATGGCCTTAGTGGTGATGATGGCGCCCGTGGCGCCCACGGGGTGGCCCAGCGAGATGCCCGAGCCGTTGGGGTTGACCTTGGCCGGGTCCATGCCCAGCTGCTGGATCACGGCGCAGGCCTGGGCCGCGAAGGCC
>Ga0105250_10000623_pt1 | contig 22921 bp, 23 predicted proteins | sample KBSS54metaG_FD_80425 | JGI IMG/M metagenome (GOLD analysis project Ga0105250, IMG submission 80425) | Switchgrass rhizosphere microbial communities from Kellogg Biological Station, Michigan, USA - KBS S5-4 metaG | ecosystem: Host-associated > Plants > Roots > Rhizosphere > Soil | place...
AAGGACTTTGGAAATACGGTTTAGGATTAGGAACATTCAGTATTGTTATTCCATCAATCGCCTTTACAATCGGAATTCCAAAAATCGGTTCCGGCTTAGCCACTATTCTTGGTGCAGCCGAATTACCTGTTACAACAATTATGTCTGTATTCGTTTTAAAAGAAGCGGTACTCTCTTCTCAATGGCTTGGTGTATCACTTATCTTGGTTGGTATTGCAATTCCACAAATTGCATATGCAATGCGCGGACGATATCGAAAACATCATACACATAAGAAAGTTGCTGCATAAGCGAAAAGAGGCTTCTCATTTGAGAAACCTCTTTTTTAGTATATCTTGTATTTATGAATTCCTTGTAAATAATAACATGTGAAAAATTTCAAAATTAATTTAAGGGATATTTTTCTCTTACAGATTCATTAAAAACACTAAACTCCTATATAATTACTAATGAATAGATTTTTTATTTTTATATACTTAAAATATAAATTGAAGTTTATCCTGAGAAAGAAGGCAAAATAGATGAAACCCATCACAAATCAATTAACAGAGAAGCTAATCTCCATCCGCCGTCATTTACATCAATATCCAGAACTATCTTATGAAGAAACAGAAACAACAAAAGCGATACAGTACTGGTTAAACGAAGCTAACATCACAATTATTAGTTCTAATTTAAAAACTGGCGTAATCGCAGAAGTTTCCGGTGATAAAAATGGACCAATTATTGCGCTCCGTGCTGATATTGATGCTCTTCCTATACATGAAGAAACTAATTTATCTTATGCTTCTAAAAATCCTGGTAAAATGCATGCATGTGGACATGATTTTCACACAGCATCTATTCTCGGCGCTGCCTACTTATTAAAAGAAAATGAATCTTCACTTAACGGAACTGTTAGGTTCATATTCCAAGCTGCTGAAGAAAGCGGAGACGGAGCATGCAAAGTAATAGAAGCTGGTCATTTAGAAAACGTACAAGCCATTTTTGGTATGCACAATAAGCCCGATTTACCAGTTGGTACAATTGGTATAAAAGATGGACCAATTATGGCCGGCGTTGATCGTTTTGAGATTGAAATACACGGAGTTGGAACACATGCAGCTGTACCTGATGCTGGTGTTGATCCAATTGTTGCCTCTTCTCAAATTGTTATGGCACTACAAACAATTGTAAGCCGAAATGTAAGCTCTTTTCATAACGCTGTCGTGAGTGTAACAAACATTCATTCAGGAAATACATGGAACGTTATCCCTGAAAAAGCAACTTTAGAAGGAACCGTTCGTACATTCCAACCTGAAACACGCCAAAGAATACCAGAACTGATGGAACGTATTATTAAAGGGGTTTCTGATGCACTAGGTGTTGAAACGAAATTGCATTGGTATCCAGGTCCTCCTGCCGTTCATAACGATATAAAACTTACAGAATTATCTACCCATATTGCTCAAGTAATGGGCCTCCAAATTATTTCACCAAAACCTTCTATGGCAGGAGAAGATTTTTCATTTTATCAACAAAACATACCTGGTTCATTCGTCTTTATGGGAACAGCTGGGACACAAGAATGGCATCACCCTGCTTTTACATTAGATGAAGGAGCATTACCTATAAGCGCACAATATTTTGCTTTATTAGCTCAAGAAGCTATTAACAAATTACGATAAAAAAGCCGTTAAGATCATTCTTCTTAACGGCTTTTCCATCTATTATTATGTTAAATCGCGCTTTGAAAATACAGTATAGGAAATACCTAGGAAAACAAGTAAATAAATCATCAGAATACAAGAGGCAAATGGGAATGTTATCCCTGAAACTAAGCTTCCATGTTGTAATATTCCATATAAATCTGTATTTGCCGGTAATAAAAATTTCATCCATTCATATCTAGATGCTGGCATTAAAATGATTCCACCAGATAATGCCACAAATAAAGAAATACCTATTGCACCCCCACTTGATCTTGTTAGAACAGAAATCATAAAAGCAAGCGCTGCATACACAAGAGTTGGTAGCCATTCTAATAGATAATACTGGCTCACATCACCAAAGATATTCCGCTCAATAATACTACCATTTTGTACAATAAATTCCGTCCATGCTGGCTGTTGAAACTTATAAATAACAAACCCACATAACAGTGAGAAAAGCATATTAAATATAAATAGTAATCCAGAAAAAATAACAATCGCAACATATTTCGCTGTTAAAATTTTAAATCGATTCGCCGGGCGAATCATTAAGAATTTATAAGTTCCCCAGTTGTACTCATTTGCAAAAATTGTACTAGCATATACAAGAATAAATGGTAATAAAATCGGAAAAACAATTAATCCGGTATCTCTCATAAAAGTTAGAGGTGAACCATCTGCAGGTGGTGTATTCGTATCTAAATGCTTCATTTTAAGCTGATACTCTTTAACAAGCTCATCTCCTGATTTTTGATTGATAATATCCTGTTTTGTACTCCCAAGTTTTTTTTCAATTTCTGCCGTTCGCTCCGTATACTCTGTTTTCCAATCTCCTGATAAAGACGGAAAGTATTTAACAGAAACCCATCCTAAACCAATAACTAAAATTGCAATAACAACAAACGGTATCATTGTTCGCTTTCGCTTAAAAATTTTATACAGTTCGTTATAAACTAAATTAAACAATATCCTTGCCTCCTGTTAATTCTAAAAACTTCTCTTCTAATGTTTTTCTTTCTTCATACACACGATAAATACGAATGCCTTTTTCTGTTAATGTACGAATCACATTGGGAATTTCTTCATTTTCCACAGTAAGAATCAGTTCATTATCTTGAATTAAGACATCATACGTTAAAAGATCCGCTGCCTGCTTCATATCATCAACACGTATATGAATCGTCTCCATTTCCAAACTTTCAGCTTGTTTAATATTTTGTGTTGCCACATATTTTCCATGTTGAATAATAATGACCCGATCACACATTAATTCAACTTCAGATAATAAATGACTCGATACAAGAACTGCCTTTCCTTGTTCATGTGCAATTTTCTTTATGTACATTCGCATTTCATGAATACCGTTTGGATCTAACCCATTTGTTGGTTCATCTAAAATAAGTACATCCGGGTTATGTATAAGTGCTTGTGCAATTCCTAAGCGTTGCCTCATACCAAGTGAATAGGCTTTTACTTTTCGGTCAATAACCTGTCCCATACCTAGTAATTGTACAACTTCATCAATGCGATCTTCTGTAACATTACCATTCATACGACCAAAATATGCCAAGTTTTCATAACCACTTAAAAAAGGATAGAATTCTGGATTCTCGATTACAGCACCAATTTTTGCAGCTGTACTTTCAAATTTCTGTTTTACAGATTGACCATCTATCCAGACTTCACCTTCCGTCATGCGAATCATACCAACCATCATTCGCATTAATGTTGTTTTCCCAGCACCGTTTGGTCCTAATAAACCAACAACTTCGCCTTTCTTTACTTCAAAACTTATATTTTCTACTAATGTCTTTGATCCGATTCGCTTTGTTAATTGTTCTACTCGCACTATAGATTGTTCATTTACCATTCTATACAACCTTTCTGACCAACTCTTTTTTCAGTTCCTTCCACTGTATCATGAATATTTTTCACTGTAAAACGAAGGAAAAGGCATGATGCCTCATGCCTTTTCCTCAACTTTATATAATTGTTCACGTTTAAATTCTTGAATAAACTTATAACATTGCCATATTGATAATAAGATGATTATAACGACCAACATTGTTGTTATCGATAATGCGTATAACGTAATCGGTACGCTATTTATTCCATGAACTCCTATTAACTTTATAAAAATTACTGTAAATAATTTCAAAAACAGCATCCCATGAATAAAACCAAAAAGAATCGCTCCTCCGTAAATCAAAAACTGCTCCTGACATAACAAACAAAAAATTTTTCTTTTTTTCATACCGGCAGTTTCATACAACAGTAATTCTTGTTTCCTATTTTTTAAGAATCTTTTTGTCATTTGGTATGTGACAGCAGTGCATACAAAAAACAACAGTACTTCCCCATAATATAGTGTAGCTAACAAAAACGGTATATGCTGTATTTTTTCTATTACCGCTTCATTAGATTGGATAGATATAATGAAAAAATATAGCATTGTACTCATTGCAATCCATATAAATTGCTTTAATCGTTGGGCAGCATAGTTTTGTATATTTTTCTTTGCTAACCGAAATAAAGACATAATTGATTCCCCTACCTTACTTCTTAACGTCCAGTATTCCATACTACTAGTGTATAAAAATATGACTTTTTTAACATCGAACTATAATCGGAGTCTCTACTAGGTCTTAAGTCGCAGAAAAATGACTTTATGTCTAAGGTTATACTGAAACAGGAAGATTCCTATAAAAATCTAATATATTAATATAGGGGGATTAAATGAAAAAAACACTACTTCTCAGCATCATTTTATTGATTACTTCTCTTAGTAGTTGCGGCGTCCAACAAAATGTAAACTCGTACACAACTGTAAAACCATATAATTTATCAAAAAAAGAAACTTCGCTTTTGCAATTATTACCCTTACAACAAGGACATGTCTCTTTTTATGAAGTTACCATTCCTCATAAACAAGCTGAAATATTTACAAATATTGAATATTACCAGAATGGAGAAAAGGTAAAAGATATGGGTGGGTTTTCTTCTTCCGACTTTAAAGATAAAAAAATAAGATTATCCGTTGGTCAGCAAACATTCCAACATGCAAACAACGAAACTTGGCAATGGTTTATGGGAATTGATGGTGGTTCAATGACCGCTTCCGAAAACAGCTTACCTGATATTAACGGGTCTACATTCGAAGAGATTAACAGCTCCCAAAAAATAAAATATAACAAAAAAACAGTTCTTGCTGCTTGGGTAAAAACAAACACAAACCATATATCCGCACTTTCTATAAAAAATGAAGAATCCCGCCAACGATTAATTCAAGAAAATGAACATGTCTACTTATTCAGTATTGAAATAAGAAGGGGAGATACATCACAATAGCATCTCCTCTTTTATCACATTTGTGTCACCTTACTTATCATTTTCAACTTCAATTCGTTTTTTTTCTCTCGCAATTTTTAAAAACTCTAACAGCTCAGGACTGCTATTTGTTTTCCGATACGCCACTGACATTTCAGCTACAAATTTAGAATCAAATATTGCCTTGTACACCACTTCTGTTTTATATAACTTATTTGCCGATACCGGAATAACGGTTATACCAATTCCTGCCGCTACAAGCCCCATAACAGTTTGATACTCTGTTGCCTCTTGCACAATGTGTGGACTGAATCCAGCATTCCTACATAACGATAAAATTGTATCATATAACGCAGGCCAAACCGGTCTTGTTATAAATACAAATGGTTCATCTTGCAAATCTTCAATGTGAATTTCTTCTTTCTCTGCTAGCGGATGCGCTTTTGGTAAACATAGTGTACACGAAAGCTTTTGAATTGGTTCTAATTCTAGCAATTGCGTATTAATTGGTGGACGTAAAAATCCAACATCAATTCGATTATCATGAAGCGCATGAACTTGATCCGGTGTCGATAATTCATGCAGTGCAACAGATACTCTTGGAAACTTCTTTCGATACTCCCTAACAATAGACGGTAAAATATCATATATCGCTGCCCCTACAAATCCAATTGAAAGTGATCCAACTTCTCCCCTTTGTGCACTTTGCGCGACTTCTACTGCCTTCTCAATTTGATCAAATGCTTTTTTCACTTCTTTTAAAAACATCTCTCCTGCTTCTGTCATCTCAACTTTCCGCTTCGTTCTTGAAAATAACATAACTCCCATTTCTTTCTCTAATTGCTGAATTTGTTGACTGAGTGGTGGCTGTGTCATTTGTAAACGAGCAGCTGCTCGCCCAAAATGTAGCTCTTCTGCTACAACAACAAAATATTGCAAATGCCGTAATTCCATTTGAGATCCCCTTTTCGATTAATATGTATAATAAATTAATAACATATAATTTATATATTAGACAAATATTTTGAAAGGACGTATAGTAGAAATTGTTAATTCTTTTTACAATTTTTATGAAAAAAATCGAAAGAGGTGTTACTGTATGAAATGGTGGAAATTAAGCGGACAAATCTTACTATTATTTTGTTTCGCTTGGACAGGTGAATGGATCGCAAAGCAGGCACACCTCCTAATTCCAGGAAGTATTATCGGAATTTTTTTATTATTAATGTCATTAAAATTTAACTTGGTGAAAAAAGAGTGGATTCAAGACGGAGCGGATTTTTTATTAAAAGAACTTATTTTATTTTTTATTCCTTCGGCCGTCGCTGTTATCCGCTACAAAGATACATTATTACAATATGGTATCGATCTCATTTTGATTATCATGATTAGTACCCTTTGTGTAACACTCGTCACTGGAATCTTAACAGAACTGCTATTAAAGCGGAAAGGATCAGCACAATGATCGGCTTTTTTTGTTTACTATTAACACTATTAACATATTGGATTTCTAAGAAACTATATCAGCGCTGGAATTGGAGTATACTTTCACCACTTCTCGTTTGTCCAATTGTTTTAATCGTGTTATTACTTGGACTAGATACATCTTATGAAACATACGATTCTGGTGGCCATTGGTTAACTGAACTATTAAAACCAGCAACCGTAGCTTTTGCATGGCCCATCTATAAATACTTTGATTTATTAAAAAAACATGCGAGTGCAATTTTAATTAACGTCATTGTCGGTTCATTATTATCTGTTATTACTTCAGCTCTTCTAGCAGATGCTTTTCACATTGATTCATCACTAGAACATAGCTTAGCACCGCACATTGTCACAACACCAATTGCCATGGCAATCTCAGAAATGATTGGTGGTATGTCACAATTAACAGCAGTATTCGTTGTACTTACAGCATTAACTGGAGCACTCTTAGGCCCTTTTCTTATTCGCATATGCCGTATTAAAACAGCCATCGCGAAAGGTATTATGCTAGGTACTAGCGCAAACGGAACTGGTACTTCAAAAGCATTTGAAATCGGGCCAGTTGAAGGTACAATTGCAAGTTTATCCATGCTTCTAACAGCTGGTGCAAGTCTAGTCATTGTGCCACTTTTCTTATCCTGGTTACATTAAACAACACTATACTCTTATTTTATTTATCCCCATCAATCGAGCTTTGGATAAAAACAAATCATTACAAGAAAAAGAATAGGAACTGTAGTATATCGCTACAATTTCTATCCTTTTCTTCATTCCCTTCTTTCCTATACAAACATAACTATGACTGTGTAATTTTATTAGGAACAAGTAATTTTTCAATACATATAGGCAACATATCTAATAGCGTTTCAAATGCGTAATTTATGTCCAGGCGTTCTGTCCATTGATGTGCATCTTTTCCGACTGGTCCCATATTTAATACCGGAACATCAAACTCTTCTAATTCCTGAAGTGGAATCGAATAACCTTTATTCCATAATGGCATATTGTCTACAAGTGAACTCATTGAATCAACTGGGTACTGTAAACCCACATAACTCAAATCTGAAATTCCTCCAAAATAATTTTGATTTTCAAATGTAATTCTATGATTGTAGTGAGCATATCTTTCCATTTCCCCAACTACCTCTTTAATTAAAGGATTGTGACGTGAACTTACAGCTGGATAGTACGGCGGGGCAAAGAAAAGTACAATCATTGGTGCCTTTTCTTTACATAAAATAGCTAATTTATCAACTAAATCAATTGTTACCGCTCGATCATCTTTATCTTCTCTATGTTTTATAACAGTAGATTGAATATCATCTATTTTTTCTTGCCCATGTTGCTCAATTGCATAAGCGATAAGCTCTTCATACGTTAATACATTCACTTTGAGATTAGGCGGTATAAATGGATTATACTTAGAAAAACGATATGCTTGCTTCTCATACGACTCTTCGATTTTCTCTGCTACTTTCGTTACCTTTTGATGTAACAACGAAATTACATCTGTCATCGTTTTTTCTAGTAAAAATAAATTAAATAATGTGACTGCACGATGAGGAATTTGTACAGAATAATCCTCCTTTAGGTCTCTTTGAAACAAGTTAGTTGGTGGGGGGCTCGCTTCCCCTTCTACAATATCACAAAGTTCCGTATTCAATTCTAATTCAGCTGTTAATAATGAAGCCATATAATTCGCATTTAATCCCGCAAAAGGTTCACCTACATGTGTTTCTTTTCCATAACAAAGAAAACCAGGTAACACTTTCCCAATAGAACCAGTGTAAATATACTTATTTTGATCACCAGGATGTCGCGTAAACATAGGCTCTGAATTTAGGACTGTTTTATATTCTAAGTTATGTTCTTTTGCTAAATCTAATAATCTTGGAACAGCAGCTCTCATCCCTACAGAGTTCACTTCTTCATCTGGAACAGCTAATAAAAGGACATTCCCATCAAATCTTCCTTCACAGGCTTGCTCAATCATCGCCATTTGTAAAGCTAGACCGCATTTCATATCCATTGTTCCTCTACCAAATAGCCAATCCCCTTGTTCTATATCTTCACGTACAGGATTCGGTAGCTCATCTTTATGAGAATAAAACATAGATGTTAATTTTTTAGGGTTAAATGCATCTGCCTTCCACACTCCGTAATCTTGTACATCTACAACATCAAAGTGACTAACAAGAATTACTGTATTTTTTGTACTATCATTTTTCTTTACTAGAGCCGTAACGAAATATCGTCCATCCCCCGTTGGATTTTTTTGCACATGATTGGGATTTTGTTTGAAATAATCTAGATCCGTTAGTTGGCCAACAACAAAATCTGGCAATATAATCTCAGCTTCCGAACCAGTAATACTAGGAATTTCAACAAGATCGCTTAATAATTGAACCAATTGTTCTTTTGATTGCCATTTTGACATATAAATCCCCCTATTTTTCCACATAATGAAATTCATTTCCGTTATATGAATAAAAAAATAACGACAGGCTATCAAAATTATTATTCCGATGTTCTGCCGATTTTTATTGATATTTCATTAGCCGCTTCTTTTACCTTACTAATAAGAAAAGATAGTCGATCATCGTTAATGCAATGACTAATTAATCCAATGCTTAGTGCTCCTACTACTTTATGATTAAATCCTATAATAGGTGCAGCTACTGAAGCTGTTCCTTCTGTTTTCTCACCATAACTCACAGCATATCCTTCATTTCTTATCATTGCGAGTTGATCAAAAAGCATTTGCTTTTGTTCTGGTAAAGAAGAAAGTAACTGTTCTACAATGTGTTCCATTTCATTTGTTTTCATATTGGCAAGCATCGTTTTATTTGCAGCGCCAATCGAAAAAGGAATCTGTTCCCCTAAGTTATCGATAACTCGAATTTTTAAAGGGCTATCAATTCTTTCAATAATTATAGAATGTGTTCCATTTGGAATGTTCATGTAGATACTTTCTTCAACTTCAGAAGCCAAACGCTTCATCACTTCTCTTGCAACGGATCTGTAATCTACCTTCTCTAATTGACGTAATCCTATTTCCATCCACATCGGTCCAGTCGTATACTGTTTTGTTTCTGAAATTTGAGTAACTAATCTATGCTCCATTAGAGAGTTAAGTAACCTATGTACTGTACTAACTGGTAGATGTGTTCTATCAGCTATATCAGAAATAGCCCAATATTCTTTGTCATTTATAGAATTCAATAACTTAATAATACTTATTGCTCGATCAATGGATTGTACCATAACTCGCCTCAACTTTACTTGTAATATGTTAGTAACCTTAATTAACTATCAATTTAACAAAAATTCAAACTGAAATCAATTAAATTATTGAATTTTCCGAAAATAAAAAAACATACTATCAGAAGGTTGCAAACGCAAACAAAAAAATATTGACTTTTCTTTTAAATTATCTGAAAATCACAACAATATTCCGATGTTTCTCCTTCTTCTTGTCCACCACTTGGTACTGACCACCTTTTCGGTTCCTCTTTCTTCCCCTGTAATACCATCAAAATTTCATTTTTTCATTCACACATATAGCTGCTGTTCCAATCCATCTTTTCATGTGTCTCTCCTCCCATACCTAATATTCTTTCTTACCCTGTTCTTCTCCTTGAAAATAGAGGAAAATGCTGAATTTGTAACGAAAGGTTATATCAACTTCAAAGACAACTTATTCCTAGAAATTCAAGCGGAAGGATGAGAGTATGATTTCTAAATATGTTGTGGAGTGTGTTTTTTGTGAAGAAAACCGAAAATCTCGGCAAGCAACTGTCACCGTGTCTGCCACTTCTCATACACTTGCCATTCAAAAAGTAAGAGATGAATGCAAACGCCGCTTTGGAAAAACACTGCTATTACAAACCGAAATTACAGAAGAATTATTTTTACACAAAAAAGAAAGCTGACCATACATTGGTCAGCTTTCTTCATCCGATCATATTTTCACATGAAGATTAGGGGCATCCTCTTTAAGGATCGGGATTTCCCCATTATGTACGTTCCATAATGGGCATCGAACAATATATTTCTATACAATCAAACATTGAATAGAATAGAATAGGGCAAAACTTGTTCGCATTTTTAGAAAAGGGATAGGGATATAATACTAGTAATGCGTCGAATACTCGAACGCTATACTCATCATATTATAGTAAATCCTTTTATATGGGAAATATGAATTACTTACATAATTCATACGTAAAACATATTAATCTATCTTATATTTTCAACATTACGAAATAATAGCATTGCCAACATCGCCCCAATTAATGCAAGTGTCATATCCCACTGCGTGTCCCAAACATCTCCTTGTGTTCCAAGGAATGCTTCTGCTCCTGTCCCCGTTAATTTTGCAACTGCAAACTCTAACAACTCATATAATGCACTAAATGCTAAACAAACTGATATTACAAGTAGTTCTAGCCATCCTTTTTTTTGAATCTCTACTACCTTTATAAGTACTTCTCGTGTTAATAATGCTGGAACAAAGCCTTGCATAAAATGCCCAACACGATCATAGTAATTTCTTTCTAAATCATAAGCATCGCGTAGCCAATTGAATAATGGTACTTCTGCATATGTATAATGGCCCCCAATGAGCAATATCAACATATGAATCCAAATCCATACGTATGTGAACGTTGTAAATCGAAAACGTCGATATGTAATCATTAAAATGAGTACTAAAATAGCTGCAGGTGCGACCTCTAAAAACCATGTAAAAGAATCTTTTGGGTATATTCCTGATATAAGTAATGCAATCCAAAAACTTACACACAACAATTTATGAAGATGAACAGACACATCACTTCCCCCCAGTATTTTATTTCTTATTCCATTAATAACATACATCCAGCCAACACAGGTGTCATAATCATCGAAAATTTCAAAATGACACGGGGTGCATAATTTGTAAACTTCGCTCCTATATATGCTCCGAGCATTGTTCCCATTAAAACTTGTACTAATAACATGTAATCTAAATATCCTGCTGAAGTATATCCAACTCCTCCACCAATTGCAATTGGTAAAATAACAAGCATTGTAGTCCCTACTGACTGACGAATTGATAAACCTAGTAATACCATTAATCCTAGTTGAATGAAAGGTGCTGAACCAATTCCAAATGCTCCTGCTAATATCCCAGTTGCAATTCCTAACAGAGCACCTTTCCCCAGTACAGATGGAGATAACTGATCTGATAAACTAGCAGACAATTCTTTTTGATTTTGCACAAAAAACAAACGAATTAACATGCATATCGCTGATAAAAATAACATACCAGCCGTAAACCAATGAAGGAGTTGTGCAGGAATCCCAGCACCAATTTTAGATCCAACATATGATCCAAGCGCACCAAACCCTCCTACAACACAGCCAATTTTCATGACAACATTTCTTTCTCGATAATGACTTATCACTCCAGAAAGTGTTGTAAATGCCATTGCTGTTAATGATGTCGCGAGCGCTATGTGAATTGGCACATAAAATACGAGAGTGAGCACTGCAATAATAAACCCAGCTCCACCTGCTCCAACAAACCCTAATAAAATCCCCATTAGAAACATTGTAATAATAATAGCCACTTTCTTTCCCCTCCAATGGCTCAATTATCTTATATATTTCTTTTTTAGCAAATAAAAAAGCATCCACATAGGATGCTTTTCACTATTTTTCTATATTCATTATATGTACTCTGTTAATCTTGATTAATTAAAATGACTGCTGGCCCAGATACTACCACTCCAGCGACTTCAATTTTTTCAAATTCTTTAACTGTAATAGATATAACCCCTTCTCTTTCCATCAATTCCTTACTCAAGGCTTCAGTTGGTATTTTTTTCACCGTCTTACCTCCTTTTCATTCTTGTTACCTTATATCAGTAATATCTCGTCATGAATCTGGCATGTAAGATTATGAAATTGTTCCAATGCATCCATATATACACTCCCCCTGCCATTTTCATTCCTTATTCCATAAAGAATATACGATTCCTTTTTGTAGCATATTGAAAAAAAAATAAAAAAGCATCCTGTACGGATGCTTTCATCATTTTGATTCACGTGAAAATTTTGTATACACACCAATACCTGCAAGCAATACCCCTAGCCCCGCAAACATTGTACCTAGGCCTAAAAAGAATGAACCGAGTGTTTGTAAATCTTCCATATGCATATCCCTTTTTCTTATTATCTTTATATTAAATAAATTAATTTTATATCATTTCCTATTTTAATTCCATTTATTTTTATAAAATTCTAACTTTTTAACATCCCTCTGACTAATAAACTTCTAGATTACAAAACTAGTTTAAAGTAGAATGAAATTTTCCCAATTCACATAGACAAGAAATCCCATTTTTCACTTTTTTACATTCATTAACAAAAAAACAGAAGACCATAACTCATAATGATCTTCTGCTTTTCATTTCAATCTTTATATAACCTATACTCTACCACCTTATCATCATTATCAAATTGAAGAATGAGCCATTCACTATCTATAGAAATAGACCCTCTTTCATCTCCAAGGTAATAAACAGTTTGATTCATTTCCTCAAAACGCCTTGTCTCAGTTGGTTTTCCTAACAATTGTACAATCTCTTTCTTAGGTTTTCCCACTAGTTTATGTTTCGTTAGAAGATCATCTATCATATATACTCGTTTCCGTTCATCTTTTAGCCATCTATCTGTTTGAAACTTTGAATTATACTCATTTACACCTAGTTGTACGATACAAATACTGAATAATATCGCTCCCACAATTGTAATACTTTTAAATATGCCCTTATTATTACCACCAGAAAAATGAAAAACGATCCACTGAAGAGCCAGTAAAAGAATAAACGGAATTGATACCACTAAAATACTCACAGTATTATAAGACGAATGAGTCATGCCAATGATGAATATGAAAGCGATACATATAAACAAATATAAAAAAACATAAACATACAATGTTGCCCGCAATAAAAAATCTCTATACGCTCCCAATGAAAAATCACCTTTATCACATCAGATTTTTTACAACTTCACTTCTCCCATACATTCAATCATTTCTTTTATCCCTTGTAATTCTTGCACTGTATATAGTACTTTCCCTTCCAATCTTTCCTTTCTAAAATACGTAACAAGTTGCTCTCTATCCTTCAACCTCGGAAGTACTTCATTGGAAAGATCGATCATTTCATTTCCACTTCCATTTGTCTCATTACCGAAATATACAGTGGGCTTAACTTCTTCTTTTAGAGCTTGCGAATGAACCTCTTTCAAGTAATCATATACAATTGTTGAAAGATGTTTTGCTTTATAAACAGGGTTTCCTACGTTTTCTACCATTAGAGTCATTGAATCTCCCTTTTTCATAAAAACAAATGTCTCTTCCTTCTCATATTCATTTTGATACTTACCAATCTCATCAATCATAAATGAATATACCCCTGCATTTTCTTTCGTCAATCCGTGTATCATTCTTCCTTGCCATTCTGTTGTCTCAATTACATATATTCCGGTTGTCGATAACAATATATGATCAACTCGAGTATTCCCCATTTTATTTCCTCTTCTACTATGTACTTTGGGAAGAAATATATTTGGAATAATATGTAGTTCGTCTTCAGTTATGATTCCTTCCTGAACAAATCCCCGTTTCATATAATGTAATATTTCATGCGTATTCATTTCTTCACCATTTCTAGAATACGCTCTTAATTCTGTAATTAGATCTTGTAACATATGTACCTCATTACTGTGTTTCTGTTGCATTTCACTACGCTCTTTACTATGCTGCATCGCTAATTGATTCTTCATCACTCTCATGTTTTCTACTTCTCTAGCTGCACTCTCTTTTAAATTATTGTACTTTTTACGCTCTATGTTTTTTAATGTCTCCTGCTTTTCTTCATAATCCGCTACAGCTGCAGCCATCTCACTTTGATAGTTTTCTATTGACTTTGTCTTTTCAAATTCCACTTGTTGGTTTTCTGATTCTAACTGTTTATTCTTATAAAACAGTACAAATACTCCAGCTAATAAAGCTAAAATTACACATATAAGTACATATTCCATCTTTTTTCTCCTTTATGGCTTAGTAAAATATTACCTAAACTTTTAAAATCAATTTTATTCTATTATACTACGTATTAAAATAACTCTCTGTAAAATTTGGATATACTTTGTACACTTTATTCACTATATAAAATGAAGGTAACTTGAAATCTAGAAATATACGCCCCCACTGATTATTCCCCCTCACCAATCGGACTTTTATGGGCAGTTAATCTCTCTCCTAACTTCTTTGCTTTCGCTGAATTTTGAGGTAGGAGTCTTACTGCCCGTTAATGCGGGATAAACTACATTTAAAAACTTCATCTATCCCAATACACTCAAATATTCCTTCGATAGGAAAGTGAACAAGTTATCCTTCATCTGATTCATGACAGGAGGAAAATATATGAAATATTTAGCATATACAGAAAAATTGATGGACTAGTTGAAGAAGAAATCACATTAAATATTAACGGCATAATAGTTACAGGCTTTTCTACTATTTGTCCATATAAAATTGAAGAAGGAAAAAGTTATCCAATCATTCTAGACATTACAGTTCTTGATGACATTGTAATACATGAAGGGAGACGAGGAGTTAAGAACTTAAGAGGAATCAACCATTTTTTTCAAATATCGTATAAGAGGAATTTTGAATCAGGATTTTATCGATGTGGAAATACTTATCACAGATAGCAATGGGTATCTCTCGGAATATAGCAAATGGTTTAACAAATATGTTGAAATTGAAGTTGATAGAATACATATTGAATTTTTAAAAGTAGAGTGAAAATATCGATAATCAGATATGATAGTATAAAAAAGCCTTCAGGAAAACCTTGTTCTCGCAGTTTTTCCTGAAGACCTCTTGTATTTTGAAGTAAATATATATTTTAATTTATAATTCTTTGCCTTACTACATTTAGACCTGATTATTTACTATAATCCATTTTCTTTCCATATTCCTATATCTTTTTGAAAAGAATATACTCAATAATTGAATCATAAAATACGCTTTAAACTGTAATACCTCCATACTTTTTATTTTTCAATATACACCGAACGTACAATCGTACGAGTATAAGCTTTACCTTCTGAGTTAATACCCTTAATATCAATCGTCACATTATATACATCTGACTTTTTAATATGATTCAAAAGGCCTGTGAATGCAGCCTCATCTAACCTTTGCAGCTGATTCGATTGCGATACTAAATTCCCTTCTCGATCAACAACTCGGACAGTGAAAGAAAGATCCTCTTGTTTTCCTAGTTCTTTAGTAGATTGTTTCAATTGAAATTCAACTTTATCAGCTTTGATTTTCCCTGGCATTTTCAAAGTAAACGGTGCTTTTTGCTTATAATCACTAACAATCATATAAGCATCTTTTGCATGTGCTGTCATTAGTTTAACATGCCATTCCCCTATTTCCATTCGATTTATTTTAAATGTCCGAATAGACGCACCCTTAAAGTAGGAAGTTTCATCTCCTATCGTGACCTTACTATCTTCGTTTGTATATACTTTTCCCGACGGAGAAATAAGTTGTATTTTCACTTCTGAAGATGCTGTTAACACCGAGACAACGCCCTCTGTTTTTGTATCTACAGCAAACGTTTGATCAATCCATTTATTCTGTATTAGTTCTCCACCTAAAACGGTTTGATTAGAAGTAGTATTTAAATCATTAACAAATTCTCTATCATTATTATTTAAAGTATCAGGAACGAACGTGGCGGTAGAAGTACGTAAATACGGTTCAATTCGAGAAAACACCGCCGAACCTTTTCGTATATCATCATGATCAAATCTAGAATCGGTAAATAAGTGTGTTCCATAAGGTAATTTTGTACTCCATTCATTCACTAATCCATCATTGGAGCCATACGCGGAAAGGTATAGCCCACCTAAAGATAGAGCAGAGAAAGCCGGTCCCCAGCTTGTACCTGCAACTGTATAGTAACGATTTAATTTAACATTTGGATTGCTATCTATTACGGAACGAAATTGTGCCATTTCACCTGTTTGTAAAGAATAAGTGCCATCGTCTCTTTGTCCGAGTAATGAGGCCAGCCAACCAGCCCACCAACTATACGATAAGTCTGCTAAATTTGATCCATAATGCGGCGAAGCCAGTGTAATGACTTTTCCTACAAAACGATTCGCACCATATTGAATGAGTGCTGCTTGAGTGTCAATTCCACCTTTACTATGAGCCACAATATTCACTTTTTTACCAAAATGATTATAAATCTCTTCTAGCTTTGCAGCCAACAGTTTACCATTATCCCACTGACTTGCAGATCCCTTTCCAGCTGCATCGTATAGTTGAACAAACACAGTTTGATACCCTGCACGATAAGCATAATCATACATATCATTTGTATCATGATAAACTGTTTTTCCATACCAACTATCCGCACTTCCATTTCTCCCTTGTACAAAAACAATAGGGGACCTATTTTCATCATAATTTAAAGGCTTCTCACCTAAAAACCAATCTCCCGGAGTAAATGTTTCTTTTGGTGGAAGTGCTTCTCTGTAAGTTGATACAACATTCGCCTCAGCAGTTGTAATAGCAAAAGTAGTAACGAGTAAAATAAATGCAGTAATCAACACCATACATCTTTTAAATGCTCGCATAATAACCCCTCCTTTTTTAGAAAGATGATGCAAAGTTTATAGATTACTATGCTGTTGCAATACAATAACTGCTATTATTTCCAAATCTCATTTTCTTCTAAAGTTTCTAAGAGTCATATTTATTCAATTCATAAGTATGATAGTTTGACAGCATCGTCTTATTCTTTATAAACGATATTCTTCCTATGCTCCTTAATTCCTTTCATTCATCAATAGTACAAATGTTTCTCAACAAAAAACTTACAGATTTTATCGGTAATAATACTGAGTTAAGAAAACCCACTAGAAAAAGAAGTTATAATTTGTATGATGAAGATTTTATATTAGTTGGAGATGATTTAGAAGTTGGTGTATGTATTGAAAGAACAGAATATCATTACGAATTCAGTATGTGAGGCGTAACAGAAATTACAGCAATGTGATCATTTTTAAAAGAATAAAAAAGAGGCCTTCAAAACCTTAATACTACAAGGCTTTCTGAAGGCTTCCTTTATTCTGAAGTAAATACATATTGTAATATAATCCTTGCTTACTCAGTAACTCTTGATGTGTTCCTCTTTCTATAATTTCTCCATCATGCATAACAAAGATTTGGTCAGAATCTTGAATAGTAGATAAGCGATGTGCAATCGCAATTGTTGTTCTACCTTTTCGCATACGCTGCAACGCTGTTTGAATGGCCTCTTCCGTTTCTGTATCAATATTGGCCGTTGCTTCATCTAATACCAATACTTTCGGATTTGTCGCAATCGTTCTAGCAAACGCGATGAGTTGCCTTTGTCCACTTGAAAATGCCGCTCCCCTTTCTACTACTTCTGTATCATACTGTTCTGGTAACTTTTCAATAAACGTATTTGCTTGAACAAAACGTGCTGCTTCTTTTATTTCTTCATCCGTAATACTTTCATTATACATGCGAATGTTTTGTTTCACATTTCCGGCAAACAAGAAGGCATCTTGCAATACGAGCCCAATTCTCTTTCGAATTTCCTTCTCTTCAAACTTTTCTAAGTTTACACCGTCTATTAAAATATGACCCGCTTTAATATCATAAAACCGCATCAACAAGTTCATAATTGTACTTTTCCCACTTCCGGTATGCCCAACAAAAGCAACTGTTTGCCCAGGTTTTACATGAAAAGATACATTTTTTAAAACATCACGTTTTCCGTCGTATGAAAATGTAACATCTTTAAATTCAATTTCTCCTTCATGTACTTTCGGCTCTCCATTCCCTTGTTGAATAGGCGCTAAATCTTTTTCATCCATCAAATGAAAGACACGTGATGAAGAAACAAGTGCTTGTTGGAAGAAAGATAATTTCATCATCATTTCATTTACAGGTTGGAAAAAACGATGAATATAGTTAACAAAAGCATATAATACCCCAACTTCAACTGGACTATTCAAAGCGTCAATTCCAAATAATGCGAGCACCAATGCAATCGCCACAATATGAACAAAATCTGTTGCCGGTCGTAAAAACAATGCATCTAATTTTAACGTACGGCGCCCAGCACTGTAATGCTTATTATTCACTTCTTCAAATTCTTTTCGCATCCGTTTTTCTTGACGAAACACTTGCACAATGTTCATCCCTTGAATCGATTCATTAAGCTTTGCATTTAAAATACTTAATTGATTGCGAAGTTCTAAATAAAAAACAGAGCTTTTCCTGCGATACATGGTCATAATCGTCAACATAATTGGAATTAATAAAAGAGAAAACAATGCAAGTTTCACATTAAGTAAAAACATAGCCACTAAAATTCCAATTAAAAATACTACATTTTTTACAAATGTTGATAACACACTCACATAGAAATCTTTAATTGCTTCTGTATCATTTGTTATACGAGATACGAGGGTACCAATTGGTGTACGGTCAAAAAAGCTTAATGACAACCGTTGTACATGTTCATACACTTCCACTCGCATATCTTGCACAATTTTGAAAGCTATATTTTGGAAATATAATAAATTTAAATACGTAAATAAAACCTTTAATAAATGAGCAATCATATATACAACAAATAAGGTTACAAGTGCTGATTGTTCAAAGTTACGGGGAACTAAATGTTCATCAAGAAACTGTTTAATTAAAAACGGACCCATCATTTCTGTAACAGTTGCACCAACTAGAAATAGAAATGCTAGTGACAATAAGCCTTTATATGGTTTCATATAAGAAAGTAATCGCCATAAATCGCTTCTTTTTTTCTCAGCCATTATATGCCTCCCTTCTCAACTAACGCTTCTAACTGCTGGCTTTCATACATTTCTTTATACCAACCTTCTTGCCTCATTAGTTGTTCATGTGTACCACGCTCTACAATTTTCCCTTCATCAACAACAAGAATAAGATTTGCATGTTGAATAGCACTTAACCGATGTGCTGTAATAATCGTTGTTTTTTGCTCTCTTTCTCGTTTCAGCGCTGTTAAAATTGTTTCTTCTGTCTTTGCATCAACTGCTGATAAACAATCATCTAAAATTAAAATTTCAGCATTCGTTAGTAAAGCACGTGCAATAGAAATCCTTTGTTTTTGCCCACCTGATAAAGACACTCCTCGTTCCCCTACTACCGTATCGTATCCTTCTGGAAATTGAACAATATCATCATGAATACAAGCAATATCAGCAGCACATGCAATTTCTTTATATGTAGCATCAGCCTTTCCAAATGCAATATTTTCACCTATACTTGCTGAAAATAGGAAATGGTCTTGAGGAACATACGAAATAGCAGATCGAATGCCATGCAGCGTCATATCACGAATATCTTTCCCACCAACTTGCAGCGATCCATTAAAATGATCATATTCCCTGATTAAACATTTTAACAATGTCGTTTTCCCTGCACCAGTGCGGCCAACAATACCTAATGTTTCACCCTTTTTCAGTGTGAAATGAATATCTTCTAAATGGAGAGTTTCATTTTTCTTATAGGAAAATGCATCAATTGCAAACTTTATATCACCGCTTGCCTCTTTATGTACCGCCCCATCTTTGCTCACAACATCTGAAGTTTGAGATAATATTTTTTCCACACGGTCATATGAAGCACGACCACGTTCCATAATATTAAACAGCCAACCAAATGCGAGCATCGGCCAAACAAGCGTCCCTAAATATGTTGTAAATGTAATTAACTCACCAACTGTCAGTTCTCCGCGAACAACTAATAGTGATCCATAGCACACAGCGATTAAGAATGAAAAACCGACAATAAGAGAAATTGTTGGATCAAATAATGAATCGATGCGCGCAACTAACATATTTTTATGCACAACATCTTCTGACTTTTTTCGAAATGCTTGTAAATCTTCCTTTTCTTGACCAATTGAGCGAATCACCTTCATTCCACTCATACTTTCTTGTACTTTATCATTGATCTCAGAAAACGCTTGCTGTGCTTTATGAAAACGTCTGTGTAATAAAGTACCATAATAATTAGTTGAAATCGCTACAATCGGCATTGGGATTAAACTTAACAATGTTAACTTCCAACTAATCGTAAACCCCATAGCCACTAGCACGCATCCACCTACGGCTAACGAATCAACAAGCGTCAAAACGCCCGCTCCAGCTGTCTGTTGGATTGCTTGAATATCATTCGTTGCATGGGCCATTAAGTCCCCTGTACGATGTGATTGATAAAAAGATGGACTCATGTTTGTAAAATGTTCATATAATTTCTTTCGTAATTGGCGCGCGAGCTTTAAAGAAGACCCAAAAATCATAATACGCCATATGTAACGTAATATATACATTGTAATCCCGACAACTACTAAAAGAACAACCCATTGTAACAACTTTTCAGATGTTAGCGTTTGGTTATTAATTTGGTCTACAACAACTCCAATTACTTTTGGTGCAACAAGCTCAAGAAGTGCTACACCAAATAACAAAATAATTCCCGTTATGTACGCCCGTTTTTCTTGTTTAAAAAACCACGCTAAATTAAAAAATATCTTCATTATATCCCCCTCCCTTGAAATGAGCGATGTTTTCAGTTTATCAAAAATACAGAATTTTTAAAAGTTTTAAACACTACAGTTTTCCAAAAGAAAAGGACACTCTTATCGAGTGCCCCTTTAGCGCTTATTTCATTTGTTGTTTGTTCATTGCGCTCATCATTTGATTGATTTTCTTTTGGGATGGTTTTTGTCCCATTTGCATCATCATCATTTTTAACATTTGTTCATTGATTGGTGGATTTTTTTGTAAGTAATTCATCATATATTTGCGGGCGATGAAAAATCCTAACGCCACGCCTGCTACTAGTGCTAATACGCCCACTAGAACAACTACCCAAATTGACATATATTTTCCTCCTTCATGTTGTCTACCTTACAGTGTACTAAAACCTTTTCAATAAGACAAGATTGTATTCGACATTTTTTACACATATGTTCGTGCTTGTTTCAGAGGATTTAACCAACCATACTTTTTATTTTCATAATCCATTGCTAAAAATGTCAATTCGCATTTCCTGAGAACCTCAAAGAAAGTCGTTTCCATCGACACATTTCCAGATGTACTCATTTGAATATATTGTGATTTCACCGTTATTTCGCCGTATTCTGCCCCAGTATAAAGCATGTGCGTATGATGTGTTCTATTATACTTCCCAAAACTACGTAAAACCTGTTCTAATTTATGGTGAATTCTCATTACTTGTAATGGTGTCGTAATATACATCATCTGCTTATATAACACTTTCTTTTCCGAAAGGGAATCAGATTCTGAAAATCGAGCAAATAAATCAAAAAACAAATACTCCCGACCAAAGTATGCCTTCGCAATATCTTCTTGAATTAAATACAATTCATACGTTTTCATACTTTCCCTCCCGCTCTGGACAACCTTTTCTCTTCATTATATAGAAGAAAATATGCAATGATTGTCTGACTACGGAGAAAGAAAAAACTTTTTCTGTCGAATAAACTCATTTACATAGAAAAATCTCTCCATGCCGGAGAGATTTTTCACAAACCATTAAAGCATTTCTTTTACTTTACGAACAACATTTTCTACAGTGAATCCATACTCTTCCATGATCTTTTCACCAGGAGCAGAAGCACCGAATGTATCGATACCTAGTACATCTCCTTCAAGACCAACGTAACGGTGCCATCCGAAAGTCGCACCCATTTCAATTGCGAAACGTTTTGTTACTGCTTTTGGTAATACAGATTCTTTATATTCAGCAGATTGCGCATCAAAGCGATCCATAGATGGCATGCTGACAACAGCTGCATCAACACCATCTTCTGCTAATGCTTTTTGCGCTTCAATCGCTAAGCTTACTTCAGAACCAGTTGCAAGTAAAATTACATCAGCTGTTTCTTTCTTGCTTGCAGAAACGACATATGCACCTTTTGCTACTTTTTCATACGTATCGTCTTTTGCACCTTCTAATGTTGGAAGATCTTGACGAGTTAAGACTAATGCAGTTGGTGTGTTTGTAGATTCTAACGCTAATTTCCAAGCTGCAACAGATTCGTTACCATCAGCAGGACGAATAACAGATACATTCGGCATTGCACGAAGCGCTGCTAATTGTTCAACTGGTTCATGCGTTGGACCATCTTCTCCAACAGCGATGCTGTCATGTGTAAACACATATGTTACAGGTAATTGCATTAACGCTGCAAGACGGATTGCTGGACGTAAGTAATCAGAGAATACGAAGA
>Ga0105250_10000636_pt1 | contig 22497 bp, 22 predicted proteins | sample KBSS54metaG_FD_80425 | JGI IMG/M metagenome (GOLD analysis project Ga0105250, IMG submission 80425) | Switchgrass rhizosphere microbial communities from Kellogg Biological Station, Michigan, USA - KBS S5-4 metaG | ecosystem: Host-associated > Plants > Roots > Rhizosphere > Soil | place...
GCCGCCGCGGCCGCGCAGGCCCGATTCCTTGACGGTGGCGATCACCTGGTCCTGGGTCAGGCCTTCGCTGCCATCCTTGCCCAGGATCTTGCGCAGCGCCTGATAGCCGCCGCGTGCCTCGTAGTCCTTGATGGACCAGTTGGCGCCGGTCAGGTCGGCGTAGATCTGCGGATTGATGTGGCGGTCGTGAAAGCAGGTCTCGCTGCCCGAAGAGGCAAACTTGGCCAGGACCGATTGTGCGGCGGCGTTCATGCCTTGCCCTCCGCGGCACGCAGGCCGTCGATCAATTCGTCGAGCTTTTCGTTGCTCATGAAGCTGCACATGCAGCGGTCGTTCACCAGCATCACCGGCGAATCCGCGCAGGCACCCAGGCACTCGGACTGCTGCAGCGTGAACATGCCGTCAGGCGTGGTCTCGCCCATTTTGATGCCCAGGCGGGATTCCAGATGGTGCAGCGCCTTGTAGCCGTCGCGCAGCTGGCAAGGCAGGTTGGTGCAGACGTTCAGCTTGTACGTGCCCGTGGGGCGCTGGTTGTACATGTTGTAGAACGTGGTGACTTCATGCACCGCGATCTCGGCCATGCCCAGGAACTCGGCAATCACGGCCTCGCTCTCGGCGCTGACCCAGCCCTGCTCCTGCTGCACGATGGACAGGCAGGCCATCACGGCAGACTGCTTCTGGTCGGCCGGGTACTTGGCCACCTCGCGCGCAAAGCGCTCCTTGGTCGCTTCGGTAATCATCGGTCAACGTCTCCAAACACGATGTCCAGGGTACTCAGCACCATCACGGCGTCGGCCAGCATGTGGCCTCGGCACATTTCGTCCATGGCGGACAGATTGGCGAATCCCGGCGGACGGATCTTCAGGCGGTAGGGCTTGTTGGCCCCATCGCTCACGATGTAGATGCCGAACTCCCCCTTGGGGTGTTCGATGGCCGCGTAAGCCTCGCCTTCGGGCACGCGGAAACCTTCGGTGAAGAGCTTGAAGTGGTGGATCAGCTCTTCCATGTTGGACTTCATGCCTTCGCGCGGCGGCGGGGCAATCTTGTGGTTGTCCACGATCACCGGGCCCGGGTTGGCACGCAGCCAGTCCACGCACTGCTTGATGATGCGGTTGGACTGGCGCATTTCGGCCACGCGCACCAGGTAGCGGTCGTAGCAGTCGCCGGTCTTGCCCACGGGCACGTCGAAGTCCATGCGGTCATAGACCTCGTAGGGCTGCGACTTGCGCATGTCCCAGGCCACGCCGGAGGCACGCAGCATCGGGCCGGTCAGGCCCAGGTTCATGGCACGCTCGGCCGTCACCACGCCGATGTCCACGTTGCGCTGCTTCCAGATGCGGTTGTCGGTCAGCAGGGTCTCGTATTCGTCCGCGCACTTGGGGAAGCGCTGCGTGAAGTCGTCGATGAAGTCCAGCAACGAGCCGTGGCGGTTGCGGTTCATGATCTCGACCGAGCGCGCATTGCGCACCTTGCTGGCCTTGTACTGCGGCATGGTGTCGGGCAGGTCGCGGTAGACGCCGCCCGGACGGAAATAGGCCGCGTGCATGCGCGCGCCCGAAACCGCCTCGTACATGTCCATGAGGTCTTCGCGCTCACGGAAGGTGTAGATCAGCGTCGTGGAGCTGCCCGCATCGTTGCCGCTGGAGCCCAGCCACATCAGGTGATTCATGATGCGGGTGATCTCCGAATACATCACGCGGATGTACTGGGCGCGGATGGGCACCTCGATGCCCAGCAGCTTCTCGATGGCCAGGCAGTAGGCGTGCTCGTTGCACATCATGGACACGTAGTCCAGCCGGTCCATATAGGGCAGCGACTGGATGTAGGTCTTGCTCTCTGCCAGTTTTTCTGTCGCACGGTGCAGCAGACCGATGTGCGGGTCTGCGCGCTGCACCACTTCACCGTCGAGCTCCAGCACCAGGCGCAGCACGCCGTGCGCTGCCGGGTGCTGCGGACCAAAGTTCAGGGAATAGTTCTTGATTTCAGCCATGGTCGTCCATCAAAAAGGCGCCTGGAGCGCCTTCAGTGCAGGCCCCCGTAGTTGTCTTCGCGGATGATCCGCGGCGTGATCTCGCGGGGCTCGATGGTGACCGGCTGGTACACCACGCGCTGTTGCTCGGGGTCATAGCGCATTTCCACATGGCCCGACAGCGGGAAGTCCTTGCGGAAGGGATGGCCGATGAAGCCGTAGTCGGTCAGGATGCGGCGCAGGTCGTCATGGCCGTCGAAGACGATGCCGAACAGGTCGAACGCCTCGCGTTCGAACCAGTTCGCACCCGCCCAGACGGAAGTGACGGAAGCCACCACCGGGAAATCGTCGTCGGTGCAAAAGACACGAACGCGCAGGCGCTGGTTCAGGCTGATCGACAGCAGGTGGGATACCACGGCAAAGCGCGGGCCTTCACGCCCGACTTCTGCATAGGTGGAGTAGTCCACGCCGCACAGGTCCACCAGGACCTCGAACCGGCAATCCGGGGCGGTGTGCAGAACCTGCATGGCCTCCAGATACTGGGCGGCGGACACTTCGACCGTCACCTCGCCCAGGGCCACGGTCACGCTGCGCGCCTTGTCGCCCAAGGCAGCAGCCACCACATCCCGAAGCACTTCGGGGTGAATCGCAATAGCAGTCATCATCTAGCCCTTAGACGCGAGCGATGGTATGGGTGCGGCGGATCTTCTGCTGCAGCTGGATGATGCCGTAGATCAGGGCTTCCGCCGTGGGGGGGCAGCCAGGCACATAGACATCGACCGGCACGATGCGGTCACAGCCGCGCACCACGGAATAGCTGTAGTGGTAGTAGCCGCCGCCGTTGGCGCACGAGCCCATGGAGATGACCCAGCGGGGCTCGGACATCTGGTCATAGACCTTGCGCATGGCGGGCGCCATCTTGTTGCACAGGGTGCCGGCCACAATCATCAGGTCCGACTGCCGCGGGCTGGCACGGAAGACTTCCGAACCAAAGCGACCGATGTCGTAACGCGCCGCCGCAGCGTGCATCATCTCCACCGCGCAGCAGGCCAGACCAAATGTCATGGGCCACAGCGAGCCCGTCTTGGCCCAATTCACCACAGAGTCGTAACTCGTGGTGATGAAGCCTTCTTTCATCACGCCTTCGATCATCGTGTTTCCTTAGTGAACCCGCTTCAGTCCCAGTCCAACGCACCCTTCTTCCATTCGTAGACAAAGCCCACGACGAGAACGGTCAGGAAAATAAGGACAGCGGCGAAACCAGCCCCACCCACGTCCCGAAGCGCAACGGCCCAGGGCAGCAGAAAGGCGATTTCCAAATCAAACAGGATGAACAGGATGGCGACGAGGTAGTAGCGCACATCGAACTTCATGCGCGCGTCTTCGAAGGCCTCGAAGCCACATTCATAGGGGGAGTTCTTGGCGGCATCGGGTCGGTTCGGACCCAGCACATACCCCAGTACCAGGGGGACTACGCCGACACCCATGCCGACGAGAATGAACAAAAGAACGGGAAGATACTGGTCGATGTTCATCGTGTGCGGCTACCTTGAAAGGCATGCCCGCACCGATCAGCCTGATCAGCAGGGCAGGCTCTTAGTTATATCTTGGTGCCGTCGGCGAGACTCGAACTCGCACAGCTTTCGCCACTACCCCCTCAAGATAGCGTGTCTACCAATTTCACCACGACGGCAAGTCTTGATTTCGGCTGGCTCTTTATCTCCGTTGCAAAGATTCCGCCTACCGAACAATCTCTAGATTCTACTCTGAAAAACCCTCGGACCCGGAGGACCGAGGACTTTGTTCGAAATTATTTCGTAGGGATCTGGGCGGCGCCTTCAGCACCGGTAGCAGGCGCCTGGCCTGCAGCAGGAGCAGGCACTTCGCCAGCAGCGCCAGAGGCCGCAGGAGCCGGAGCCGTGATGGGTGCGGCACCTTCCAGCACGCTGCCCGAACTGACGGGACGCGCATTGCTCAGATAGGCCAGCGCCAGCGTGGCCACGAAGAACACCGTGGCCAGGCCTGCCGTGGAGCGCGACAGAAAGTTGGCGCTGCCGGAGGCACCGAACAGGCTGCCGGAGCTGCCGCTGCCGAACGAGGCGCCCATGTCGGCACCCTTGCCGTGTTGAATCAGGATCAGGCCGATCATGCCGAGAGCCGACAGCATCTGAACGGCGAGGATCACGCTTGCGAATGCATTCATTGGTTGTACCTGCTAGTAACGCGAGAGCTAAAAAAGCGAATGGAAAAACCGCCCCGGCTTACTGGGCCGCAGCGATGATGGTCAGGAAATCGGCTGCCTTGAGCGACGCTCCGCCCACCAGGCCGCCATCAATGTCGGCCTGGGCCAGCAACTGGGCTGCATTGGAGGCATTCATGCTGCCGCCGTACAGCAAGGCGATGCGATCGGCCTGCTGGCTGGCAGCCGCCAGCTGGGCGCGCAGCACGGCATGCACCTGCTGGGCCTGCTCCGGCGTGGCGGTCCTGCCGGTGCCGATGGCCCAGACGGGCTCATAGGCCACGACCAGCTCATTGATGCACTGGCCCACCTGGTGGATCACGGCCGCCAGTTGGCGCTTGACCACTTCTTCGGTCTGCTCCGCCTCGCGCTCCGCCAGCGTTTCACCCACACAGACGATGGGCGTGACGCCCTTGGCCAGCGCAGCCTGCGCCTTCAGCGCCACCACGGCATCGGTTTCGCCATGGTATTGGCGACGCTCCGAGTGCCCCACCAGCGTATAGCGCACGCCAAAATCCCGAAGCATTGCGGCCGACAGCTCGCCCGTATAGGCACCCGATTCATGCTGCGACACGTCCTGCGCGGCCACGCCGATGGCCGAGCCTTCAAGCTCGGCCTGGGCCTGGGCCAGATAGACGGCAGGCACGGCCACAGCCACGCCCGCGTTGCCCCCCTCGGGCAGCCCCTCCTTGAGGGCCTTGAGCAAAACGGCATTGGCAGCCAGGCTGCCATTCATCTTCCAGTTGCCGACGATGAGTTTCTTCTTCATGGTTACCACGTCAAAACGATTTTGCCGGTGTGCTGACTCGACTCCATCAGCGCGTGCGCCTTGTCGGCATCAGCGGCAGCAAAAGTGCTATGGATCACAGGACGAATGCCGCCTGCCTCGATGAGCGGCCAGACCTCGCGGCGCAGGGCCTGGGCGATGGCTGCCTTGAAAGCCACAGGCCGCGGACGCAGTGTGGAGCCCGTCACCAGCAGACGGCGACGCAGGACAAGGCCCGCGTCGAACTCTGCCTTGATGCCACCCTGCACCGCAATGATGACCAGGCGGCCATCCTCTGCCAGGCTTTGCACTTCGCGCGCCACATAGCCACCCGCCACCATGTCCAGGATCACGTCCACGCCCCTGCCTTCGGTGATGCGCTGCACCTCCGCGGCAAAGTCCTGCGTACGATAGTTGATGGCATGGTCGGCACCCAGCTTGAGGCAGTCGGCGCACTTGGCATCGGAGCCAGCGGTCACGATGACCGTGGCGCCGCGCGCCTTGGCCAGCTGGATGGCCGTCACGCCGATGCCGCTGCTGCCGCCCTGCACCAGCAGGGTTTCACCTGCCTGCAAGGCACCGCGGTCGAACACATTGCTCCAGACGGTGAAGAAGGTCTCGGGCAATGCCGAAGCCTCCACCTCGCTGAGCCCTGCCGGGATGGGCAGGCACTGGGCCACGGGCGCAACGCAGTACTCCGCATAGCCACCACCGGCCAGCAGCGCGCACACGCGGTCTCCCACGCGCAGGCCTGACAGCCGCATGGCTTCGTCGTCGCCCGACACGATCACCCCGGCCACTTCCAGCCCGGGCAGATCGGAGGCGCCCGGCGGCGGAGCATAGTGACCCTTGCGCTGCAACACATCAGGGCGATTGACACCGCTGGCCGACACCTGGATCAGCAACTCCTGCGCACCCGCAACGGGCAGCGGACGCTCGCCCAGGCGCAATACCTCGGGAGCACCAAAGTCCGTGAGCTCCACGGCACGCATGATTTGCTTTTCCATCTTTCGACCTCGCAATCCCTGTCAAAAATGCCACAAGCGCTGAACAGGTCAGCGCTTTTTGCCAGTCACCACATGCACCTGCAAGGCCACCCCCTTTTGGGGAATGGCCTTGCCGGGCATTACTGCTGCTGTTGCTGTTGCTGCTCGCCCTCGGCAGCCGGACGGCCGCCGTCACGGGGCTCGCGGGGCTCACGCGGCTCGCGGAACTCGCGCTGCTGGCGGGGCTCACGCGGCTGGCGGAACTCACGCTCGGCAGGCGCGGGGCGCTCGCTGCGCTCCATGCCGGCAGGACGCTCGGTCAGCGCCTTCAGCGACAGCTTGACACGACCCTTTTCGTCGGTCTCCATGACCTTGACCTTGATGATCTGGCCTTCCTGCAGGTAGTCGGCGACGCGCTCCACGCGCTCGTGGGCAATCTGGCTGATGTGCAGCAGACCGTCCTTGCCGGGCAGCAGGTTCACGAGAGCACCGAAGTCCAGGATCTTGGTGACCGGGCCTTCGTAGATCTTGCCGATTTCGACTTCGGCCGTGATCTCTTCGATGCGGCGCTTGGCTTCGTCGGCCTTGGCGGCATCGCTGGAGGCGATGGTGATGGTGCCGTCTTCGCCGATGTCGATCTGCGTGCCGGTCTCTTCGGTCAGCGCACGGATGGTGGAGCCGCCCTTGCCGATCACGTCACGGATCTTTTCGGGGTTGATCTTCATCGTGTACAGCTTGGGAGCGAAGGACGAGATCTCGGCCTTGGCTTCGCCCATGGCTTCCTGCATCTTGCCCAGGATGTGCATGCGCGCTTCCTTGGCCTGGGCCAGGGCGACCTGCATGATTTCCTTGGTGATGCCCTGGATCTTGATGTCCATCTGCAGCGCAGTGATGCCGCTGGTCGTGCCAGCCACCTTGAAGTCCATGTCGCCCAGGTGATCTTCGTCACCCAGGATGTCGGTCAGCACGGCGAAGCGGTTGTCTTCCTTGATCAGGCCCATGGCGATGCCAGCCACGTGGGCCTTCATCGGAACGCCTGCATCCATCATCGACAGGCAGCCGCCGCAGACCGAAGCCATGGACGAGGAGCCGTTGGACTCGGTGATTTCCGACACCACGCGGATGGTGTAGGGGAATTCTTCCTTGCTGGGCAGGCAGGCCGCCAGGGCGCGCTTGGCCAGACGGCCGTGGCCGATTTCGCGACGCTTGGTCGAGCCCATGCGGCCCACTTCGCCGGTGGCAAAGGGAGGCATGTTGTAGTGGAACAGGAAGCGGTCCTCGAACTCGCCAGCCAGCGCGTCGATGCGCTGCGCGTCGCGCTCGGTGCCCAGCGTGGACACGACCAGGGCCTGCGTCTCGCCGCGCGTGAACAGGGCCGAGCCGTGCGTGCGGGGCAGCACGGAGTTGCGGATTTCGATGGGGCGCACGGTGCGCGTGTCACGGCCGTCGATGCGCGGCTCGCCGGCCAGGATCTGGCTGCGAACGATGCGTGCCTCGATGTCGAACAGCATGCCTTCGACCTTGACGCCGTCGAACTCCACGCCCTGGGCCGTCAGGCCAGCCTTCACGGCGGCGTAGGCTTCGCGGCAGGCTTGCGTGCGGCTTTGCTTGTTGCGGATCTGGTAGGCCGTGCGCAGGGCTTCGTCGCCCAGTGCCGCCACCTTGGCGATCAGCTCTTCATCCTTGGCGGGAGCAACCCAGTCCCAGACGGGCTTGCCGGCTTCGCGCACCAGCTCGTGGATGGCTTCGATGGCGATGCGGCCTTGCTCGTGGCCAAAGACCACGGCGCCCAGCATCACGTCTTCAGGCAGTTGCTGCGCTTCGGACTCCACCATCAGCACGGCGGCTTCGGTGCCGGCCACGACCAGATCCATCTGCGAATCCTTGCGCTGGGTCTGACCGGGGTTGAGCACGTACTCGCCATTGATGTAGCCCACGCGGGCGGCACCGATGGGGCCATTGAAGGGAATGCCCGACACGGACAGGGCAGCCGAGGTGGCGATCAGGGCGGCGATGTCGGCATCGACTTCGGGGTTCAGCGACACGGTGTGGATGACCACGTGCACGTCGTTGTAGAAACCTTCGGGGAACAGCGGGCGGATCGGGCGGTCGATCAGGCGGCTAGTCAGGGTTTCGAGTTCGCTGGGCTTGGCTTCGCGCTTGAAGAAGCTGCCGGGGATCTTGCCTGCGGCGTAGGTCTTCTCGATGTAATCGACGGTCAGCGGGAAGAAGTCCTGGCCGGACTTGGCCTGCTTGGACGCCACCACGGTGGCCAGCACCACGGTGTCATCGATGTTGACCAGCACGGCGCCGGAAGCCTGGCGGGCGATCTCGCCGGTTTCCATGGTGACCGTGTGCTGGCCCCACTGGAAGGTCTTGGTGACTTTGTTGAAGATGGACATTGTTGCTCCTTTGGAATGGGTGGCCCGATGCACTCATCGGGCCATGATGGAGAGCAATTCAGAACACGATGCCATTCCAGTGCTGGATTCACTGCTATCAAATCAGCAGCATTGGAATGACACAGCTTCGCTCTGTCTTGCATTCTCCGAAGTAAAAAACGCCTGAGCTAGACAGGCTAACTCAGGCGTTTTGATCTCCCACCGTGCTTACTTGCGCAGGCCCAGCTTGGCGATCAGTGCGGTGTAGCGATCAGCGTCCTTGGACTTGAGGTAGTCCAGCAGCTTGCGACGACGGCTCACCATGCGCAGCAGGCCGCGACGACCGTGGTGGTCCTTGGCGTGTTGCTTGAAGTGAGGGGTCAGCTCGTTGATGCGTGCGGTCAGCAGAGCCACTTGCACTTCTGGGCTGCCAGTATCGTTGGCAGAGCGTGCGTTGGACTTGACGACTTCAGCCTTCACGGAAGATGCGATCATTTTTTTTCCTTTGAAATTGGCCCCTCACAGACAAAAGCAGGGAGGCAGCCTTGGTTACTTGCGCCGGGACTGGAAAGGCCCCGACGTGCGTCTTGCACCATGCAAAACCCTGGGATTATAACAAGCGCGCCCAGTCCAGCATCCACACATGCTTTGTGACCCCATGCCATGTCGGCCGACAGCCCGCCCAGAATGCCGCGAAACCTGCAGACATTCATAGATCACGGGAGGGCAACACCATGGCGACGCGTTTTTCATTCACTGCTGCAACCTGGCGCGCACATCGGCAGCAATGCACCCTGCTCTGCCTGGTCGCGGCCCTATGCCTGGCCCTGCCGGCCCAGGCGAGCCCTCAACGCTCCGACACATCGGCTGCGCAAGGCGCCAAGCGCAAAAAAGGCGGACAGCGAGTCCGTATTCCAACCCAGCGCAGCAGTTCCGAGGAATCGCCCGAACAACGCGACAAGCGGCTGTACCGCGAATGCCAGGGCCGGCACAACGCCGGGGCATGCGCCGGATATACCCGGCCGCCACCCGGCAGACAGCAGCGCTGAGCGTTCCCCCAACAAAAACAGTCCTACCCCGGAGTCCAATAGTGCAAAGCCGGCAACTCCTTGTCACTATTGGATTTTTTGACGCATCGTCATGCCGAATGACCCTGCACCAACGGCACGACTCCTAATTATTGAGGACAGAAACAGATTTGTCTGAAAGACATGTATGAACAACCCCAATAGATTGAGCGGCACGCAAAAACAACCAGCGCTTCGCAAGCAGATCGACGGGGAGGGATTCAAGACATGTCATCGACCTGGCCTCAGGCCCACCCGGGCGCAAAAGGCTTCACGGCCATCGAGTTGATGGTGGTCGTCGCCATCCTCGCCGTGCTCACCACGCTGGCAGCACCCAGCTTCCACCTCCTCATCGAGCGATGGCGCGTTCGCCAGACCGTCGAGGGCCTGCAGTCGACGCTGCAATACGCGCGCTCCGAAGCAGTCCGGCGTGGGGGCGGCGTCTTCATCCAGAAACTACCCCAAGGCACCAACGGCTGCACTCTGGCTGCACGTCATGCGGACTGGGGCTGTGGCTGGGTAGTGTTCGTTGACCGCAATGGCAACAAGCGCTGGGATCCCCGGGAAGAACTACAGCGCTTCGACACTCCCGCTCGCACCCTTGTCATCCGCTCCAGATCCGCCGCCATCATCAGTGTGGACCGGTGGGGGCAAATGGGTGGACTCACGGCCATGGGCTTCGCCGTCGCCCCGTCTTCCGCCGGCCTCGTCTCTGCTGCAGCGAAAGGCATCTGCATTTCGTCCGGCGGACGTATCCGGGTGGTCGGCCGGGAGGGCATTCCATGCGCCTGACAAGCACCCACGCCCGGCACGCCAAAGGCTTCACCCTGATCGAAACCCTGGTTGCCACCGTCGTCACGGCCTTGGGTGTTCTGGGAATCCTGAGCCTGCAGATGCGCACCCTGGCCGACACCCAAAGCGGCGTGCGCCGCGCTCAGGCCATCCGGCTGATCGAAGACTTCAGCGAGCGCACCCACGCCAATCCCAATTCCCTCGGGCAGATGGGCAACTACGAATCCGATTGGGATCACACCCCTGAATCCACCGCCGACTGCAGCGCCACACCATGCGACCCGGAAACGCTGGCCAGCTACAACCTCGCGCTGTGGAAGGCTTCCGTGCACCAACTGCTGCCAGGCGGAGCCGCCAAGGTCTTCCCTGCAGCAGACGACACCAGCAACGGACGCCACCTGGGCATCGTGATCAGCTGGCGTGAAAACGAGAAATCCAGCAAAGCCGGCTACAAAAAACCCATCGGACTCCATAGCGATGGCACACACGGCGACGAAGCCATGGCCTGCCCCACCGGCAGAACCTGCCACCTGCAGTACATAGCGCTCAGCGCTCGTTGCGCGCCATATCTTGCCAACAACGCAGTCCAGCTCTTCTGCGCAAGCCCATGAAGCACACCCACATCGCCGCCGCAACGCTGGTGCAGCCCGGTCAACGGGGCTTGAGCCTGGTCGAACTGCTGGTGGGCCTTCTCCTGGGACTGTTGATCATCGGTGTGGCCCTGGGCGCACTCATGGCATCACGCGCCGTCTCCGGCACCGTCAGCGATGCCAGCCATCTGCAGCAGCAGGCATCCCACATCTTCCGGGTCATGGGCCGGCAGATCCGGCAGGCGGGGTCTCTTCGGCTGCTTCTCTCGTCTGCAAAACAGGGAACAGACACCGTTGACGTGGCGGACCCCGTTGCATTCGAGGCGAGCGCACAAGATTTCAACCCTGCGCACGACACCATCCTGGGCCTTGATGCGCCAGGCCGCGCTCAATACAAGCTCACCGTGGGCTACAGCAACTACACGCAACCGCTGCACGGCTCGGCCATAGAAACTTCACTGCAGCGCAATTGCCTGGGCCAGGCCAACAGCCACAACCTGATCCTGAGCCGCTTTGCGCTGGACGCCCGCAAAAACACCCTGCGCTGCACCGGAGCACCCTCCGCAGGAGCCCAGCCACTGGCCCAGAACGTCGCCAACTTCCAGGTGCGCTATCTGATCCAGTCGCCGAACGGTGATGCACGCCTGCAGTACGTCAACGCAGCCGCCGTGGGCCAGGACTGGTCACGCGTCGTTGCCGCCGAGGTCTGTCTGGTGCTTTTCGGGATCGAAGTCATCAACATGCCCGCCGACAGCCGCTACACCGATTGCGCAAGCAGTGACGGCACAGCCGAATCCATCGACATGACCACGCTGCCGGCGCCCAGGACCCGGCGCCTGCACATGGTCTTTCGCAGCGTGTATCAGTTGCGCAGCCAGGGGATGGCTGGATGACCGCCAAAGCAGCAGGCATGCGGCATGCCCACACCTGTGCCGCGCAGCGCCAGAAAGGCGTCGCACTGTTCATCGTGATCACCCTGGTCATGCTTTCCATGCTGCTGGCACTTTGGGCATCGCGCAGCGCCCTGTTCAACGAAATGTTCGTGGGCAACGATGCCGACTACCAACGCGCCCTCGAAGCTGCACAGGCATTGCTGCAGGATGCCGAACTGGACATTCGAGGCGAACAGGCCAACGGCGCCGCCTGCATCGCCAACAGCAGCCAGCCATCCGTCTGCCGCAACGCTGCAACCATCACCCAGTTTCCCCAGGAAACCCAGCAGGTAGGTCTGCTGCTGGCCAACCTGAACCGAGCCACCCCCACAAGATGCCGAGACGCCCTTTGCACCAAGCGCACAGGGCCTCAGGACTTCTGGAACAACGTGGACGAGACCAAAGGGATCACGCTGAGCCAGATGACCGACACCGATGTAGCCGCACGCTACGGCCAGTTCACGGGCGCCATTTCTGAAGGCAAGAGCAATCCCATCCTGGCAAGCCGTGAGACAGGAAAAGGGGGTTGGTACTGGATAGAGATCCTGCCCTATGACGCCAACGCAGGGAACTCAGGCCTCATTGCCAATGACTCACCCCGTCTGGCCCTCTACATGCAGCCCCAGGTGATCTATCGCATCACAGCCATCGCTCACGGCCGCAAGAGCGGCACCCAGGTGGTGCTGCAACAGACCTATGTCCGCCAGAAGCGCCGCGACTGATTCAGAACGTCTGACATGCCACATCTCTTCCACCCTGGGTTCCGCCCCCTCCTGCTGCCAGCCGTGATCGCCGCACTCCTGGCCGCGCAAAACAGCCAGGCCCAACGCTTCTCTGAGGCAGGTACGCCAGTTTCCCCGGCGCAAAGAGAAGACAAAGAATTTGCCACGCCCATTGAAGACTGCCCGACAGGCCAGCCAGCCAATGCCAAGGGCCGCAGCAGCTCCGCCACTTCCAACGGCAGCGTGATTGCACAGGCAGGCGTGGACATATTCACGGCACGCTACAGCGCCAAAGCCGCCTGGAGCGGCTGGATCAACGCAGAAACGGTCCAAGCCGACGGGGGCATCACCGCAGCAGCCGGCTGGCAAGGCAAAAGCACGGCAGACCACCTGGATGCACTCAGTGATCAACAGGTAATCAATGAACGCCTGATCCTGACCTGGAGTGACAGACTACAAAGGGGCGTGTCTTTCCAATGGCATGAGCTGGACCGCCCCCAGAAGGCGTCTTTCAGCGTCGATGCCGAAGGCAGGGCAGACAAACTGGGCAAGCACAGGTTCAACTTCATACGTGGCGACCGCCGCATGGAAGCTGCAGGACAACCGCCGCGCCCTGACCCGGCCCACCCTTTTCGCCAACGCGGCTCGCGCCAGGGCGATATCGTCAACTCCCAGATCTGGCACACCGGCCACCCCGTGGACAACTCGCCTTTGCCGGGCTACGCGGCCTATGCGCTCGCCCAGCAGAAGCGCCAGCCCATGATTTACGTGGGCGGCAACGACGGCATGCTGCACGGCTTTTCTGCCACTGACGGCAGCGAGAAGATCGCCTACATCCCCCGTGGCGTGATTTCGGGGCTGGCACGCCTTTCCGACCTCGACTACGACACCCGGCATCGCTACTTCGTGGATGGCTCTGCCATGAGCGGCGACATCAACTCAGGCAGCCATGCATCCCCGCAGTGGCGCACCGTGCTGGCAGGCATGCCGGGCGCCGGTGCCAAAGGCTACTTTGTGCTGGACATCACGCACCCAGAGGCTTTCAACGAACACGGCGCCGGCACGCTGGTCCTGCTGGACCGCACCCAGACCCGCAACAGCGATCCCGGTGACTGCGCCATCTCCGCCGACCTCTGGCAGCGCACCACTTGCCAGGAAGACAAGGACCTGGGACATATCCTTGCGGCCCCCGTGCGGGACGATGCCAACCCGCAACGCAGCACCCAGATCACGCAGTTGAACAACAACCGCTGGGCTCTGGTGACAGGCAACGGCTACCACAGCATCAACCAGCGGCCCGTGCTGCTGATCCAGTACCTCGATGGCAACCAGGAGCTGCTGCGCATAGTGGCCACAGGCGACACCCCCACCGGCACCACACCAGAGACCACCAGCAATGGGCTCTCCGCACCACGCCTCGTGGACATCAATGGCGATGGCCGGCCCGATGTGGTCTATGCGGGCGACCTCCAGGGCAATCTGTGGAAATTCATCATCGCCAGCGATGCCTCCTCCGCTTGGAGCGTGGCCTTCGACGGCCGGCCGCTGTACACCGCCATCGGTGGCAGTTTGCCAACGGCCTCTCGCGCACTGCGCCAGCCCATTACCGCCCCTGCGTCCGTACGCGCCAATGACCGGCAAAGAGTCACCACAGAACCCGCAGGAAGCGATGGCCGCATGACTGTGGGCGGCATGCTGGTGGCATTCGGCACAGGACGCAACATCACCCAGCAGGACACTGTCAACACGGCGGTGCAGAGCATCTATTCCATCCTCGACAACACCCGCTACAAGCTGCTCGCGGACGGCCGGGTGCAGCCTTGCACGGGTGACTCGGACTCTGAGTGCAAGCTGCCTGCAGGGCAGCGTCCAGTCCCTGTATCCGGCATCAATGAGCTGGCCAAACGCTCGGTGAGCCATCAGACGCAAGGGGCCGTAGGCCAGGGCACCTGGCGAGTGGACTCCGCCACCGCCCTCGACTGGACGCGGCACAAAGGCTGGTACATGGACCTTCCCCTGTCAGGTGAGCGCCTGCTCAAGCCGATGAGCTTCTACGACGGCAGCAACCTCCTCGCGATCTACAGCCAGATACCCGCCAGATCCTCCAAGCGTCCTGGTGAAGCCATAAGCCGCCCCGCTGACGCCTGCAATGTGAGCGAGGAAAGCCAATTTCTGACGCTCATGAACATCATGGACGGCAAGCGGCCCAGTGTTCCGTTGATGGACAGCAACGGCGACGGCGGCGACGACACGGCGGATCAGGAAGCCTCGCGCGCAACCGTCTCCGGGGGATCCCAGACATTGCTCAACAAAGGCCATCACGCCATTGGCTACGACACCGATGGCCGCCGCAACGTCCTCGCCCGCATGCCCGAGCAATCCCTGCGCCCCAGCTGGCGCCAAATGAAATGAGCCGCACAATGCGCCGCCCTCCTCCCCCGGGCTTCACACTCATAGAGCTCATGATCGTCGTGGCCGTCATAGTCATCCTCGCCACCGTCGCCGTGCCCAGCTACAACGAATACATTCGCGGAGTGCACCGCGCCGATGCCCGCGCCGGCCTGCTGCAGGCCCAGCAATGGCTGGAGCGCGCAGCCACGGCCAACGGGGTCTACCCCACCACGCTCCCCGTCGATCTGACCTGGGCCCGCGACTCCAGCAAGCGCTACACCATCGACTTTTTGGCAACCAGCGGCCACGACGACGACACTTACACCCTGATCGCCACGCGCCGTGGCTCCCAGCTCAACGACCGATGCGGTGATTTCACACTGACCCATACGGGCGAGCGCGATGCGCGCGGCCTGGGAGTGAATACCACGGCGGTGGAGTGCTGGGGGCGGTAGTCTTACAAGTTCAGAGTGCCAGCTTCCGGACCTGTTAATGCGCATCCGCGACACAAGGAGCCAAGGAGATCCGAGTGAGCGCGTCTACCTGGTAGGTTTACGCACCTTCCCCCTCTCGATCAGCAATCGGCAAGCGACTGCCTGACGAACTGAGCAGAGGTTTACCCAGCGCACCACTCATCCCGCTACCTGAGCCATCCATCCGGAATGAACTCCCAACGCGCATCCAGAAATCTAGGATGCGCCAATGTACGCTGCCCCTCCCACATACAGCCTGTCCAGCCAACAACAAAGGCTGGTCGCACGTGGCTTCACCACAATCGAACTGATGGTTGTGATCGCCATCATCACCATACTGGCTGCGTTGGCAGCACCCAGCTTTCGGCCACTCATCGAACGATGGCGTGTACGCGCAGCAACCGAAGACCTTCAGTCCATTCTCTATTACGCGCGCTCAGAAGCCATCAAGCGCGGTGGAAAGATCGTCCTCAAAAAGATTGCCAGTGGCAATGGCTGCACTGCGGCCGACGCCAACACCCAGTGGGGTTGCGGCTGGACCGTCTTTATCGATGCCAACAACAACGCCACCCAGGACTCAGGTGAACTGACGCTTCAGACATCTTCTGCCCCTACCAAGCTGGAAATCAATCTCGCAAGCAGCAACGGATATATCACGGTGGACCGTTGGGGCCAGCTTGCAAGCGCCGGAAGCAGCAGTTTCAATTTCCGCCTCTTCCCCCAAGGCTCAAATGCCACCAACTCGGCCGCTGCAACCCTTTGCGTGGCAGCAGGGGGAATGATCCGCCGATTGAATACGGGGGATGGCACATGCTGAATCTCGAAAAATCCTTCTTTCAATCTCGCATTGTCGAAATCGGGCTACCTCCTTTGCTTTCCATGAATATCCATCATGGCTTGCAGATCTGCCACGCAGCACCAGCACCAAGAACCACCATGAAAACAATACGTATGGCCAATATTCAATCTGGCATCAGCCTGATCGAATCTCTTGTAGCCATTGTCGTGATGTCGTTGGGTATTCTTGGAATTCTCGGCTTGCAACTGCGAAATCTCGCAGATACGCAAACCAGCCTCAACCGTGCCCAAGCCATTCGACTGATAGAAGATCTGAGCGAGAAAATTCAAGCCAACCCCAATGGCCTGGGCAATCTTGATGCTTACCAAAGTGATTGGAAAGATTCTCCAACAGGTAGCTGCAAACCAGAAGGATGCTCCCCCTCTGAAATGGGCGCCTATGATATTTCCCAGTGGAAAGAAACCGTAAAATCGACCTTACCCAAAGGAGATGCAGCCATTTTCGTCAGTGCTGTGGATAGTGCCACAGAAAACCGGCGTCAACTAGGAGTCATGATTGGCTGGAAAGCCAATGAGAAAGAGCACAAGGCGTCAGACGGCAGTAATGATGACAAATACACGGAGCCATTCATTCCAGCAGATACAGGATCTGCCAAAGTCAGCTGCCCCACCGGCTTGATATGCCACATTCAATATATACAACCCAATCAGCGCTGCACACCATTTCTTTTGGGGAAAGCAAGCGACACAACACCACTATATTGCCCCGGCTGAAGTTCACTCTTCGAGAGACAGCGATGACCAAAAATATAAATCATCCGACAATTAAATCCTTGAAAATTCAGGAAGGAGCAACCCTTCTCGAATTGATGATCGGGATCACCATCGGCCTTTTGACAGTCGCGGTAGGCATCGGTGCACTGATGATATCTCGTGGTGTTTCTGGAACCGTTAGTGACGCCAGCAACCTGCAGCAACAAGCCGCTTACGCATTTCGGGTCATGGGCCAGCAAATACGCCAAGCGGGCACCATTCAACTGGAATTGAACTTCGACTCTTTTGGCTCTTCAGAAGCACTCCGACCCATGACTCCGGTTGCATTTGATCCACCGGACCCGGCAGGAACGCGCCCAATGTTCGATAGGCGCACGAGCATGCTGGCTGGCATAGATAGTCCAAGCAGCAGCGAATACGCCCTAAGCATCGGATATCAAAACTATGAAGAGATACTAACCCCGACTCCACCTGCCACAGCCAACGCAGAAGGCAATCAACTGCGCGACTGCCTGGGTGAAAATAGTGGATCTGCAACCGCATACATCATAGAAAGCAAGTTCAGGCTATCAAGCAATGACGAACTGATTTGTACGGGGGTCAGCGGCATACCCAAACCGATCATACGCAACGTCAAGGACATGAAAATCAAGTATTTGACACAGGATCCGGATAGCACAAAGACAGGTTTACCTAAAACCAAATATGCCAGTGCAAGCACAGCATCCTCTTCGCCAAATGGATGGCGTGATGTGTATGCCATCGAAGTTTGTCTGGAACTGGAGGGATCCGAATCAATAGATACAGCGGGAGCCAGTTATAAAAAATGCGATGGCTCATCTGTAAAGCGTGGCAACCGCTTGCGCATGGTATTCAGGAATACCTTTCAAATCCGTAGCCAAGGCCAAGCGCTATCATGAAAAATCCAAGCATTTACAAGACAGTATACCATTTGGCTCGTCGACAAAAACAGCGCGGAATATCACTTTACGTGATTATCATTTTGGTTCTACTCTCAATGCTTTTGGCATTATGGGCATCGAGAACGGCGCTGCTCAACGAAATGATTGTAGGCAATGATGCAGACTATCGCCGCGCCTTCGAAGCCGCACAGGCCATGCTGCAAGATGCTGAAATGGATATACGCGGAGTCAACACCAACGGAAGTTACTGCACGCCGGATGCAGATAAAGGCGATGTGTGTCGAAGATTGACTACCATCTATTTCGACATTGAGACAAAGGATCTACCCAATCTCATCAACACGTTGGGCACTTACGACTCTAAGTGCTATAAAGGAATTTGTCAGAAATTCGCAGACCCACAGGATTTTTGGCACGACCCCACCCGCCTTGCAGAAATGACTGCAGAAAACGTAGGCGCACGATACGGACAGTTCACCGGAGCGAAAACGGGAACCGGTGGAAACCCCATACTCAACGTAACTGCCACACCAAGCGCTCTGAAGGATCGTCGTGGCGCATGGTACTGGGTAGAGGTTCTGCCTTATGTGGATCCTAATATTTCACTTCTCAAAGGCGTTCCACCAGGAGCCAATGTGGAAATTTTTGCACCTTCCCGAAAAAAAAGATGGGTATATCGCATCACGGCACTCGCCCGGGGACTCAAGCCCGGTACTGAGGTGGTCCTCCAATCCACCCTGTCTTTGAGCCTAGCCGAATAAATACGGAGAAAATCATGAAAAAGCCTTCATTTCAGCAACGCACACTGGCCTGCGCCGTACTCTCCGCATTCGCAGGTACACAGGCAATTTCGGCAGAAATACCTTTTGCCCAGTATCCCGCTGGTTCCGCACACAAGATGCCGATTCCCAATGTAGTCTTGTCCGTCGATGACTCGGGCAGCATGGCCTGGAATGATGACGGAGGCACGGCAACAAGCAGCAAGCCAGCCCGCATTACATCGCTGAAAAATGGTCTGAAAAATGTACTGGTCAACACCAGCAAATATGACAATCAGTTTAGGCTGGCATGGCAGTCGATGTGGCGGTGCAACAATATTCCAAGCAACCAGTCAGGTTGCGACGGCAACAATGCCATGGCAAATTTTTCAGGCTCCCACAAGGACGACTTCTCAACCTGGGTGGACTCCATCAGTGCAAGTGGCGGCACACCTTCTCATACGATGATGTGGAACGCAGGCCAGTACATGAAAACCACGGGCAGCAATAGCCCCTGGAATGCCACTCCTGGCGTTGCCGACTCCAAACCCATCTCTTGCCGCAGGGCATATCACGTCTTCATGACAGACGGTGGCTGGAATACCTATCTACCATCAACCAGCTTCAACTCTTTTGACTTCCAGACCAAGATGGTCAGCTCCCATGCTGAAGCCATAGGCAATTCTGATGGAACGACGAAATCACTCCCCGCTCCAGAAGCATCAAAATATGGCCCCACTCTGACCTACAGCATCACCAGCGATCAGACAAGGATATATCGCGATAATTACGGCTCCGGCACAAAAAAACAGACAACCAACAGGAAAGACTATTACTTCGCATATCCTACGCTTGCCGACATGGCATTTCACTATTGGTCCACAGACTTGCAGCCTGACATCAAAAATGAAATACCGTTTGAACCCAAAAAATCGACCGATGAAACCTTCAAATCCGGGAACAGCTCTGTAACCATAAAGCCAGAATGGAACCCTAAAAACGACCCCGCGACCTGGCAACACCTAGTAACCCACACTATTGGCTACGGAGCACGAGCAAGCAATTGGGATAGCACAGGGAAAAACCCTATTTTCACCAATGGAATGTACGGAGATGGTTTCACTGACGCGATACTGGGCATCAAGACATGGGTCGATTCAACCGACGACGATTATGACGGTAGCTATACCAGTGGAACACGCAAAGGCCAGGCCATCACCGACTATGTGCGTCCAGAAGAGCTATGGCATATGGCGATCAACAGCAGAGGGAAGTTCTTCCCTGTGCAAACTGGCGCCGATCTGGAAAAAGCATTTGATGAGATTTTCAGCTCCATCGTTGCCGACAATACAAGCCCACTGACAGGATTTACCAGCGCATCCAATTCCATCAGCCGCAACAACACCGAGTCTTTCCAATCGGGGTATGTCGCCGCAGAAGACCTTAATTCCAACAAGAATCGTTGGAGTGGCTTTGTTGCATCCGAGAAAATAATCTCCGTCGTTGATCCACAGGATTCACAGAATATCAGCTGGAAGACAACACCCAATCCAGCCTGGGGCCTCAATCCCAATAAGACAGCCCCCAATAATCACATGACAACAGCGGATAAGCTGGATGCCTTATCTGCTACAGACATCACATCCAGGCTTATCCTGTCACACAATGGAAGCACGGGAATATCCTTTGAATGGGGAACCACCACGCAGCTGAGCACCGCACAGCAGGCACTCTTGAACTTGACGCCCAGCGACGGCCGCGGCAAGGACAGAGTCAACTATATCCGCGGGGATCGCAGCAAGGAGGAAAATCAAACTGGAGGAGTATTTCGTCAAAGAAAATCCCGCCAGGCCGATATTGTCAACTCCAGCATCTGGTATGCTGGACCTCCGTCACTCACATATAATATTGCCAGCTACACCCGCTATATAGCCACCCACAGTAAACGCATCCCAATGCTTTATGTAGGAGGAAATGACGGCATGCTTCATGGATTCTCTGCCATTGATGGCTCTGAGAAAATAGCATACGTTCCCCAGGGAGTCATTAAAAATCTTCCAGATTTCTCCAACACCGGCTACACACATAGATATTATGTAGATGGCTCACCTTTCACAGGTGACCTCAATCTGGGAACCAAGGAGTCCCCAAACTGGGCCACCTATCTGGTAGGAACATTGGGCGCTGGCGGCAAAGGTTATTTTGTGCTCAATACCACAAAGCCCGGCACCACAGATGGCGTGATTGCCACCGACTTCAGCAAGGCCAATGCGAGCAGCCTGGTCATCATGGACAAGACTGATGGCTCAGATGCGGATATTGGCCACATCTTTGGTGCCCCTGTCGTTGAAGAGGCAAATCCACAAAGAGCCTTGCAAATAACACAAACCAATGATGGCCGCTGGGCGGCAATCATGGGTAACGGTTACAACAGCACGAACGAGAGGCCTGTTCTACTCATTCAATATTTGGATGGAAACAGGGAGCTCAAGAAAATTTCGGCAGTACCCGTGACCACACCCAAAAACGCAGAGGCTGATCAAAATGGGCTGTCAACCCCACAGTTTCTCGACATCAACAGCGATGGTGTTCCAGATATTGTCTATGCAGGAGATTTGCGCGGTAATCTCTGGAAATTTGATATCTCCAGCAACAATGCCTCCAACTGGAATGTTGCATTTGACGGAAGCCCATTATTCACTGCCACCTATTCCACGGGAGTAACTGGCAGCGCCACAAGCCGCCAACCCATCACGACACCTCCTGTATTGAGGCCCAACAGACAGGTCGGCGGCCTCATGGTGGCTTTCGGAACAGGACGCAGCCTGACTGAGGGAGATCGTACAGACACAGACTCCAAACAGACTGTTTATTCCATTATTGACAATACGCGCTATACGATCAGCAAGGATGCCACAAGCAAAGGCAAGGTTGTTTTGGAAACATCAGATCCGAGACCTGCCACAGTTTCACGGACTCAATTGATGAGCCAGGCGATTGAGGGCGCCAAGAAGCCTGGGGAACTCGCAAGCTCTAACCGTGATTTCTGGGCCGTGAGCAACAACAGCGCCATCTATGACTGCCAAGGAAAATCAAATTGCACCGCAGTCAAAGGGTGGTATTTTGATCTTCCGGAAGCTGGCGAGCGTGTACTCAATGCCATTGAATTCTATGACGGCAGCAACGTTCTGGAAATCATGAGTGAAGTCCCTGCGTCTGGAGGCGCCACGACAGGTACGGAAGAAAGCTGCGAACCAACGCCTAAATCCGCAAAGCCATTTCGCACTTTGTTGACTATCGAACAGGGATCAAAACCTAGAACGCAGATTCTTGATCTGACTGGAGATGGCCTATACAACGGCGAGGACAAATCAGTGAACAGGATGACCTCGGACCCCAAGGAACTTCGATTCAGCAACAAATCTCTTCAGGTCAGGAAAGGCAATAGTGGGCGTGAAGATAAGCTATCAAAAATCCCGGAGTTGATGCTGCGCCCCAACTGGAGGCAATTGAACTGATGCATCTGGAGAATAAAATCATGATGAAGAGATCTACTGGATTCACGCTGATTGAGTTGATGATCGTCGTCGCTGTGGTCGGCATACTTTCAGCCATCGCCATGCCAAGCTACAACGAATATATTCGGCGTGGGCATCGGGCGGAAGCGCGGGCCGGCCTTTTGCAAGCGGCGCAATGGCTTGAGCGGGCGGCAACTTCCAACGGAACCTATCCGCTCACCGCCAGTTTCCCTGCATCCTTGAAGACAGTTCCCTCCAATCGCTACGATATTTCACTGAACTCCACGGATGGAAGCACGTTCACCGTGACGGCAACGCCCAAGGGAGCCCAAGCCAACGACAAGTGCGGCAACTACACCTTGACGCAAATCGGATTGCGCGGCGCCAACGGGGCCACGACAGGCACCATCGTCTCCGA
>Ga0105250_10000642_pt1 | contig 22235 bp, 21 predicted proteins | sample KBSS54metaG_FD_80425 | JGI IMG/M metagenome (GOLD analysis project Ga0105250, IMG submission 80425) | Switchgrass rhizosphere microbial communities from Kellogg Biological Station, Michigan, USA - KBS S5-4 metaG | ecosystem: Host-associated > Plants > Roots > Rhizosphere > Soil | place...
CAGCACTTTCAGAAGCTGGTTGGAACAGGCTCGATAAAATTGCTCAGCAACATTGTGGAGAAAAAATTCGCATTATGAGCGGATTGGGCATGACTGAAACTGCACCATCTTGTGCTTTTACAACAGGCCCACGTGTGATGGCTGGCTTTATTGGTTACCCTGCTCCGGGATGTGAAATCAAGCTGGTTCCATGTGGTGATAAACTTGAGTTTTGTGTTCGTGGCAAACATGTCATGAAAGGTTACTGGCGTTTAAAGGCAGACCAACAAAGTACTGTTTTTGACGATGAAGGCTTTTTCCACACGGGTGATGCCGTTCGTTTAGTTGATATCAATGATCCAACTAAAGGTCTCATGTATGACGGACGCATTGCCGAAGACTTTAAACTCAATACTGGTACTTTTGTGAATGTGGGCACACTACGCAACAAAGTGCTCATTCAAGGTAATTTATTGGTTCAAGATGTTTGTATTACAGGCTCAAATCTAAATGCAGTTGGCTTTCTGATTTTTCCAAAATTAGAAGCTTGTGCCCAATATTCAGGCCTTAAGCTTGGCGAACATTCTGCAACAGAGATATTACAACACCCTAAAGTCCAACAATGGTTCCGCCAATTTTTAACGACTTTTAATAAAGATGCGACTGGCAGTTCAAATACAGTCTCAATGCTTTATTTAATGACTGAACCACCTCAGCTCGATGCAGGCGAAGTCACCGATAAAGGCAACCTCAATCAAAGCAATATTACGAAACGTCGTGCTGCCTTAATTGATGAGCTTTATCAAAAGCAGGGCGACAACCCACTCATTATTCGGGTTCCCACCTTAAAGCAATAAGTTATTGAAATAAAAAAGGAAGCTCAAAGTTTGGTTTGGGCAATAGCCCCACTTTTGCCTAAAAAAAGGTTCAACATGCCACACGATACAGAATTTGAACTATTTCGGGACAGCTACCGCAGGTTCTTAAAAGAACAGGTTGCTCCGTATTACGAACAGTGGGAACACGATGGCCTGATCCCACGTGATTTATGGCTTCGTCTTGGGGAAAATGGCTTTTTGTGCGTCGATGTGCCCGAAGAATATGGCGGCTATGGCGCTCCTGTTCATTATTCTCTCATGCTAGTTCAAGAAACTGCTCAAGCTGGCTTTGCATCTTTGGCTGTTGCCATTGGTGGGCAAAATGAGTTGGTCTCTCCTTACTTGCAAAATATTGGAACTGAAGAGCAAAAACGTTATTGGTTACCCAAAATGGTGACAGGTGAAGTCGTCACGGCAATTGCCATGACAGAGGCGAATGCAGGCTCTGACTTACAGGCCATACGCACTCAAGCCGTTTTAGAAAATAACCACTATCGTGTAAATGGTTCAAAAACCTTTATTTCAAATGGTTTGCATGCCGACCTGATTGTTCTGGTAGCTAGAACCAACCCTCAAGCCAAAGCAAAAGGTATTTCGATTCTTTTAGTTGATGCTGCTTTAGACGGCGTTAAAAAAGGCCGCTCTTTACAAAAAATCGGACTACATGCCCAAGATACAGCCGAACTTTTTTTTGATGATGTTTGTGTGCCTGCAACCCAGCGTTTAGGCAAAGAAGGACAAGGCTTTGCTTACTTAATGCAAGAGTTACCTCGCGAACGTTTAAGTATTTCCATGATGGCTTTGGGATCGATTTTAGGAGCCATCGAAATTACTAAAGACTATGTACTCGAACGTAAAGCTTTCGGGCAACCTTTAAGCCAAATGCAAAACACACGGTTTGTTCTCGCAAACGCGCAAATCAAAGCCAAAGCCGCCCAAGCTTTTGTAGAGCAATGTGCAGCGCTGTATCAACAACACCAATTAAGCGTCACTCAAGTTGCCGCACTGAAATGCTTTATCACAGATGCCCAATGTGAAGTGATTGATCAATTACTTCAACTTTTTGGCGGCTACGGTTACATGCAGGAATACCCGATTTCACGTTTTTTTGTGGATGCGCGGGTACAAAAAATTTATGGGGGAACCAATGAAATTATGAAAGAAATCGTCGCCCGAGAACTACTCGGAAAATAATTCGATTTAAAAACCAAACGAGGCGGACATAACAACCATGCCTTATTTGAAAACAAAAAAATGTTATTTCAGGAAGAAATGCTATGTCGAAATTATGGATGTACTCTACCCTTATGCTCTCAGGCTCAGTCTGGGCGGGCAATTTTATTGACAACAGTTCAGTAGAACTCACCACACGAAATTTCTATTTTGACCGCGACTACCAAGAGCAATCTGTTTACCCTGCCGCCAAGGACTGGACACAAGGATTTATTCTTAAAGCCAATTCAGGTTATACCGAAGGAACGGTCGGTTTTGGGCTGGATGTACTTGCGACAGCAGGCTTTAAACTCGATGCCGACGCAGAGCATGGCGGTACAGGAAACTTACCTAGAGACACGCGCACCAACGAGCCTACCGACTCTTACGGAGAAATTGGTGTCACAGCTAAAGCTAAAATGAGCCAGACTGAGCTACGCATTGGTACGCTAATGCCGATGAACCCTGTTTTAGTAGCTTCGCCTGCTCGTTTACTTCCTCAAACCTATCGAGGAATTTCACTGACCAGCAAAGATATTGAAGACTTCGACTTACAGGCAGCCTATCTCGATAAAGTGAATCATCGTGATTCAACCAACTATGAAAAAATTAAAATTTCAGGGGTGAATGGACGGTTTAAAAGTGCCGAAACCGATGGGCTCTATTATTTAGGTGGGAACTATCAGCTTGATCCAGCAATCAAACTCACAGCGTTCTATATGGATGTTGATGATCTTTATAACCAGACAATGGTCGGTGCCTTACATCAACATAAAATTAATGACACTACTAATCTTAGCTCGCAGTTACGCTACTACCGCAGCCGAGATGATGGACAAGCAAAAGCTGGTTTAGTCGATAATGACCTTTATCATGCTCACTTTGAGTCAAAACATCAAAACCATAAATTTATTTTTGGAACCTTCCAACATCACGGCGACACCGCATTTCCATATTTGACTGGAGGTGAAACAGGCCTGTTAATTGATACATGGCCGGGTGAGTTTTTAAACCCAAAAGAAAAAGCCTATAGCTTCCGCTATGAATATGACTTTAAAGATTATGTTCCGGGTTTACGTTTCATGACCCGTTACACCACTGGTCACAATATTTATGCGCCTAACTTAGGTGGAACCAATCTGAAAGAACGCGAAACCGACTTTGATTTAGGCTATACCGTTCAAACTGGCTGGTTAAAAAACCTAGGATTACGCGCGCGCTATGCAATGTATGACAACAACATGCTCTCCACTGCCAACATCAAGCCTGTAAATGAAACTCGTATCAACATTGATTACACATGGAAATTTAAATAAATCAGAAAGAGGTTCTGTTGCGCATAGAACCTCTTTTTTATTTTGGGAAATTCATCATGAAGAAAGTTGTAACGCTACTCTGCGGAATTAGTCTCATTGGCCTGACTCATGCCGAAACACAATATAGCCCGCCACCTATTCAGCTTGAGCCTTTAGCAAAATTTAGTGTTGATTTGAATGCGCCTGTTTGGGAGCTAGGTGCCACGAGTGACGCAGGTAAACGCCGAATTATTCCTATTACAGGTGGAACATTTGAAGGGAAATCACTTAAGGGCCGCATTTTAAATAATGGCGCAGATTGGCAAATTGTCGACAGCAAAGGACTGGCAATTATTGATACACGATATTTGTTAGAAACCGATGACGGCGCACTCATTTATCTTCAAACCAAAGGTTACCGACATGGCTCAGCAGAAACGCTAAAACAACTTGCACAAGGCAAAGATATCGACCCGAAAAATTACTATTTCAAAATTACCATGCAGTTTGAAACCAGTTCACCCAAATATTCGTGGCTCAATCAAACCGTTGCGGTAGGTAGTGCAATGCGTTTGGGCAAAGCAGTTATTTATGATGCCTATACGCTGAAATAATAATTTTTATAACACCTACAAAAAGGATGGACTCTTCATTATGGATCAAAAAATTTTAGAACATTTACCACCAATCCATCACCATTTGGGTGGACACAATATCCATTGGAATGAAAAAAACACTGAGCTCACCATCCACTACACGGCGCTAGAAAGCTTTACCAATCCACGTGGCACGGTTGAAGGCGGCATGATCTGCGCCATGCTTGACGATGTAATGGGACTTTTTGCATTTCTAGCCAATGACCGTAAACCTGCCACCACCATTAACTTAACCATGGATTTTTTAAGACCCTGTGCTGTGGGCGAAATCATTACAAAATGCCACTTCATTAAACAAGGCAAAACCGTAATGAATCTCGAAAGTGAAGCTTGGCAAAACAACAAAATGATTGCACGAAGCACAGCTAATTTTCTCGTTTTAGATTAATTGCAAACATTCATTCAATAAGGATATGAATAAATGAATTACACCAACAATAAACGAATTTTGACCCACTCAGCTTTAGTACTTGCCATGCTTGGTTCGTTGGCAGGTTGTGGAAGTGATAGTGATGACACAACGGCTCCCTCAACAACCAAACCACCTCAATTGTCTCCTGCTGTGGGCGTAAAAATGACAGGAAGCTGCTCAGACTTACTTGGATTTCAATACAACAATACCGTGATTAGCTCAGCTATCCTTCAAGAAGCAGGCACTTTGACTGTCGCCAACAAACCGATTGGCGCTCATTGTTTGATCAAAGGTTATATGGATCAACGTGTAAGCCCTGTCGATGGACAAACCTATCAAATTGGTTTTGAAATGCGCTTACCTGTTGATTGGAACGGCCGTTTTCTCTATCAAGGCAATGGTGGAACCGATGGGAACCTTGTGCCTGCAATGGGTCAGGTCGGCAGCGGTGGTCCACTCACCAATGCCCTACATGATGGTTTTGCGGTCATTTCTTCCGATGCTGGACATAATGCCTCACAAAATCCAATGTTTGGTTTAGACCCTCAAGCCAGAATAAACTACGGTTATGGTGCGATTACCAAACTCACGCCTATGGCAAAAAATCTAATTAAAACAGCATATGGTAAATTGCCAGACCGCTCCTATGCAGGCGGTACTTCAAATGGGGGACGCCACGCGATGATTGCGGCAACCCGTTTGGGCGACCAATATGATGGAATTTTGGCAAGCACACCGGGTTTTCATTTGCCTCGCGCAGCCGCAGCTCAACTCTATACAGCACAACAGCTTCGTCGAGTTGCAACAGACGAAAATGACTTAAGTACCGCCCTCACTCTTTCAGAGCGTAAAGTATTAGCAAAAGCGATTTTAGATCGATGCGATGCTTTAGACGGTGTTGCAGATGGACTCGTTCAAGATGTTGAGGCTTGCCGTACTGCATTTGATATTCATCAGCACGTACCCGTTTGCTCAAGCACAAGAGATAGTACTTGTTTAAGCACTGAACAAATTGATGTATTAGCCAATATTTACCATGGCCCTGTAAACTCTGCCGGACAAGCACTTTATGCAACCCAGCCTTTCGACCCAGGCTTAGTGGGAAGCAACTGGGCAAGCTGGAAATTCGAATCTTCGGTGGGAACAGCACGTGACCCAGTTGCAGTCGGAATTCTTTTTCAGGTTCCACCAGACCCAACTGTAGTTCAAAACTCTAGACATTTTGCCTTTAATTATAATTTTGATACTGATTATCCAAAATTATCGGCGACCAATAATGTATACACCGAAAGCTCTATGTCATTTATGATGCCACCCGATGAACTCAATCTGGATAAACTCCGTAACCACGGTGGGAAAATGATTGTGGTACAAGGCACAGCAGACGGCGTTTTCTCTGTAGATGACACCCAAAATTGGTACGATCAACTGCTACAACACTATAAAAATGATGCGAAAGGTACAGCGCCTGAATTTGCACGTTTCTTTAGAGTTCCGGGCATGAACCATACTCGTGATGGCATTGCGACCGACCAATTTGATGCATTGACCGCTTTAGTCAATTGGGTGGAATATGGGCAAGCACCTGACAAAATCATTGCAACCGCACGCGGCACTGGTAACCCAAGTGGTCAAGTGAATACTGAACTTCCGCAAGACTGGGCACCAGACCGCACACGTCCACTTTGTCCTTACCCACTGATTACCCGCTACAATGGTCAAGGTGATAGCGAAAAAGCTGAAAACTTTAGCTGTAAATAACACCCTATAAGATAAAAAGAGAGCTCACGTAGGCTCTCTTTTTTCATTTTATGAAGCGACACTATTCAACCATTATTAAATGATATTTCATCCAATGCATGCATCGCTGCTAAGATAACACCGAAAACCAAAAACTCATTTCGATATGCAAAATCAGACTGCTTCAACCCAACCCTCGACTCAACTTGGAAAAGCTCTGCTTTGTCTCATGACATCAGCATTATTATTTTCCATTATGGGGGTATGCATTCGTTTTGCTTCTCAAACAGTGGACAATGTCACAGTCGTATTTTTTAGAAATGCAGTGGGTTTATTTATTTTTATTCCTATGCTTCTAAAGCAAGGCTTAGACTTCGTTAAAACCGATAAACTCTGGATGCATACGTGGCGAAGTCTAGTGGGTCTTGCTGCAATGTATGGTTTTTTCTATGCCATTGCGAACTTAAAACTATCGAATGCGATGGTTTTTAGTTACTCATCCCCTATTTTTATCCCACTCATTGCATGGCTTTTCTTAAAAGAAAAAATCACAAAATCGATGATTTTCGCCGCCGTTATTGGGTTAATTGGGGTTTTATTTGTTGCTAAACCCGACCAAGGCCTACTCAATGCATTGTCTTTTATTGGTTTAGGCGCATGCTTTTTATCCGCAATGGCTTTTGTCACTGTAAGAGCTTTAACCAGTACAGAACCGCCTGAGCGTATTGTTTTTTACTTCTGTATTTTTGGTAGTTTAATTTCATCAATTCCAATGTTCTGGCATTGGCGCATTTTTACTTGGCACGAATTAAGCCTACTCATTGCCGCAGGACTCTTAGCAAACATTAGTCAGCTTTTTATGTCTTATGCTTATAGCTTAGCACCAGCAGGACAAATTGGCCCAATGAATTACATTGCCATTATTTTTGCAGGCATATGGGGATTTGTTTTTTGGCATGAATTACCGGATCTGTTTACTCTGATCGGCATATTTATTATTTTATTTGCTATTTTGCTCTGTAATCCATTTTTGCAGAAAAAATTGTTATCTCGATTTAAGTAAAGTAAATTTAATATGACTTACAATTAATATATTCCATAATTATTTATTAACAAAAATCATATTAAAGCAAACTCTCCAAAATAGAACAAGCAATATATAATATTATTTAAATCCACAAATTCAAAAAACTGATTATATTTATTAATTTTTTGATTAGATAAAAAGACTGCTAACTTCATTTCAAGAAAATCGAATTAGATTTAATAGTCATTTAAAATAGATGACTATTAAATCTAAAACAATTTATCTTTTACAATAAGAATATAAATTATTCATCTAGAGTACTCTCATCAAACCAAACATGCTCACCCTCTCCCCCCAATATAAATCGATATCCGTAAGGTAATGCCATATAAATTGCTAAATCTGGTCTTTTTTCCAATATATATACAAAATGAATATTCTTAAGAGCTTCTATATCGCCATCATATTTATCAGCCGTTAACCACCAACCACTCATATGTTTAGGTGACCTATATCTAACACCTTCTATAGGTACTTCTCCTTCTAAAACACCAGCAGATACTACAACCAACTGGTCTAACTCTACAGGAAAAAAATTTTCTTCATAATGATCACAACATTCTTTCTGAACTTTCAAAATATCTTTCATCGATTCTTAAACTCCAAAACATACGCATTTGTTCCTATGTAACTTTTTTCAGCTTGTTTCCCACTACAACCTTTGCAAGATGGATATAATTTGACTACTTTCTGAGAAATTTAACCCATTTGACGATTAATGATCAGGAATAAAATGATCACTTTTCGTCTTAAATTCATTAATACTACATGAAGGATATCCTTCATCTTTACATATCCTATTAAGTTTCTATACCCTTGCGAAGTGCAACTAGTCTAGGAGTTATTAATAGAGTGCTTGGAAATATTTTTGGTAAAAGTGGGCTTAATGACCAATAAAAAAATTTCAGGATTATCGCTGTCTAAAATTTAAAGATCATTTTAAGGAAAAGAACTAATTTTTATCTAAATTGATTTCAGTTTTAGTTTATTTTAAAGTGAGGAAGTAAACAATTTTGGTATCTTTCCTTAACTACATTTCTCTTCATCTCCTCTCCAAGAGCTTAGAGAATTTTATAAATATTTAAAATTGTGAACACTATAGAAAATAGTATTCACAATTTCATTTACTTAATCCAAATTAAAGTATTTCCAAACCTGATTAGCATCATCACGTTCGGCACCTGTATTCTTTTCAAGATTAACCAATACTTCTAAGGAATTATCTCTATCTAAAAGGTGGCCGACTTCAACATAGTGACATTCATCATTAACATCATCATTCCCACATAAGAACTGCCAATCTCCATCTTCATCACGAACTACCAGTAAAACAGATTTTTCTTTATGAAATATATGGGGACAGCAGTAAACTCCAAAATTTCTTTGAAACTGTTTATTCATATTTAAATTATTCCGTTGGACTTATTCTTAACTGTCTCACTTTGCATTAATTTTATAAAAATAATTTATACATATACCCAGAAAAAATAATTACAATCAAAGAATATTTAATTTTTAAATTAATTCCTAAATTTTTATAAATTAAAGTAACCACAATATATCAAAATAGTTTTACATCACAAATATCCAATCTCTATAATTTTTAGATTTTTCAAATTTTTGTAAAGAAGGTAAAAATCCTGTTTTTTTAATTGTTTTTTGTAGAGAAGAACTATATATACCAATAATTTGATTTTCACTATTTTTAATAAGTAAAAAATCTTTCGATGTCATTGGATCTTTTTCTAATTTTCTTAAATAACGCTTTACCTCTAAATATCTAGGATCTCTTAATAGGTCTTCTAATTTTTCAGGATAGGTTTTTACCCCCCCTGGTGAATTCTGATAATATTGATAAATTGATTTTCTATACATTACTCCAATTTTTAAAAGCTCTTCTTCTTTTTCACGCTGTTTTAAAGTTGCATAGTTTATTGACCATTGCCCAATTCCTAAAGAAAGAAATAAAAGTGATAGTAACATCCATATATAAATCGCTCCCTGCTGAGAAGATCTAGTGTTTATATTATAAGGTTTTTTATTTACCATTCTGAGTAAACTCGATTATCACTACCTATCTGTTGGCTCGTAGACTTAATATCATAAATACCTCCTATTTGTTTTTCTTTTACAATATCCCATTCATGTTTTTCAGCAATTGGATCTAATGGAATTGCTCTTAAATAGTGTTTTTCAACAAGTTGGCTAAGTTGATCTGGATATTCGCCTTGATCAGAATAATACTGATCTATACTTTTTCGAATAACTGACAAATTTTGTCTTAAAGCTATTTCTTTACCTTCTTCAATTTTATTTAAATACCGTGGAGTAACAATTGACAGCAGTAGAGCAATGACAGATAAAACTACCAACAACTCAACAATAGTAAATCCTCTTTTTGTTTTATTTAAATAATTACCACTCATGATACGCTATCCCATTCGTGCCTATTTTCTTAGAAGTAGAGTAAATATCATAAACATCCTCTCCTTCTTGGGGATTATTGTCCTCACTTAAAAATGAACGCTTTCCCCATGTTTGTTCAGGTAATATATTTTTTTGTGTCGAAAATGGATCGGCAGGGATTTTCCTAATAAATCGTTGATGCTTTATTTTTCCTTTTTCCTCTGGAATTCCTTCAAGTATCTTTAAATTTGGTGGATAACCACTCGCAGTTTGGAATTGTTTCGGTATTTCATTTTTATCACTTGCTTCTTTATAAGCATCTATAGCATCGCGAATTTCAACTAATGCTCGTTTTAACTCTCGTTCTTTAGACTGCCTAGAAGCAATGTCAGAAACAGGTATAACAACAGAGGCTAGTAAAGCCAATAAAACTAAAGAAACTAATACCTCAACAAAGGTAAAGCCATTCTGTTGTTTATTCATTGATTTAGCTCAAACTCTTTAACAACTTTATCCGACAAAGCTTGCTCACCTTTACCATCATTTAAATTTATTTTGCCATTCTCTATTACTATATTTTCTTTTTGATTCGCTTGTTTTGCAGGAACCTTAAACGTCAAAAGTGCAATAGGACCCTGATGTTGGGGCGTGGCACCAAATGTTAATTTAGTTCCATTACTATTTTTCTCCTGATCAATACGTGTAGTCGGCGCAATATTAACTATTTTTACCAATTCCCAAGATTCTGGATGTCGGACATCAAGACTTAAAGATTGAAAAGCAGGGGTATTTTGTATGAGTGCTAAAGTAAATTCTTGCCCTGGTATAACATTTGAAGGTCCACTTAACTGAAAGTCTGCTTTTTTATCAAATGTTATTGGCTGACTCGCTTGAGGAGTAAGAGTAGATAAATTGTTTTCTATTACTTTATTCGTATTTTGCGACTCAATTACTTGTTCTGGCATAGCTTGTGCCTGAGGCAAATAAGTAGAGTGATCTGTAAGTCTTAAAGGCCTAGTAGTGACTTGACTACCTGTACCAGAAATAAATTCTTGAATATGAGGAGCTGGTAATGAATAAGGGCGTACAATTCTTGGAGTAATTAGTAAAACTATTTCACTCTTATTTTTACTGTCAGTTGTATTGGAAAATAATCTACCTAAAAGTGGTAATTTTCCAAATCCTGGCAAATGTGTAGCAGAAGTTTTTATATCATCTCTGATCAACCCTGCAAGCATTTGAGTCTCACCATCATGTAACTGTAAAGTAGTTGCTGCGTTTCTCGTACCAATCTGATATACAAGACCATTTTTTGTAGCAATTTCTTTTGCAATGTTACTAACTTCTAATTTAATAGCAATTTGCACCTGCCTATCTTTATTTACTTCAGGTTTGACCTCAACTTTTAAACCTACATCTAGATAGTTAACAGATTCCGAAACAAATCCAGAGTTTTGCCCAACAGTTGTTGTTACAACAGGAACTTTATCTCCAATTAAAAAACTAGCTTCTTCTTTACTTTTAACTCGTATACGAGGGTTGGCGAGTAAATTAGTTTTAGTACTTGTCTGTTTAAAATTAAGAGTCGCCAAAGTATCCGCAGTCACTAAACTGAGACTGTCAGATGTCATATTTTTTAACTGATTAAGCGTATATTTTCCAACCTCTCCTATTGGATTCAATGCACTCACTTTTACTTGATCAGGGAACGTAATGCCTAAACCAAGTAAAGTATCTCGGTTTACTTCCAAGACCTCTATATCCAACACAACCTCAGACATAGGCAAATCATATGCTTCCAATACTTTTTCAATACTTTCAACAACTTGCTTCGTATCTCGTACAACTAACATTTTTAAACTATTGTCGAAAAACATAGCTTTAGGTTCATATAATTTACTAACCATCTCTTGGGCTCGCTGAGCATCAGCATTCCCTAAATAAAATGATCTAGTAATTAATTCTTCATATATTTTTTTCTTTTCGGGCGTATCCTGATAAATTAAAAAAGTATTTGCATTTAACATCTTATAACCTAAGTTAGAAGTTCTAACTATCATGTCTAATGCTTCTTGTACGGTAGTCTCTTTTGCATAGATTGTAGTAGTTTGCTCCAAGCGAGTATCTTTATCTAAAATAAAATTAATACCAGAATGTTGAGAAAGTAGCTCCATCACTGCTTGAACTGGTGCATTACGAAATTCTAATGAAACTCGCTGTTCCAACCTTTCACTTGCTAATGGAGGATTTAATATTTTGCGATTTATTTCTCTCTCAATATCGAATTTCAAATTTACAGCTTGCTGTAAATCAGGAGCTGTCTTTATAACTTCCTTTAGAATTGTTAATGCAGCCTCGAAATTTCCTTTTTCATAACTCGATTTTGCCAAGTCAAATAAAGGCTTTACCTGATCGATTTGTTTCAGTTTTTCGATACCCTCTTGAGCAACAATATTATGCGGATCAATCTCTAATATCTGTTGGTACTGCAATAGGGCCATTTCCAAGTTTCCTTGCGATCTAGCCTTTTCCGCCTGCGAAATCCGATAGTTGACCATCTGTTGCTGTTCAAAAACGTAATCTATTCGATGACTGGCAGGCTTTTTATCAGCTTCCTTTTTTAATTTATCTAACTTTTTTAATTCTTTCTCATGTTGAGATAAGTGTGCTATAGAGCAACCTCCAAGCATAAAAATGCTCAAAGCAACCATTGTTAGTTTAGTTTGTGGTAAGTTCATTAAAGAAAAATTCATCATGATTTGTTTATATGTAAAATTTGATGGGTAGGTATATGTAATAAACGGATTTCGTATTTATCAACGCCTATAATTTGCCAAATTTGATCATAAATACGCTTTGGTTGCATTACTACATTGGAGTCATCAATTGATAAAAAAACCTGTAACCCACTATTATCTACTACTTGCCCTAAATATTTAACTTGAGGCAAGCTCACTGTAGCCATTGGTGGTTGTTCATTTACTAAAGGAATAATTTGTTGAGGCAAAACTGGTTTATTAACTATTTTCTTTTTTACAGCTGGGATAGGCTTTTTACTAACTTGAATAGTTTTTTCTATTTGAGGAAGAGTTACTGGTAAATCCCAATAATCTAAATTTGGACTTTCTGATTGAAGGGAATACCAGTTCATAGAATCTGACTTTTCCTCATTTTTATAATTTGTAATCGATTTTTCAAACTCGAATGAATCTGTAGGGGGCAGTGTAAGTGACCATACTCCTAATACCACAGCACAACTAACTAAAATACTAATACGGCGATATTTAACTGGAAGACACCGATGCAAATCAATCATATATCACCATCAGCAATAACAATCGTTAGAGTAGCTTCATTTGTTGTTTCATCTCTCTGAAGATCAAGAGAATTAATAATTAAATTATCTCTATATTTTTCAGTAAGTGTTGATATAAATTCTCGTACATGTAACCAACTCCCCTTAACTGAGAATTGATATTGATTTTTACCCGAATTTTTCTCACTTAAAAGAAGAAATTCATTTAATTTTAAACTATGTTGTTGAGTAACAGCCAGTACTCCAGAATAATTTATTTTTTCAATATTTTTTAATTTAATAGGCGATTTTTTAGCAAGATTTTCAGGTGCAATCAATTGTGCAATTTGATAATTTTCTTGTTTAAGATATTTGATTTTATGAGAATACGTCGGAATTATCCAAAACCAACATCCCACAGTCCAAAGTAAGACAGCATAAATGATTAATTGATAATATGTTAATTTTGAAATGTACTTATTAACATACCATTTCAAGGTATCGAAACTTATAAATTTCACTTTTGCTTCAACTCAAAAAGAACTTTTTGATCATTATCAGCCTGCACTTGACTAATTTGTAATTTCATATCAAGACTCGAAGCATTTTTTACGATTTCTTCAACTTCTATTGGATTATTTGCTAATCCCTCTATTTGTAAAGGCATTATTTGAGTTAACTTGATTCGATTAAAAGCCACTCCATCTGGGCGTGACTGCATAATTTTATCCAACGTGCTAATATCAATTAAATTTACTTGAGGCTTGTTTTCAATAGCTTCCGGTATCTCTGTCTGATCATCATATTTTTGCTTTAACTGATTAAATATAGAAAATTGATGCTTATATTCAACCATTAAATACCCTAAAAAAATAACTGTTACAAAAGCAACTCCTAATAGGATACCAAGTAAAATCTTTATATATCTATTTGCTAAGCTATATTTTTTTGGAACTATATAAACCTTAACCATAATTTTTAAACCTCATAAAGTTTAAAAACTGATTATTTATTATTTCATTGGAAAGTTGTATTGACAGAGGTAGTTTAAAATTTAAAATATTTGAATTTCCCTCACTATAGTCATTTTCTAAAAAATTAAATATATGATCATAGCTCAACACATCTTTTAAATGACTAGGAAAAGCATTAATTTCATGAATGATCCCATACTCATATATCACCGAATATACAAAGCTATCTTCAACAATCATTAATGATGACTGATTTAATTGAGACTCATAATAATTCCAAATAGCCAATATAGATGGCATTAAGCTCTTAATTTTTAACAGTGGTTGTATTTTTATAATTTTTTCATAAACTGTCTTTTGGAAAGCAACCACAACACAAGGCTGATTAAATTTTAAACTATCATTTAATATGATAAAATTATTCGGATCAAAATTTATATCAACTTGTTGAAATTTTTGGTGAATCAAAAAATCTAAAACATCTTGTTCGGGCCAATGTTTTAATGCAGGTATTGTTGCAAACCTGCAATGAACACTATCCACCACAATATCAATCGATGTAAATTTCTTTTTTGGGTCATTATTTAATTCAGTTAGTTGTTGCTCTAAATCATTTAAAGAACAGTCCCCCATTTCATATCCTGTGACTGTACCTGAAAACCAATAACAATTTTCATCCTTCACAGTTAAATAAAGTTTTTTATCTTTCAACAAAGGTAACACGATTAATTTCCTGTAAAGTTGATTGCCCTTGGGCAACGACTGTAAGGGCTTGTTGCCTTAAAAACTTCATCCCTTGGTCTGCCAATTTTTTTCTAATTAGGCTCATCGGTGCGCTTTGAATAATAAGCTCACGTAACTCATCATCCATGATTAGTACTTCAGCAATGGCCTGGCGCCCCTTATATCCTGTTCCTTGACACTGATTGCAACCAACACCTTGATAAAAATTATATTCTTTTAATTCTACTGGAGAAATTCCAGAATATTGAGCTACATCTTCGTTAATTTGCACGGGTTGTTTACAATGCGGACAATTCAATCGAATGAGTCGTTGAGCAATAATGCCATTCAGGCTGCTTACAAATCCAAATAAATCTATTTGCATATGCCGAAAACGACCAATCACATCTAAAGCATGATTAGCATGTACTGAGGTATAAACTAAATGCCCTGTAAGTGCAGCTTGCACAGCTATACCTGCTGTTTCATGATCACGAATTTCTCCCACCAAAATTTTATCTGGGTCATGACGTAAAATTGAGCGAAGACCTCTAGCAAAAGTGAGCCCTTTCTTTTCATTTACTGGTATTTGTAAAGTTCCTTTTATTTGATACTCAACAGGATCTTCAATTGTAATAATTTTTTGCTGTCCATCATGTTGTTCATGTAACAACGCATATAATGTTGTTGTTTTACCCGCCCCCGTCGGACCAGTAACTAACATCATACCATACGGTTGTTTAGCTAATTGGCGAATGTCAATCATAGTTTGACTATCAAAGCCCAATAACTCCAGAGTTAAAGGAACATCATCTTGAGTTAACGCCTGTTTATCTAAAATCCTGAGAACAGCGTCTTCTCCATGTAAGCCTGGCATAATTGAGATACGTAAATCAATTTCATATCCATCTAAATGGACTGTTAAACGCCCATCTTGAGGGATTCGCCGTTCTGCAATATCTAGCTCTGCTAAAACTTTTAACCTAGAGATTACTTGTTCTGCTGGCACATTCATCAATAGATTTATATTTTCAACTAATACACCATCAATACGATTTTTAATAATTAAACCGTCTGCCGTATTTTCGAAATGAATATCACTAGCACCATATTGATAGGCGTCAGATAAGATTGTATTGACTAGCCGAACGACTTGGCTTTCATTGATAGTGTTTGGCTGTAGCAAAGCTACGTCTTGCTCTATATTTTGTTGCTCACTACTTAAGTCGTTAGTATATTTATTTAAAATAACTAAAAATTTTGTTAAAAATTCATTTTCAATTTGAGCGATATTAAATGGTTCTTTAATAATATAACCCAACCAATTTAAATCTTTTAACTCAACCTCTTTTGCAAAAAGTACCCACAATTGATTATCTAATTTAACACTTAAGCACTGTCTCTTAGCAGCCAAATCAGGTGCAATATTCTGAGTAACTTTTATATTTTTTAACTCTTTTTCACCAAACCATTGCTTTACTAAACTCATGATTGCAATCCACTCGCCATTTCAAAAATTGGCATATAAAGTAAAACAACAATCATTCCAATAAATAACCCAATCACCAACATTAAAATAGGTTCGAGTAATCGAGAAAAACGTTCTATAAATTGACTCAAATCTAGATCATGGAAATCTGCCGATTGCCTTAACATTGCCGAAATTTCACCATTTTGATCTCCGGCTGCCAATAGTCGCGCAGATACTGATGTGCTAAGTCCAGTTTTATAAAGAGAGTCGCTTAAACTATTACCCTGTAAAATTAAATCTTTTGCTTTATAAAGCTGTTGCTGTTGAGCTGGTGTTAAAATTGAAGCTAACATATCAAATGATTGTATTACTGATGCCCCAGCATCAAGCAATAAAGCAAGTCCTCTAAAAAAACGTGATAAAAAAACAATTTCTAACCGTCTTCCCAGAGGGCGAAAAGCGGATAAAAATTGCATTAATGTATTTTCAACCCCCTGCATAAGTATTTTACGAACTATGTAAATTAAGCTAAAAGTCACAATAATAATAACAATCGTTCGATATTCACCTAACCACACACCCAACTCAAGCATAAGTTTAGAAGCAAGCGGTAAATCCATATCAACGCCTTCATAAATAGCTCCAAATCGAGGAACTAAATACATAAGCAAAAATAAACTTACAGTAACTGCCATACCAACAAGTAATAGTGGATACATGGATGCATTATAAATTTTTGATTTAAGTGATGAAATCTGTTCATCATATCGTATATAACTATTCAAAGCTTGAATAAGCGTACCATTTCGCTCACTTGCTGCAACAGTCGCAACTAACAAAGGAGGAAAAACATTTTCACCACAATTCTGCATTGCTTGGGATAAGGGCATGCCTTGATGCAACGCATGTTTTATACGATATACAGGAGAATTTTTATCGGTCTCAGCGTGATGACTAAGTAAAACATCTAGCCCCTCTATAATAGATAATCCAGATTGTAAAAGCGTTTTCAGCTCATGAACAAAGATAACTACATTAAAAGTAGACGTTTTTCTAAATTTAAATTGTGCTCTTTGTTCACTTAGATCAATAATAAAAAAATTTTCATGCAATAAATACTGGCGAACAGCATCTAGACTTTCGCCTTCAATTTTTTTCTCTAACTGCTGCCCATTTGTATTTATAAGACGTGCTTTAAAGATTGGCATGGTCTTACCAATTTCCAATATCTACATTATCACCCGTTCCACCTTTAGCTTTATCTTTTCCAAAAGAATACACATCATATTCAGTAGGGTTATTTTGCCCTGGTGACTGATACTGATATGACATCCCCCAAGGATCAATTGGAATTTTTTTAATATAGGGACCATTCCAGCGAGATGCACCTGCAGGTGCAACCAATAAGGCATTTAGTCCATTTCCATTGTCAGGAAATGAACCATTATCAATACGATATTGATCAATTGCTTTAGTCAATGCATCAATCTGTGACTTAGCTGTAGTTTTTTCAGACTTTTCCAAATTTTTAAATAAATTTGGTCCGATAATACCAGCTAGCAATCCAATGATGACTAAGACGATCATTAGCTCAAGGAGGGTAAAACCTTTAATTTTAGAGTTACTATTGATATATATTTTCATCCCAACATTATGACCAATTGATATTCTCATTAAGTATATACCCATATTTTCACATATAAATAAGCACACTCATAAAACTTTATTAAATAAGATATATCTCTATTTTCTAACTAACATTTAGCTGCATACTTCCATGATCATTAAGTAGTATACCAATAGTTTTATCAAATTAACTTTCTGGAAAAATTACTACTTTCAACACAGAAGTTATTTCCATCTCCTTTTAAAAATAACGGTCTATTCCGCAGTCTCTAAACTCATACATTAATCCTGAATAACTTGAAAAAAATGTGAGCGCAGAATAAAAATGTCCACTTCCAGTAATTAAAGGATCATAAAAGGTTATTTTTAGGCCATCAGAAAAACCATTTGTATTTACAATATCATAGAAAGAACCTAAAGCATAACCTTTCAAATCCATGAAATCCTTAATAAATACAGACTCCAGTGCACCTTTTTTGAAATCATTCACAACCTCAACTGCCATTGCATTATCGTCATAATTAACAGAAAAGACTATATAAAAATCTTTCACTTTGAATATAATCTTTTCAATTTCACCAACATTATCTACTTTATTGATAGATTGATCATCACTCTCATTATCGATGAATACATACACCTCATCTATAATCAAATTTAAATCATCTAAACTATTGATAAAATCGAAAAATTTTTTAACTTCCAAAATAAACCTCACACTATCGATATTACAACTACTTTCTTTTACCTGTTTTCTGTCCTAAGCGTTCTGCTTGCTCTAGTATCTTTAAAGTTCTTTTAAAATCTTCATTAGGAATTTTACCTTTCATCTGCAAAAACTCTCCGACTGAAATCTGTTGTAAGTTTGAAGGAATCATACGGACATTTTGTCCTGTTCCCCCATTTCTTCTTACTACACTTGCTACAGAATCATTAATAACAGATTCAAATGCTCTATATTCTTGTTGCTGTCTTTTAGAAAACATTTCGAAAAATTGAAAACCCGCTCGTTCAACCCTGAGAGCAAATCTCGCTTCCGAAGAGCCATTTAGAAACCCTACTCCGACCCCTACGGCTCCCCCAATATATCCTCCCGACTCAGGTGCATTAGGAATTCCCCAATAGACTTCATGATTAAATGATTGGAATTCATTATTTACAGCCCTTATACCAGCCTTTATACCAGTCTTTACACCAGCATTTACAGCAGTAACAACTCGCAACGTAGTATCTTCATCAGAATCTGAGCCCAGCTCCTCTAAATAAAGATCTCTTTGCCACGCCAATTCATAGCTATCTATTAATGTGCGGTCATTAGGATCAATTCCTCTCGCACTACCAAAGATATCACCCACCCCATAAGCAGGGAGAGTAATTTGATTATATTGATTCGCCCCACCAAAACCAATGTAAGGTTGGATCGTCATTTGACCATTATTATATTGGTTAATATTTTGATTATTTGCTGAAGAATATCCCTGATTATTTGGCCCATAAGTCACACCAACCGTAACCCCGCAATCACCTTTAGACTGCGAACAAGTCCCAAGCCAGTCATCTAAAACCGTATTTAAACCGTTCTTTAAATCTTTCCCTACCCGTTTCCAGAACTTTGTCCATCCATAACCATCTGGATCTAACAAAGTTCCTGGATTATTATGCACATAGCTATAACGGTTATAACCCTGTAAATTATCCACTCCATCAATGGTCGGGTCCGCACTGGTAAATCGTCCAACCTGCGGGTCATATACACGCCCGTTCATATGCACCAGGCCAATACTGTCCAGCATCTCATGCGAGGTAAAACCATGGCTGTCTTTGGTTCCCTTCAGCACAGTGGTCGCTACCGTCCCATCCGCATTGCGGCGCTTACCCCACGGGTCATAGCTCAAACGTTCAACTACCGCTCCCGTAGCATCAGTAATCACCTCTATTGAGGTCAAATGATCACTGTGGAAATAACGATATGGTCCTGTTTTACTCACTGCTGCCTTAGCACTGTTCGGTGCAACCCCTGCCTGAGCAGTTAAGCCCAGATCTCCGGTCGGTGGCGTTCCCTTATCCTTGCTGACATAGCTTCCAAGTACATCTCCACCTGCATATAAATAGTGGGTGTATTCAGCCGTTCCATCCGGTAAATAGCTCTTCTCGAATGTCCCGCCCGTATCAATCCTTGGGTTGATATACAACGTTGTGGTAGTTTTCCCGTTCTCTACACTGGTGCGTCTTACTCGCTCATGGTTCGCATCATACATAAAGCTTTCTGTCGTCGTCCCCTGCTTGATCTGCAAAGGCATATTAAAGCTCGTCCAGCTATAACTGCGGTTATTACCACTTAACAGGTTTCCATTCGCATCGTAACTAAAAGCCGTGTTCAGACCACCGGTCGTTGAACTGATCGTACACACCTTGTGTACACCACAACTCGTCCCGCCTGTTGCATAATTATATGTTCCCGTATCACTCTTGGCCGTCAGGTTGCCTATCGCATCATAACTCGCAGTGACTTTGCCACCGCCCTGGTTTACAACACTGGTCAGGCGGTTAATGTTGTCATAGCTAAATGTTTCATTAACAGAGATACCTGCCAAGTTCTGGTTTCGGTTAGTGAGGTTGCCTAGTGCATCAAAGCTATAAGTGTTTTGCTGAATCTTCGCATCACCAGTACTGATCGATTCGATAAACCCTGTATCTGCCTTATAGGCTCTTTTCGTCACCAGACCATTACCCAGAGTCTCTGCGGTAACATTACCTCTCGCATCTCGTGCATCTGCTGACCAATAGAGCTGCGTGCCCGCGAGGTTTCTGACTTCTTTTAAATAACCGTTGGTATCGTAAATATTTCGATAGCCAAATCCGGTTGGGTAAGCAAATGCCAGCGTACGTCCAGCATTGTCATAGTTCCACTTGGTGATAAAGTCAGAATCTGTCGTCCCTTGAGCAATTGGGTCAATCTTTTTACTGGTCGTGGTTTGGATTTGTCGACCATAACTGTCATAGCTATAGCTTTCGCTAAAGCCATTTGTACTACTGACCTGAGCCAGTTGTCCCTTACCCTTGGTTGCACTATCCCACGTCCATGTCGAGGTCAGGTCCGGCTCGGTTCGTTTAATCAAGCGACCTAAACTGTCATACTGGAAAGTCGTCTGCTGCCCTTTACCATCCTGCTGCCATACCGGTTGTCCCAGTACATTATAACGGTACTTCCAAGTTCCCAGTTCCGGATCAACCTGTTGCAGTTTATTCCCGTTTTTATCGAGTGTCAGGCTAATGCTATTCCCTGACGCATCTGTCGTCTGGGTAATCCGCCCTAGCGCATCTCGGCTGTATTTGAGGGATTTATTATCATGATCAACAATTTCAACCACTTCATTGGCGATATTGCTTTTCTCTGTACGCTTTAAGTTCTTGGCATTCGTCATGGTGGTTTGCAAGCCACTGCGCGTATAGGTGGTGACCCGGCTGCCCGGCTCTGTCAATTTACTCACGCGGCCAAGCGCGTCATATTCATAGGTCGTCCATTGCAGGTTTGCATAGGCTACATTGCTCAGGCTTGGGCTACTGCTTCGGTACAGACGACCAGATGCGGTATATTCATTACGCACCACCGTATTATTGACATTGTCATAGGCTTTGGTCAGCGTCCGCTTAACATTGCCATTAGCATCTTTATAGGTAATGACTGGTGCATTTAATGTTGAAGTCGAGGTGATCTTATAGTTTTCACCCTTTTCACATTCACTGCTGTTACTTCCCACCTCAACAAAGGTCTTACATAACTGATAGCTTATATCAGTCTGTACACCACTGGCCGATTTAGTCTGAATCACACGGCCAAGTGCATCAATTTTTTGGGTGCTTGCAACCCCGTTGATATCTGTGGAAGTCAGGAGTTGTCCTGTAACCGCATCATAGGTTGCTGTAGATTGCTGTGATAATGCATTGGTCTCTTTGGTCTTGAATACACCAGCCGGATAACCTGTTCCTGCCTCATAGGCAGAGCTGACCGTGCGGGTAGCTCCCGTATCCGTTCCATTACCCGTACCAGTTAAGCTGACTTTGGTGACATTGCCATAGGCATCATAGCTATAATCAGTCTGTAGCTTTAACGCTGGATCATCCGGTTCATCAATCTTTTTAATGACTTGTTGTTTCGTATCATATTCATAACTGGTTTTTGTTTGAATCGCGGTTTGACCCGTACGTGAAGCTGTCATCACCCGCTCTTTGATCAGGCCTGGAATCCAGTTGGTCTTGTCAGCTGTTCCATAAGTGGGTTTAACTGTCGTGGTAAATACACTTGTACCATCTGCACTGCTTGTGGTTACCGTTGAGTCGGTTAAATTACCAAATACGTTTTCGTAGTTATTGGCTATGACTGTCTTGGAAACCAGTGTACCCAGTTCATAATTCTCAACTGTAGATTTCTTAATTCGTGGGAATTTAACCTTGGTGGTCGGGTACGCACTGTCACTTAC
>Ga0105250_10000644_pt1 | contig 22166 bp, 23 predicted proteins | sample KBSS54metaG_FD_80425 | JGI IMG/M metagenome (GOLD analysis project Ga0105250, IMG submission 80425) | Switchgrass rhizosphere microbial communities from Kellogg Biological Station, Michigan, USA - KBS S5-4 metaG | ecosystem: Host-associated > Plants > Roots > Rhizosphere > Soil | place...
ACAAAGTGACTACACAGGTAGAAAAAGGGTGCAATACGGTAGAACAGGAGGCGTGATAAGTGATTGTTTTACTTGTAAGTCACTGTTTTTAAATGATAAACAAAAAAAGACCGAATACGATTCCTATATTCGGTCTAGGGAAATGGCTCTTGGGAGAGAGCCGTGCGCTAAAAGTTGGCATTTTGTGCAGGGCTTGTTCAGCCATGCACTTTAAGAGTAGCTTACCGCGCTAGTTTTGCCAGCCTCGCACACGGGTGGTGACAGTTACGTTTTGAAATTAATTCCGCGCAATTTTTCAGCACCGATTAACCTCTGGCTAAGCCATTGTGGAGCAAGCCATTAGTTCGCGCACAGCTTTTCGGCGCGCTCACGATATGGCTCTATGCTCATTTTTTTGCCGGGATTGGTAGCGTCATCCAGCAGGATCACATCCAGCGGCTGGGCGCGCTGCTGCCCTGCTTTCACCTGCGCTTCTGCTGCGGCGTTCAGCGGGTATTGCATCAGCGTGCTGTTGTTAAGTACAAACAGCGCACCGCCGCTGCGGCATTGCAACGTCACTTCTTCTTTGGTGAACGCCCACTGCTTGCCGTATTCCAGCTTGGTGATGTTAACCAGTTGGTCTGCCGCCAGCGCGCCGGTCGCGGTGGCCAGCAGCGTGATGCCAAGTAATACCGATTTCATGTTATGGCCTTAAGGTTGCTATTTGATTCAATTTTCCCGCAGTTTATAGGCATCCGGCAAGCCGCAATATTACACCGGCGCATAGGTTGCAAATAAACTGACCAGCAGCAGTACGCATGCGCCCAGCACAACCTCAATCCAGCAGGCCAGCACCAACCCGCGCTGTGCCAGCCTGGGTACGCTGCTCATCGCCGGTACGATGGCGTAACGATTGGCCAGCGCCACCATGACCATCAGCGCCACCAGCGCGGTTTTGAACAACAACAGGCGCTGATATGGCGAAGCCACATCCAGCGGCCAGTTGCCGAGAATAATCAAACTGTTAATTACGCCGGTCAAGATAACCAACGCCACCGCCAGGTGCCCCCAGCGCGAGAAACGTATCAAGGTGATCACCGCGTCGCTGCGCCACTGCGGTTGAGCAAGATAGCGCAGGCAGATCAACAGCGGCAGCAGGCTGCCAAACCAGTAACCGGCAGCCACCAGGTGCAGCGCATGGTTAAAACGGTGCAGCGCGCCGAGTGCGCCCCCATGCATTGCCGCATGACCGATAAACGCCATGCTGACCAGCAGCAACGTGGAGAGCAGCGCCAACAGCGGTGTACGGCGTTGCTCCGGCAGCCACAGGCTTAACAACGCCAGCAGCGACATCCCCAAATGCCAGCGCCAGACCTCGCCGAAGGTGGTGCCCAGCACCGCCCACCAAACATCGGGTTGCCAGGTATCGGCCCAACCATCCCCCATCTGCCCGGCCTGAATCGCCAGCAACGCCACGGCAGAAAGCCCGGCAAGCCAGGTGCTGGAAACCAGCAGAGGACGCACGTCACGGGAGAGATACGGGGAAAGGCGCTGCGGCGACAATAAGGCGGTGAATAGGCTGCTGCCAAACATCAGCATCACCGCCGCAAAGTGCACAAAGCGACACAGAACAAACAGGGCCGTCAGACTCATGGCTTAGTTGACGGTGAAGCTGTACTGGCCTTTGGTTTTATGGCCGTCGACCGAAACCACATGCCAGCTGACGTTATATTTGCCGGCAGCCAGATCGTCTTCGATAGGCAAATTGATCTGGGTGTTGTTGTTCGCATCGAGCTGCAATTTACCGGTTTTCACGTTGGCGTCGTTCGGGCCGGTGATTTTCACGCCGCTGAAGTTAGGCTCAATGCCTTCGGAGAAATTGAGCGTCAGCACCTTCGGTGCCGGGCTGACGATGGCATCTTCCGCCGGCGTCTGCACTTTCAAATGGGCATGCGCCAGCGCCTGCTGCGAGGACAACCCGACAAACAACACAAAAATAGTAGAAAGCAGGCGATACGAAGAACGAATTTTACCGATCACAGTGATATCCCTTAAAGCAATAATCGAGGGTGATAAGGGCCAAGGCCGGCGACCATAACCCACCGCAGATGATTGCGCCACGGGTAAACAAAAGAGCAGGAATAACGGCTAACCCGCTGTTTTGACTCTCTACCCTCCCTGTAGCGTATCGTATTAAATGATAACGAGACTCGATCCGTAAGTCGAGCAGAACGCTGGCATTCTGCGATCTGGCAGCACGTATCGCTGCTAAACCATGCTAAATGCAGGGCATAAAAAAACCGCGCACCAGGCAAAGCCCGACGCGCGGTTATTCAGCGCAGATTTAACCCTGGCCGTTGCCGTTTTCACCGGCTGCACCCATTTTCTTCAGATCTTTATCGATGAAGAACAGAGCCTTGCCGCTGTTGCCCACCAGCGCCAGTTTATCCAGCACGGATTTGAACAGTTTCTCTTCTTCGTGCTGCTCAGCGACATACCACTGCAGGAAGTTGAAGGTAGAGTAGTCATGAGCGACCATTGCCGCGTGCGCCAGTTCGTTGATCTGGCGGGTAATCAGTTGCTCATGTTCGTAAGTCTGTTGAAACACGTCCGCAAGGGATTCGAACTCAACCGGCGGCGCGGCAATGGTGCCCAGCAGCGGCAAGGAGCCGGTATCGCTCAGATAATCGAACAGACGTTGCATGTGCTGCATCTCTTCCTGAGAATGCTCTTTAAGAAATGCGGCCGCGCCTTCAAAGCCTTTATCGCTGCACCATGCGCTCATTTGCAGGTACATGTTGGCGGAATAAAATTCCAGATTCAGTTGCTCATTCAGCTTTTTGGTCATTTCTTGCGTCAGCATAATTATCCCTTTTATTTTGCAGGTATCAATTTAATTTTTCCGCATTATGCCTTGGTAAGAAAAAAATAAAAACACCTGATTTACATCATGAGTCATTTAATTTTTAATAAATTAAAAATCAACACGTTAAATTAAATATCAATTATTCATCTAAATTATTATGATAACTATTTTCATCTGTACATTTATCCCAAAAACGAATCATTCTTATTTAATAAAACAAATAGATTGCATTACCTTCGGCATAATAAATAAGCGCTGATGGCTGGCGTTATTCCCGCTGCCCTGCTCCCCTTGCGCTTCAGGCTTGCCAAGCGCCGCCGGGTGCATTACCTCCTGCGCTGATCCAATGCGGTGACAGTAAGGAGAATACGGTGGGTTACAATCTGGCAGAGCTTTCCAAAGAAGAGATGGACAAGGTGAATGTTGATCTCGCGGCTTCCGGCGTGGCGTTTAAAGAACGCTATAACATGCCGGTGATCCCGGAAATGGTTGAACGCGAACAGCCGGCGCACCTGCGCGACTATTTCCGCGAACGCGTGGCGTTCTATCGCGTCGAATCACACAAGTATTCGCGCCTGCCGTACGAGCCGAAATCCAGATAAAAAAAACCCGCCGTCATGGCGGGTTTTGCGTCATTTTGCCGCAAACCTGTCGGTGGCCAGCATCAACTGATGCAGGATACCCGGTTCATCGAAGGAGTGCCCTGCACCCTCGACGATATGCAGCTCCGCCTCCGGCCAGACCTTCGCCAGATCCCAGGCGTTTTGCACCTGGCAAGCCATATCGTAGCGGCCGTGGATGATCACCGCCGGGATATGGCGAATCAATGGAACGTTGCTCAGCAGCTGATCGTCGCTGTCCAGAAAGCCCAGATGGGTAAAGTAGTGGTTTTCGATGCGGGCGAACGCCAGCGCAAAGTCATCCTCACCAAAGGAGGCGGACTCGGTGCTTGGCAACAGTGTTACCGTCTCCCCTTCCCACACGCTCCACAGCTTCGCCGCTTCAAGCTGCACTTGCAGATCCTTTGAGGTCAGGCGCTGGCGGTAGGCCGCGATCACGTCCTTACGCTCTTCCTCTGAAAGAATCGACAGCACGCGCTCCCATTTCTCCGGGAAGAAGCGCGAAGCGCCGTCCTGGTATACCAGCTCAATTCCTGCTTACGCAACGTGAAGATGCCGCGCAACACCATTTCGCTAACGCGCTGCGGATGGGTTTGCGCATAGGCCAACGCCAGCGTCGATCCCCATGAGCCGCCGAACACCAGCCATTGCTCCACGCCAGCCATTTCGCGCAGGCGTTCAATGTCCTGCACCAGATGCCAGGTGGTGTTGTTGTCCAGGCTGGCGTGCGGTTTGGAGCGCCCGCAGCCGCGCTGATCGAACAGCAACACCTTGTAGCGCTGCGGATCGAACAGTTGGCGGTGATAGGAGGAGATCCCCCCACCCGGTCCGCCATGAATAAAGACTGCCGGCTTACCCTTCGGGTTACCGCTCAGTTCCCAGTAGATCCGGTGGCCATCCCCTGTGTCCAGCCAACCGCTGTCATACGCTGCTAACGGCGGGTACAAACCTCGTAATTGTTCCATGGCGCTTCCGTCTCTGTGGTCATACCCTCATAAAAGCCGAAGCGGCCCATCAGGTCAACGGTAAAACCTGAAAACTCCCACACTCCCCGGCAAGTTAGCGTGCGTTTGCTTAAAATGACCGCAAAATACCGGCCGGGTCAGCCCAAACGGACATACCCAGCGCACGGGTCAGCCTCTTTTGCGCAAGTGCGGCTCACGCATTTCCTGAGCGGTTTTCGCCTCGATGCCCAGTTCCGCCGTAGGTCGCAGCAGCAGGCGCGGCAGGCCAATGGGCTCTCCGGTTTCAAGGCAATAGCCGAACTCTCCGTTATGAAGCCGCGACAACGCCGCAGCGATTTTCGGCAACAAGCGGCTTTCGCGGTCCAACTGGCGGAACAGCAATCGCAGGTCTTCTTCACGCGCGGCTTTATCCGCTTCGTCGCCGGAGACTTCACCGCCGTCGATGTCACGTTTCAACGCATCGATGTGCAGCAGCAATTTTTGCTGCTCCTCCAGCAGGCGTTGGCGAAAAAACGCCTGCTGTGCCGGGTTCATATAATCAGACTCCGGCATGGCCAAGAGCTGTTGTGGGTTTAACAAGGAAACGACGGTCATTGCGCTCTCCGGTGATTATTTATTTGTTATATTATAACATATCACACCAATTAAGCCGCCTTTCACAAAAAACAAAATACTTACGCTTAACAAGCGATTGACTAAAACATACGTTTTCATGCTTGCAACCAACCGGTGTAAGGTGGTTAATGGCTTAGCAAACCACCCACCCATAGGTAACTGAGAGGCCAACATGAGTAAGGGAATGGATAGCAAGAAAAATGCGAAGAAGAAGCCGTTGAAAACCCCTGCTGAGAAACGCGCAGGCAAACGCGCCAAAAAAGGGCAAACGTCCGGCGAGTAAGCGAACTTCTAACCGTAATTAAACCCGCCGAGGCGGGTTTTTTGTTGTCTGAAATTGCCGGAGTGAATGCCGATGCCCCGCTTGACTATCGCCGCCGCTCAGTACCACGCCGTGGCAGCTGATATTGACCGTAATTTGGACCACCATCTGACATTTATCCGTCAGGCCGCTGAACAACATGTGCAGTTGCTGATTTTTCCTGAACTTTCGCTGACCGGTTACGAGCTCAATGCTGCCAGTCGTTTATCCCTTACGCTTGACGATCCACGTTTGCAGCCACTAGCCAATGCGGCTAAACAACAACAGATGACGCTTGTTGTCGGCGCTCCGCTCAACGATGGCACTGAGTTGTTTATAGGCGCATTCACGTTCAGCCCCGACGGCAGCCGAAATGCTTACACCAAGCAACATCTGCACGGTGCGGAAAAAGAGATATTTTGTCCCGGCAATGGCGGCCCTCTGTTGACGGTAAGCCAACGACGGATCGCCCTAGCGATTTGCGCTGACACCGCGCACCCAGAGCATGCAACCGATGCCGCAATAGCCGGTGCCGAGATCTACGCCGCCGGCGTGTTGGTTTCTCAAGCCGGTTACTCCACCGACAGCTCTAACTTGGCAAGTTATGCGCAACAACATGGCATTCTCACCTTGATGGCTAACCATGCCGGCCCTACCGGTGGCTGGATCCCTGCCGGGAGAAGCGCAATATGGGATGAAACAGGCCAACAGGTAGCCAGCGTACCAGATAGCAGCCAGGGGTTGCTGATTGCAGAAAACCGCCCCAACGGTTGGCACGGGCGCTACTGCCGGTTAAGCTAACGCTGTGCTGTTGCCCCTGAGGAAACCATGATTTTACGCGTAATAGACACTGAAACCTGCGGGCTGGACGGCGGCGTGGTGGAAGTCGCCTCCGTCGACCTGATCGACGGCCACATCGCCAATCCGATGAGCGACTTGGTCAGCCCCGATCGGCCCATCAGCATTGATGCGATGGCTATCCATCACATCACCGAACAGATGGTCGAGGGTAAGCCGCGCATCGCGGTGGCGATCGGCCGCTATCTTGGCAGCCCTTACTATGTGGCGCACAACGCAGCATTTGATCGCGGCGTGCTGCCGGAAATGCGCGGTGACTGGATATGCACCATGAAGCTGGCGCGCACCCTTTACCCGGACATCAAATACGGCAACCAGTATCTGCGCTATGCGCTGAATCTGGAGGTGCAACTGCCGCAAGACACCACGCTGTACCCGCATCGGGCGCTGTACGATTGCTACGTCACCGCTGCGCTGCTGCAACGCATCGTCAAGGATTCAGGGTGGACGCCGGAACAAATGGCGCACATCACCGAACAGCCGGTGCTGCTGAAGAAATTCAAATTCGGCAAGTATCGCGGGCAGGAAATCGATCGCATTGCGCAGGAAGATCCCGGCTATCTGCGCTGGATGTTGAAGTCCATCGAGGATCTCAGCCCGGACATGAAGCATACGTTGAAATACTATCTGATCGGCTAAAAAAGCGGGCAGCAATCGCCGCCCGCCTGCAAATTACTCCGCCAGCGCCAGAATAAAGGCGTACTCCAGCGCAATGTCCTCATAGGCTTTGAAACGCCCGGACTTGCCGCCGTGGCCGGAATCCATATCGGTATACAGCAGCAGCTGACGATCGTCGGTTTTCAACTCGCGCAGCTTCGCCACCCACTTGGCCGGTTCCCAGTACTGTACCTGCGAATCGTGCAGCCCGGTGGTCACCAGCATGTTCGGGTAATCTTGCGCTTTCACCTGATCGTACGGGCTGTATTGTTTAATGTAGTCGTAATACGCCGGCTCGTTCGGGTTGCCCCATTCGTCGTATTCGCCGGTGGTCAGCGGAATAGACTCATCCAGCATGGTAGTGACCACATCGACAAACGGCACCTGCGCCACAATGCCGTTAAACAACTGCGGCGCCTGATTGATCACCGCTCCCATCAACAGGCCGCCGGCGCTGCCGCCCATGGCGAAGACGCGTTTGGCGTCGCCATAACCCTGCGCGATCAGCGTTTCGGTCACGTCGATAAAATCGTTGAAGGTATTTTGCTTCTTGAACAGCTTGCCGTCCTCATACCACAGCTGCCCCAGCTCGCCGCCACCGCGAATGTGCGCCAGGACGAAGACAAAACCGCGATCCAGCAAGCTCAAGCGGCTGGCACTGAAGGCCGGATCCATGCTGCTGCCGTAAGAGCCGTAGCCATAAACCATCAACGGATTGCTGCCCCGGATAAAGCTATCCTGACGATAAACCAGCGAGACCGGCACCTCGACGCCATCCCGCGCTTTCACCCATACCCGTTCGCTGCGGTAATTTTCCGGCGTGAAGTTTTTCACTTCCTGCTGCTTGAGCATCACGCGCTCGCCGCTGTCGAGATTAAGCTCATACAGCGTGGTCGGGGTGGTCATCGAAGAGTAGCCGTAGCGCAGCAGTTCGGTTTCCGGCTCAGGATTGTAGGCCAGCCAGGTGGTATAAGTCGGATCGTCAAAAGCGATGCGTTTCACTTCGCCGCTCTGCCAGTGGATCTGCCGCGGTTGGGTCAGGCCTTCGCTGCGCTCCTCCACCACCAGCCAGTCACGGAACAGGCTGAAGCCTTCAAGCATCCCCTCGATACGCGGAGCGATAAGCTCCTGCCACAGCGCTTCATCCGCCTGCTCGCTCTGATACAAGCCGAAGTTCTTGCCGTCCTTGTTGGAACGGATATAGAAATGCTGATGGTAGTGATCGATGCCGTATGCATGATCCTTGCGGCGCGGCACAAACATCTGCGGCGTGCTGTCGGCGCGATCGGCGTCCAACAGCAAAATCTCCGAAGTGGTGGTGCTGCTCAGGTGAATCAGGATAAAGCGTTCGGAGGTGGTTTTTTCCAGCCCGACGTAGAAGGTGTCGTCCAGCTCTTCGTAGATCAGTTGGTCGTGCTGCGGATCTGTGCCCACCACGTGGCGATACACCTGATATGGCAGCAGCGTTTTGGCATGTTTACGCACGTAATAAACGGTGGCGGAGGCGTTCGCCCATTCGAAACTGCCGGAGGTGTTTTCCAGCACTTCGTCGGCCCAACTGTCGTCGTTCAGATTTTTAAAGCGAATGTCATACTGCCGGCGTGACAGGAAATCCTCCGCTACCGCCAGTTTCCGGTCGTCGGGGCTGACTTCCAAACCGCCCAGAGTGTAAAACTCGCGTTTTTCGGCGCGCTGATTGCCGTCGATCAGCGTATCCCAGCGTTCACTTTCCGCCTGTGGCTGACGAACGTAAATCGCGTATTCGTTGCCCGGCTCGAAACGGGTTTGATAACGGTAACCGTGCCTGACATAAGGCACCGAGTGCTCCTGCTGGGGGATACGCGCCACCATCTCTTCATACAGCGTTTCACGTAACGCCTGCTGCGGTTTCAGCATCGCATAGGTAAAGGCGTTTTCCGCCTGCAGATAGTCCAGCACTTGAGGGTCTGCCCGCTCGTCGTCGCGCAGCCAATAGTAGTCATCCACGCGCGTATCGCCGTGGATGGTGATGGGATAAGGTCGTTTTTCTGCCTTAGGGGGTGTCATCATTGCTAAATCATCCGCTTACCTTGATTAAGGCAAGAGTGACACGATTCCCCCCGGCTTGCCAAGCGGCGCTACGCCAGCTCGCGTTTTTTCTCGTTGACGTCGTTTTCAATGCCCTGCTCGACGTCCGCAGGGATCTTCAACGACTGCGCCAGCGCATCGAGATAGCCGCGTTCCATAAAGTGATCGACGTCGATCACCATGCAGCTCAGGTAATACACCTCAAGCGCCTCGTCTTCGTTTTTCACGCTCTGGGCGATCAGATCCGGGTTTAAGGGTTGGTCGATCGCCTCCTGCACCCATTTTTGCGCTTCCTCGCCCACCTGCAGCTGTTCCAGGCTGTGGTCGATTGCGCGTTTTTCTTCCGCATCGATATGGCCGTCGCTCTTGGCGGCAAACACCAGCGCCTGCACCAACCGTTTGGCGCGCAGATCCACCGGTGTAGTTTGCAAGCCAAACTGCGGTTCGTCCTGATGGGTTTCTTTCACCCGCTGCTTGTATTTATTCCACAACACCGCGCCAACGGCCGCGCTGCCGTCGATAATCAAGGCGTTTTTACCGAACTTGCCTACCAGCTTGCGCGAAGATTTGTTCGCCAGCAAAACGCCCACCAGGCCCCCCAACGCGGTCGGGGCCAGCAGTTTGCCAATGCCTTCTGCCCCACCGATGGAACCGGCCTTTTGCCCAATCATCGATTGAATCTGCTGCATCCAGTTATTTTTCATGCTCTACCCTTTGCGTGAGGAAACGAGGCGCGCAGGCACGGAAAAGCCAACCGCCGATGAACCGTCAGATTAGGGGATTTTTTGTCAACTTACGTATGGAGGATGAAAACCTGTGTTTAGCGCAGAGAAAACGATGACGGGCCACGCAGGCCCGTCATTTTTAGTGCTTCAGCCTTCTTCGCCCGGCTGTTCTTCGTCCTGCTCATATTCCGCCAGTTCGTCACGCATCGCCTGAATCGACTCACGGGCCAGCAGCGCCAGCGTACGGTAAAAACCGGTGGTGGCGTGCGCCTCCACTTTACCGAGGAAACGGCCGCACCAAGGCAGCAAATACTCGTCAAACAGGGTGATTTGCGCCTGCACTTCGTCTTCCTGCGATTGATCTTCCAGCCAGGAGGCAGCCAGCAACAGGGAACCGAAGTGATCGGCCGGCGCTTCGCCAAGCGGCATGCCGCGTTGCTGCAGGAAAGTGCGAACTTCCGCCTCCGTTGCCCCTTCCACATAAGCGGAACGGAACGGCGACACGCTGCATTCACTGCCGACAAACATCGCGTTGAAATCGGCGGAAAGCAGGTTCACATCGCATCCCTGCTGCAAGCGCGTCAGCAGTTCGTCCTGCTCCAGCGGCCAGTGTTGCTGCAGCTTGCCCTCTTTAATCAGCGTGAACAGCGGCACCAACAACGGATCTTGCGGCTGACGGTAAAACAGCGTACCCAGCACGCGGCAAACAACGGAAAATTCATTCATGATAATGCCTTATACAATACGGAAAATTTGCCGGGACGATGTCACAAATCGGCCAATTCCGCAATCGCCGGCTTGCCGCGCCGCTCGAGAAAGTCCAGCAGGCGCCGTGGGCTGACGTTGAGGATCCGTTCCTGCGGAAATTCCACTTCAGCGATGATGCGTTCACAGTGCTCGAAGCCGCCGAGTGAGAAAGCGATATGTGAATCAGACCCCAGCGCCAGCCAACCGCCTGCATCACGCACCGCAGCGGCAATCGCCCGGCAATTGTCCTCGCTGCCCTTGCGTGAATGGGTGAATGACGAGTTATTCAGCTCCAGCGCCACTTCATACTTCGCGGCCGCTGCGGCGACCGCCGCGATGTCGATCGGATACCTTGGGTTGCCGGGATGGCTGATAATGTGCACATCCCCTTGCGCCATCGCGGCGATCATCGCTTCGGTATTGGCCGCCTTGTCCTGCGGCGCAAACACCGGCTCGTGGAAGCCGGCGATAATCACGTCGATCGCGTTCAACATCGGCCCCGTGCAGTCGATATCGCCCTGCAGGTTTTTGATGTTGGCTTCGATGCCGCGCAGAATACCCACACCGTCAACCAGGCGCGGCCAGACGTGCATGTTCATAAAGTGCCAGTAATGCGGCGCATCGGCCATATCCGGGCCGTGATCGGTGATGGCGAACAGTTTGATGCCCTTTTGCTGGGCTTCGACGATGTAATCATGCAGCGTACTGTAGGCGTGGGTACTGGCAACGGTGTGCATATGCAAATCAACAGGGTACATTATTTCTCCTTCTGGCGGCCTGCCAAAGGGACGGCGGCAGGCCGGGTTTCTTATTAGCTTAGCAGGTGAGTCACCGAAAGGTCAGTAACCAAGTTGCACATCCACCACCCCTGCCGGCGTTTGCCCGGCCTCTAAAATGCGGATGTTGGCGGCTATCTGGTCCATCGCCTGTTCCGGCAAGGTGATGGCAGCAATATGCGGGGTAATGGTGACACGCGGATGACGCCAGAACGGGTGTGCCTGCGGCAGCGGCTCGTTGACGAACACATCCAAGGTGGCGGCGGCAATCTGCCCCTGCTCCAGCGCCTGCAAGAGATCGTCCTCAACCAGATGCGCGCCGCGGGCGATGTTGATCAGATAAGCTCCCGGCACCAAATGCGCGAACAGGTGGCGATTGAGGATACCGGCGGTTTCCGGCGTGTTGGGCAGCAAGTTGATCAGCAATCGAGTGCCCTCGAGAAACGCAGTGCACTGCTCTGCGCCGGCAAAACTCTCAACGCCATCGATCTGCTTCGGGCTGCGGCTCCAGCAACGTACGTTAAAACCTAACTCCACCAACTTTTGCGCCACGCTTTTCCCCAGAGCACCTGCCCCGAGGATGCCAATGATGAAATTATCCTGTTGGTGGGGATCGAGCGGCAGCCATTTTTGCTGCTGTTGCAGCAAGTGATACTCGTCGAAACGACGAAAGTAACGTAGCACGTAGCTCAACGCATATTCCTGCATCTGCTGCGCCATGCCGGTGTCCTCCAGGCGCAGCAGCGGGACACCCGCCGGCAGCGTGCCGGGATGTTGGCGCTCTTGCTCGAGAATGGCATCGACGCCCGCTCCCAGGGCGAACACCCCTTTCAGTTGCCGGCGGTTAGCCAGCATCTCCTGCGGCGGACGCCACGCCAGCGCATAATCCGCCGGGCGATCGTCGCCGGGTTGCCATTCGCGAACGTTGGCCTGCGGCAGACGCTGTTTGATGCCTGCCAACCAATCCTGGGCGTTAAATAAGGGGTGGTAATAAATGATGTTCATCGGTCAGACTCCTTCTGTTTTTTATGCATTTTCATCCAGATTTCCGCGATTCGCCGACAGATGCAAGCGCTAAAGCCAAAAACGCAAACAGCCCCGACCAGTGGGGCTGTTTTTTTATCCTGCAGAGATCTCAGGCGGCGACGCGGGCGTCGTGCCTTATCAACCGGCGCAACAGCGGGATCAGGATCAACATCACCATGCCAACGCCCGCAGCCCCCCAGCCCAGCGCACTGAATATTTCGCTGTAGCCGGGGTTGGTCAGCGCCGGAGTGCTGCCACTGTTTTCTGGCATCAGGCCGGAGACATAGCCCGCCAACACCGAAGCGACGCCGGTGACCATCATCCAGCAGCCCATCATGACGCCCTGATAACGCGGTGGCGCCAGCTTGCCGATCATCGCGTAGCCGATCGGGGAGATCATCAGTTCGCCAATGCTTTGCAGTATGTAGCTGATTGCGATCCATTTAAACGCCACCAGCCCGTCGCCGCCGGCCAGGCTGATGCCCAACGGCAACACCAGCATGCCCAACCCGATGCAGAACAACGAGCCGGAGAATTGCAACGGGATATCGATATTGCAGCCACGGGCTCGCAAGCGGTTAAACCACCAGGCCATCAGCGGCCCACCCACGACGATCACCAACGTGTTGATATTCTGGATCCACTGCGGAGCGACCTGAATACCGTAGACGTTCAGGTTGATATTGTGCTCGGAGAACAGCATCAGCCCCATAGGCGCCAACTGGTACAGCGCCCAGAATACCAATGAGCCCAACGCCAGAATCAGATAGGCCACCATGCGACGGCGCTCTGTGCGCGGGTGGTGACGCAGTGTGACCACGCACAGCATCAGGAAAATCAGTACGCCGAGGCCAATCACAAAGTGGCCGCTGAATTCCGCATGGGTCAGCATCACCCGGATAATGGGCACCAGCGCCACCAAAACTGCCAGCCCGACCAGCATACGCCAGCGGTATTGCGCGCGGCTGGCGTCATGCAACGGCGTGTTGAGATCGGCCAGAATGCGCCAACGGCTGACGGCAACGATAATCGCCGCCGCATTGCCCAGCGTGGCGAACAGGAACAGCGCACGATAATTTTCGCTCAACTGGAAATAGCCGGCCACGGTAAAACCAACGAAGAAGCCGAGGTTCATCCCGGCGTAGTTCCACAAAAACGCCGATTCGCGCCGATCGTCATCCGGCTTGAAACGCTGGGTAAGCATCATATTGATGCAGGTGACGTTCAGCCCGCTGCCGGTCAGGAACATCGCCAGCCCCCAGTACAGGCCCCAAACGCCCGCCACGGCAATCAGCGCGCAGCCGATCACCTGCAGCACCATACCCAGTACGAACGGGTTGCGGTTACTCAGAAAGCGCCCGCCCAGGTAGCCGCCGAACATATGCAGCCCATAGTTGAAGGCGCCGAACACGCCCATCATGGCGTTTGCACTGCCCTCGCTGAAGCCCAGGCGTTTGGTGGCGTAGAGCACCAGCGTGGAGTACAGCACGGCAAAACCCAACGTGGCGAAGATTTGGATAAAAAACAGTGCCCCGGCGCCCGGGGGGATGGCGTGACGCTGATGCGCCGCCGGCATGGAGTCCGATGGAGTCAAAATGAACCTCTGCTGCATGATGCCCGTCGTATTTCAAGCCGCAGCGCCGCTGGCTGCCCGTTGAAATTCGTCGAGTCCGTTATTTTAATTGATCAGTCCCTGTCTGCGTTATCGCCGGCGTACGGCCCGGCAACCTGCGCGGCGGTGTGATATTCCTTGCCAAATCCTCCGCGTCAGCAGCGATCTATTTAGCGACACATATGACTAATAATCCAGTATTAATGCATATAACAGCACAGCCAAAGACTTCTCTGCTGGTATATTGAGCTGTTGTATACCAATACACTCAAACATTAGTCTGTGAGATAATTTAGCATCGTTACTATCCCTCGGGTACGCATTGGGCAGCGGTTTATCGCTCGGGAAATCAGCAAATTGCTGCAACTTTAGCTAAACAGTCATTGTTATGTCACAAGAGGGTTGACGCTGGGATCAGATTCTCCTACATTAGCGCCCGTCGACAGCGCAATGCGTTAGCGATGCTACAAAACGGTGAGGTGTCTGAGTGGCTGAAGGAGCACGCCTGGAAAGTGTGTATACGCGTAAGTGTATCGAGGGTTCGAACCCCTCTCTCACCGCCATATTCTGAAGAGAAAGCCTGGATTCGCGTCCAGGCTTTTTTGTTGTCTGCAAGACAGGGAAAACGCCAGCAGGTCTAAGGATCCACAGGGTTCGCCGCAGTTTTCGACAAACTGAGCAGCACGTGAGCGGACGCGCCGAAACGCAGAAATTCTGCTTGACCGGCTCGCCCCCACTCCCTATAGTAGCGCCCCGTTGCACCAGAGAGTACGCAACGAAAAAATACGGTGAGGTGTCTGAGTGGCTGAAGGAGCACGCCTGGAAAGTGTGTATACGCGTAAGTGTATCGAGGGTTCGAACCCCTCCCTCACCGCCATATTTTAAAGAGAAAGCCTGGATTTGCGTCCAGGCTTTTTTGCTTTATAAATCCTCCCACCAGGAGGGGTGAAAAGCCTCGACAGGGTTTGACAAAACGCATGCGTGTTGGACCGCCAAAGGCGGCCCGCAGGGTGAGCGCAGCGAATCAAGCCCTCCCTCACCGCCATCTTTTAAAGAAAAAGCCTGAACGCAAGTTCAGGCTTTTTGTGTCTGCAATCCGCCTCAGTGTGCGCGATTAGCGGCGATATGCGGCTGCATCACGGCGCGGCGCCAGTCGCCCGGAGTCTGGCCGAATTGGCGTTTAAAACTGCGATTGAAGGATTGCTGCGAGTCAAAGCCGAGTGATATCGCCACGCTGACGATAGGCTCGCCGCTGTTGGCCAGGCGCTCTGCGGAAACTTTCAGTTTCTGCATGCGGATATACTCCCCCAACGCGTAGCCGGTCTGGCGTTTGAACATGCGCTGCAGGTGCCATTTGGAATACCCCGCGCGGTCCGCCACGGTGTTGATATCCAGCTTCTCTTCCAGATTGTTGTCAATCCACTCAATCAAATCGGTAATAAAACCCGTGCTGTTCATGCTGACGCTCCCATGACATTGGCAGGTAAATCCGCTGCCCGATGTCACTACGTTGCAGCAGTTTCGCATTAAATGCAATTTTTATTATTTCATTTATTCAACAGGCGCTTCTATAATCCATCCGGTTAATGTAACCGATATTAATACATTAATGTGACAACAATGTGTTTCAAAAAACTAACGTTGTGCCGATGAACGACGCAACCGCTCTGCCGCCGGTCACAGGCCAGGGACGTTACCCGGATAACAGGGCCGGGTGTATGGCCTGACCGCGCTCACCCATGGAATAAAAATAATGCCAAGCCAGCCAAACTCATTGTTTAACGCTCACAGCATCGGTTTCAGCGCGCGCCTTTCAGCGGTAGCGCTGCTGGTCGCCCTGCTGGCAGGGTGCGACAACAGCGTCGCTCAAAATGCGGCTCCCCCGCCACCGGCCGTCAGCGCCGCTAACGTGGTGATAAAACCCATCAGCCAGTGGGATGCCTTTAACGGCCGGATAGAAGCGGTGCAAAGCGTTCAGCTACGCCCGCGGGTTTCCGGCTATATCGATAAGGTGAATTACACAGAAGGCGATGAGGTTAAAAAAGGTCAGGTGCTGTTCACCATCGACGATCGCACCTACCGCGCCGCCCGCGAACAGGCTCAGGCCGAGCTGGTGCGGGCTCGTAATCAGGCGGCATTGGCCCGCAGTGAATCCAGTCGTACCGAAAAACTGATCGGCACCCAGGCGATCTCGACCGAGGTATGGGAACAGCGCCGCTCCTCCGCCGCACAGGCGCAGAGCAACGTGCTGGCGGCTCAGGCCCAGCTCGATATCGCACAGCTGAATCTCGATTTTACCCGAGTAACCGCCCCGATCGACGGGCGCGCCAGCCGTGCCATGATCACCGCAGGTAACCTGGTCACCACCGGGGACAGCGCCAGCGTGCTCACTACGCTGGTGTCGCTCGATAAAGTTTATGTTTATTTCGACGTCGATGAAGCCACTTTCCTGCGTTACCAGAACATGGCACGCGATGGCCAACGCAGCCAGGATCCGCAAGCGAAGTTACCGGTCAAGGTCGGCCTGGTGGGTGAAGACGGCTACCCGCATCAGGGCGTTGTCGATTTCACCGATAACCAGTTGAATGCCGGCACCGGCACCATTCGCATGCGCGCCCAGCTCGAAAACCACGAGCGCCGCTTCACTCCTGGGCTGTTTGCACGGGTGCAGATGCCCGGCAGCGCCGAGTTCAACGCCATGCTGATCGACGATAAATCGGTGATGACCGATCAGGACCGCAAATTCGTTTATGTCGTCGACAAGGACGGCAAGGCGCAGCGGCGCGATATCGAAGTGGGCCGCGTGGCAGATGGATTGCGCATCGTGCAGAAAGGCCTGTCGGCGGGCGATCGGGTGATCGTCGACGGCATGCAGAAAGTGTTTATGTCAGGGATGCCGGTCAATGCGAAAACCGTCGTGATGGCAGCCAACGCTCCCGTTTCCGCAGTCAACTAAGCCACCAGCAGAGAACCCTGACCCATGGATTTTTCCCGCTTTTTCATCGACCGGCCGATTTTTGCCGCGGTGCTGTCGATCCTGATTTTCGTCGGTGGCGTTATTGCGATCCCGCTATTGCCGATCAGCGAATACCCCGACGTGGTGACCCCAAGCGTGCAAGTGCGCGCCCAATACCCAGGCGCCAACCCGAAAGAGATTGCCGAAACGGTGGCCACGCCGCTGGAAGAGGCAATCAACGGCGTCGAACACATGATGTACATGAAATCGGTGGCCGGCTCTGACGGCGTGCTGGTAACCACCGTGACCTTCCGCCCGGGAACCGAACCCGACCAGGCGCAGGTGCAGGTGCAAAACCGCGTGGCACAAGCCGAGGCGCGCCTGCCTGAAGACGTGCGCCGCCAAGGGGTAACCACGCAGAAGCAGTCGCCGGCCCTGACGCTGGTGGTGCATCTGGTTTCCCCTTCCGGTAAATACGATTCACTGTATCTGCGTAACTACGCCACCCTGAAGGTCAAAGATGAGTTGGCCCGTCTGCCGGGCGTCGGCCAGGTGCAGATTTTCGGCGCCGGTGAATACGCCATGCGCGTCTGGCTGGATCCGAATAAGGTCGCCTCGCGCGGGCTGACCGCTTCTGACGTGGTCACCGCCATGCAGGAGCAGAACGTGCAGGTTTCCGCCGGCCAACTGGGTGCAGAGCCGATGCCGAACCGCAGCGATTATCTGCTTTCCATTAACGCCCAGGGCCGCCTGCAAACCGAGGAGGAGTTCGGCAATATTATCCTCAAGAGCGGCGACAACGGCGAGATAGTGCGCCTGCGCGACGTGGCGCGCATTGAAATGGGGTCCGGCAGCTATGCGTTGCGCGCCCAACTCAATAATAAGGATGCCGTCGGGATCGGCATTTTCCAGGCGCCTGGCGCTAACGCCATCGAGCTGTCCGCTGCGGTACGGGCCAAAATGGCCGAACTGTCGACCCGCTTCCCGGATGGCATGAGCTGGAAATCGCCGTACGACCCAACGGTGTTCGTCCGCGATTCGATCCGCGCGGTGGTAGATACCCTGCTCGAAGCGGTGCTGCTGGTGGTGCTGGTAGTGATCCTGTTCCTGCAAACCTGGCGTGCCTCAATCATCCCGCTGCTGGCGGTGCCTATTTCCATCGTCGGTACCTTCGCCGCGCTGTACCTGCTGGGCTTCTCGCTCAATACGCTCAGCCTGTTCGGGCTGGTGCTGGCGATCGGTATCGTGGTCGATGACGCCATCGTGGTGGTGGAAAACGTCGAACGTAATATCGAGGAAGGTTTATCGCCGCTGGCGGCGGCGCACCAGGCGATGCGCGAAGTGTCCGGGCCGAGCATCGCCATCGCGGTGGTACTGTGCGCGGTGTTCGTGCCGATGGCATTTTTGTCCGGCGTCACCGGCCAGTTTTATAAGCAGTTCGCCGTCACCATCGCCATTTCGACCGTGATTTCGGCCATCAACTCGCTGACCCTGTCGCCGGCGCTGGCGGCATTGCTGCTGAAACCGCACGGCGCGCCGAAGGACATGCCATCGCGCCTGATCGACCGGCTGTTCGGTTGGCTGTTCCGCCCGTTCAACCGCTTCTTTGCCAGCAGCTCACAGCGCTATCAGCGCGGGGTTTCCCGTGCGCTCGGCAAACGCGGCGCGGTGTTCGTGGTGTACGTGCTGTTGTTGTGCGCCGCGGGCGTAATGTTTAAAACCGTGCCTGGCGGATTTATCCCGACGCAGGATAAGCTTTATCTGATTGGCGGGGTGAAAATGCCGGAGGGTGCGTCGCTGGAGCGTACCGATGCGGTGATCCGTAAAATGAGCGCCATCGGTCTGAGCGTCGACGGGGTGACGGACGCGGTAGCCTTCCCGGGGCTGAATGCATTGCAATTTACCAATACGCCCAATACCGGCACCGTGTTCTTCGCGCTTGAATCTTTAAGCACCCGCACTCGCAGCGCGGCGCAGATCAACGCCGAGATCAATGCGCGCATCTCGCAGATTCAGGAAGGGTTCGCCTTCTCGATCATGCCGCCGCCAATCCTCGGTATCGGACAGGGCTCCGGTTATTCGCTGTATGTCCAGGATCGCGCCGGTCTCGGATATGGCGCGCTGCAAACCGCGATCAATACCCTGTCGGGCAGCATCATGCAAACGCCGGGCATGAGTTTCCCAATCTCGTCTTATCAGGCCAACGTGCCGCAGTTGGAAGCGAAAATCGACCGCGACAAGGCCAAGGCGCAGGGCGTGCCGCTCAACGCGCTGTTCGGCACGCTGCAGACTTATTTGGGTTCGTCTTACATCAATGACTTCAACCGCTATGGCCGCACCTGGCAAGTCATCGCGCAGGCCGACGGTCAATTCCGCGACAGCGTGGAGGATATCGCCAACCTGCGCACCCGCAACGATAAGGGTGAAATGGTGCCGATTGGCAGCATGGTCAACATCAGTACCACCTACGGGCCAGACCCGGTGATCCGTTATAACGGCTTCCCGGCGGCGGACCGGATTGGCGATGCCGATCCGCGCATCCTGTCGTCTACGCAGGCCATGAGCGAACTGACGGCGATGGCCGCCAAGCTGTTGCCGAACGGCATGAACATCCAGTGGACCGATCTGAGCTACCAGCAGTCGACCCAGGGCAATGCGGCGATTATCGTGTTCCCGGTAGCGGTGCTGCTGGCGTTCCTGGCGCTGGCCGCGCTGTATGAAAGCTGGACGCTGCCGCTGGCGGTGATCCTCATCGTACCGATGACCATGTTGTCGGCGCTGTTTGGCGTCTGGCTGACCGGCGGTGACAACAACGTGTTCGTGCAGGTGGGGCTGGTGGTGTTGATGGGGCTGGCCTGTAAGAACGCCATTTTGATCGTCGAGTTCGCCCGCGAGCTTGAGTTGCAGGGCAAAAGCATTATGGAAGCGGCGCTGGAAGCCTGCCGCCTGCGGTTACGACCGATCGTAATGACCTCCATCGCCTTTATTGCCGGTACCATCCCGTTGATTCTGGGCCACGGCGCCGGTGCCGAAGTGCGTGGAGTGACCGGTATCACGGTGTTTGCCGGCATGCTGGGCGTGACGTTGTTCGGGTTATTCCTGACGCCGGTGTTCTACGTTACCCTGCGCCGTATGGTGACGCGTAAAACACAGCAGCAAGCAGCATAAAAGTTCGCCTGCCGCAACGGCAGGCATAAAAAAGGTCGGGCTCAGCCCGACCTTTTTCTTTGCATCAACACCGCAGATTATTTATCCGCAGCCTCCGCGAGTTTCGCCGTTTCCGCCACGTATTCCGCGCAGCTACGCTTATCGCCACGCTCCAGCTCGGCCAACGCATCCGCAACCGTATGGCGCTCCAGCACCGCCAGCGATGCCTCTTCCGCCTCATTCACTACCGACTTGAAATACCAGCAGGCATTGGCGCTGACCAGACAACGTGCAGGCCCTTCCGGCCGCGCAGCCCAGATGCGTTTATCGTCAATGACGGACAAATAGATCTCCCGCAGGGTGATCTCTTCCACAGGGCGGCCAAGGTGAATCGAGCCGTTACGGCCCAAAGTGGAAACGATAATGCCATTTTTGGTCAAGGGCACCATCAGCTTGCGGATGAAACTGGGGTTGGCTTCCAAACCGGCGGCAAGGATCGCGCTGGTCGAACGCAGGCCCTGCTTTTCAGCCAAGGCTACGCTAAGTACCATTTGCAATGCTGTCGGAAAGCGGAAATCTAGCATGTCTTTATCTCTGTCTCCAGGAGACCAAAATCTCAGGCTTGGCCGGTGCGGCATCGCGCCATAACACCCGCTCAATTGCACAATAATATAACAAATATTGCCGCATTATTGAAGTTATGCCCTGGGAAATCGCACGGATACATTAGCGTAAAAGATGCCGTTGATGCCTGCTCGACGTAAAGCGGCGGCGGAATAAAGCAGAAACCCGCGTCAATATTAATGCCGCTCGCTTAACTGCGTTAAACGATCAGAACTAACACTGTCCGCGGGTTTAATTCTTAAACTGTGATCAGGCTTTGTTCAGCACCAGTTGGCCGCTTTTATCCAGCGGGATCTGGGTGCCGGGATCGTGATCCATACGGATCTTGCCCTGCTGATTGCCAATCTTGTAGGTCACATCGTAACCCAGCATTTTCTGTGATTTGTCGTAAACCGTTTTGCAACGCTGTTGTGTGCTGGTGGTGGTATCGTTACTTTGCATTGCCCCCTGCACCTGGTTACCGGCATAACCGCCGCCCAGCGCGCCAACCACTGTCGCAACGTCACGACCGCGACCGCCGCCGAACTGATGGCCAATCACGCCACCGGCTACCGCACCCAACACGGAACCGGCAATGCGGTTTTCATCCTGCACGGGCGCACGGTGAGTGACGGTCACATTGCGGCATTCCTGACGCGGGGTTTTGATGGTTTCTTTGATCGGCGTTGCGGCGAGCACCTGCGCAAATTGCGGACCGGAAGAAAACACATCCATGCTTGCCACCGCGGCAATACCCAGAGCGGCTGCAACGCCAATCCCAACACCGGCTAACATTGACTTGTTCACAGGAAATCCTCCTGAAAGTGTTACCACGCATTTGTACCGGGAACGCTACCGACATTGCGCCGCGCTTATTATTTTGCGCATGGGCGGCACGTGGTATCCCGGTTTACGGCGTGCGCGACGCGCCGTCTGTAAACGAGGTAAAGTCTGCACAATGTTCCAGATCCCCGCAATAAGACAATGTGACCAAAGATGCTGGAAACCCCGCTTCTCACCGGTGTTTAGGAGGAATCTTAAGAATTTTACCCATGCCGACGAAATTTCGTGCTGGCCATTAACCCCGCAACCACCGATGCTGCCTGCGCGCCGGCATAAAAAAACCCACGCGGGCGAACCGGCGTGGGCGAGTCGATAACTGCGGCTGTCAGTGCATTTTCAAACGCGGGCGGATCACCCGGTTGATGCCGCCAACCAGCATCATCAGGCCGGTTTTGATGTAGCCATGCAGTGCGACCTGATGCATGCGGTACAGCGAGATATAGACGAAGCGCGCGATACGCCCTTCAACCATCATCGAACCGCGCATCAGGTTACCCATCAGGCTACCTACGGTGCTGAAGCGGGACAGAGAGACCAGAGAACCGTGGTCCTTATACACATACGGCTTCAGCGCTTGGCCGCTCATCAACGCCAGAATGTTGGTGAAGCAGCGTGACGCCATCTGGTGCGCCGATTGGGCGCGTGGCGGCACAAAACCCCCGCCTTCTTTCGGGCAGGAGGCGCAGTCGCCGATGGCGAAAATGTTCGGATCGCGCGTGGTCTGCAGCGTCGGCTCCACCACCAGCTGATTAATGCGGTTGGTTTCCAGCCCGGCGATGTCCTTCATAAAGTCCGGCGCCTTG
>Ga0105250_10000646_pt1 | contig 22153 bp, 19 predicted proteins | sample KBSS54metaG_FD_80425 | JGI IMG/M metagenome (GOLD analysis project Ga0105250, IMG submission 80425) | Switchgrass rhizosphere microbial communities from Kellogg Biological Station, Michigan, USA - KBS S5-4 metaG | ecosystem: Host-associated > Plants > Roots > Rhizosphere > Soil | place...
CTACTCGCTGGACAAAAGATGAATATCTGTTTCTGACATACAGATGCAACCTTGATAACGTGCGTCTATCGATTGCAGCCGCTATGCTGGGCTCGCAACTTCATGGACGCACGTTATGACTCTCACAGAATTGCGCTACATCGTCACCCTCGCCCAGGAGCAGCATTTCGGCCATGCCGCCGAGCGCTGCCACGTCAGCCAACCGACCTTGTCGGTGGGGGTCAAGAAACTCGAAGATGAACTGGGCGTGCTGATTTTCGAGCGCAGCAAGAGTGCCGTGCGCCTGACCCCGGTCGGCGAAGGTATCGTTGCCCAGGCGCAGAAGGTCCTGGAACAAGCCCAGGGCATCCGCGAACTGGCCCAGGCCGGCAAGAACCAGCTGACTGCGCCCCTGAAGGTCGGTGCCATCTACACCGTCGGCCCGTATCTGTTCCCGCACCTCATTCCGCAACTGCACCGTGTCGCACCACAGATGCCGTTGTACATCGAAGAAAACTTCACCCACATCCTGCGCGACAAATTGCGCAATGGCGAATTGGACGCAGTGATCATCGCCCTGCCGTTCAACGAGGCCGATGTGTTGACGTTGCCGTTGTACGACGAGCCGTTCTACGTGCTGATGCCGGCCGGGCACCCATGGACCCACAAGGAAACCATCGACGCTTCGCTGCTGAACGACAAGAGCCTGCTGCTGCTCGGCGAAGGCCACTGTTTCCGCGACCAGGTGCTCGAGGCATGCCCTACCCTGGTCAAGGGTACCGAGGGCGCCAAGCACACGACAGTGGAGTCAAGCTCCCTGGAAACCATTCGCCATATGGTCGCCTCCGGCCTGGGCGTCTCGATACTGCCGCTGTCAGCGGTGCACAGCCACCATTACGCCCCCGGCGTGATCGATGTCCGGCCGCTGACCCCGCCATCGCCATTCCGCACCGTGGCCATCGCCTGGCGCGCCAGCTTCCCGCGGCCCAAAGCCATCGAAATCCTGGCCGACTCCATCCGCCTGTGCTCCGTGGCCAAGCCAACCCCGTTGAGTAAAGTGGCGACATGACCGAGCTGTCCCAGGTATCGGTTACCGCCCTCAAAGGCATCGGCGAGGCCATGGCCGAGAAATTGACCAAGGTGGGCCTGGAGAACCTTCGGGACGTGCTGTTCCACCTGCCGCTGCGCTATCAGGACCGCACCCGCGTGGTGCCCATTGGCGCCCTGCGTCCTGGCCAGGACGCGGTGATCGAGGGTGTGGTCAGCGGCGCCGACGTGGCCATGGGCAAGCGCCGCAGCCTGCTGGTGCGCCTGGGCGACGGGACGGGCTCGTTGAGCCTGCGCTTCTACCATTTCAGCAATGCCCAGAAAGAAGCCCTCAAGCGCGGTACCCACCTGCGCTGCTATGGCGAAGCGCGCCCTGGCGCCTCGGGCCTGGAAATCTACCACCCCGAATACCGCGCCCTGACCGGCGACGAACCGGTGCCCGTGGAACAGAACCTCACGCCCATCTACCCCACCACCGAAGGCCTGACTCAGGCACGCCTGCGGCAGCTGTCGCAACAGGCCCTGGCCATGCTGGGCCCGCGGAGTCTGCCAGACTGGCTGCCGCCGGAACTGGCCCTTGAACACCAGCTGGCGCCGCTGGACCAGGCCATCCGTTACTTGCACCATCCGCCGCCAGACGCCGACCTGGAAGAGCTCGCCGTGGGCCATCACTGGGCCCAGCACCGCCTGGCGTTCGAGGAACTGTTGACCCACCAGCTGTCCCAGCAACGCCTGCGCGAAAGCCTGCGGGCCTTGCGCGCGCCGGCCCTGCCGAAGGCCAAGCGCCTGCCGGCACAATACCTGGCCAACCTGGGTTTCAAGCCAACGGGCGCGCAGCAGCGGGTGGGCAAGGAAATTGCCTACGACCTCAGCCAACGCGAACCCATGCTGCGCCTGGTGCAAGGCGACGTCGGCGCCGGCAAGACAGTGGTCGCGGCGCTGGCGGCTTTGCAGGCACTTGAAGCCGGCTATCAGGTGGCCCTGATGGCCCCTACCGAAATTCTCGCCGAACAGCATTTCATTACCTTCAAGCGCTGGCTCGAACCTCTGGGCATCGAAGTGGCCTGGCTCGCCGGCAAGCTCAAGGGCAAGGCCCGGGTTGCCGCCCTTGAGCAGATCGCCGGCGGCGCCCCCATGGTGGTCGGTACCCATGCGCTGTTTCAGGAAGAGGTGAAATTCGCCAAGCTGGCCCTGGTGATCATCGACGAACAGCACCGCTTCGGCGTGCAGCAGCGCCTGGCGCTGCGCCAGGAAGGCGTGGGAGGACGCATGTGCCCGCACCAGTTGATCATGACCGCCACACCTATCCCGCGCACGCTGGCCATGAGTGCCTACGCAGACCTGGACACTTCGGTCCTGGACGAACTGCCCCCCGGCCGCACCCCGGTCAATACCGTGCTGGTGGCCGACAACCGGCGCGTCGAGGTGGTCGAACGGGTGCGCGCCGCCTGCGCCGAGGGCCGCCAGGCCTATTGGGTATGCACCCTGATCGAAGAATCGGAGGAGCTGACCTGCCAGGCCGCCGAAACCACCTTCGAGGAGCTGACCAGCGCCTTGGGCGAACTGCGCGTCGGCCTGATTCATGGGCGCACGAAGCCCGCCGAGAAAGCCGAGATCATGGCCCTGTTCAAGGCCGGCGAATTGCAACTGCTGGTGGCAACCACCGTGATCGAGGTGGGGGTCGACGTGCCCAATGCCAGCCTGATGATCATCGAGAACCCCGAACGGCTTGGCCTGGCGCAACTGCACCAGTTGCGTGGCCGCGTCGGCCGTGGCAGCGCCGCGAGTCACTGCGTGCTGCTGTATCACCCGCCCCTGTCGCAGATCGGCCGCGAGCGCCTGGGTATCATGCGTGAAACCAATGACGGCTTCGTGATCGCAGAAAAAGACCTGCAGTTACGCGGTCCCGGCGAGATGCTCGGTACCCGCCAGACAGGTTTGCTACAGTTCAAGGTAGCCGACCTGATGCGCGACGCCGATCTGCTTCCAGCCGTACGAGAAGCGGCCCAGACCCTGCTCTCGCAATGGCCGGCACACGTCGACCCGTTATTGGAACGCTGGCTCCGGCATGGCCAACAATATGGACAGGTTTGAAAAAAGACTTGGCACGACCGAACCAGCTTGCAGCGCAAGCTGGGTATACTGTCGGCCATGTAGGAATATGGATACAGACCATGACTGAAGTTGCCCTGGACACCGCGACCCCCCACACCCCGTCTGTCATTCAGGATATGCTGGGGAAGCTGGGAATCAGTTATCGCGAGGTGCTCGACCACCCGCACCTGAGCCCTGCGCGCAAGGTCCAGGCGGTGCTGCTCAACGACGCCGTTGGCGCACTGATGGTGCTGTTTCCGCAGAATCAGCTGCTGGATCTCGACCGCTTGGCCGAACTCACCGGCCGCAAGCTGACCGCAGTGCCGCTGGACCGCATGACGCGAATGCTGGCCAAGCACGACCTCAAGCAATTGCCCGGCCTGCCAACGCTCACCAGCTCGCCGTGCCTGTACGACGAAAGGCTGGTGGAAGAGAGCGACCTGCTGGTGAACTCGGGGGAACCCGGCCTCTGGCTGGAGATCGGCCGCGACGACTTCAGGAAGGTACTGAACAAGGCCAGCGCTGGCAACTTCGGCGTGCTGCTGACCAGCATACGCCCCAACCTCAACCGCCCGGACGACGACCGCAAGGAAATCACCCAGGCCGTTCAGGTGTTCACCGCACGGCGTATCCAGCAACGGCTGGAGGCTACCATCGAGATTCCGCCCCTGGCGGAAACCGCGCAGAAAATCATCAAACTACGGGTGGACCCCAACGCCACCATCGACGATATCACGGGTGTGGTCGAAACAGACCCGGCGCTGGCGGCACAGGTGGTCAGCTGGGCGGCATCCCCCTACTACGCGTCGCCCGGCAAGATTCGCTCGGTTGAAGACGCCATCGTCCGCGTGCTGGGTTTCGACCTGGTCATCAACCTGGCCCTGGGCCTGGCGCTGGGCAAGACCCTGAGCCTGCCCAAGGACCAGCCGCAGCACGCCACGCCCTACTGGCAGCAGTCGATCTATACCGCCGCCGTCATCGAAGGTCTGACCCGCGCCATTCCTCGGGCACAGCGGCCCGAAACCGGGCTGACCTACCTGGCCGGCCTGCTGCACAATTTTGGCTACCTGCTGCTGGCCCATGTGTTCCCGCCGCACTTCTCGCTGATCTGCCGCCACCTGGAGGTCAACCCGCACCTGTGCCACAGCTACGTGGAACAGCACCTGCTCGGCATCACCCGCGAGCAGATCGGGGCGTGGCTGATGCGGTTCTGGGACATGCCCGACGAGCTGGCCAATGCCCTGCGCTTCCAGCACGACCCTGGCTATGATGGCGACTACGCCCAGTACCCCAACCTGGTTTGCCTGGCGGTGCGCCTGTTGCGTAGCCGCGGTATCGGCTCGGGTGCCGACGAGGGCATTCCCGATGAACTGCTGGAGCGTCTGGGGCTGAGCCGTGAAAAGGCCGAGGATGTGGTCACCAAGGTACTGGACGCCGAAGTGATGCTGCGTGAACTGGCTTCGCAGTTCAACCAGCACTGATCGCTGTACTGCCGTGGGAAGTTAGCCAGGAAGCTCGTTGACAGCCTGGCTCCCACGATACCGCTACAGGCATGGCACCACGCGCTTCACTTCTTCGGTTTCAGGTATTTCATGATGCCCTGGAACCAGATGACAAGGGCCGGATTGCCCTTGATCTGAATGGTCTTGTCCTGAATACCCTGCATGAACGCCAACTGTTTGTTCTTGGCCTGCAGCGTGGCATAACCGAATGCCGCGTCCTTGAACGCGATCGCAAACGCAGGGGCGTCCACTTTGCCGCCCTTGCTGGTGATGCGCATGTCCTTGACGATGAAATGCCTGGCAACCTTGCCGTCCAGCGTCTGCAGTTGAAACACCAGGTCGCGGTCCTTGAGCTGCTGGGCGAACGCAGGGTTGCCGCGACTGGCCCGTGCCATCAATAGCCCCATGGCCCAGAGCAAAAAGCGAAACTTCATGTACACGCCTCGAAAAAGAAGTGGATGACGATCGCGGCAGTTTACCGATATCCTGCACAATCAGCATCGAAAACCCGCCGCTACGTGAATATCGCTGATTTTCCTTACTTTTTGCGACGCAGCGGGCAAAGTGGCCGTCTGTCTAAGCCCGCAACAAACTACACCCCTCCCCACCTTCCAATGTGCCTGCAACTCCGTCACGATAAGCACGCGAACTCAGGCCCCGCTACGCACAGCGCACGGGTGCCGGATCAGATTGACAGGCACAAGTGGGCCCACTAGCCTTTTTGGGATCCCACACATATTTTGTGACAATTATAATCAGGTAGGCAAATCGTGACAGCCAAAAAGCCGTTGAGCACCATTCTGGTCAGCGAGCAGGTACCCGCCCACCTTGCTCGTTCGGTCATCGAGGAAAAATTGCGAAGTGCCATCCTGGACGGCCGACTTCCTGCCGGTACGGCGGTAAGGCAACAGGAACTGGCGACGCTGTTCGGCGTCAGCCGGATGCCTGTGCGCGAGGCGTTGCGCCAGCTCGAAGCCCAAGGGCTGCTCAAGGTTGTCATGCACAAAGGCGCGGTCGTCGCACCGCTGGTCGACGAGGACGCCGCCGAAACCTACGACTTGCGCCTGCTGCTGGAAACCGAAGCACTTCGCCAGTCGATTCCCAACCTGACCGATGCGCACCTCGCCGAGGCGCGCTACTGTATCGACCAGCTCGACACCGAGACCAACCCGGCCGAGCTCGGCCGCCTGAACCGGCTGTTCCACATGGCGCTGTATGCGGGTGCGAACAACCGCAAGCTGCTGCGCATGATCGAACAGGAACTCAACCAGGAAGAACGCTTCCTGCGTTTTCATTTGTCCTCGATGGGCCTTGGCAAACCTACCCAGGAAGACCACATCGCCCTGGTCGATGCCATTCAGGACCGCAACGTAGAGCTGGCCGTCGACATACTGCAACAACACTTGGCCAACGCGTCGCACACCATCCGCCACTACCTCGAAACCCGCGCGTCGGCATAGGCTCGGGATTCACCCCGTGCCTCATGGCTGATATGCCCAACACCAGCCTTCCCGTGGCAACGAGTTCAAGCCTGCCTGGCCCCCTTGCCTGGCAACGTGCCTAACGCGCCCTCCATCGGATGGAATGAGCCGGCGCTACCTGCCGCTTTTACCCCCTCACCGCCTTTGCTGCACCCCACAACCCACTTTTGCGCACCTGCGATTGGCGACTTCATGCTCTGATACTGCGCGTCGATGGTAAATCGGGGTTTTAGCGCACACTCTGGCACTGGCCGATGGCCGTGAGCTGTTCTGCTCAATCAACGCGTCATCACTTCGTCACCCACGCAGGAGCGTAAATACGGGCCCAGCCCCTGGACTACCTAATTAGCAACTACCCATCTACTTGAGTGCTCCGAGTGAGGCATTCACTCATTTTAATTTAATTTTGACCGTCAAACGTCGAAAGGGGAGCACTCGCGCCTCTAAAACTTGCCGTGCTTGTTTTAGCGAACTTCTGTTTTTCTTAAAAACATAACTTATTGTTTTTTAACGATTTTATTTGAAATACAGATAAAACCTGGTCTAACTTGATTAGCACTGGCGGCGCACCTTCCCGCCAGTCACCGCTGCGAATGGGCATAAGTTTATATCCGACCCTTCAATGGAAAGATTTGTTCAAGCAGCACGCAAAGCGATAGCCAGAAGTTTCAACTCATTGTTAAAAACTTTAAGGAAGCGCCATGACCTTTCAAACCGACATGCTTGTACAGAAAAAGAACCAACTGAGTGCTCACCCGATATTCAGCGAGATCAATACATTGCCGGTATTACAACGTTTCATGGAAACCCATGTATTCGCGGTATGGGACTTCATGTCGTTGACCAAACGCCTGCAGCGCGAACTTACCTGCGTGGACCTGCCGTGGCTGCCGCCCGCCGACCCAAAGGCGGCGCGGTTGATCAACGAGATCGTGCTGGGCGAAGAATCCGATGACCGCCTGGACGGCGGCCACTACAGCCACTTCGAACTCTACCTGGAGGCCATGCGCGAGATAGGTGCCGATACCGGCCCCGTACAGCAGTTCGTCGCGCTGCAGGCCGAAGGCGTGCACTACCGCACCGCCTTGCAAAGCGTGAACGCCGACCCCGCTGCCATCCACTTCGTGACGGACACCCTGGAAACCGCGCTGCACGCCCCCGCCCATGCCGTGGCCGCAGCGTTCCTACATGGCCGCGAAAGCGTGATCCCGCAAATGTTCCAGCGCTTGCTGGATGACTGGGGCATCACCGCGCGCCAGGCACCCACCCTTTGCTACTACCTGCAGCGGCACATTGAAGTGGACTCCGATGACCACGGCCCGGCGGCACAGTCACTGCTTGACCGCCTGACCGGCGATGACCCTCAGCGCCTGGCGCAAGTGCACGCAGCCGCCATCGCCGCCATCGACAGCCGCATGACCCTGTGGGATCGGCTGCGCGTCAGCATGAAGGCCGGGGCCGAGGTGAATGCATGAACGCCGCCGACTACCGCTCATTCGCCGACGCGTGGGAAGACCGCGCCACCATCCGCACCCGTCCGCGACGGCGGGTGGAAGACGATGCACGGCTGATCTACCCCCTCAGCCGCCAGCCGTTGGTGCTGGGTGCCACGTTTCTGCGCGAGTGCCCGCACCAGCGCGATTTCGCCCTGGTGCAAAGCCTCTACAAATTCATTCATGACGTGGTGATTTTCGAGACTGAAATCGTCAACCGCACGGCCAGCAGCATCGCCCGCGGGCGCTTTCCCCTCGACTACCCCTTTGCCTGCCGCTACGACGCGATGACCGTGGTCGTGGATGAGGACTACCACGCACTGGTGGCCATGGACTTCATGCAGCAGACCATCGAACTGACCGGCATCGAGCCCATTGCCCTGCCCGCCGAGATCGAGCTCAGCAGGGCGATACCAGCGGCGCTGGCGCAGGTACCAGCGGCACTGCGGCCAGCGGCGGAACTGATCTGCGTGGCAATCGCCGAGAACACCCTGACCAACGATGTGGCTGCGTTCGCTCGCGACGACACGGTCAAGGACTCGGTCAAGGGCCTGATGGCCGACCACCTGCTGGATGAAGGCCGCCACTCGACCTTCTGGACGAGGCTGGTGCGCATCTACTGGCAAGGCGCCTGCGCCAGCGACCGGGCAGCGCTGGCCAGCATGCTGCCAGTGTTTATCGAACGTTATTTGACCAATGACATCCAGAAAGCCTTCGACCTGGCCTTGATCGAGCACCTGCACCCCGACCCGGCCGTGCGCCGGGCCCTGCGCGAAGAAGCCCAGAGCCTGGCATTTCCGATCAACGCTCAACACCCGCTGCTGGGCAACATCCTGCGCTTTTTCAAAGGCAGTTCGATGCTCGACAGCCCTTGCGTAAGCGATGCCCTGGCCGCCTACCTGGCTTGATTCAAGGAGAAGACAATGAAACGTCTGCAGATCATCCTGTATGGTTCCAGCCGTGCCTTGCACGCACTCGGCACGGTACTGCAAGAGTATGGGCACCAAGTAAGCCCGACCTGTGAACAGCCCGATGTGCTCATCGAGGACGGCAGTGGCCAGGCCCTTCCGGCTACCCCGCCTCGCTGCCTGCACCTGGGTTTGCGCCTGTGCCTGGAGCCGGGCAGCGGCAACCTTCCCCGGGTGCAATGGCAATGCTGGGCCGGTACGGCCCAGGCCCAGCGCCTGGTCATCTGCCAGGCGCTGGCGGCATCGGCAGCGGGCAATGGCGAAGCACTGCGTGCCAGCGTCGAGCAAAGCCTGCTGGAGCGCATGAGCCTGGAGATCACCCGCTTTTCCCGCGATCCGCAGCACTTCGCCCAGCGGGCCGTGTGCGACGCAGCAGGGCTGGGCCGGCAACAAGGCCTCGATGCAATCGAACCGCTGGCGTTCGAACATCGCCTGAACCAGAACAACGCGCCACACCTGCTGGATGAACAACTGCCGTCGCTGATGGAGCAGTTGCACGCCAGCCTGCGCCTGAATGCCGGGCGCACGGCGCTGCAACTGGCCGACAGCGCGTTGAGTTATGCCCAGTTGCAGCAGCAGGCGGCAGCGATCCGTGCCGCCCTGCCGGCAGGCGGAGGGGTGGTCGGTGTGTGCCTGGAAAAGTCGGCCGGACTCTACGCCAGCCTGCTGGCGGTGCTCGGCAGCGGTGCCGTGTACCTGCCGATGGACCCCAGCCATCCCCCGCAGCGCCTGCGCGCCATTGCTGAAAATGCGCAGGCCACCCTGTTGCTGCATAGCGGGCCAGCGCCGTTCAGCCTCGACGGCATGCAGGCGCTGCGGGTGGACGATATCAAACCTGCCGCTCCCGGCAGCCACTGGTTCGACCAGCCCGTACAAGGGCAGTCACCCGCGGTGGCCATCTATACCTCCGGCACCAGCGGGCAGCCCAAGGGCGTGCTGCTCAGCCATGCCAACCTCAACCACTTCCAGGCCTGGTACCGGGGGCACGTGGAACTCACCCACAACAGCCGTGTGCTGCAATTTTCCACCATTGGTTTCGACGCCTCGCTGCTCGACATCCTGCCCACCTTCGCCGCGGGAGCGACACTGGTAGTGCCCACCCCGGACCAGCGCCGCGACCCCGCGCAATTGATCGAACTGCTCAATGGCCAGGAAGTCAGCCACGCGTTCTTGCCCCCCGCCCTGCTGAGCATTCTGCCGCCCACAGCGCCCCTGGCCTTGCAGCACCTGATCACGGGCGGTGACGTGTGCGAGCCGGCGGTGCTGGCGAACTTCGCCGGCCGCTGCCAGTTCCACAACATCTATGGCCCGACCGAAACCACGGTGCTTGCCACTACCCGGCGCATGCACCCTGGCGACAACCCGCGGCAGATCGGTGGGCCGATCGCCAATACCCAGCTGCTCATCCTCGATGACCAGGGCTGGCCCGTCGCTGACCACACACCGGGCGAGCTCTACATAACCGGTGCCGGTGTGGGCCTGGGTTACCTCAACAACCCGCAACTGAGCGCCGAGCGCTTCGTCACCCTGACACTTCCCGATGGGCGTAGCGTGGCGGCCTACCGCACCGGCGACATCGGCCAATGGGCTGAACAGGGCATCGTCCTGAGCGGGCGGCGTGACAACCAGGTGAAGATCCGCGGCTTTCGGGTCGAACCGGAAGAAGTGGAACACTGCCTGCGTGCCAGTGGCCAGTTCGCCCAGGTAGCCGTGGCCGTCGACCCACAACACCGGCTACTGGCCTTCGTCGCCCAGCCCCGGGCAGGTGACGGGCAGGCGCTGGCCAACCTGCAGGCCCATGCCCAGGCCCACCTGGCCGACTACATGCGGCCACTGCACTACACCGAACTGACCGTGCTGCCCGCCACCGCCAATGGCAAGGTCGACCGCCGAGCCCTGCTCACCCTGCCTCAAGCCCACGCCCAAGCCCAAGCCCACGAAAGGCCGGCCAATGCCACCGAAACCCAACTGCTGGCCCTGTGGAGCGAACTGCTGGAATTGCCTGCCGAGGCCATCGGCACTGATCACAGCTTCTTCAACCTGGGCGGCCACTCCATTTTGTTGTCGCAGATGCTGGTACAGATCCGTGAGCGTTTCGGCACGGGCATTCCGATCAACCGCTTTATCGAGCACCCCACCCTCAAGCGTCTTGCCGAACTGGTCGATGGCGTCGAGGACCAGGTGCGCCAGGTCAGCCCCCGGGCACTGGCCGATGCATTCCGCGAACTGAACCTCACACCCTTGCCCGTCGAACACATGGGCGACGTGCACAAGGTCATCGTGACCGGAGCGAACAGCTTTCTGGGCGTGCACATCGTCCAGGCCCTGTTGGCGTGGGGGGCCAGCGAGGTCGCCTGCCTGGTCAGGGCCCAACCGGGGCTCAGCGCCAGCGAGCGTTTCCAACAGGCGCTGGTGGAGAACCGGCTGGAACACCTTGACCTCAGCAGGGTGCGGGTACACGCCGCCGACATCACCCAACCGCGACTGGGGCTGAGCGACGCGTTGTACGAAGAAATCGACGCCCACTACGGCGCGCTGATTCACAACGCAGCGCAGGTCAACCACGTGCTGGATTACGACGCACTGGCCGCCACCAACGTCGAGCCGGTATTCCATTGCCTGCGCCTGTGCGAAGGGCGGCGCAAGAAGATCTTCAACTTCGTCTCCACCCTATCGGCCTCCAGCGTTGTCGACGCCAACGGTAACGTGCTGGAAGAACCGCCGGCCGATACCCCGCCCATCTACATTCGCAATGGCTACAACCTGTCGAAATGGGTGGCCGAGCGAATCATTCAGCGCGCCCGGGAGGCCGGGGTGTGGGCCAACCTCTACCGGCCCGGAAACATCACCTTCAACAGCCGCACCGGGGTCTGCCAGCCCCACAAGAACCGCCTGATGCTGATGCTCAAAGGCTCACTGCAACTGGGCCAGGTGCCAGCGCTGGACCTCAACTTCGACCTGATGCCGGTGGATTTCCTCGCGCGCTTCCTGGCCTTCCACGCCAGCCGCTACCAACCGGCGCGGGCGGTGTTCAACCTGCACAACCCTGAACCGCTGAGCTGGGCCAGTTATGTGGATGCCTTTCGCGAAGCGGGCCGGGACTTCGAGCTCGTCAGCGTGGCCCAGTGGCAACGGCAACTGGGCCGCGTGGACGCCGACAACGCCCTGTTCGGGGTGCTGGGCTTCTACCTGGATGGCTTCGAGGAAGACATCGGCGACATCTCGCGCATCGACCATGGCAATGCCCGCAGCGGCGTGCAACGCATGGGCGAGCGCTACCCCAGCAAGACTCCGGCGCTACTGCGCAAGGGTTGCGCGTACCTGAAAGAAATCCAGTTCATCTGAACCACCCTACCCAAGGAGAAACACCATGAACGCAATGACCCCCGATACCCTTGTACGCAACCCTCAGGGCTGCACCGTCACCGCCGTGGTCAACATCGCCGCGCCTGCCGACAGCGTCTGGAAAGTAGTGGGCAACTTCGCCGGCTTCGATAAATTCATACCGGCCCTGGAACGCATCGAAATGACCGGCAGCGGCGTGCGCTCGGTTCGCAAGAAGTTCTTTCGCGACGGCGAGAACATCGTCATCGAGCAACTCAACAGCCACGATGACCAGGCCCGCCGCATGACCTGGAGCCTGATCTACACCACCCTGAACATCGGCAACCTGTGGGCAGCCATGGAGGTCACGGCCAAACCTGACAACACCAGCGAAGCAAAATGGACCATCCAGGGCGAGCCTTGGGAGGGCGGCGCCCAGGCCCTGTCGGCTTTCGAGGCGTTCCTGCAAGGCTTCGCCGATGACGCCATGAACAATGTGCGCAACCTGTTCAGCTAACCCGAAGCGCTAACCCTGTGGGACCAGTTGGCCACCCAACCGGTCCCACACCCCAGCCTGTGTGTAGCCAGTGTTGCAAAATGTACAAGGCTTCATGAAAATAAGACTAATTATCATTCATGCAGTCTTGCGCGGCGCATCCTATGTCCTCCCAAGAATTTGCCGTGGGTTCGCTTTACCGCGCCCATCACGGCTGGCTCAACACCTGGCTGCGCAGCCACCTGGGCAACGCGGCCGATGCCGCGGACCTGGCCCAGGACACCTTCCTGCGCCTGCTGCAACGCACTGAACGCCTTGAACTGAGCGCCCCCCGTGCATTCCTGCGCACTATCGCCCGGGGCTTGGTGATCGACCATTGGCGCCGCGAAGAACTGCACCGCGCCTACCTGGAAACCATCGCTCACCTGCCCGCCGCCGAAGCTCCGAGCCTGGAAACCCGCGCCTTGCTACTGGAGTTGCTGGAACATATCGCGCGCCTGCTGGACGGGCTCAAGCCCAAGGTGCGCAAGGCCTTCCTGCTATCCCAGTGCGAAGGCATGCCCCATAAGGATATCGCCGCGCAATTGGGCGTGTCCCTGCGCTCGGTGGAGCGCTATGTGGCTGATGCCCTGTTCCATTGCTACCTGCTGCGCTATGAACAGTGACCCCGGCGGCCCTGCGCCAGACCCGCAGATGGTGCGCCAGGCCATTCACTGGATGCTGCGCCTGAACAATGACGGCGGTAGCGCCCGGGTACAGCGCCAATGCGCCACGTGGCGCGCGGCAGACCAGCGTCATGAGCTGGCCTGGCAGCGCATTCAGTCGCTGACCCAGGAAGTGGCCGGCCACTACCGCGCCGTACCCGGTGCCGGCCTGGCCCTGGAAAACAGTGCCCAGCGCCTTGGCCGGCGCCAAGCCTTGAAATTGCTGGGGGTGGTTTCCCTGGTGGGCGGTGCCGGGTGGTTGGGCAAAGACCTGGAACAATGGCAGCAGTGGGCATCGGATTACGCGACCGGCGTCGGCGAACGCCGCACATTTACCCTGCCGGACGGCTCGCAACTGCAGCTCAATACCCGCAGCGCCGTTGATCTGCGCTTCAGCGCGCAACAACGCCTGCTCAGCCTCAAGCACGGTGAAATACTGCTGACCTGCCAGCCAGACCCGCAAGGCCGGCCGCTGCGGGTCCACAACCGTGATGGCCTGTTCGAAGCCTCCCAGGGGCGCTTCGCCCTTCGCCAACAGGACGGCTGCACCCGCATGAGCGTCGCCCGCGGTCAGGTGGCCATCTACCCGGCCTCAGGCGGCGCGCTGGCCTGGGCGCAAGCAGGCCAGAGCTGGCAAGTCGACAGCGCCGGCGCTCGGCAGGTCGCTGCGCCCGAGATGGACATGGGCGCCTGGGCCGACGGTCTGATCGTGACCCGCGACATGCGCTTGCAAGCCTTCCTCGAAGAAGTGGGCCGCTACCGCCATGGCTACCTCAGTTGCGCCGCAGACATCGCCGGGCTGCGGCTGTCGGGTGTGTTTCGTCTGGACGACACCGACAAGCTCCTGGCCCTGCTGCCCCAGACCCTGCCCGTGCGGCTGCATAGCCGCACCCGCTATTGGGTGCGCCTGGAAAGGTCGGTGTAGCCTCCCCAAGCCCCATGCCAGCCAATGTCTTCAAGGCAGCTCGGTGCTGAAGGGGGCTATGGCCCCCAACTTTTTTGGCGGGTTTCGCCGGCCCGTTCGGCTTGGACAGTAATTAACCCGTTCAAGCCCCTTTCCACGCTCGGAACCGCATCATGACCGGCAAGACCTCATCGCTTCCGCTTTCCCTGCCCAGCGCCGTGCGCGCCGCATTGCTGTCTACCGCCCTTGGCCTGGGTGCCCTGCCCCTGACAGCCCAGGCAGCCGCGGCCCAGGACGCACAGGCCGCCACCCGCGCCTACGACGTTGCTGCCGGGCCGCTGGGCGAAGCCCTCAATCAGTTTGCTCGCCAGGCCGGCATCACCTTGGCCGCCACCCCCGCGCAAACTCAGGGCAAACAGAGCCAGGGCCTGCACGGCACGTTCAGCGTCGGTCAGGGCTTGAGCGCCCTGCTGGCCGGCAGCGGCCTGCAGGCCAGCAGCAGCGACGGCGCCAGCTTCGTGGTCCAGGACACCCAGGACCAAGCCATGGCGCTGCCTTCCACCGACGTACGCGGCTTTGCACTGGGTAACGCACTGGGCAGCATGGACGGCTACAACGCCACCCACAGCCAGATCGCCACCAAGACCAGTACTGCCTTGCTGGAAACGTCGCAAAGCGTATCGGTAGTCACCCGCCAGCAAATGGACGACCAGGGCTCGCAGACCGTCGCCCAGACCATGCGCTACACCCCTGGCGTGCTGACCAACCCCTATGGCGCTACGCATCGCTATGACTACGTGGCCATGCGCGGCTTCAACGACGGCTCGGTGGACAACATCTACATCGATGGCCTCAAGTCCATGGGCGACAGCGGCACTTACAGCACCATGCAGATCGACCCCTACTTCCTGGAGCGGGTCGATATTCTCAAAGGCCCCTCATCGGTGCTCTACGGGCGCAGTTCCCCCGGTGGCCTGGTGGCATTGACCAGCAAAAAGCCGCTGTACGAGGCCTACCACGAGATACAGGCCACCGTCGGCACCCAGGGCCAGCATGGCGTGGGCTTCGACTTCAGCGGCCCGGTGGATGACGACAAGCGCATTGCCTACCGCGTGACTGGCCTGACTCACGAGTCCGACACGCAGTTCGACCACAATGAAGAAAAACGCTACGCCATCGCGCCCACGCTGAGCATCGATTTCGATGAGGATACTTCGCTGACCCTGCAGGCCTACCTGCAACACGACCCGGAAGGCGGCTACCACGGCGGACTGCCCGCCGACGGCCTGTTGCACCAGCGCAACGGCCAGCGCATCTCCGAGCATTACTTCGAGGGCGAGCCGGGCGTCGACCATTACAGCCGTGACCAGCAGTCATTCGGCTACCAGTTCGAGCACCGCTTCAACGACGTATTCACCGCGCGGCAGAACTTCCGTTACCTGGACTCCAAGGTCGACCTGGACCAGGTCTACGGCTACGGCTACACCAGCGCCACCAGCAACGAGCTGAACCGCTACTACTCCGGCGCCAGCGAACGCCTGCATTCGTTCATCATCGACAACATGCTGCAGGCCGAGTACTTCACCGGCGCCGCCAGGCACACCACCCTGCTGGGCGTGGATTACCAGCGGCGCAAGACGGTGGTGGACTGGACCAGTGGCTCACTGGCACCCATCGATGCCTTCAACCCGGTGTACGGCAATTCGGCCATCAGCTATTACAGCCCCACCAGCTACCTTCGCCGCCTGCAGCAGACCGGCGTATACCTGCAAGACCTGATCGAGCTGGACAAATGGCGCTTCTCACTGGGCGTGCGCCAGGACTGGGTGAAGACCTCGGACGAGAACCGCATCGCCGAATACAACCGCCCCCTCGGCACTACCATCAGCGACCAGCGCAGCAAGCTGACCAGCCGCGCGGGCGTGCTGTACCTGTTCGACAACGGCCTGGCGCCCTATATCAGCTACTCGGAGTCGTTCAACCCCAACTCCTACTCCGATGCCAGCGGCAATCCCTTGCCGCCTACTGATGGCAAGCAATGGGAAGCGGGCCTGAAGTACCAGCCACCGGGCTCGGAGAACCTCTACACGGCTTCGGTGTTCCGCATCGACCAGGAGAACCTGGCCACCAAGTTGCCGCAGGAAAACTTCTACCGTGCCGTCGGCGCGGTGCGTTCCCAGGGTGTGGAGCTGGAGGCCCACCTGCAAGTCACTGACAACCTGAAACTGCTGGGCAGCTACACCTTCACCGACCTGAAATACTCGAAGTCGATGGTCAGTACCCTGAGTACCGCCGACAACATCATCGAGAACAAAGGCAACTCACCCACCCAGGCGCCACGCCAGATGGCCTCCATGTGGGCGGACTACAAATTCAGCAGCGGTGCGCTTGACGGCCTGCGCCTAGGCGCGGGCGTGCGCTACGTGGGTTACAGCTGGGCGGATGCCGAGAATACCGAGAAAGTGCCGGCCTATACCCTGTACGACGCGTCGGTGGGCTACGACCTGGGCAAGCTGGGCCTCAAGGGCCTGGACCTGCGCATCAATGCCAACAACGTGACCAACGAACACTACGTGGCCACCTGTGCCAGCTTGAACTTCTGCTACGTGGGCGAAGAGCGCAACGTCGCCGCTACCTTGAGCTACCAGTTCTGACGGGGAGTTGTGACGCGGTCAGGTCCGCTATAAAGCAGCGGACCTGACCGCGCCAGGGCCAACGCCGATGTTCAGACGTTGTACTCGGTCTCCAACGCATCCAGTTGGTGGTCAAAGGCTCGCAAGCGGGTCGACCAGGTGTACACCAGCACTTCCATCTCCCGGTCGACCCCTGCGCTGGCCTTGATGCTGGTGCGCGGGTCGCAGAAGTCCAGCAGGTAGCGCTGGCGTGCCAGGGCCGTGGCCACGCTGGAGAGCTCGCGGGCATCGTCCAGCCAGTGCCATTGGCTGTCGTGAATCTCGTCATCCAGTACCTGGCATTGCAGCTTCAATGCCTCAAGGGATTTCTCCAGGGGCGTGCCCGCCAGGTCGCCCATCACCTCCTGGAAGGTACGCCCCGGCTGCCAGTAATTGCCCCAGAAATAGCGGTCGAACACGGTTTCGACCTTGCGCAGGGCAACCTTGGTGTCCCAGATGCGGACCAGGGTATGGCCCTGGGTTTGCCGTCGCCGTTTCAATAGCGCGTTTTCATGGGCGGACCAGGCCAGCACGGCGAGCGCCAGCACGCCGATCAACCACAGTGCGCTATTGAAGAAGACCAGGGCACGTTCGATCTGATGGGCCTCGATGACCCCATAGAAGTAGGTGGCAGTGATCAAGCCGAGCGCCGAGGTGGCGCACCAGAAGCCAGGAGCATAGGAATCTTTCATAGTTATTATCATCCCATTGACCCGGGGCCAGTGATGACTGAAAGAATCCGCGTGAATGCCGCCGCGCGGTCTTGGGCAGACCACATGAACCCCATGAATCAGAGCATAGGACAGGCTGCGGCAATTGCTGGCAACGCCATTGAAATCGGGGGGGCAACGGATAAGCGGCAGGGTCAGCCCACCTTGTGCAGCAGCTCGTTGAGCTGGTCGATCACTACAGCCCAATCGGCGTCCTCAAGAATCTCATCACGCAGGAAAGCCGCCTGGCTGGGTGTCCAGAAGAAAGCTTCGTCCAGTTTGAGGCCAGGCTTGAGGGGCGAATGGCTGGTGACGAATTTTTCGATCCCCACCGGGTCGGACGCCAGGCCCAACTGTTGGAACAGCGCCGGCAGGCTGTGGTTTGGCGATTCCATGTGGGTACCCTCGTCGTCAACTAAACTTTCAGTAAAGGAAACTTTGGCACATACGTCGAGGGCAATCCCCCGGAGGTGAAAGTGGGCACAGTGATCGTGCTGACCGTGAACCAGGCTGCTGTCGGCCTGATCCTGTTCGGCCTGGTGATGCTGGCCATCGAAGCGCTGCTGCCCTCATACGGCGTGCTGGGCGTGGTGGGGCTGATCGTGCTGTTGCTGGGCGTGGTGACCCTGGTCGATGCCCAAGGCCCGAACATCATGGTGTCCGGCTCGCTGTTGCTGGCGGTCGCGGCGGTGGCCGGGGTGCTGATCGTCACCATGCTGGCCATGGCCATCAGCGCGGCGCGGCGACGGCCGGTGGGCGGTGACGGCGAACTGGTGGGCAAGGTCACCGCGGTGTCTGCGTTGCAGTCGGACAACCCCTGCGCCGGCTGGGTGCAGTTGCAGGGGGAGCAATGGCAGGTGCGCTGCGATGCACCGCTGCAGGAAGGCGAACAGGTCAAAGTCGTGGCACGCCGGGGCGTGCAATTGGAAGTCGCTGCGGCGCAACCGCCGTCAGGAGCCTGAACCATGTTCATCGAAGTCGGTTACACCGCGGCAGTCGTGGTGCTGGTACTGGTCGCCCTGTCGACGTTTCGCATCCTGCGTGAATACGAACGTGGCGTGGTGTTTCAGTTGGGCCGCTTCTGGCAGGTCAAAGGGCCTGGGCTGATCATCCTGATTCCCGTGGTACAGCAAATGGTGCGGGTAGACCTGCGCACCATTGTCCTCGATGTCCCCCCACAGGACGTGATCACCCGCGATAACGTCTCGGTCAAGGTCAACGCCGTGCTCTACTTTCGCGTGCTTGACCCGCAGAAAGCGATCATTCAGGTTGAAGACTTCCTCATGGCCACCAGCCAGCTGGCGCAGACCACCCTGCGGGCAGTGCTGGGCAAGCATGAGCTGGACGAGCTGCTGGCCGCGCGCGAGCGCCTGAACATGGACATCCAGCAAGTGCTGGATGCCCAGACCGATGTATGGGGTATCAAGGTGGCCAACGTGGAGATCAAGCATGTGGACCTGAACGAGTCCATGGTGCGGGCCATCGCCAAACAGGCCGAGGCCGAGCGTGAACGGCGGGCCAAGGTGATTCACGCCGAGGGCGAGTTGCAGGCTTCGGAAAAGCTCACCCAGGCAGCTGAAATGCTGGGCCGCCAGCCAGGGGCGATGCAGCTGCGCTACATGCAGACGCTTTCCAGCATCGCCGGGGACAAGAGTTCGACCATTGTCTTTCCGCTGCCCATCGAGTTGCTCAAGGGTATGGCAGACCTTTCCACCAAGCCTTGAGCCACCATCAAGGCGTGCGCCCGCTCTCCCAACCACCGCCCAACGCCAGGAACACATTGATCTGCTGCATGGCCACCTGGGTGTTGGCCGCCGACAGTTGGGCAGTCACGTCGGTGTAGGTCTTGGTCGCTTGCAGGTCAGCCAGGAAGGATTCGCGCCCCGCCAGGTAGAACCGGTGGGTCTGGTCGGCTGCCTGGCGGGCCGACTCTTCGGCTTCGGCCAGGGCATCACGGCGCTCCAGTAGCGCGGTGTACTGGGCAAGGCCAGTCTGGGCTTCGCGCACGGCATTGAGCACCACGCCATCGAAGTGCGCCAAGGCTGCCTGGGTGGACACTTCGGCTTCACGGACCCGCGCACGCGCCTGGTTACCCGGAATGGTCCAACTGATCATCGGGCCAAAGCCCCAGCGGTTGGCGGTGTCTTCACCCAGGTCTTTGAGGAAGCCCACCGAACCCACGGTGGCGCCAATACTGATGTTCGGGTATAGCTGGCCGGTGGCGACGCCGATTTCAGCGGTGGCGGCCGCCAGCTTGCGTTCGGCCTGGCGCACGTCGGGACGGCGCTTGAGCAAGGCCGCGCCGTCACCCACCGGCATCACCTGAGCGATTTTCGGCAGTTCAGCACAGTCGCTGGTACCGGCCGGCAACTGGTTCACCGGCTTGGCCAGCAGCATGGCGAGCTTGTACAGCCCGGCCTGGCGTTCAGCTTCGAATTTGGGGAGGTCGGCGCGCAACGACTTGAACTGCGTCTGAGTGCGCGTCACTTGAGTTTCATCACCCCGGCCTGCGTCACGCAAACGCTGGGTCAGCTTTACACCCTGCATTTGCAGGTCCAGCGACTTCTCGGCGATGTGGCGCTCTTCGTTGGCGGCGCAGATTTGCGTATACGAGCGCACCACCTCGGCCACCAGGGTGATGCGCGCCGTGTCGGCAGCAGCCTGGGCGGCGTCGGCATTGGCCTGAGACGCCTCGACACCGCGCTGCAACGTGCCCCACAGGTCAAATTGATACGAAGTAGTCAACGACAGGTTGCCGACGTTGGCCACCGGGATCTTCTCGCCTTGCAAGTAGGACTCCGCCGATTCCTGCAGGCGCTGCGCGCCCGCCTCAGCCTTGGTGGTGAAACCACCGGCGTGCTCGGCTTCCTCGATCTGCACACGGGCGCGGTTGAGGTTCGCCGCTGCCACACGCAGGTCGGTACTGGACACCAGGGCCTGGCTCACCAGCTGGTCCAGGCGCGGGTCGTTGTACAGTTTCCACCAGTCCTGTGGCACTGGCGCGGACACCACGTTGCTATCGCCAGTGGCCAGGCTGCCTTGCGGGTCCGGGCGGTTGGCCGCACCGTCCTTGGGCCGGTGGTAGTCCGGCCCGACCATCTGGCAAGCCGACAGCAACAGCCCCAGGGCTATGGCCGAAAGACGTACACAGTGGTTCATCGAGCGGTCTCCACAGGCTTGCCGGTCTCATCGATGATCGACACGGTGGCCGTGCGCCCGGCGATCATGCGGAAGTGCTCAGGCACGTCGTCGAAGGCAATGCGCACCGGAATCCGCTGAGCCAGGCGCACCCAGCTGAAGGCCGGGTTGATGTTGGGCAACAGGTTGGAGCCGCTGCTGCGGTCGCGGTCTTCGATGCCCGCGACGATGCTCTGTACATGCCCGGTCAGGCGGGCGTTGTCGCCCATTACGCGGATGTCCACTTTCTGGCCAATTTCGATCATCGGCAGCTTGGTTTCCTCGAAGTAGCCATCGACGTGGAACGAGGTGCTGTCCACCACCGACAGCACTGGGTGGCCGGCGGCCACGAACTCATGGGCACGCGGCGCCCGGTCGTTGAGGTAGCCATCCACCGGGCTCTTGATCACCGAGCGGTCCAGGTTCAGTTGGGCGGTGTCCACGGCCACCTGGGCCTCGGCCAGGGCGGCCTGGGCGCGGGCCAGTTTGGAGTCGCTTTCTTCCAACTGCTCCTTGGCCACCAGGTTACCCAGGCCACGGTTACGCTTGGCCTCGCGCTGGGCCTGGGTCATGGTTTCCTGCCGGTCGGCCAGCGCCGCCTTGGCCTGGCGCAGGGCCAGGCTGAAACGGTCCTGGTCGATGGTGAACAGCACCTGGCCACGCTTGACCACTTCGTTGTCACGCACGGCCACGTCCTGGATCAGCCCGGAAACGTCCGGCGACACCTGGATCACGTCGGCACGGATGTGGCCGTCGCGAGTCCAGGGGGCGAACATGTAGTACATCACCATGCGGTAGACCACGACGCTGGCCAGCGCCACCACCAGCAAGGTCAGAACAAGGCGGCCAAAGGTCAACAAAGGTTTTTTCATGTCATCAGGTTTCGGCAGAGTGCGTCCACCGCGCCCAGCAGCAGCGCGTACAGACCGACGTTGAACAAGGCCCGGTGCCAGACCAGGCGGTAGAAATGCAGGCGGTTGAGTACGCCGTGCAGCAATAGAAACAGCACGTAGGTGATGGCCATCATCACCAGCAATGTCGGCAGGAAGATCCCGCTTACATCGATTTCACCGATCATAGGGGGGCTCCGTCCAGACCGTGGCTTGGCAGCTCGGGGGCATCACTGGGCTCTATCACCACTTCGACCCCAGGCAACAAGGCCAGGCGCAGGCCGCTGAGCGAGTGCAGCATCTGCACCCGTGCTTCGGCCTCTGCGCCCACGTTCTGCTGGGCGAGGGCGCGGCGAGCGCGGTCCATGGTCATGAGGATAGTCATCGGCGCCGGCAACCGTTCATTGGCTTTCAGGCACGCCTTGAAGTAAGCACCCACCTCGTCCACCACCTGGCGCACCTGGGCACGAGGGCCCACCGGGATACGCGGCATGTAGGCCAGCAGGTCGAGCATGTTCAGCGCCACCCGCAGGTCGCGCAGGGCCGAACCGGTGTCCTGGCCGGTCTGCAGCAAACGCGGCAGGTGCTGCATCAGGCGGTCGAGCATCTGCACGCCCATGGCCCGGTGTTCAGCCAGGGTAGCCTGCTCGCTCAGGCTGACGATGTCGCGCCAGCTGAAGCGGGTGAGGCGCTTGGCAGCAAGGTCGGTGCC
>Ga0105250_10000656_pt1 | contig 21934 bp, 16 predicted proteins | sample KBSS54metaG_FD_80425 | JGI IMG/M metagenome (GOLD analysis project Ga0105250, IMG submission 80425) | Switchgrass rhizosphere microbial communities from Kellogg Biological Station, Michigan, USA - KBS S5-4 metaG | ecosystem: Host-associated > Plants > Roots > Rhizosphere > Soil | place...
GGCACCCCGCCACGAACCATCCAGTCCGGCTCATTCTTTGACGGTTCGCCCACTTTGTACAACGCCACGCCGATGTAAAGACGGGTGTTAGTTGGCTTCACCACATCTGCCCACCATTTTGCCAGCACATCATAACGCGCGGCATCGCGGGCAAAAGGCCAGTACAACTGCGGCGCAATGTAATCCAGCAATCCTTGTTGCACCCACTTGCGGGTATCAGCAAATGATTCGTCGTATGCGGCAGCACCTCGCGTATCGGAACCCATTGGGTCGAATGAGCGATTGCGCCATACGCCCGCAGGGCTAACGCCGAATTCAACGCCCGGTTTCAGCTGTTTAATGGTGCGAGAAACTTGTTCGATTAACTGCTGGGTATTGTGGCGTCGCCAGTCAGCTTTTGAGTTAAATGCCAGGCCATACTTTTTGAATGTCTGGTTATCGTTAAGCGCAGAACCTGGTGATTCGGTATAGAAGTAATCATCAAACTGGACACCATCAATATCATAGCCTTTGACGACTTCCGCCACGATGTTGGTTATCCAGTCGCGTGCTTCCGGAATGCCAGGGTCCAACACGTAACGGTCGCCCGCAGTACGAATCCAGTCACGATGCAGGACGTAAACACTCGCCGGATTCAACGACAATGTCTGGTTCAGTTCCGCAAGGGTTCGGGGAGTAGTGTTAGTCGAGACACGATAGGGGTTAAACCAGGCATGCACTTTTATGCCGCGCTTGTGTGATTCATCGAGCATAAATTGCAACGGGTCGTAACCTGGGTCTTGACCAATATTACCGGTAAGCACGTCAGACCACGGTAAAATTTTTGACGGCCAAAGGGCGGTGCCATCCGGTTTAACCTGGAAAAAGACGGTATTAATCCCGAGACTTTTCAGATTATCCAGCTTGTCGGTCAGCGCTTTTTTCTGCTGGTTGATACGCAGCTCTGGGCTGCTGATATTCACCGATGACACTGGAGGCCAGTCGAGACGGGAAACCGTCGCCAGCCACACACCACGCACAGGTTCCTGGCTTTTCGATTTTCCAGGTAGTGAATTTTTAACCCCCGGCTGGAGCGGCGTGACTAAAGACTGTGGGGGTTTAGATGAACAACTTGCAAGTAAAAGAGCAAACGCAACGAGCGCTCCTGTTCGTTTAACGTGTGGCATCATCGTGTGTTCGCTCTTTTATGGCGTCAGAAATCTGGAGCTAGCAAGATTATCAGTAAACAAACAGAGTGTCAGTATTCCTTAAAGGCCAGTTCCAGGCGGGCGAGCAAAGGTTTAAACAGGTAGCTCAGGAATGTCCGCTCGCCGGTTTTTATTGTCACGCTGGCGGGCATACCGGCTTTAATTTTGTAATCTCCCAGCAAATGCACGCCTTCTGTCGAGACTTGTACTTCGGCAAGATAATAGGGCTGCTGGGTAGTTTCATCGATCAAACGGTCGGCTGAAATAGTCAACACATGCGCAGGAACCGATGGCAGTAAAGCATGGTTAAGAGCCGGGAATAACACATCAACCATCAGCCCCGGGGTCAGTTTATCAATGGCATGCACCGGGATTTTGGCATCAATTTGCAGAGGTTGTCCGGCCGCGACAATATCCATTAAATGTTCACCAGGCTGAATAACGCCGCCCACGGTGCTGACTTTGACATCCAGAACGATGCCATCAATCGGCGAGCGGATTTCCGTATTATCCAGCTCATGGCGGGTTGACACCAGTTCATCTTCCAGCATCGCCACTTCTTTTTGTTTTTCTGTTAATTCAGATTCCACTTCGCGCAGGTATTGATGGCGCACTTGATAGGCCTTTATTTTCAATTCATTTTGTTGCGATTTGAGTCTGGCAATATTCAGAATATCTTCCGAGACACTGCCGGATATTTCCGCAGCTTCGCGTTCAAGTACCAGTAATTGCGCTTTGGGGTAGTAGTTCTTCTCACTGAGTGCGCGAATAGCACCCAATTCACGGTTGATCAGATTAGACTGATGATCGCGATAGCTCTTTATTTTATTTAAATTATCAGTCTGCTCGACAAGGCCAACGAGTGTTTCCTGAATCATCGACACTTCGTCCTGGATATTTTTGCGGCGCGTATCAAATAATTTTTCTTGCAGGTTTCTCACTTCTATCAGGCGTTTGTTGGTTGAAAACTGTTGTGTCAGCACTTTGTCGAAGGCAATGGTTTCCAGGCCATCTCTTTCGGCCAATAAACGATCTTCATTACTTTTGGCTGAGATATATTGTGCGTTTAATGCGCTGTAACGCATGTCGAGCTGCATTTTATCCAGCCGCACTAATATCTGGTTCTTTTTAACAATATCGCCTTCTCTGATAAAAATATCGGTAACGCGTCCACCGCTCAGATGTTGAATGGTTTTGCGGTTGCTGGAAACCGTGACTGTACCGTCAGCCACCACACCCGCATCTAAAGGAGCCTGTACCGCCCACAATAAGAAGCCACCGACGCCAAGCATAATGACGACGATCCCCCGCAGGATCGGCGGCCAAATTTGCGTATCTACGCTGCCAGAACCCAGAATTTCGCTTTTAATCTTTTTCATCTTCAGGCCTCTCGTTGCTGTTCGTTATTCGATGAGCCAGAGGTTGCCACCGGTTTTAAAACGTTGGCCTGGCGTAGATTGGCAAAGACCTGGTCGCGGGTGCCGAACTCCTGCACCGCTCCTTCATTGAGCAGTAAGACTTTATTTACGACGCCAAGCAGCGTCGGACGATGCGAGATAATTACGGTGGTTTGCCCCTGGGTTCGCAGGGTATTAATCGCTTTCACCAGCGCGAATTCACCCGCGTCATCCAGATTAGCGTTCGGTTCATCCAGCACGAGGAAAGCGGGGTTGTTATAGACCGCGCGCGCCAGCCCAATACGCTGCCGTTGCCCACCGGACAACTGGTGCCCGCCCGCGCCCAGCGGCGTGTCGTAGCCTTGCGGAAGGCGCAAAATCATTTCGTGAACACCCGCCAGAACGGCGGCGGCCACGATAAGTTCGCTGTCGCTTTTGGTAAAACGCGCGATGTTTTGCGCGATGCTGCCGTCAAACAATTCAACATCTTGCGGGAGGTAGCCGATTGACGGGCCAAGTAACTCTTTATCCCACTGGCAAATATCCGCGCCATCCAGGCGAACCTTACCGGAGAGCGGCTTCCAGACGCCGACTAACAGCTTAGCCAGCGAGGTTTTCCCTGATGCGGAAGGGCCAATGATGCCCAGCACTTCACCTTGTTCGAGTTGAAATGAGATGTTACGCAGCAGAGGGCTACGTTGACCAGGTGCTGCGGCAAACAACGCTTCGACGCTGATATTGCCCTTTGGGCGTGGCAACGTGAGAATTTCCTTCGGTGCCGGGTATTCCTTCAGCAATGTCGATAGCTGCTGCCACGCACTGCGAAATTGCACAAACTGTTTCCAGCTACCGATGATTTGTTCCACCGGGTTGAGGACGCGGCCAAGAATGATGGAGGCGGCAATCATCAGCCCTGGGGTAATTTGACCCCCAATCACCAGTAAGGCACCGGCTCCCAGCGCCACGGATTGCAGCAACACGCGAACAAAGCGGCTCAAACTGTTTAAGTTGGCGGTTTTATCGGCAATCTGCGTTTGCAGTACCAGGACTTTGCTGTGTTGTTCCTGCCAGTTGAGTTTCAGCGTAGCGAGCATGCCCATCGCTTCAATGCTATCGGAGTTTTGTAATTGCTTATTGAGTCGGCTGGCATTATTGATGGTCAATGAATGGGCTTGCTGAATAGGGCGCTTAGTGGAAAATTCAGACACTAAGGTGAGGATAAATAATATCAGTATCCCGCCCAGCGCCAGGTACCCCAGCAGTGGGTGGACAATAAACGCGATAAACAAATAAACCGGAGTCCATGGAATATCCAGTAGCGCAAATAAGCTGTTACCGGAAAGAAACTGACGAATTTGGTCTAATTCTGCCAACGCTTGCGCAGGGTTATTTTCGCCGGTTGCGACTTTGCGTTTAAACGCCGCATTAAAGACTAACTGGCTTAATTTTACATCAAGTCTGTTGCCCAACCGGACCATCACACTGGAACGGGCAGACTCAATTAACGCAATCACGATATATAAGCCGACAATCAATAACGTTAACATCAGTAAGGTTGTGGTGTTTTTACTCACCAGAACACGGTCATAAACCTGCAACATATAGATTGCCGGCGCCAGCATAAGCATATTAATCACACAACTAAAAAACAGCAGCGTAATAAATGTGGGCTTCGTTCCCTTTAACGCATTCTTCAGTTCTGTTGGCGTATGCTGGCGCGACATAGTCTTCTCCTTACGCGATCAGTGAGTTATTGCCGTTGTTTGCGGCAAAGGTGTTCGGTATTTCCAGGATAAAATCACCAATATTGACGGTGGTGGCGTTGATGCCAACTAACGTGATGGCATCAGTACCAACGGTCACAATGGTGTTGCCATTGCTTCCGTTAATGACCACGCTGCCGGCAAAAGTATCGGAAGTGATGCCCAGCAAACTCAGGTCGAGGTAATCCTGCCCGCCATTGGCATTACTGTCGAAACCGGTAATACGGTCTTGCCCGAAGCTTGCGCTGAAGGCGAAGATGTCGTCACCCGTACCGCCGTCCATGTTGTCATTGCCAGCCTGACCATTAAGGATGTCGTTGCCGACGCCGCCAGCCAGCACATCAGCACCCGCGCCGCCAATCATGACGTCGTTGCCATTGCCGCCTTGTAGGTTGTCGACACCGTCACCACCATCGAGGAAGTCATTTCCTTGCCCGCCCAGCAACTGGTCGTTTCCGCCCATGCCGAACAAGAAGTCGTTGCCGTTGCCACCGGTGATAGTGTTGGAAAGGGCGTTCCCGGTGCCGATGAAACTGCCTTGCCCGGTGAATGTCAGATCTTCAACGTTATCGGTTAAGTCGTAGCTGCCAAGGTTGGTCTGGACGACGTCCGTTCCGCCATTCACCTCTTCAATGACCATGTCGCCAGCATCATCCACGATATAAGTGTCGTTTCCGGCACCGCCAGCCAGGCTATCGGCACCCAGGCCGCCATCAAGACTGTCGTTACCTGCATCACCTTGTAGGGTATCTTGTCCCGCTTCACCGAACAGGTTGTCGTTACCCACACCGCCGGCTAACAGATCGTCGCCTGCACGACCTTGCAAGGTGTCGTTGCCACCTTCACCACGCAGGATATCGCTCCACGCGGTTCCGACGAGGGTGTTCCCGGTATTCGTGCCAACAATAAGGTCGCCAATAGGCTGGGTGGTGGAAGAGGTCAGGACAACAGGGGCGTTGCCTTCATCATCAACCACGGTCACCACCACCTGCAAAGTCCGGCCAACCATCCCCTGGCCTGGCGTGTAAGTCGCGGCAGTGGCACCGGCAATATTGGTAAAGCCGTTCCCGTTACTCATTCGCCATTGGTAGCTAAAGTTACCGCCGCTCAGGCCGTCAGCATCAGCAATACCGGAGACAACGGCGGTCAGCGTTATGCTCTCTGTTGGCGTTAGGTCGTTGATAACCGGAGTACCGGTGGTTGCTTGATCTCGTGGCATCACAGCCTGTGTTTGCCCGGACACTAAGGTTTCAGCATCGCCCATTCGGTCGTTGAAACTGGCAACCACGCGCAGTGGCGCACCCTGAATGGTTCCAGGAACTCTGAACTCTGCGCCAACTGCCTGATTCAGCCATGTGCCACCGACAAATGCCTGCCATGTCAACGTCATCGCCACATTCGCCGCCAGACCGTTGCCATCCTGCAAGTTAGCGACGTTAACCCGCAGCAGATCGCCCACCTGTGGCGTAGCACTGCTGATGGTGAGATCGCCGACGCCCTGTTGCGCCGTGACCCATAACTGCTCACCGTTACCAAACTCCAGTTTTTCGATGTTCAGCAGGCGGTCAATACCATCATTGAGATTCAATGCGGCATTCGGGGTGGCGTGGTCGACTCTGAGGCTGCCATCCGCCATGCGGGTAAAGGCGTAGTTGCTGCTGACATCGCGGTACACCGCAACATCAGTTTCACTGCCATCACCTTCTTGGAGGATTTCGCGCACAATCGAGAGCTGGTCGGGCTTTAAGGTACCGTTGAGCATGTAGGATTTCAGCTCGTTCATGCTGTCGGCACTGGTCACACCCGGCATCCCGCTGACTGCGATTCGCACGTTCAGCCACGCATCACCATCAATGATGTCGTTACCTTCTTTACCCGTCATGCGGTCGCTACCGCCGCCACCGAGTAAAATATCGCTGCCATCATCAGGGTTAAACAGCACCGCATTGGGGTCAGCGGAGTGTTCAACACCAAGAATGCTCTGTAGCCCGGTGATCCTGTCTGCACCTTCCTGGGTCAGATTATTGGAGAGCGGGGCGCCCTGAACTGGCGCGGTGCCGATAGGGCGTTCTGTCCCGACTAAGACATCGTCATGTTTCCATCCCGATAACCCTTCAACCAGGTCGAAACGGTCGCGCAGAATAAACTCTTGTTGGTTGACGAAAATTGGAATACCGAGGTCAGAGTTTGCGCCGTTCGTGTCGCCTTTATGGATTGCCCAGTCGAAACCGGCCATGCCATTGTTGCGCTGAATCCCCGCACCTTGAACCATGATGTCGTCGCCGGCTTCGCCATCGTAGTCAGTGTCGTTACCCTGGCCGTTCAGTACGTCGTGGCCGATAATCGTGCTGTTGAAGAACAGTTCGGAGTTTTCACCGGTTAGCGAGTCAAACCCGTCACCGCCTTCGAGCCAGTCATCGCCTTCGTTACCCAGCAGCGCATCACCGCCCGAACCACCGAGCACAAAGTCATTATCCCGGCCAGCAAACACTTCCTGTGCATCTTCGCCTACCACCACAAAATCACTGCCGCTGCCGCCGAAGACCAGATCGTTGCCGTTACCGGAGAAGATCACATCGTGGCCGCCATCGCCATGCAGGAAGTCGGCATCACCCACAGGTGTGCCAGTGTCGGTAATAATGTCATCACCGTCACCGCCGTGAACTACGTCGGCTTCATCGCCACCATCAAGCCGGTCATCACCAGCGTCACCCCACAGGCTGTCGATGCCTTTACCGCCGATTAACGTATCGTTGCCCGCGGACCCTCCTAGTACCACGTGCCCATCACCAGTGTATTTAAGATAACCGCCGTCAGCCGCACCATCACCGTCCACATCCTGAGAGGCAGCGCGCCGTGTCATCAGCGGCGTCAACAAGTCTTTAAGCGGGTTACCCCAGGTTGGGTCGGCTTCGGTTTGCAGCGCCTGGTTCACTTCGAAAATATGGTCTGGGGTCTGGAACAGGTTAGCGGGCAGGTGAGATGAACCGATTTCGCCCAGATCGCTGTTGCGCATCACCAGTGCGGAAAACGAGTTGGCTTCCAGCTCATTGAGCATGTTCAGCCCCTGAGCACGGCTCAGGTAGTAGAAGCGGTCGCCGTCTTGCAGCAATTCCATTTGCGTTTCAAAGACAAAGTTGAAGGTTGAGCCGAGCATCCCGCCAAACTCATTTTTGCGCTCCGCTAGCCCGCCAATCCAGAAGTCGACCATATTCAGGCCGGATTCTTTGGTCGCCCAGGCACCGGTACTGTTGAAGAAATCCATCGCATCAGCAGGTGGTGGGGTGTTCGGTCCATCGCCGAACAGCAGGAAGTTCACCGCGGCACGTTTGCCTTCGATGGTGGTGGCACTCAGAATCAACTCATGCTGCCCGTAAGCGGCCATAAAGTTGATGATGGAAGCCGGATTTTTCAGGTAAGTGGTAAAATCAGCCCAGCTGGTATAAGGCCGTAATATAAGGCCGTAATTCACTGTTAGCGCTTAATTCAAAGAATTGTGCGCGAGCCTGATTCAGGGTCGGCATCGCCGTATCACGGCCTCGGGCAATGTTCAGTGCGCCTAAATCAAGCGGCAGGCCAATCAGGTTATTACGCAGGGCATCGGTAATAAATTCATCAATTTCGTTACCAACTTGCCGCGTCATACCGCGCACAATCGCGCCAATCGCCTGTTCATCAGAAACCGCTTCGCTGTTGATCTGATTAAAGGCCAGCGGGTTGAGGAACGCTTCAATCAGGCCAATATCACCATCTTGCATAGCGATATCGGTACGCGCGACGGTTTCTGTCAGCATTGAGTGGCCAAAGCGGTAAACCACGTGAGCAAACTCAGCAAAGATAGCTGGGTTAATATCCGCACTGTTGGAGAAGACAAACGGGTCAACGGCGGGTTGCACAGTACGCGCAAACTCTTCGAAGACCAAGTGCTGATACTGCATTTCTGTGGTGAAACGACCCGCCTGGAATAAGTATTCGCCGTTCCACACCAGGGTGCCGGTATCGGCTGGCAACTCAGTTATCTGGTGTGACGGCATTAACCATTGGTTGATAAGGTCAATATCGCCGGTTCCCAGAATCGTGGTTTTATACTCTTCCACCAGGCGGTTATGTTCGCTGTGGAATACCGCGTGTACTGCGGTTAAACCAATGTTTTCATTGCCGCGCCCGTCACCAGTTATAAAGTGTCGGTCGAGCAGTTCATTATCGTAGGTGCCCGCAGCCTGCTCGCCACCAATCACATTGTCGTCATCAGCCACCAGTCCTTTTGGCGTCGCCGTGTGGGCAATGTCATCAAGAAACGCGTGTCCGGTACGGAAGGTATTCGCGGATAAAGCCTCACCGTTGGCTTCAACCAACCCAGCGGTGGTGACAATCTGCACTTTACCGTTTTCACTTAGGATCAAATTACCGTAGCGGTCGGTTGCCAGCAGCGGAACATTAAACACGTCTTGATCGGTGAGTTTAATACCGAGAATATGTTCAGCCTGGAATTTTACATCAGCCCAGGTTGCCAGTCCGCCATTAACACCACCTAATAAATTACCGGTAGGCTCAGGCTTACCATCAATTAATAGATATTCGCGGATGAATATTTGATGTGAAGGGTGGGAAGTGTAAGTTTGGTTTTGATCGATGAATGGGGTAGTGAGGTTTTTCGTTTCATGATTAGCATCAACTTCTGCCCGGGTTAATATCATGAAATTAGTGGGTGAGTCTTTAACCCATAAAGGGTCATCAGGTTGTAACGGAATAAAGACAATTCCGTTTCCTCCTTTGGGTATCAGATCCAAACCGTGGTCAAAGAACTGGCCGAAGAAGGTCATCCAGCCATTAAAAGCGGGGGATAGCCCGACATCGGGAGACAAGTTAGGAATCGACAAGCTGCCATTATCGGATTCTGTACCACCCCCTGGGGCATCAGCTAGACCTTCGTGTGCTTCGACTGCTGCGGGGTTTGAATTGGTTTGATCGGATATTAAGTTACTGATAATACGTGGGTCTGCATCGACAACCATGCCTCCGATTTGGGTATAACTGGTTGACGCATCCGCATCTTGCCAGTTTAACGCGGTTAATCTTGGCATGGTTTGGTCGGCGGAACCGTAGAGCTCCTGACCTGGCAGAAGGTTATTCCAGGAACCATCGACGGTGCGCAATCCATACGGCAATAATGGGCTGGAAACAGCATCGCGTAGTACATCACCATTGATAGTGCCATCTGGGTTTGTCGCGGCTTCAGATATTTTTATCTGCTTAAGGATAAAAGCAAGATCGTGAAGTGTGACAGTAAAGTCATATTGTGAGGCCATAGATAATTACCCCTATGTTTACCTTTTATAAGCTATCATCACTCGTTTCCGCCATGTTTGAAAATTGACAGATGAATGAACCGTATTCATAAAACAAATTAGCTGTGTGTAATAAATTGGCTAAATTCCTTTTTATTTAATTTAGAATATCGACGACCTGTTTTGAGTAATTCTCCTTGTATAATACTTAGCGCGGTAAGTTTATTTCATCCATTTACGACAAGCATTCAGGCAAGTTCCAGGCGGCTTCAGCCCTTTGAATCTGCAAATGAATTCAAAGCGATTGGATTTATAAAGATAAACATTACCGAGCTTGATGGCGTATTGAGATTTCAATCTCACGTTACATTTTTTTATAATTATAACTATGGTTTTTCTTTGAATTACGTCTCTCATACTTTTTTATTACAAATAATTAAATCTGTAATTATTTTGTCACACAGCTTACACGAAAGGTTTTTTTAGTATCAGCGAGGTCGATGCTAAGAGGACGTTATTTAAATAAAACAGGGGTGATGGCTAATTAATATTTAATCTATCACATTGATTTTTATTGGTTATTGTTTTTACCAACTGGTCTTAATAAATATCATCATTCATTGAAAACCCAAATAGGAAAGAGTCTCATTCGCTGTGAAAAAGAAGGGCTTTTCATTTCTTTACATTCGCATTTAACTTAAAGTTTGTTTTTGTACGCTGCTTTATTAATAACCTATAACCAGAATAACCATAAAAGGGTATTGGTCGTATTTTTAAAATAGAAAAATAGGGGGTGGATATTGAGCCCCCTGAATAACGTTCCAGTTTTCCGGACAGGGAAATGAAACATTCAATTATTCAACATCATCAGCCTGCCGGGGAGTGAGTACCGCCAGTGTTTCAAGCCGCACTGGTGTTAACGGCACTCTCGGCTGCGGTATCGGCCAGTCAAGCAGGTAACGGGCGGCGGTGGCGCAGATTTTCCCCTGGCACGCTCCCATCCCACAGCGGCTATTGAGTTTGCAGGCAGTCCAACCGGCCTGGGTATTGATTTGCCCCAGAGTCACATCTTCACAGCGGCACAAAAAAGTGTCTGCGGCACCCAGAGTTTTAAGTGCCGGATTTAGCAAAAAGGTTTGGCTGACTGCGGTGGCAAAACGTTGCCATTTGCTGCGTTTTGCCAGCAATGCTTGCGCAGCCGCTGTATTACCACTGGCAGCATATCCGGCAATTGCGCCTTCCACCAAAGCGAGTTCACTTCCACCCACACCGGTGCATTCACCAGCCGCATACAGGTTGGTAATACTGGTTTGCTGCCATTCATCAACGGAAATGGCTGCATTTTCTATCCGGCAACCCAACAACATGGCTAATTCGATATTGGCTACCAGCCCAAACCCGCAGGCTAAACGATCACAAGCTATGGTTCGAATTTTTCCACCTTGTTGGACACGAACGGCGGCAAGCCGCTGCTGGCCTTGCGCTTCCAGCACATAACTGTTTGGGCGATAGCATCGGTTAATTAAACCTAATGACTGCCGCACTTTCGCAGGCCACTGCCACAGCCCTTTGGCGAATGTGACGAGTCTGCTCATCGCGGCTTGTTCGGCCAGCAACGTGACTTTACCGCCCGCTTTACTGACGCTGTCGGCAACCGCCAGTAGCAACGGCCCGCTTCCGGCTATCACCACCCGTTCGCCACGCAACGATAAGCCGTTTTTGATTTGTGCCTGTAAGCCACCGGCACCTGTCACGCCCGGTAAAGTCCAGCCAGGGAAGGGCAGTAATAGTTCGCGCGCCCCACAGCATAAAATTAACCGTTGGTACTCGATAGTCCCGCAACCTTTGTCATTTTCGTACAACAGTTGCTGTGGCCCGCTTTGTGCCACCACTTTGTTGCCGCTGAGCAGGGTAAAGTGTTCTAACGCATCAATGGCTTGCCGATATTGGCGGGCGAGAGCGGGTAACTCGACTTCAGGCCCATCGCGCCAGATTTGCCCGCCAGGACGCGGATTATCATCAAGCATCACGATTCGTTGCTGGCTTTCACCTGCCGCCAGCGCAGCGGCCATTCCGGCAGGGCCAGCGCCGATAATCAACACGTCACATTGCAGGTTATTCATTTATTCCCACTCCGTTCGATTCTCATCTCGGGCTGGCACAAAGTTTGGCAGGCCAGTCGTTGCACACCATCAATGATGACCCGGCATTCCTGACACACACCCATGCCACAGAAAGCCGCTCGCGGTTGCTGGCTGACGGAAATTCGGCAGTAATCTTGCCCGCTTAAGCTGAGTGCTGCCGCCACGGTGATGCCTTCTGGTACCTGATAAGGTTGTCCGGCGAGGGTTAAGGAGATCAGTTTCATAAGAGGCACTCGTCTGTGGCGAACATACGCGCAGCCAGATAAGGAGTGTCATCAATGGCGGTGCGCTGTTGTTGGATTTGCGCGGCAATCAATGCCGCACTGCCCATCGCCGTGGTGACGCCAAGACCTTCATGTCCGAGCGCCAACCACAGCCATGAATAATCCGGATGGGGACCAAGCAAGGGAAGGCCATCGGCCGACGCTGCCCTAAACCCCGCCCAGCAGCGGATGATGTTCATTTTTGCCAGCTCGGGCAGGTAGTCTGTAGCGCGTTTAAGCATGGTGGCGAGCAAAGGCATGTCGATGGCTGGGTTGAGGGTGTCAAACTGGCGTGAGGAACCAATCAGCAATTGGCCGGTTGGGCGAGCCTGCACGTTAAAGGCCACGGATGTGCCGTCGGAAGCATGCGCACTGGCTCCATAACCTAGATCCACCAGTTGGTGTTTTACCGTGTGTGGATAGCGGTCGGTGATCGCCAGTTGGCCTTTTTTGGCTCGCAGTAGCGGCGTTGCCAGCAGTTTGTCGGCCTGTAAACCACAGGCTAAGGTGATAACCGGTGCGCTAAATCGCTGCCCACTCGCCAAAACCACCGACTGCTGTTCCAGTGCTACGACTTCACCGTAAATCCGCTGGACGGCTTGCCCCGCATCGTCAACCAACCAACGGGCCGCATTCGGGGCGTAAATAATGCCATCTCCCGGCACGCGCAAACCACCGGCTAATCCGCCACGTAGCATCGGTTCAAGTTGTGCCACCTGTTGTGGGGTCAGCAGTTCACTGTTCACGCCAAATGCGGCCATCCGTTGCTGTTTAACTTCCGCAATCGCCATTTCTTCGGGCTTTTCTGCCAGCCACAAGGTACCGCAGTCGCGCCAGGCGCAGTCTTCCGGCATACGGTCGACCACGCTGCGCCACAAATTCAACGAATAACTACTCAGCGCAAGTTCAGCGGGGTTGTCATCCATACACACCAAATGCCCCATGCCAGCAGCGGTCGCGCCAGGGCGTTGGTCGTCAACCAGCAACACCCGTAACCCTTGTTGTGCTAACTGCCATGCGCAGGCCGTACCGATAATACCCGCGCCAATGACAATCGCATCGGCGGTCGCCATTAACGTATCCCCCAGGCAAACGGGTCGCGTTCATCCAGTAACAATTGGCTATCGGCACAGACAAAAGCTTGCCCGCGAATAAACGGTGTCACGGTGTTTCCGGCATTGGGCTGGTAATAACCGCTGAACTCACTGCCGATCACGCTGGCCTGGCGCCAGATTTCACCTGGTAATAATTTGTCATCTGCGGCCAGGCAAGCCAGTTTGGCACTGGTTCCGGTGCCACACGGCGAGCGGTCATAGGCTTTGCCTGGGCATAAGACAAAATTGCGGCTGTCGGCCTGTTCGTCGTCGCAGAAGAGTTCAATATGATCGATAACACCGCCGTCTTCCCCGTAAATCCCCGCGTTTTCTAGCGCCTGGCGTACCGTCCAACTGAAGGCGGTTAGGGCTTCAATATTGTTAGTGGCGATGCTCAAGTGATGGTCGCTGATGAGGAAGAACCAGTTTCCCCCCCAGGCAATATCTCCGGTAACTTCGCCATAGCCTTCAACAGACACGGCGACTTGCTGGCGGTAACGATAAGCGGGGACATTTTCGATAGTTACACTGCCATCTTCATGCAACGTTGCGCTCACCGTGCCAACCGGGGTTTCAATCTGGTGTTCGCCCACAGCAATGTGACCAAGATACGCCAGAGAGGTGATGAGCCCAATGGTGCCGTGGCCGCACATGCCGAGATAGCCGCTATTATTGAAGAAGATCACCCCGGCGGCGGCGTGTGGAGAGCAGGGCTGGCAGAGCAACGCGCCCACTAATACATCGTTGCCACGCGGTTCCAGAATGATAGCACTACGCCAGTCATCATAATGTTCAGCGAAAAGCGCTTTACGCTCAGCCATGCTGCCACGGCCCAGGTCGGGAAAACCATCGATAATCAACCTGGTAGGTTCACCACCGGTGTGGGAGTCAATCGCGCGTAATGCGATGAAAGGGGATGCAGGTGTCATGGGTGTCTCTCAATGGTTAATTAAATGTTACCAATAGATTAAGACTGACCGAATCCCGCCATCACGGCTTGACCTTTTTCGGCAACGGCGATGCCGAAATCAGCACAATGCAAAATGACCTGAGCCCACATCACGTAACTCACCCTTGAAAGAACAAAAGTTTGTGGCAATCCGCATATTCGCTATAACGCGCTTGATAAGTTAAAGAAAAGTTAATATTGATCCAATGGAGTTAAAAATAACCCACTGCAACCACTCGCGGGAAAAGGTATTGCGATGCAATTAATCCCTGGTTTGAAGGCTCCTCCGCAGGCTCCCTGTCTTCCTGAGCCAGAAGCGGAAGAGTGCTTTGCTGTCGATCAACTCAAATTGCTCTGTGATGGACTGGCACAGCAGCGCCCCAGTTCGTTACGTAGTATGTTGAATTCACTGGCATTGATTGCCCCGCTGCTGAACGCTATTCCCAATGTGGTGTTCTTTATTAAAGACAAGCAGGCGCGCTATTTGCTGGCGAACCTCACATTAGCCAAACGTTGTGGTTTTAAAACGGTGACACCATTGTTAGGTAAAACGTCGGCAGATGTTTTCCCGACCCAGTTAGGTTCAGGCTATACCGAGCAAGATCTTCGGGTATTACATCACGGTGTGCAGATTCAGGATCAGCTTGAAATGCACCTGTACAGTGGCCGTGAAACCGGCTGGTGTCTGACGCAAAAGCTGGCGCTGTATGACCGGCAGGGCAAGATTATCGGCATGGCCGGGATTTCACACGACTTGCAGGAAGCGAAGGCCAATCACCCGGCTTATCAACGCCTGGCGGCACTGGATGTCTATATCCGCCAGCATTATGACCGGCCAATCGCAATGGATGAGTTAAGGGCGCTGACCGGTCTTTCGGTTGCGCAAATTGAGCGTTACTGCAAACGTATTTTCCACCTGACGCCGCGCCAGATGATCCACAAAGTCCGGCTGGAGAAGGCCACCGAACTGTTAGCCAGCGATCTGCCGATTACCGATATCGCTATCCAGTGCGGTTATACCGATCACAGCGCTTTCAGCCGCCAGTTTAAAGCCATGACCGGCTCCACCCCTCGCGATTTTCGTGCCACGTTAGTTCCCTAATCCCCTGAAGTTATTACTTTTATGATGTGGCTGCGTCAGTGCTTTTGCTGCGCGCAGCCCGCTAGCATTGTGCCAATTTCGTCCTCGCATTCGGTGAAAACCGTCAAGCCGCTACTGAGAAATCAGGTCAATCTGTTCTCGAATTTCACCAAATATTAACCATCAATTAACAATTCAGGCGAAAGGACAAACACGATGAGCCATAAAGCGATTAACTGGAGCGGTGTGTTCCCTGCGGTCAGTACTCAATTTCGTAACGATTATTCTCTGGATCTTGATGCCACCCATGCGGTGATTAAAAACCTGGTCAAAGACGGTGTGTCTGGTCTGGTGGTTTGCGGCACTGTCGGTGAGAACACCTCCATGACGATGCAGGAAAAACTGGCAGTGATCGAGGTGGCGAAAGACGCCGCACAAGGCAAAGTGCCTGTTATTGCAGGGATTGCCGAATTCACCACTGCCTTTGCACAGAATATGGCGCGTGAAGCAGAAAAAGCCGGTGTCGACGGCGTCATGGTGATGCCAGCACTGGTTTATTCATCCAAACCACACGAAACCGCCGCACATTTCCGCAGTGTAGCCAGTGCCACCAACCTGCCGATCATGGTGTACAACAACCCACCAATTTATAAAAACGATGTCACGCCAGACATCCTGACCACGCTGGTCGATTGCGACAACATCGTCTGTTTCAAAGACTCCTCTGGCGATACCCGCCGCTTTATCGATTTACGCAATGCGGTAGGTGACCGCTTCGTGCTATTCGCCGGGCTGGACGATGTGGTACTGGAAAGCCTTGCCGTGGGTGCAGAAGGGTGGATCTCTGGCATGTCGAATGCTTTCCCACGCGAAGGGGAAACCTTGTTCCGCCTGGCGAAGCAAAAACGCTTCGAAGAAGCCCTGGCACTGTATAGCTGGTTTATGCCGTTGCTGCATTTGGATGCCCGTCCGGACCTGGTGCAGTGTATCAAACTGTGCGAAGAGCGCGTGGGCCGTGGCAGCGCGGTGACCCGTCCACCACGTTTGGCATTGCAGGGTGAAACTCTGCAAGAGGTGACGGCAATTATCGACGCCGCTCTGGCTAACCGTCCGACTCTGCCTGACGTCGGCCTGTAATCCTCCATGACGGCCCGGCATTTCACCGGGCTTTATCGGGCAATCGAACAGGGGAAAGCGATGCCGACTCACAGCACTTACAACCTTAGCGGTAAACAGTTTATTGGCGGGCAGCGGATAGCCAGTGGTGACACCGAACTCATCAGCCTGCGGGCCGATAATAATCAACCAACTGGTTATCGTTTTTATCAAGCCAACCCGGCAGAGGTGGATGCCGCAGCACAAGCTGCTGCCCAGGCATTCAATATTTATTCACAAACCAGTGCCGAGCAGCGCGCTGATTTTCTGGCGGCTATCGCCGATGAGCTGGATGCGTTGGGAGAAGACTTTTTTGCTTTTGCAGCACAGGAAACCGCTTTGCCTCTCGCTCGTCTGAACGGTGAGCGCGGCAGAACCAGCGGGCAGATGCGTTTGTTTGCCGAACTGTTGCGCAGTGGCCGCGTGCACGCGGCAAGGATTGATTGCGCATTACCAAACCGAACTCCGTTGCCGCGATCTGATTTACGGCAGTACCGCATTGCACTTGGCCCAGTTGCAGTGTTTGGTGCCAGCAACTTCCCGCTGGCGTTTTCTACCGCCGGTGGCGATACCGCTGCTGCGTTGGCTGCCGGTTGCCCAGTGGTGTTCAAGGCACATAGCGGCCATATGATCACCGCTGAGTTGACCGCGCAAGCGATTGAGCGTGCAGTGCAAAAACAGCAGATGCCAGCGGGCGTTTTCAACATGGTATTCGGCGGCAGTATCGGCGCAGACTTAGTGAAACACCCGGCAATCCAGGCGGTGGGTTTTACCGGTTCATTGCAAGGTGGCAGGGCATTATTTGATTTAGCGATGCAGCGCCCACAACCGATTCCGGTGTTTGCCGAAATGTCGAGCATCAACCCCGTGGTGGTTATGCCACAAGCGCTGGCTCAGCGTGGCAAACAGATAGCCCAGGAGTTGGTTGCCTCTTTCACGCTGGGCTGCGGCCAGTTCTGCACTAAGCCTGGGCTAATTATTGGCCAGCGCAGCGCGGCCTTCAGCCAGTTGATCGCCGATTTGCAAAACCATGTTAGTGCTTGCTCACCACAACCAATGTTGAATGCCGGTACCCGCGACCATTATCTGGGTGGTTTGCAAGCATTAGAAAGGCATCCGCAGCTTCGGCATTTGGCAGGGAGCCGGGAAGAACAAGCCCATCTGGCGGTCGCTCAGTTGTATCAGGCCGAAAGCAATTTGCTTCTCAACGCCGACCCTTTGTTGCAGCAAGAAGTCTTTGGCCCGGTGGCCATAGTGGTGGAAGTTGCCGACCGGCAGCAGTTGCTTGCCGCGCTGGATAACCTGCAAGGGCAACTGACCGCCACGTTATTGGCCGATGAAGAAGACCATGCTGAGGCGAGTTCACTGGCGCAATTACTCACCCGTAAAGCGGGGCGAGTGTTGTTTAACGGCTACCCAACCGGTGTGGAAGTCTGTGAAGCCATGGTGCACGGCGGCCCCTATCCGGCGACCAGCGATGCGCGTGGTACCTCGGTCGGAACCCTGGCAATCGAGCGTTTTTTGCGCCCGGTCTGCCTGCAAAACTACCCGGCCGCACTGTTACCGCCAGCATTGCAGGACAGCAACCCGCTGAATCTGCTGCGCTTAGTTAACGGTGAATACACTCGCGCAGCCCTCCATTCGCCTGCCGGTCAATAAATCATTGGAAAGGTACTACCATGACAACACAGGGCAAATTTAAAAAGCAGCTGACCCTTACCGATCTGACGTTTATCGGTTTGGGTGCAATTTTTGGTTCCGGATGGTTGTTCGCCGCCAGTCATGTTGCTTCCATCGCGGGGCCGGCAGGGATCTATTCGTGGTTGATTGGCGGCGTGGCCGTGCTGTTACTCGGCATTGTTTATTGCGAACTGGGTGCTGCACTTCCTCGTGCCGGTGGCATCATTCGTTATCCGGTATTTTCCCACGGGGAACTGATGGGGTATTTGTTGGGGTTTATCACCCTGATTGCATTTTCCAGCCTGATCTCGATAGAGATCGTTGCCGCCCGGCAATATGCCGCGGCCTGGTTCCCGTCGCTAAGTAAGCCTGGTTCCGGTGACCCCACAATGATCGGTTGGGTGGCGCAATTCATCTTGCTGTGTATTTTCTTTGTGCTGAATTACTACAGTGTCAAAACCTTTGCTAAATCCAATAACCTGATCAGCATCCTCAAGTTCATTGTGCCGGTACTGGTGATCGTGGTGTTGTTCACATTCTTCAAACCTGAAAACTTGCACAGCCAGGGCTTTGCGCCATTTGGTTCGGCCGGAGTGGAAGCGGCAATTTCTGCCGGTGGCATCATCTTCGCGTATCTGGGGCTGACGCCGATTATTTCGGTGGCCAGCGAAGTACAAAACCCGCAGAAAACTATCCCGATCGCTCTGATTTTGTCGGTGGTGCTTTCCACGATTATCTATGTGCTGTTGCAACTTACCTTCCTCGGCAGTATTCCTGCCGATTTGCTAAGTGGTGGCTGGCAAGGTATCAGCCAGCACTTTTCGCTGCCGTACCGTGATATTGCCGTGACGCTAGGGATGGGGTGGTTGGCCTTCCTGGTGGTGAGCGACGCGATTGTTTCGCCAAGCGGTACTGGCAACATCTATATGAATGCCACGCCGCGCGTGATCTATGGCTGGGCGCGGGCAGGGACATTCTTCAAAGTTTTCACCCGTGTTGATGGCGAGTCCGGTATTCCGCGTCCGGCGCTGTGGTTAACGTTCGGGCTTTCTATCTTCTGGACGTTGCCGTTCCCGTCATGGGAAAAGTTAATTGGCGTCGTTTCTGCCGCACTGGTTCTGAGCTATGCCATTGCTCCGGTTACTGCCGCCGGTTTACGCCGCAATGCGCCGGATATGCCGCGTCCGTTCTTTGTCAGAGGCTTTTGTGTATTAGGGCCGGTGTCGTTCATCATTTCGGCATTGATCGTTTACTGGTCTGGCTGGAATACCGTGTCCTGGCTGCTTGGCCTGCAAATCGTGATGTTCTTTGTCTATATTCTGTTTAAAAACAAAGTGCCGACTCATAACGTTAGCCTTAAGCAGCAGGTCTGGTCCTCACTGTGGTTGATCGCGTTCTACGCGTTGATCATTGTGGCTTCTTATTTGGGCAGTTTTGGCGGGATCAATGCGATTGGTCACCCATGGGATACCTTACTGGTGGCGGGCATCGCGCTGCTAATTTATTACTGGGGTGCTTACACTTGTTTGCCTAAGGCGAATTTCGTCGGGGATGAAGAAGAGTGATGCTAAGGGAGGAAAGGGCAATGACATCAACCGTTAAACTGACTCTGGTAGAGGCTTATCAACTGGCGTATCAAGCTTTGCTGCGTAATGGTTTCAGCGCCGCACATGCCGACGCGGTGGCAAAGAACGTCACCGCCGGTGAGCGCGATGGCTGCCATTCTCATGGTTTGTATCGGGTGCTGGGATGCGTTCGCTCATTGAAAGCAGGGAAGGTAGCAGCAGATGCGGAGTCGACCCTCATCGACAACGCGCCAGCGATTTTACGTGTCGATGCGCAGGGTGGTTTCTCGTTGCTGGCTTATCAAGCGGCGTTGCCTGTATTTATCGACAAAGTACGTCACTGCGGTATTGCTGCGCTGGCTATCAACCATTGCGTTCATTTTTCTGCGCTGTGGGCAGACATTGAGCCGCTGACCGAGCAAGGATTGGTGGCGCTGGCCTGCACCCCAAGCCATGCCTGGGTTACACCCGCTGGCGGGAACCAACCGCTATTTGGTACCAACCCGATAGCTTTTGGTTGGCCACGCCAGGGGAAAGCACCGTTTGTGTTTGATATGGCGACCAGCGCTGCCGCACGCGGTGAAATTGAACTGCATCGCCGGGCGAATAAACCGTTACCTGAAGGCTGGGGAATCGACAGCCATGGACAACCGTCTACCGACGCCGCCAGTGTGCTGCAAGGTGCCATGCTGACATTTGGGGGGCATAAAGGCTCGGCATTGGCGGCGATGGTCGAACTGATTGCCGGGCCATTGATTGGTGATATGACCAGTAAAGAATCTTTGGCATACGACCAACAGAGCGGTTCTTCGCCTTATGGCGGAGAACTGATTATTGCCATGGATCCTGAGCGTTTTCTGGGTGCGGATAAAGAGATGCATTTAGCCCGAGCAGAAGTTCTCTTTAACGATATGGCCGCACAAGGAGCCAGAATCCCAGGCGAGCGGCGTTTTAAAGCGCGTCAACACAGTGAGCAGTTCGGTGTGGAGTTGCCGCTGGCGTTATATGAAGAGATAGTGGCGTTGAGTTAGTCACTTCAACGGGCTTCTCACCAAATCGTGAGCTATCACCCTGTAAAACAACGCGGAACGTGGTTAATAGGTAACTCGCCAAGTTCAGGCGCTTTAGCCAACAGGATGCAGTATGGAAAATTACGCGAACATAAGTGGTGACTCACAGGTTGTCAGTTTCCAGATTGATGCCAACTCAATTAAAGTGCGCTTCAAAAATAATCATGTGTATCTCTACGATCTTCGCCACCCTGGACCCGAGCGCCTGGAGAAGATGAAAGAGTTGGCGCGTGCTGGTTGGGGCCTGAACACTTATATAGAAAGTGAAGTGAAATCCGATTTTTCATCAAAAGTATTTTAACTCTCAAAAGTGTGGAAAAGCTGCCTGCCTTAGGTGGGCAGCTAAATTTGGATTTTATCTTTCAAAAATAAGTAATTATTTTGATTCATGCGAGCTCAGATGAAGCACTGGTATTCTGCCAACTTAAATGTATAGCAATTGCTATACATTGCTCTTGTGTTATGCTGATAAAGTAATCACCACACATGGAGTTTTTATATGAAATCAGATGTTCAACTCAACCTTAGAGCTAAGGAATCCCAGCGGGCGCTCATTGATGCAGCCGCCGAGATCCTCCATAAATCGCGAACAGACTTTATATTGGAAATGGCCTGTCAGGCGGCAGAGAATGTGATACTTGATCGACGTGTATTCAATTTTAATGACGAACAATACGCTGAGTTCATAGATATGCTTGATGCTCCGCTTTCAGATGACCCAGCCGTTAAGAAATTACTCGCAAGGAAGCCTCAGTGGGACTAGTAACAGCTCCTGAGCCTCTGACAAGTTCTCATCAGCTAGCGGAATTCGTGAGTGGAGAGCCAGTTCTTGATGATTGGTTAAAGCAAAGAGGGTTAAAAAACCACGCTTACGGTGCTGCAAGGACGTTTGTCATTTGTAAGAAGGAATCGAAACAAGTAGCGGGCTTTTACTCACTGGCAACTGGAAGTGTCAACCATACCGAAGCTACGGGTGGTCTTCGTCGTAATATGCCGGACCCAATACCCGTTATTATACTAGCGCGTCTGGCAGTGGACCTTTCTTTCCGGGGAAAAGGTCTGGGAGCCGATCTGCTTCACGATGCAGTACTGCGATGCTACAGGGTGGCCGATAATATCGGTGTCCGGGCCATTATGGTCCATGCACTTACTGAAGAAGCCAAACAATTCTATATTCATCATGGTTTTAAACCATTGCAAACGCAGGAGCGAACATTATTTTTTAAACTTCCGAAAGATGTGGAGGGGACTTAACCCTATGATTTTATGCGAACCATCTTGGTTCATGAAGTAAAGGA
>Ga0105250_10000662_pt1 | contig 21788 bp, 24 predicted proteins | sample KBSS54metaG_FD_80425 | JGI IMG/M metagenome (GOLD analysis project Ga0105250, IMG submission 80425) | Switchgrass rhizosphere microbial communities from Kellogg Biological Station, Michigan, USA - KBS S5-4 metaG | ecosystem: Host-associated > Plants > Roots > Rhizosphere > Soil | place...
GAATCAGTCAAAGCACAGCCCCTCTCCAGCAAAGTAATGACCATAACCGCTACTTTCAAACAGGCATACGCACCATGATCACAGAAGATTACCAGCGACTCGAACCAGGCAATAAAATTCGCCTCATTGAGGTTGATGGCTCCACTTTTGGTGTCGATGACGTCCTGCGTTTTCATGCTTATAACTTGCCCCATACAGCTGATGAAATTGCCGCTGCTGGGGGAGATGAAACTAAACTTGCTGCAAAGAGTATCTGGTGGCAGGGAAAAGAATATGCAGCATGGCCATACCAGCTCGAAGGGCTTGAGACATCAACCGACGGCAGCAGCGCACAACCGACCCTGACGGTGGCAAACATCGACAGCTCGATCACAGCGCTTTGTCTGGCCTACGACGACATGCTCCAGGCGAAGATTACTATTCACGATACTTTTGCCCATTATCTGGATGCCAGAAACTTTCCTCAAGGAAATGCTACTGCTGATCCGCTGCAGGTCAGAAAACGGGTGTTCTACATCGATGGAAAGAACAACGAATTAGCGGGGGAAAGCGTCGAGTTTATTCTCACCAGCCCAATGGATCTTCAAGGGCTAATGATACCGACGCGTCAACTCCACTCGCTATGCATATGGTGTATTCGCAACCAGTATCGCTTGGGTGATGGATGCGATTATGCCGGCACCAATTACTTCGATTTGAACAATAACCCCGTAGACGACCCATCGCTCGATGCCTGCAACGGAACGTTGACCGCATGCAAATTGCGATTTGGTATGAATGACGAATTACCCTTCGGCGGTTTTCCGGGGACTTCCCTTATCAGGAGTTGATCATGCGTCAGAAAACGATTAACGCCATCATGGCTCATGCTGCTGCAGAGTACCCGCGTGAGAGCTGCGGAGTGGTCGTGCAAAAAAGCAGGGTGGAGCGCTATTTCCCATGCCGCAACCTAGCGGCAGAGCCGACAGAGCAGTTTCTTCTTTCGCCCGAGGATTACGCCGCAGCTGAAGATTGGGGAACGGTGATTGCCATAGTTCATAGCCATCCTGACGCGACGACTCAACCAAGCGAGTTGGATAAAGCGCAGTGTGATGCAACGCTAGTACCGTGGCATATCGTGAGTTGGCCGGAGGGTGATTTACGGACTATCCAGCCGCGCGGTGAACTACCGCTGCTGAGTCGCCCGTTTGTTCTCGGCCATTTCGACTGTTGGGGGCTTGTGATGAGTTATTTCCGGCAGGAGCATGGAGTTGAGTTAAACGATTATCGGGTGGATTACCCTTGGTGGGAGGACAGCTACCCGGAAAATTTTTACCAGGATTGCTGGTACGAGTGCGGTTTCCGGGTGTTCAGCGGCCCGCCTAGGCCTGGTGACCTGGTAATCATGCAGGTTCAGGCTGATAAGTGGAATCACGCCGGTATTCTTCTGGAAGGCAACATGTTGCTTCATCATCTATACGGCCATTTGAGCCAGCGTGTACCTTATGGTGGGTACTGGCAGGAAAGGACGATGAAAATTATTCGTCATTTTTCCATGATTATTGAATAATGGAAAAATTACTGCAACATTAGATGGAATTAATATGTCTATAATAAGTTCGATTTTTACCACTGCCGTAAAATTAATGATATTGATATCGTTAATTGCTGGGGTCTATCTTTTCTGTAAGAACGTTTTTGGTGAGGTCTATAACCTGTGGGCTGGGTTAGGGGCAATTATTACATCTTTTTCGGTGGCGTATTTCCTTTTAAGATTGTGTTTATGGGGTGACTTTTGCTTAGATACTGGGTCCAGTTTAGCTTTAATTGGAACTGGATTGGGTTTGATAGGCATTCTTTCTGGGGCAAAATTTGTTGAGCCAAAAATTATTGAATTGCGAGTCGATTTGCAGGAAGCTTTCCTTGATGCATCCTTAAACTGCGTAGGTGATAAAAACCTTTATGAAAAAGCACTGATGTCATGTGCAACTGCTTACCCTAGAGAATTTTTATCGTTGAGTAATCAATTGGCTAAAGCTATATATCTTACGCCGATGTTGTCTTTAGCTGATGGAGTTTTCCACTCCACAGATGAAATAAAGCCTGATAGTTGTACATCCTACTATTTCTCGGTATCAAAACAATGCCCAGATAGCTTCGTGATTTTTCATATCAAGCATCCCGGGTTTGTCAGCGAATCCAAAAATTAGATTCTTCTTTGGGTCGATTCTCATAATCCCCTCGTCGGATATCTCATCTGAACGATTTTTCTAATTGCAGCAAAAAATTATCTCTCTTAGAAAACTGTTTAATGGAAATTGTATGTCACTCTTTTTTGCTGAATCTCAACGGACTATTCGTCTTTACGGAGTGCTTGGAGCTACTTTTGGTCGTGAATTCAAACTATCCGTTGCCTCACCTAAAGAAGCTATCCGTGCATTGTGTGTGATCGTTCCGGGCTTCGAACGCTTTCTTAATACCAGCAAGCAACGCGGCTTGACCTATGCCGTATTCAGCGGGAAGCGCAATCTTATCTCTGATGAGCTCGATATGGATAAAGGCTGTGAAGATATTCGTATCGCGCCTGTTGTCATCGGCAGTAAGAAAGCGGGCGCGTTCCAGACCATTCTCGGTGCGGTACTGGTCGTCGTCGGCGTCGCGATTGGCTACTTCTCTGGCGGCACGCTATCAGCGGCAGGTTACGGCGTAGCTAAGTTCGGTGCTGCAATGATGATCGGCGGCGTTGTACAAATGATGTCGCCGCAGACGGCGGGCCTCGCCAGTAAGCAGTCAGCAGATAATCAGGCCAGTTACGCATTTGGCGGTGTGACCAACACCACTGCACAAGGCAATCCGGTCCCACTGCTCTACGGCAAACGTCGCATCGGCGGTGCGATCGTTTCCGCTGGAATTTACGTCGAAGACCAGCAATAACCCCAATTAATTATTTCAGGCCACCTTCGGGTGGCTTTTTTTATGGGCGTGATATGGAAAAAGTTAATCCGATAAAAGGCCGCAAGGGAGGTAGCTCGAGCTCACGAACTCCGACAGAACAACCGGACGATCTGCAGTCTGTGGCAAAGGCGAAAATCCTCATCGCGCTTGGAGAGGGAGAGTTCGCTGGCCACCTGACTGGAAAGGATATTTATCTGGATGGTACCGCGCTCGAGAACGCAGACGGTTCGCAGAATTTCAGCGGCGTAACATGGGAGTTCCGACCGGGAACGCAGGCTCAGAAATACATCCAGGGTATTCCCGGAACCGAAAATGAAATCAGTGTGGGAAATGAGGTCTCAAGTGATACTGCCTGGACGCGCACTTTCACCAACACACAGCTATCAGCCGTTCGGCTGCGCCTGAAGTGGCCCTCTCTTTTCAAGCAAGAGAATGACGGTGATCTGGTCGGTTATTCGGTCAACTATGCGATTGACCTGCAGACGGACGGCGGCACATGGCAGACCGTGCTTAATACCAGCGTGACCGGGAAGACGACGTCGGGTTATGAACGAAGCCATCGTATCGATTTACCGCACGCGGGCAGCACCTGGACGATTCGTTTGCGTAAGATAACCCCTGACGCAAATAGCGCGAAAATCGGCGATGCAATGACGCTGCAAAGCTTTACCGAGGTGATTGACGCCAAACTACGGTACCCGAATACGGCGCTGCTCTATATCGAGTTCGACTCAAGCCAGTTCAACGGCTCCATTCCTCAGATTTCCTGCGAACCTCGCGGACGCGTAATCCGTGTTCCCGATACCTACGATCCCGAAACTCGGACTTACAGCGGAACCTGGACGGGTGCGTTTAAGTGGGCGTGGACGGATAATCCAGCGTGGATTTTTTACGATTTGGTAGTTACTGACCGCTTCGGCTTAGGCAATCGCCTCACTGTGGCCAATATCGACAAGTGGACCCTTTACCAGGTTTCTCAGTATTGCGATCAACAGGTGCCAGACGGCAAGGGCGGCAGTGGTACCGAGCCGCGATATACCTGCAACGTTTATATTCAGGACAGAAACGACGCCTACACAGTGCTGCGAGACTTCGCGGCAATATTCCGCGGTATGACCTATTGGGGTGATGATCAGATTGTCTGCCTCGCGGACATGCCGCGGGATATCGATTTCAGTTACACCCACGCCAATGTTGTCGACGGTAAGTTCACCTACTCCAGCAGCACAACCAAGAGCCGCTACACAAACGCTCTGGTCTCATGGTCCGATCCTGATAATGCCTATGCTGATGCTATGGAGCCGGTTTTTGAGCAGGCACTGGTGGCACGCTATGGCTTCAATCAGCTCGAGCTGACGGCCATTGGTTGCACCAGACAATCTGAGGCGAACCGAAAAGGGCGCTGGGGCATTCTCACCAATAACAAAGACCGAGTGGTGACATTTAATGTCGGACTGGATGGCAATATTCCACAACCTGGATATGTCATTGCTGTTGCCGACAGGAATCTCTCCGGACGTGATCACGGCGGCAGAATCTCCGGCGTGAATGGGCGAGCTATCACACTTGATCGAGTTCCCGGTGGTACCACAGGAGACAGGCTAATCGTTAACCTGCCGTCTGGCATTTCTCAGTCACGCACTGTCCATGCGATCTCAGGCAAAACGGTCACTGTTACCACGCCATTTAGCGAAACTCCGAACGCTGAGGCGGTCTGGTTGTTAGAGAGTGATGAACTCTACTCGCAACAGTACAGAGTTGTAAGCGTCACGGATAATGATGATGGGACATACACCATCGCCGGAGCTAATCACGATCCAGATAAATACGCCCGCATTGATACAGGGGCGATCATCGACCAGCGCCCGATAAGTGTTATTCCTCCCGGCAATCAGGCGCCGCCAGCAAACATCGTGATCAACTCCTTCTCGATGGTTCAGCAGAATATCAGCGTTGAAACAATGCGCGTCAGTTGGGACCAGGCGCAGAATGCTATCGCCTATGAAGCGCAGTGGCGCCGCAACGACGGGAACTGGGTGAATGTGCCGCGCAGCTCCACCACGTCTTTTGACGTGCCGGGTATTTATGCCGGACGCTATCTTGTGCGTGTGCGCGCCATCAATGCCGCAGAAATTTCATCCGGCTGGAGCTATTCAGAAGAGAAAACGCTGACGGGTAAAGTAGGCAATCCACCGAAGCCAGTTGGCTTTATCGCTTCTGAAAACGTGGTGTTTGGAATCGAGCTGAACTGGGGGTTCCCGGCGAACACCGACGATACGTTAAAGACGGAAATCCATTACAGCCTGACCGGGGCCGAAGATGATGCGATGCTGCTGGCTGATGTGCCTTACCCGCAGCGCAAATATCAGCAGATGGGCCTCAAGGCGGGACAGATTTTCTGGTACCGAGCGCAGCTGGTGGACAGAACCGGAAACGAATCAGGGTACACAGACTGGGTGCGAGGGCAGGCCAGTATCGATGTTTCTGACATCACTGATGTAATACTGGAAGATATCAAAGAATCGGACACGTTTAAGGGCCTGATCGAGAGCGCCGTAGACGGCAACGAAAAAATTGCTGGCATGGCCGACGACATCAAACAAAACGCCGACGAGCTTGCACAGCAGGCTCTGGCCATTCAGGAGAATACTGACGGGCTGGCGCAGGCCGCTGTGAAAATCGATGAGATATCTGTATCGATGGACGGTATGACAGGCGGAGTCAAAAACTCCTCCATTGCCGTTATTCAGAATAGCCTGGCACAGGTGACAACCCGCCGCTCTCAGACTGCGACGAACGCCGGGAATAGCGCCAGCATTGACCGCATCGACACCACCATTGCTGATACCAGTGAGGCGGTATCCCGTGCGCTGGTCACGCTCGATGCGTCTGCAGGTGGCAATGTATCCAACTCAACGGACCTCACTGAAACCTTAGCGAACTTTACCCAGGCCTCGGCCATAAAGATTAATTCTTTGACGGTGACAGTGAACGGCCAGACAGCGGCGATTAACCAGACGTCGCAGGCGGTTGCTGATGTGAACGGTAACCTCAGCGCGATGTACAACATCAAGGTAGCGGTGGACGCTAACGGTCGACAGTATGCCGCCGGAATGGGGATCGGCGTCGAAAATACGCCTTCAGGAATGCAGTCTCAGGTGCTGTTCCTGGCCGATCGGTTTGCAGTGATGGCGCAGGCCGGGGGAACGGTGACGCTTCCGTTCGTCATACAGAATGGACAAACGATCATCAGGGATACCGTTATCGGTGATGGGACCATTTCTAATGCCAAAATCGGCAACTATATCCAGTCCAATAACTACGTCGCAGGCTCTGCAGGCTGGAAGCTTGATAAGGGTGGAACGTTCGAAATTAACGGCGTGGCCGGGGGCGGAAGGATGCTGATATCGAGCACTCTCCTACGCATCTACGACAGCAACAACGTGCTGCGCGTCAGAATGGGGTTATGGTAATGCCACAGGGTTTGCAATGTTGGGATAGTGCAGGGCGGGTTGCAGTTGATTTAAGTGATTACGCGATCCGTTACATGGGCAGTGCATCGGTTTCGCTTACCGCAGGAGAAACGTCAAAAAATGTCGCTTTTTCTGGCGCAACGCAGGACGGGACGTTTGTCACAATCGTTTCAACCGGCGTGACTGTAAACGAGTATTTTTGCCGCGCTTATAACGGCGGCTTTAGCCTCTACTATCTCCCCGCGGGTGGAAGTCCCGCAATCACTCTCAGTGTAGAGGTTTATAACTTTCAATGAGCGGATTCGAAGTTTACAACAGCGCCGGTAAACTGCTGGTGGATTCACAAAACAGATCGACCCTGTTTTACGATCAGCGCGCGCTGGGTGCCGTCACCGATAAAGGCACCTACCGCGTTAACAGCCCGTTTGGTGATGGCAGTACGCTCGGCTTTACTCAGCAGTCATTCTGGAATGACGGCCGTTTAAGGTGGCTGCAACTGGGCACGAACAAATACGGTTTTCCTGGTGCTGATATGCTGGAAGATAATGCGGGTAGCATGATACGAACTGCGCGCAATATTGGCATCCAGAGCGGTTATCTCGATGTGTTTGATAGTGCTGGCAACCTTATCTGGAGCGCTGCTTCAGCCTCGAAGATGCCAAGAGTCGTTGGTTTTTTTGACGTGCCAGCGAACTATGACCTGCAGAACAATACCTTTTCAGTGAGTCTCAGCTTCACTCCCTGGATTCTGGTAAACAACTGCCCGGGAAACCTCAGCGATGATGGTACGGTTGTCGGGTATTCAGGTGTGGTGCTCAAATGGACTGGCTCTCAGCTGCAGGGCAGATATATTTCAAAAAATCAGCGCAGCTGGAGCCAGACGTTTCAGGGGCGTGGGTTAAGAATCCCCATCGCTCAGTTTGTGGATATTTGATGCTGGAGGGACGCGAGGGTAATGAGTTGCAATCATATTTTGCTTCACGCCCTTTGCTGAATTAAAACGATAAACAATATCGAGCATATCCGTTTTTTTATAGCAAATATTAGGCAGTCGTTTATTTACATGGCGGCTAAATAGTCCATTGCTGCTGTCTGAAATAACTTCCATTTTTCTGGTGGCACAGTCGATATTTACGTGGATATCACCACCTAGGGATAAACGAGCGGCATCAACCGGATAATCCATCTGGAATGCGTAATCTGTCTGTTTGTCTGTACATCCAGCCAGCAGCAAAAGCACTGCAGCAAATAAAAGCTTCATCTCAACATTCCTGTAAGTGCGGGGATTTCCATTTTATTAGGGTTTAAAAATTAGTCAGATTGATATGAACGATCAATTTTACTTTATTGATCGCTTTTAACGATCGTTATTATCGTGAGGTAGTTCATGCTTTATAACACTGGCAATATCGCAATTAACGGAAATAATGCAACCGGCAACGGCACAAACTGGACTGCGCCTGCTAGTCAAATCCGAGCAGGGCAAACTATTCTCGTTCTCTCAAACCCGGTACAGATGTTTCAGATCATCACCGTTAACAGCGCAACATCACTCACTGTTACACCCGCGGCGTCACCGGCGCTGACCGGTCAGAAATATGGCATCCTCGTTACAGATGGCCTTTCAGTCGATGGACTGGCACAAAGCATTTCGCAACTGATCAACGAATACGATGAGAATATTGGTGCGTGGGAGAGTTTTGCCAGCACGACCGCGAATCAAAACGTGACCGTGACGATTAACGGTGTGAGCGTAACGATTCCCGCTATCGGTAAACTTCTGCAAAAAGGGTCGAATGGGGCACTCCCGATTAACCAAGGTGGTACTGGCGCAACGACCAAAGAAGACGCTCGCACAAACCTCGGTTTAGGAGACAGTGCGACGAAGACCGTTGGAATCGCTGCAGGGAACGTCATGCAAGTTGGGGCTTTCGGGTTGGGTGTCCAAAATACTCCGTACATGGATGCGACTGGGAATTCGGTTTCATCCTTACTTTCAATACAGGGTGCAGCCGATTACAACCCAGCCGGCACAACGGGGGTAACAGTACTTCATATTCCCCAGGGATCATACGGTTCCGATCTGGCAATGACTGCGGGTGGGAAGGCCCGTGGTTTTATTCGTACCTACGGCAATTATCAGGGGGGGGTCTGGTCAGAACTGTATTCTACAGCTAACACTACTAGAACCAGCGACGGAACACTTAAAGCTGCCTCTCCAGTTGTTCAAATAAGCCATGATGGCAGTTACGTGGTAAACGATGAATCGGACGGCTGCACTGCTTCGCGTCTAGCAGTTGGTCTGTACCTAATCGAAGGTTGTATGGGGATGAATGCAGACGCTGCGTGGGGCGGTATAGATGGTGGTTTTGAAATACCTACTGACCGCAATAAGCAACCTCTCATCTGGTTAGACTATGAGGTAAATGCCGATGGCTCTGTGTTGGTAAAAACTTTCCATCGCACATATCCAGCTGCACCTAAATTCGCCAGAAACGAACTGCAAGGTATAAGCGACGGTGACCCGATCGATATACCGCCGGATCAGTTTGTTTCCATAAGGGTCGAGATGCCTGACGATTCAAACTTTAACCAAAAAATGATTCTGCCTCCGTCGTAGTAGCGTTTGCTTCTAACTCGCGAACACGGATTGCCAGTGCTTTAATCGCAGCAAGCGCATCGAGTACCAATGGATTAAGGTCGAGTGTCATTTTCCCTGATTCTTCAGATGAATGAACATACTGGGGATCTACTTTTTCGAGCTCCTGAGCAATGACTCCTCGGCGAACCGTTTTATCCTCATCAGCAAGGTAATAGAAGGTTTTGAAATCCATTGTCTCTATGTTGGATAGAGACTCGTTTAAATCAAGTTCCCCTGTCACCTTTTTGAAGTTGATGTCAGAAGTTCCCGCCGCCTGAAAAACTGTCCAAGGCACATCTGTTTTCGGCGTCTGAGGATTAGTATTTGTTAAAAAACGGCTGTAACCCGCACCGTTAGACGTTACCCACATTTGAGCAATTCGCTGCATAGTGTAAGAGCTTTGGTAACCACAACCATTTGCGGGAGCCCAGACAGTATTACCATCGGCATCACTGATAAACGATGCACTTGCATCATTTGGCTTATTCTGCTGAAGAGAGCCTAAACCGAAAGCCCCAACTTGCATGACGTTCCCTGCAGCGATTCCAACGGTCTTCGTCGCACTGTCTCCTAAACCGACGTTTTATATAATCATTTTTAGTCGTGTAGCTGATAATCAATCCTCATTTTTCGATGATTAAAGGCGATTGAAAAACATGCTAATTGGCTATGTAAGGGTGTCAACTAATGACCAAAATACCGATCTGCAGCGACAGGCACTTGAACGAGCAGGATGCGACCAGATATTCGAAGAAAAAATGAGCGGGACGGTGGCTAATCGCCCAGTAATAAAAAAGCTGCTTCGGACGTTAAACGAGGGCGATACGCTGGTGGTCTGGAAGCTGGATCGACTGGGCCGAAGTATGCGGAATCTTGTACTTTTGGTAGATGAATTGCGGCAGCGCGGAATTCATTTCCGTAGCCTCACTGACAGCATCGACACTTCCAGCCCGATGGGCCGATTCATATTTCACATCATGTCAGCACTGGCGGAAATGGAAAGAGAGTTGATTGTTGAACGCACCCGGGCAGGATTAGCAGCAGCGCGCGAAAATGGTCGGATAGGCGGCAGGCGTCCGAAACTTTCCCCGGAGCAATGGGCACAAGCTGGACGACTCGTTGCGAACGGCATCAACCGCAAGCAAGTCGCATTAATTTACGACGTAGCAGTCTGCACATTGTATAAAAAATTCCCGGCAGGAAAGCCGAATGGCTACGAACAATAGGCGGGCCGAAAAATTTACAAAAGCATATTTGTCGATGCATGAGAAGGTTACGAGCAAACAGCTTAAGCATTAATCAGTAGGCTTCACAGTGCACCTTGATCAGAATTCCCCATTCAACTACTGTATATAAAAACAGTGTCGAGGCGTGCATTATGAAGTTGTACAGACCAGCAGAGTTACGTGAAGTCATTGCCATCCCGCTTTTCAGCGACTTAGTGCAATGTGGGTTTCCCAGCCCGGCAGCGGATTATGTCGAGCAGCGTATCGATCTCAATGAATTAATGATCCAACACCCGAGTTCAACCTACTTCCTGAAGGCTGCCGGGGACTCTATGATCGATGCGGGAATTGGTGATGGTGATCTGCTGGTGGTTGACAGTTCCATTACAGCAGATCATGGAGATATCGTGATCGCCGCAGTGGAAGGGGAGTTTACAGTAAAACGCCTGCAGCTTCGGCCGACTGTCCAGCTTAACCCAATGAACAGCGCTTACAGCCCGATTATCGTTGGCAATGAAGACACCCTGGACGTTTTTGGTGTAGTGACTTTTATCGTTAAATCGGCGAGTTGAAGTATGTTCGCGCTCTGTGATGTGAATTCCTTCTATGCATCATGTGAAACGGTATTTAGACCGGATCTGAGAGGTCGGCCAGTTGTCGTTCTCTCGAATAATGATGGCTGCGTGATAGCCCGCAGTGCTGAGGCCAAAGCGGCAGGAATAACGATGGGGGAGCCTTTCTTTAAGCAAAAGGACCTTTTCCGGCGTGCTGGCGTTGTCTGCTTCAGCAGTAATTACGAGTTGTACGCCGATATGAGTCAACGCGTGATGACAACGCTGGAGGAAATGAGCCCTCGCGTGGAAATTTATAGCATTGACGAGGCCTTTTGTGATCTGACCGGCGTCCGAAATTGCCGGGACCTGTCGGATTTCGGTAAAGAGATTCGGGCTACAGTCCTAAAGCGCACGCATCTGACTGTGGGCGTAGGCATTGCGCAGACGATGACGCTTTCCAAGCTGGCCAATCACGCCGCCAAAAAATGGCAGCGGCAAACCGGTGGTGTGGTCGATCTCTCTAACGTTGACCGGCAGCGTCGGTTGCTTGCTATTGTACCTGTGGAGGATGTTTGGGGAGTGGGCCGGCGCATAAGCAAAAAACTCAATGCCATGGGCATCAAAACCGCTCTCGACCTCTCAGAGCAAAGTACCTGGATTATCCGGAAGCACTTCAACGTTGTACTTGAGCGAACCGTCCGGGAGTTGCGCGGCGAGCCATGTCTCGATCTGGAGGAGTTTGCGCCGGTAAAGCAGGAAATCGTCTGCAGCCGGTCATTCGGCGAACGTGTAACCGAGTACGAACAGATGCGCCAGGCCATCTGCAGCTATGCGGCCCGTGGCGCCGAGAAACTTCGCGGCGAGCATCAGTATTGTCGCTTTATTTCCGCGTTCGTTAGGACATCTCCCTTTGCGCTCAATGAGCCCTATTACGATAACAGCTCCTCAGTAAAGCTGCTGACGCCTACGCAGGACAGTCGGGACATTATCAACGCTGCGGTAAAGTGTCTGGACGCCATCTGGAAGGATGGCCACCGGTACCAGAAGGCGGGGATCATGCTCGGGGACTTCTTCAGTCAGGGTGTAGCCCAGCTTAACTTGTTCGACGAGAACGCACCGCGGGCCGGTGGCGACAGGTTAATGGAGGTGCTGGATCAGCTGAACGCTAAAGGCGGAAAGGGCACGCTTTATTTTGCTGGGCAGGGCATACAGCAGCAATGGCAGATGAAGCGTGAGATGCTCTCGCCACGGTACACGACGAGATACAATGATCTTCTTAGGGTACGGTGAGAATCAAAGCTTATGTTGGTCCGCTCCGTGCCAGAAACGGACACTGATGACCTTGAACGGTGCTAATCAACAACAACCCAGTCAGGTCTACCCATTCATTTCTTAGAGTAGGAAATGCGGTATCCACTGCCCTCCCTGAAAACGCTGGCAAACCCAGCCTGGCTTAAATGCATGCCGGCAATGATCAGTTTTTCGCTGACAGCTTTTTCCATAATTTTCTTTCTTGTTTCCTCTGCCTGAGCGGGATCGGTGTCGAATAAAATAGAAACCGCCGGCTGCGCTGATTGAATATGAGGATAATGGACAATGTCTCCCCATATTAATAAGCATTTATCATCCGCATTGATGCGAAAACCGGTATGCCCAGGCGTATGGCCCGGTAGCCATACCGGCAGAATGCCTTCTGCTATTTTGTCGCCGTTAAAAAAACGTACCTTCCGAGCATAAGCGTCTAAGGTTTGGCGGACCAGCCAAAAATTACGTTGCCCGCGCTCATTCGCTATGTTGAGTTTTTCATCATCCTGCCAGTGTTGCGCCTCGAGAGGATGAAGAAGAATTTCAGCGTGTTTAAAAACCGGCTGTTTCTCAGAATCCAGCAGGCCTCCAATATGATCCGGATGGCAATGCGTCAATAAAACGGTATCGACGTCGTCAGGGCTGACACCCGCTGCGGCAAGGTTTGCGTTGAGTTGTCCCGCCATGTTGTTCAGCGGGCCTGTGCCAGCGTCAACCAAAATGATCCGACCCAAACCGCGGATAAGGTAACAGTTTATATGGATATCGCCGGGCTCACTGATCCCGGCACGGCATTGAAGAATTTCTGCATCAGTTTTTTCAATGCCTGACAGCAAATCCAGACTGGCTGACATATTGCCGTCACTCAGCGCAGTTATCTGAAAATCGCCAATCTGACGGAACGGAAGGGGATGGCTCATCACTACCTCGAGGTCAGTTGCGGGCGAATAGGTGTTCTGCTGGGGAGCCAAAACAGCGAATACGGGTCATCAGACCCGAGGCCTGTTGAGTGGCAAAATCCAGTTCACGCATAAAGTTCTTCATCACTTCAGGGGTTCGCAATGTTGTCAGACGATAAAAGAGCTCGGCATAGACCGGTTGCCCACATCCCGGCTTTACATCGACAAAGATGATATGAACGTTTTTGGGTTCTGCACCGAGGATGTCACAGCAGAGAGCGCTGCATTTATGGGTAAAATCACCAAGGTTTTTAAACTTGTCAGAGTGATTTTCAGAAATATAAAAAGTCAGGTTAGGCATGATGTTATGGTTTCCCTTTTTCAGCACTCTGCAACTGCGGCGTCAGTGGCTCGTAGAGATACACACCAGGCATATCTGTAAACAGCGAGGCCATCTCAACAGGCAAGACATATGCAACGCGATAGCCAGGGGATTTATCCAGCCCCACAGCATGCATATCCAGCCCCCGATATCCCCGTTCTGTCTCTAAAAAGACTATTGGCTTTGCGCTCAATAGTAGAATTTCATCGGAAGAGATGGCTGGAGCAAGGCCTTCACCTTCATAAAGGTTACGATGCCAGTCAGTAATGCAGACCTGCCAACGAGAGAAATTACCGCCTCCTTTTAAACGGTAATCCTCACTGCTGAGAATATCCGCATCATTAATCGTATGAATGGCAAGATAAACAGGGCAGCCGGATTTGACGGCGCGAAAGCGTTGAGAGGTAGTGAAGCCAGCAACAGATATCAATGCGGGTAGTTTTTGCTGGCTGTAAAAGGCATTCCATTCAGCCTCGCTTTCAGGAGCGTTATACGAGCATTCCACGGTATAGAACATCAGCCCATCTCTACATGAGTTATAAACGCAAGCAAATACATTGCTCAGTGATTTTTCATCATGCTACAGGCTGGTTATGCCACTTAAAAACGATAATATGTCACGGGTTAGTGATATTAAGTCAATGAAAGCACGTTGTAAGCACTGAGCAAGGAGCGGGTTTTATGCGCAGAAAAATACCCAGTAGTGCGTCCCTGCAGGCTTTTGATGCCGCCGCAAGGCACGGTAATTTTGCCCGGGCCGCAGAGGAGTTATCGTTAACGGAAGGGGCGATTAGTCGTCAGATTGCGCGTCTTGAAGCGTTGCTGAACTGTAAACTGTTTGACCGTATGGGAAGCCGGGTAAAGCTTAACCCTGTCGGCGCGCGCTATGCACATCACGTGCGTGAAACGCTCGATCGGCTCGAAAGAGATACGCAGTACATAATGGGAATGCCAGAGGGTAGTAAGAGTCTGGATATCGCCGTCCTACCGACCTTTTCCAGCCGTTGGCTTATTCCCCGCCTGAGCGGTTTTAACTCTTTGTTCCCGGACATAACGTTAAATATTGCGGCGAGAACGGATCCGTTCATTTTGCCAGGAAGTGGCTTTGACGCAGTCATTCATTTTGAACATTCCGCATGGGCAGGCATGCGTATGCAATTTCTGTTTCAGGAAAATCTGCTGCCTGTCTGCAATCCCGCACTGTTAACAAATAATGACGTCAATCGACAGCTAAACGAACTTCCGCGCATTCATCGTCGACAGAATCCTGATGCATGGCATCACTATGCCCGGGAAAGTGGAATACGCCTCGATAATCCGGCTCAGGGTGTGCGGTACGATCTTCATGAAATGACCATCGCTGCCGCCATCGCGGGACACGGCGTAGCATTGGTTCCGCGTATGTATGTCGAGAATGAATTGAGTTGCGGCATGCTAGTTTCGCCCTGGCCAGCCTCAGACTGCCTGAGCAAAAAGTTCTGTTTAGTAAAACCGACGGAAACGGGAATCAATGAGGCTGCGCTGGAAAGCTTTGAACGCTGGTTGCTTGCTGATGAAATGAATACGCTCACCAGCCTTAATGTCGAACGATAACGTTAGGTCCACTCATCGCTCACTGCGGACCTTTAACTCGATAGCTGGTCCGCTCAGTGCCAGAGCGGGCATTACAGCCGCAATAGCACTAGCCTAAGCTCATTGCAATATTTGATATCTTCAATGACATGAACTGCGTCATGAGCGGCTCCAAATACATAACTTTTAATAGCTTATAAAACCTTCTCTGAAAAATTATACTCTAAGCTTGTTGTTCAAATTTCATCTTTAAGGATGGGCTTTTATGGCTCTTGAACCAGAAATTGCAAATCTTGTTAACGACTTCATCTCTGCAGGTCGTCCGTCATCGCGCAATCAGACCTTTCAGGAACGTCGGGATGGTTATGTCGCAAGCACAGCACTGGCTGGTACTACTGAGACATGCGTAAATATTGAAGATATGATTATTGACACCGTACAGTTGCGAATTTTCTCGCCCTTGAATGAAGAGAAAGTGTTACCCGCGGTTGTCTATTATCATGGTGGCTGTTTTGTGAGTGGTGGTTTTTCAACTCATGAAAATCAATTGCGGCAAATTGCTTTCCTGAGTGGTTGCCGTGTCGTTGCCGTGCAGTATCGTTTAGCGCCAGAACATACTTATCCTGCAGCACATGATGATGCCGAATGTGCCGCTAACGCTGTATGGAAACATGCACAAGCGTTAGGTATCGACCGTAATCGTATAACGTTAATGGGGGATAGCGCGGGCGGTCATATTGCTCTGATAACAGCGTTGCGAGTGAGAAGTGCAGGGCAGTGGTTACCCAAACAGCTAGTACTCATTTATCCTATGCTGGATGCAACAGCATCATCTGAAAGCTATAAGTTAAACGGCAGTGATTATGTGATAACTCGTGATACGCTAATTACCGGTTTCGAAGCCTATTTCCCTAATACTAATTTTGACCACCCTGACGCCAGTCCGTTATTCCGTAATGATTTCTCGGGGTTGCCGCCAATACATATCATTACAGCGGAATATGACCCCTTGCGCGATGAAGGTGAAGCCTTGTATGTTCGCATGACACAACAGGGGGTAAAGTGCACGGCACAACGCTACCTCGGCGTCATCCATGGCTTCTTTCAGCTTGGAGGCATTAGCCAGACAGCACGTAATCTGATGCGGGACATTTGCTCCCTGCTTCGTTCAGTTGATGAGCGATGACATACTTTTTTATCAGGTCATTACCTTATCGCTAAATCAGAAAAATAGCGGATCAAAGGCGAACCATGGCATAACGTCAGCTTTTCGCTCTTTGCGGACTATGTGTCCGTCAGAAATTGCCTGTATCGAGAGTTAAGACACATGCGCACTGTTATAGTAATTTAAACGTCCGGCATGACCATTTGAGGATAAGCAACATGCTTCTTGAAAAGCTCAGATTGCTTGAGTGCAGCCTTCACGGTGACAGGCGAAACAATCGGGAGTGGCTTGAGGTCATTCTTCATCCTGAGTTCCGCGAAATCACTCGATCCGGTGTGATGGTCGACCGATCAGAGACCATTACGTCGCTACTAAGTGAGAAGGCTGCACCGTATATTCTCAGCAGCGATTTCCGGCTCACGGAGATGGGCTGCGGTGGCGCTCTGCTTCACTATCGGACGTTTTACGCTGATGGCAGCCATCATGCATTACGTTCCTCTTGCTGGATTTGTTCGGATGAAGGCCAGTGGACCCTGTTTTTTCACCAGGGAACGCTGGCAGCAGGCAATGCAGAGGTTCAGGAATGAGTTACGTACTCAGGGCAGAGAGGATGAGTTTATGCGGACGGTTATAGTTGTGCCATACGATGATAAATGGCCTGAGATGTTTGAAGCAGAAAGTTTACTGATAAAGACATTGCTCGGTGGAGTGGCTAAAGATATCCATCACATTGGCAGTACATCAGTGCCAGGTCTCTCAGCAAAGCCCGTAATCGATATATTGCTGGAAGTCTCCGACATCAATGAACTGGATAGATATAATTTTGCAATGGCCTACGGCGGTTACGTTGCCCGCGGTGAGAACGGGATTCCAGGGCGCAGATATTTCATTAAGGGTGGCGATCAGCGTAGTCATCAAGTGCATGCGTTTGCTGTTGGAGATATGCAGGTATTAAGACATCTTGTTTTCCGTAATTATCTAAGAGAAAACACAATCATTGCAGGAAAATATGCTGAGTTAAAACATTCAGCAGTATTACTTAGCAAGAACGATGCTCATCGCTACAGCTCGCTCAAAGCGAACTTTATAGCGCATCATTTACGACTGGCTCAGGCTGACTCAGAACGGTAGGGAGTGAATTCATTGCGGGGTGTTAATTTTAATGTGGCAGAACCCCCTGTTGTTATGATTCTGACGTCCGCTTTCGCTCAAAGCAGACGTGTTCGCTCTGTCTTTTGTACATCAGAAGTCAGCCTCGATTAACTCCGGCCCCTGATTTCTCGGATTTCCTAAGACTTGAGTGACCGCATGCCAGATAAACTTGTCCGCCGGCACAGTACCGTCAGAGATTATGTCCTCAGCCTCTCTTCCACTAACATCCTGCCTCATCCATTTCCGGGCCGCTTCAGGTGATAGCACTAGCGGGCGACGGTCGTGAATATCGACCAGACTCTTATCCGCTGCAGACGTCATAATCAGAAAACCTTCTGCTTCATCTCCTCGTTCGAAAGGAGTACTGCCGATCGCTGCCATAAATATTGGTTCGCCGTCGGCGCGGTAAATGAAGTAGGGCTGTTTTTTGTCACCTTCCTTTTTCCACTCAAACCAACCGTCTGCGAAACAGATCGCCCGACCGTGTTGCCATAAAGGCTTAAACATACGGCTTGTGGCTGCAGTTTCAACGCGCGCGTTAATCAGTGGCGGCTTATCCCACCACCCGGGCGCGTAACCCCAGAGAACCGGATCGAGATGCAGCTGCTCGTCGCGTTCGCTCAACAGCAGGACTTTTGTACCGGGCGCCACATTGTAACGTCCGATTGGTTCAGGGTCGTATGCGATGTCACGATCGGCTTCATCGGCCAGATAAGCGAGATATTCTTCACGCGTTTGAGCTTGTGCAAAACGTCCACACATAGAAACCACTAGCCAGATGTCAGACTGAAAGTATAGGGCAGGGAGAAAAAAACAGGTGCACACCGAAAGATTATGATTTTGATACACGGGCATGATAATGGAAGCCAGCGAGGCGTTTATAAACTGGAAGGAGCTACGCAAAATAGGGCGATTTTGGGGGCAAGTTTGGGGGCAAAATGAATTTTGGGGGGCGCAAAAAGGGGCAGTATAAAAGCTGATATCCTCTGTTATTATCCGTTGAACAAGTTGCCTAATGATTTGAAATCATGGTGATTTCAGGAACTACGCGAACTTTTAATAATACCGCAATAATTATTCCCTTATTTTAGCAAAGGTCAGCATTTGCGATTTTCGCTTTTGTGTCCTTGTTATTCACCGCAGCAATGAGCAGATCAAACTTAGGTCATAAAAAGTGACAGAAAATGTTTCAGGAGTGCATAAATGCACACTGTTGCTCTCGACGGCGCGGCGTGTGATGCCTATGATGCATAGGTTTCGCAATTTAAATGGGGAAGAGAGAATGCGCGCAGCGTTTTGGGTTGGGTGTGCGGCGTTGTTGCTGTCAGCATGCAGCAATGAGCCGGTTCAGCAGGCGACAGCAGCACATGTTACGCCAGGTATGAAAGCAGCGATGTCCAGTTCCGGACAGGCTAATTGTGCCATGGTAGGCGGTTCGCTATCTGCCGCACGTCAGCTTGATGGTTCAGCCATTGGCATGTGCGCGCTACCCAACGGCAAACGCTGCAGTGAACAATCGCTTGCCGTAGGCACGTGTGGGGCTTACTGATTAATCAGCACGTTTGAACATTAACGTCTGTTCTGCTGTTGCCAGCGTTAACTGATCTTCTGTGAGATCAACCTGCGCGCCTTTGCGCAGCATATCGCCGATCGTACTGTCCAGTTCATTGAGTGCAGGGTCGGCGCAAAGCTTACGCGTCATCGCTAACGTTTTGACTTTGAGTTCGCCTTCCGACAATTTCCCTTCACCGGTAAAGCCGTTGCACATCACACCTGAAATCGCCATTTTTTCGCCAATGCTCATTTCTGGCGGTACGGCGCTGGGTTTGACTGCAACGCCGTTGACACTCTCCAGCACAAATCGGTGACCCTGAAGTTGTTCCGGCTGAACGGAGGCTTTACCGGGATTCACGCAGCCAGACAGTGCCAGCGAAAACAGACCTACTGCAACGAACTTTTTCATGTTTCTTCTCAAACTATCATTACTGTGAATATTTTTAACGATAGCGCGCGGGTTGTCTTCGGTGTTTATCTGAAAGTGCGAGGAGGGAGCCGGGCAGACGTTACGCTACCCGGTTTAGTGGAGATTAATGCGATTTAAAACCTGCGGCAGTCATCAGCACGCGGAAGATCATACCCACCGCTGCCAGAGCCAGCACGCTGCCGCCCCAGAGAATGACCAGCCACATCAGGCGTTTCCAGACAGGTTGTTGCATCAGTGATAACCCTCCCCATGTTGAACTTTGCCGCGGAACACGTAATAGCTCCAGAATGTATAGACCAGGATGATAGGGATAATCAGCAACGCCCCGACCAGCATAAAGCCCTGACTTTGCGGTGGTGCAGCGGCTTGCCACAGCGTTATCGACGGCGGAATGATATACGGCCAAATGCTGATTCCCAGCCCGCTGAACCCAAGGAAAATCAGCCCTAATGTGAGTACAAACGGCGTATTGTGGCTGTTCGCGTTGTTCAGGGTTTTCCATAATCCGCCGCTCAGAACGAGCACCAGCAGTGGAACCGGCATCAAGAAGTACAGGTTCGGCACGCTAAACCAGCGATCGGCAATACTCTGATGGGCCATCGGGGTCCATAGACTGATGACCGCGATGATCCCCAGAAGCGCCAGCAGGAGCTGTTTTGACACTCGACGCATTCTGGCCTGCAGCGGGTTTTCACTTTTCATCACCAGCCAGGTGGCACCCAATAGGGCGTAAGCGACCGTCAATCCCACGCCGCAGAACAGGTTGAATAGCGTAAACCAGTCAAATGGCCCGCCGCTGTAAGCGCGTCCCGTGACGGAAAAACCATTAATGACTGCACCGACAACCACGCCCTGGCTAAATGTGGCGAGAATCGAGCCGCCAATAAACGCTTTATCCCAGAAGGGTCGATGCGCGGGTGTTGCCTTAAAGCGAAACTCGAAGGCGACGCCGCGGAATATCAGGCCGATCAGCATCAGGGTGAGCGGAATGGTGAGGGCGTCGATAATCACGGCATAGGCCAGCGGAAATGCGCCGAACAATGCTGCGCCGCCCAGCACCAGCCAGGTTTCGTTTCCGTCCCAGACGGGGGCGACGCTGTTGACCATCACGTCGCGGTCATCCGCGTCCTGCGTAGTAGGGAACAAAATACCGATCCCTAAATCGAAACCGTCCATCACGATATACATCAGCGTGGCGAATACGATGATCACGAACCAAATAACGGAAAGGTCGATCCCCATTATGGTTTCTCCTTAGTTACAAATTCTGTACTGGCGGCAGACAGCGGACGCGCGGGACGGCCATCATGCTCAGTGGCAAACGTTTCGTCTTCCTGCGGGCCTTTCTTGATAAGACGCACCATATAGCTGTAACCCACGCCAAACACAGAGGTGTACACCACGAAAAAGGCCAGCAGGCTCACACTCATATGCAAATCGCCATGCGCAGAGACCGCGTCTTTGGTGCGTTGCAGTCCGTAAACCACCCACGGTTGGCGGCCCACTTCGGTCGTTACCCAGCCGGCCAGAATCGCGATAAGCCCAGAAGGACCCATCAGCAGGGCAAACCACAGGAACGGACGAGAGGTATAAACACGCTGTTTATAACGCAGCCATAATGCGACAGCGCCCAGCAACAGCATCAACATTCCGAGCCCCGCCATAATGCGGAATGACCAGAAAACGATGGTGGAATTGGGGCGATCTTCTTTTGGGAAATCCTTGAGCGCCGGAACCTGCTTGTCCAGACTGTGCGTCAGAATCAGGCTGCCGAGCGCGGGGATTTCCAGGCCATAGCGAGTACGTTCCTGTTCCATATCAGGCCAGCCAAACAGCAGCAGCGGCGTGGGTTCGCCAGGGGGATTTTCCCAGTGGCCTTCGATAGCTGCAATTTTGGCCGGTTGGTGTTTTAAGGTGTTCAGGCCGTGCATATCGCCGACCATCGCCTGGATGGGCGCGACAATCAGCGTCATCCACAAAGCCATCGAAAACATATGCCGAATGGCGGGCGTGTTGTTACCGCGTAACAAATGCCAGGCCGCCGATGCGCCGACAAACAGCGCGCTACTCAAGAACGCAGCGATGGACATGTGAAGCAGTCGATAGGGGAATGAGGGGTTGAACACCACGGCAAACCAGTCCACCGGTACCACGACACCGTTAACGATTTCATAGCCCTGCGGGGTTTGCATCCAGCTGTTAGACGCCAGGATCCAGAAGGTAGATATTATCGTTCCCAGCGCCACCATGCAGGTCGAGAAGAAATGCAGTCCCGGACCGACTTTATTCCAGCCGAAGAGCATCACGCCCAGGAATCCTGCTTCGAGGAAGAATGCGGTTAACACTTCATACGTGAGCAGCGGGCCGGTAATGCTGCCCGCGAACTGTGAAAATCCGCTCCAGTTGGTACCGAACTGATAGGCCATCACCAGCCCGGACACCACGCCCATGCCAAAGTTGACGGCGAAAATTTTGGACCAGAAATGGTACAGCGAGCGCCA
>Ga0105250_10000665_pt1 | contig 21715 bp, 52 predicted proteins | sample KBSS54metaG_FD_80425 | JGI IMG/M metagenome (GOLD analysis project Ga0105250, IMG submission 80425) | Switchgrass rhizosphere microbial communities from Kellogg Biological Station, Michigan, USA - KBS S5-4 metaG | ecosystem: Host-associated > Plants > Roots > Rhizosphere > Soil | place...
AAATTAAACGCAAATGAAGATCCTTCAGTTGGAACCCAACGACGTAATGATTAACGCGGCAACTAGGGCCAGAAAGGGGGAACCCAATCCGGTCAAGGTGAACATTATGGCTGAGAACTTCCTCACGCGGCGGGAAGAAGGCCGGGAGCACCAGTTAGCCCCTGGGATTGTCCGGATGTCGGAGGAGGAGCAGCCAGTCTTGGTAGCTGGTGAGCACCGGCTACTCGCGTGTAAGAAGCTCAATGCGGCATTGACGGAGGGACAAGAGCCCTTCATGTTCTACGCCGTAGTGGTTCGCGCCGATGACCCTCAGGCGTTGGTGGACGCACTGACCGAGAACGAACTGCGGAACGAATCGACTATCTTCGACCGTGGGGATGCCTATGCGCGGCTGATCGAAAACGGTCTGACGCAGTTGGACATTAGCAAGCGCCTCAATGTCAGTACCGCGTCCGTGTCCGATGCCCTGGCGGCAAATAAGCTTCCTAAGAAGATTCAGAAGCTCGTCCTGGGAGATGGTAAGAACCCCCCCACAATGACTGAGGAAGCGGCGGTAGTATTCGCCCGCATCAAGGATAAGGCGATGCAGGAAGAGGTTATCGAGGCCGCATACCTGTATCAGCAAACCTTGGACGAGATTTCCGAGCGGAGCCAGAACCCTGGGACCGAAGAGGAAACCGAGGACGCGGAGGACGAGGCCACCGACGATGCTCCTCCAGCTAAGGAATCCAACAAGTCGAAGGTTCCGGTATCCGATGCCGTGAAGAACAAGAAAAAGAAAGGCAAGGGGGCTGCGAAGGGCAAGGTTACTGCCGAGACCGCTAAGGCCGTAGCGCGGCAGAAGGGTGCCATGAAGGAGTCCGAGGGTCGCCGTAATGCCAAGCAGCTAATGGTGGACCTGGAGACGCTGTTCGGACCCTCGGTGGAAGGCGTCCCGGCATCAGTCAAGAAGCTGGTATCCAAGTTGGAAGAGTATCTCGATAAGGATATCGGCATCCAGGGACTCAAAAATGCCTTCACCAACTGCTGTATCCCGGACGCTGAGTAATTTAGTCAGATCAGAAAGGAGTGTCGAATGGCCCTCAGGGATTCAGCCCCCTGGGGGCCTTTCCATTATATGTCTAAGGTGTTTAAGGAAATCATTGTAGCTATCCTGCTATTAGGACTCCTAATAGCCCTGATAGACAGGGCAGTAAATTGGATAAGCTCTAACTCCGACACATTGGTGTATGCCGGATATATACTCTCGGCATTCCTCCTCGGAGGCCTAGCTTTGGGATCAAATTACATTTGGAAAAGGATGAATCAATAAATGCAATCAGTCAAGGTCGATACCGCTCACTTGCGTACCATTGTCCAGACAAACCGTGATGCCCATCATAAGGTGTTTATCGAGGCCATGGAAGGCTACCGGAAACTGGCCATTGAGGAACTAGAACATTCAATCCAAGAGGCCAAGGCAGGTAGAAAGATTCACCGCCTGATCCTCTTGGAGGAACCGGTAGATCAGACTAAGCAGTATGACACTATCCTGCGTATGCTGAGCCTGACGACGGAGGCAGAAGTAACCCTGTCGTATCGGGAATTCCGCCAATACGTCATGGATGAATGGGACTGGATGGACCAGTTTGTAATGTCCAATTCCCGGTATGTCTCTTCCGATGCATCGAATACGTACCTTGCGAGTAAGTCGTCATGACGGTAGGTGAAGGCCCAACTATTGATCCGGATTACCCATCACTGATTATCTTCGTAGGCACAATGGTCATAGCCTTTATCGGGCTACTGGTCTACATGGCAGAGGGGATCAAACGACTGAAGGAACGTCTCAGGCTCAGACGGATATACAGAAAGAGGTAATACCGAACATGACTAAACTCGAATGGATCGGACGAGCAAGATCACACCAAGGCATCCTGCGGGACTTTATCAGTACCTACCATCCGGCATCCATCCGTGGGGATGCCGTACCTAAGATGCGGATAACAGCCCAGGCTGCGGAGCAAACATGCGAGGTAATTAGAAAGAAAATCAAACGCGCCTACAAGGATGAGGTAGACCCTGCCACCAAGTTTGACCGGGCATTGGAGGCCCAAGACTATCAGACGGTATATATGTTACTCAACGCCGCATGGTTCGGAGCCCCGGAATCCTTATCTGTCTGGGAAGTCCCTGGATTTGGAACGGCATGTGGCCTCCTAGAAGACCCGGCAGATGATATCGAGGCAGACATATGAGTTTTGAAACTACAAGGTTCCGCTCCGAGTTATCCGCCCCGGAGTTACGGCGATACTCCAGCACATCACCGCTGGTCGTTACCTGGATTGACGAAGAGGGGTTCCATGCAATTATCGGCCTGCGGGAACCATCGTTGCGGGAAGACATAATCAAGATCATTACGGTGAATCTGATCAACGGCACAGTGTCTGGCATTAAACTCCGGGAAGGCGAAGACCATTCCCTATCCGATGGGAAGAACAAGTACGTAGTCTACTCCCCCAATGAGCGGGAGTATCAGACATCCATGGATCGGCTGAGGATGTTCGGCATCGATCCGCGAATCCTAGTAGGAGCAACTGAGTAATGATACAGAGTTCTCCACCTCAACTGATATACCGATCTGATCGGGATACCATCATCCAAGCCGTACACAAGGCATATCAGGAGTACAACCGGCTGCTATCGGAACTAAAAGACTGTGAATCGGGGGCCAAGATTGTTTGCCCCTCGTGTAATTGTTCCTATTTGGTGTCTACCCAGATATACATCCAAACTCACTGGTATGTAGAGCCACATGGATGTACAGAAGGAGATTACTGGAACATGGGGGAGGCTAAGTGGAAATGCCCATCTTGTGAGGTCTTTTGGAGGTTCAACTCCTCCAATGAGGCATGGATAGGGAACTTGGAGTTAGTAGCATTAAAGCGGCGTTTCAACAAGGTTGTAGAATGCTACTGCAAAGGTTACAAGGCCTGCCGGTACTGCATAGAGGAAGGACTAAGACGATAATGAAACACACCGATACGACGGCGGAATTGAAATTCCTGGTCACATTCACAGTCGAGGAATGGAAGTTATTGAATCAGGCTTCTAGGTCCCACTACGATGGAGTCTGTGCGGCAATGTCCCAGGGCGGCATCATCGATAAACACATAGGCATCTGTGCCAGAACCCGTGTTGACAGTTCGGGAGATTGGTTCGCATTCCGCGACTTGGATATTCTCGGCAAGGTAGCAGAGATGGCATGCAGAGTTCCAGGCCAGGAAGTCTTAGGGTCAGCACTTCTGTGTGGGATATCCAATGTCCTCAGGTCGGCCAATTCAGCCTACCTGGATATCCGTAAAATCCTAGAGGCATATACACCAGATCGAGGGAGATAGCAATGGAGAACATTCAAGCCTTGAACGATGTCCCAATCGGATGGCGAGCCAATGAGGAACGGCTCCTCTGCCTGATCGTCTTGGATGACGATGTAGCAAAGAGGCTATCAGCTACAGCCGGAGAAGCTTTCTACCGTGGATTCATTGTCCAGAACCGTGAATCTGGGGACATTGTTCTCCGACAGCGGTTCCGCTACCTTTCCAAGGATTCCTGGGAAGAGACTAGTGTCCCAGGTGCCCCACAACAAAAAGCCTGTGAAGAGTTAAAGGCTATGACTGCATCAACCATGAAAGGAGCAGCCTTTATGGTGGGGGTCGAACTCCAATCTGACGATATGGCATTCTTCGAACCCCCGGATGACAACGGTGACTTCATGAACACAGTTAACTGGTTGTCCGAACGAGAACTTATCTATGCGACTGTGATTCCAACCGGAGGGACCGAACATGGAGTTAACTGAGCTACGCGACTTAGTCTCCCTGATCCGCTGCGAGGTCGGCGGCATCGTCTGGAATGTCTATGCGGATCGGATGGGTAACGGCTACTATATCCAACTTCGATACATCGAACCAGATATCGAAACCGGCGACCCAGAGGACCAGCATAGCCGTAAATGGTACATCTCCAGTCATGCGACCCCATCCGAGATTGTACAAACCGTCCTCAAGGCCTGCCTGACTAGTGGGGAACATATGATCCGAGAACATTTCACCTATAAAGGTTATCGGATTCTAGGCCCCCACTTTGACATTGAACAGTTAGTAGAACTCTGTAAGCGAGAAGCCGATAGCAGAGATGTAAGGAGAACAACCAATGCGCCGAGTCAGATACCCCAAACCGACCGATAAGTGGAACAAGACGAAAGAACAGAGAATCCGCCCAGCCGGTTGGACATATAAACAGTGGAGAGAACTATCCGCCGAACTAAGAAAGATGTATATCTCACATGCCAAGGTGATTGCCAATGCCTAATGTCCCATCTCCAACCCTATCCGATATTCCCAGCAAGGAACGCCGGAAGCTTGAGAAGCTCCTATTCGAACGCGACGTTCTAGGCTACGCATTCAGCTATGCCAAACTATTCCGCCTGATCGAAAGCCTTGGCAACTACTCGGACGAGGATATCCATGCCTCGCTGCAAGACTGTATCCTCGCCTTCGATACCCCGCAGGAAGACGAAGCCAAGAAGGATCTGAACGACCGGATCAGTGCAATCCTGACTGAGCATGGCCTTAAGGGTCTCCGCTCACCTGATCCCTTTGGCCGCTTAATGGACCTATCGATGTATGAGTCTACGTCGGCACCGAGGTTCAACCGGGACAAGGCTGTAGAGATTGCACCGAGCTTGGGGGTCAGTACAACTAAGATCTTGGAGATTCTGGAACGTGCTACCTCGCCCGGTAAGACGTTCGCGGCAGTGAAGGTACAAGCAGTGAGGCAGAAATCTGATGAATAAATACGAAGGCAAAAAGGGACCCAAATCCAAGACCGCAACCATTCACATCTCGGATATCAAGAACAAGTTCGACGTTCGGGTGAACCTCGATCAGGATACCGTACTACAGTTCGTCGGCATGTACCAGGATGCTACCAAGGTGGTTCCCCCCATCAAGGTGGTCGTCCATGGGGAAGGCTACGCATTCGTGGATGGTCGGCACCGGGCCGCTGCTAGGCAGTATCTGAACCTCGATAGCATCGATGCCGAAATCCTAGAAGGATCATTCGCGGACAGTGCAGTAGATTTGTTCGCCATGGCATTGCAGGCAAACTGCGGGGGTGCCAAGACTCCGACCCGTGGTGATCTGGAGCACACGGTAATGCGGATGCTGGAATTCGGAGCCAGCAAATCTGACATTATGAACAAACTCGACTTCCTGCCCAAAGGGTCGGTCAAGGCATTCATCGCCTCGGCTGCTGGGAAGATCCAGAAGCGGAAACTGACTAAGGCAATCGATGCCCTAGCCACTGATAACCTTTCAGTGGATGAGGCCGCTAAGCGGTTTGGAGTGCGGATCGAAAACCTCAAAGATGCCATCCAGGGAAAGAAAGGTAAGTGGGGGAAGAATCGGACTAACGAGGTAGAAATCACCACAGCGTCCAAGGCCGCTATTGCTCAGACCCTAAACTATGCGAATAAGTCCATCGGGATGGGATTGAATAAGCTTATTGAATTGGTCGAGGAGGGTTCCATCTCCGTCAAGGCAGCACTGAATGTCATCGGCATGTGGGAGGATCGCAACCGTCAGACGGAAAAGCGCATCAATGATTGGCGTTCCAGGTTCATTGCCATCGAGGAGGCCCATAAGACGTCGGATCGGAATCTCAGGAATGACGATCAGGAAGAACTGAGGGTGAACTAACAATGGGGTACATCGACTGGACCTACTTCGACTTAGAAAACCAGACCCAAACGGATATTACCGCTGCATTATCCGCCGACATTCCCAATGCCCATGTGGATATTAATCTTCGATTAGTGGAAGCCGTAGAGTATCCAGCCTGGGGATATGGAGGTTCCATAATCACTACACATGTGGGTTTAATATATCAGAAGGGGAACACCAAATGGGATTAACCATAGAACCCAAACCCAAACAGTATGGCCTATACGACACCCAGGACAACTGCTGGATTGGCAATGACGATGGTCCGCTATCATACACCGACCAGAAGTTAGCCCAAATCTCAGCCCAGGTGTGCGGGGTCCAATTGCAGTTCGAACCCGGACGTATCAGAGCCGCTGAGATCCCAGCTACTAGAGTTTCCCGTTCTCGATATCGCGTAATGCCTTTTCCGGTCCCATGGTGGTAGGTAGCTCATCCCTGAGGCGCATATTAATGGGATACCTCATCCTCGGATTCCTAATCGCGGCGGAAGTAGAAGCGGTAGTTAAAATCGTAACGGCTTTATTCACCAAGGAGGAAACACCGAATGACTAAACGAGAGAACGACCAAGAAATACTCCAGATGGCCATCGTCGGCCTTATCAAGAAGCGGGAAGTCTTGGAGGCTAAGATGCAGGCCATTAGGGACCAGATCGCAGGGAGGGATGGAGTAGCAGCGGAGGCTCCTACCAAGCTTCGCCGCCGCATGTCCAAGGCTACCAGGGAGAAGATGAGAATCTCCCAGCAGGCAAGGTGGAAGAAAGCCAAGGCTGCTGCTCGGAAGGGAAGCAAGCGCTAATGACGAGGCATTGGAATGCCCGATACTAAACTCGCCGTCCTGATCGGCCTGCGGTGTGACATTGAACTGGAAATCCTGAAGCTCCAAGGTAGGATCATGGAGAAACAGCAGGCCGTTCAAGCCTTGAACGCTACCATCGAACTGGTTAGGGAATCCGACAGGGACGATGCACAGCCCGAGACTGTACAATCAGTACTCCGAGCCCATAAGGTCCAAATCCAATCACCCAGGGTGCGGGAGGGATACCCTACCCGCCTATCCTGGGATATGGATAGGGTTAAGGCATCGATCCTGGAACTCCTACTATCTGGTTCTAAGCCTAATTACTCCATGTCGGATATCAAGTCCCACCTGATCTACAGCGGGCTGGCTCCGAATCACGATAAGTTCACCAACGGATCGGTCATTACCCGGATTAGGTTCGCAACTAAAAGCATCCCAGGGGTGCATGTAACCGGGGACCGCATCGATACCAGATACTCTATCGTCCGAACTGATCAGCAGTAAACCATCCGGGGCTGAGAACCTTTCAGCCCCGCAACCATCTAACCATTAGGAGGCCACCATGGACCTAGGCCTAGCCAGCCTGACCGATGCCCAACTTTATGAGCTACTTCAAGAAACACTCTTAGCGATATCCGGACGATGTACCCAGGCCTACATGCTACAAGCCTGTCAGGATCTGATCAGCAGCCAAGGTAAGCTTCTCACAGTGGCTAAGAAAGAATTCTACGCCCAGGTCGAGGCCGAGCAGACCCGGCAGGTTCAGGAAACCAAATCCAAGACCATTGAGCAGTTTCGCACCTGGATCAAGGAACAGACGGTAATCCCCATAGAGGTAAAGAAGCAAATCATCGATGAGGAATTCGACCGGCTGCTGAATGGGGAAATCAAACGGCAGGTGTTGGCGATCCGGGAATTCGTCAGGTTGGAGTTCCCTAAAATGATGCAGCCGGGGGACCATGTATCTGAGGCTGAGGAACTCATTATTGCCACCGACGCGGCTAGGCAGTTAGTCCGAGAACGCAGGGAAGCCCAAGAGGCAAAGGCCGCAGTGGAAGCGACTAAGAAGTCTCAGAGGAAATCCGGATCGGCATATACCCAGCTAATGGAACTTGCAAGGCTGATTGGGAATCCCAGACCGCTACGGATGGTACTTAATACCTCCAAGATAAACGGGGAGTGGATGGTCCTAGATGTTTCTATCTATGACGATGGCAGTGGATACACTGTAGCCTATATAGACTTTGCGCATCATCAGTTCGGAGAAGGAATGAGCTTATATCGTGCCGTGGGCTGGCAGGTAAAGTCCCCAGGCCATGAGATCTACCAAGCTATCTGTAAGTACATCCTAGAATGTGCCGATACCAATAAGACGACTGAAACTATCCCGGTATACAGAAAACAACATCCTGACGATAACCCTTTAACTTGCCGGAATTGTGGATATCCATGGCAGGACCATCATAGGAAAGATCTGCTCCAGCTTATTGGAATATGCTCCAAATTTGCTTTTTATAAAAACCCTGACCCAAACACTGACACAGACGACGATGACGATTTCCCCTTCTAAGGACTAATATGTCAAACCTACCAGCACCACCACCGTTACTGAACATCATTGAAAGGCTCCAAGCTGGAAGAATCCAGAACGACATAACTAAAATCGAGGCACGGATGCATGATGCCTCGGACACCGTAGTCGTTATCTGCGATACCTCGTCTTCGATGCTTAGCTACGTCGGCAGTTCCAAGAAGTCCAAGCTCGATATGCTCAAGGACGCCTTGACGGATATCATGAATAACTTCCCGAAGGTCCAGGCGTATGCATTCAGCAACATGGTTTGGAAGATCAACCGGGACGAGGTTCAAGCCTTGAAGGCATATGGGACTACCCGGCTCGATGCAGCATTCCAGCATATTGCCCCGCTGAAGCCCAGGAAGACTATCCTTATATCCGATGGGTGCCCAAACAATCGAGACGCCGCTACCGCTATGGCCGCTGCCTTGACTGGGACTATCGATATCATCTTCTGCGGACCAGAAACCGACACTACTGCTATACAGTTTATGGAGTCCATCTGTAAGCTCAGCGGTGGTCGTAAGATCAAATGGGATATGGAACTCGGAGCAGAGATCGAGGGAGTCAATCCGATCCGGTTGCTACTTCCACCTGGAGCCTAATATGGTATCGAGACTAGACGACTGGGTGTTGGACAAGCTTTCCTGGCTAGCTGGTAAGGTTCAGATTCTAACCGGCTATGACTGCCTGACTCAAGCACACTATTGTTGGAGACTTGGATGGCTCTTTTATGCAATCCGTGATTTCTATAGAAAGGAGTCTTTAGGTCTAGTATTAGACGTAGCAATGATCCTTATGTCCACCCCGTTGCAATTCCGCACCGATCCAAACGATGATGTAGTTCGAAGCGCAGTACTTAGAGGATTTAGGAATCCACGTAGGATCACACTCTTTGATAAACTGTTACGGGCTTTGTACATATCAGTATTGCCTGTAGCGATAATAATAGCCTCGGTCAGTTTATTTCATTTCCAGGGCATTCTGATAGTCCTGTATGCGTGGCTCCGCTGCTGCGACCCATTACCCGAGACTGGTAGTAAGATCCGGGAATGGATGGACTCCCTAGTGCCCAAACCCCAAACTGTAACCGCCAATGAGTCTTGATAATCTGATCCAACTTGTTGAACAGTTAGGTGTAGGTGGTGCCCTTCGCCACCGAGACCCACCAGACGGATTCGAAATAACCATCCCCAAGGACTCACATCAGTTCTTCCTCGACATCGACACCGAGGCCAGTAAGATCCGGATGGAAATGTCGATCCGACTCTGTGAGCAGTTCGGATACCCGATCAAGATTCTACGCTCCGTCCCATCCAAATCCGGGGAACCACATATGCATGTCTACCTGGAATTTCCCGATGTCCTGACTGTCATGGAGCGCATTGCTCTCCAGGCCTGCTTCGGCTCCGACCTAACGAAGGAACTGATATCCATACTTCGGTACATCAATGGGATTGACGATCCCACCCTGATGTTCGAACGAAAGGTGTAGACTATCAGCAAGGAGGGAATCACAATGCTTACTCTGATTCTCTTGGTTTTCGCCTTTGTATTGTTCGTCACAGCGGCATTTCTACAGCCGACTGCCGAGCCGTGGAAAGGACGCCTATGCTGCTTAGGGCTGGCATGCCTAGCCTTGGCAGACATTCTCAGAAACTCATCTCTGCTTCACTAAGCCATCTAAGAGGATTAACCGAATGGGAACCAAAACCAAGGCCGCTAAGGCTACCAGAACAATCCCGCTAATCGGGAGCACTAAGATAGACCAGATGAGGGTTACCGTCCTGTTGGAATCCATGGGTGTCCACACCTGCGAAGACGCAAGTTGCTGGTTATGCCAGGGGCTCCATACTCTGTCGAATAACTCCCGCTTTACAGGTATGGCTAAGAACATAAATAGCAGCGTAGCCAGTGCCTTTGTCACCGAGGGGCCGAATGGCTATATGTTTGCCTACATCCAAGCCTTGGCTTTCTGCTTCATGCTTGGAACTAGGTATCAGCAGAACCTGGAACTGGAGGCAATGCTGAGCATGGAAGACATCCAAGTCCCGTCGCCGCCGATGCCCCCTAAGCTGCCTAAGGTCCCGGCACCGAAGCCAGCACCGGGGAAACCGAAAGCTTCCAAGCGGATATGATATACTTCCCCTGACCGTCGTTGTATCTTCCTACTGTGTGCCTGGGGGTGGGTCTGAGTATCCACCCCGATTTTTTATCCACCTAGTCTCCCCTTCGTCTAATGCTCAGGACCCGATTCTTATAAAGTCGTGACGGTGGTTGAATTCCACCAGGGGGGACCAAACCTAATTCAAGGCTTGAACCTCATGCCCAGCCCAATTGAACGTCTAACCCTCGTCCTCAACAATGCCTTCGAAGCCTGCAATATCCTCCATGCCAGACGGGCAATCACCATGGTCCTATCAGGCCGAGCAGTGGTGCAGGAAAACTCCGGGGTGACTATCCGGTCCGGCAAGCTGGTTATCCCGATCCCATCCGTGGTTCGCCTCCTGACGTATCGGAGGCCACCGAGGAAGACCAAATCCCTATCTCGGAAAGGCATCCTACTTAGGGATCGGAATACATGCCAGTACTGCCATAATGTATTCCCGGCCAAAGATCTGACTATAGACCATGTGACACCTAAGTCCCGAGGTGGGGCGGATAGCTGGGAGAACATGGCTACTTCATGCTTCGCATGCAATAACCATAAAAGGAACCGAACACCTGTAGAGGCCGGGATGCCGTTGCTTCGTAAGCCCCACCAGATAGCACCGCATCATAAGTACCGACTCATGGCCGCAGATCGGTCGTGGGATAAATACCTATTCACCTAGGAGTCAGATGAACGTCCACAACTGCGCAGGGGAATGCTGCCGGGAGTTTCCCTTAAATATCACATATGCTGATTTACAGATAGAAGCCGCTAAGGATACATCCGACTTCGAGATATTCCAGATAATGGATATGGTGATTCCTTTGGCTACGGCTAATCGGTATACCTGTAGGCACTGGGACCAGATCACCAAGCTATGTGGTAACTATCAGGATCGGCCTAGAATGTGCACCGACTTCCCATACGAACATGGGATGTGCCATATATGTGGATCTACTTACTGTCGAGCCTCTGACGAATGCGAATGGATGGAATATAACGTAGAAATAGGAGAAATCAATGCCGAGAGTAACAACAGTAGTCAAAGCACGTAAAGACGCAGGTAAATGTGGACGCTGTAATCAGTCCATCAAGGCCGGAGAAACCTACTTCTGGTGGTCGGTCATGATGGGATCACGCGGGGTTCGGAAGATCCGCTGTGCCAAGTGTAGGCCGCGCCCATCGGATCTGACCTCGTCGGATAAACTTAGCCGCATCTATGCTGCCCAGGAATCCGTGGAAGACATCCTAGGTGGGGCTCCGGATAACTTCATCACCTTCCGGGATGACGTAGTTCAAGCCTTGAACGACTGCGCCCAGGAAATCCGTGAGGTCGGGGAGGAGTACGGAGAATCCTACGACAACATGCCTGAGGGCCTCCAACAAGGAGAGACCGGCCAGCGTTGCGAAGAGATGCGCGATAACTGTGAACAATGGGCCGATGCCTTGGAATCCGCTGCTAGGGAAATCGAATCCATGGAAGACGAGCAACCCGAACCTGACGAGGCAGATAAGAGGGAAGGAGAAACAGAGGAGGAACCTCCAGAACCTGACTATCAGCAAATCATCGACGCAGCCGAGGGGGCATTATCAGAAATAAGTGCATAAACTTACTCATTGCCGCCATTATGTTAGCAGCGGTATACTCCCTAGCAGTATCAACCTGGAGCATAATCCAAGATGGAACCCAAACCAGAGAATCCCCCACCGAGTGGTAAGGCCGTCCGGACGGAAAGCATCCTGACTGCTATGGATAAGCTCCCACCCATCCAGCGGCTCAACCTTATCGGATTCATACAACGTAAATACTGCTCAGTCTGTGGGATGAAACACCCCTGTTCCTGTGACATTCCCGGACGGCTATCGGCATGATAACCAAACTAGCGGTAACTATCATTGCGTTCTCACTGATCCTGGGGGCAACTGAGTCCTCAGGGAAGGTGGAGCAAACCTTCAGTCCGGTGTCGCCTAAGATGCTGGCGATGATCGGCAGTAAGCCCGTTGTGGCTAATACTGTAGCTTCCGATCCCGAATGCGACCCATGCCAATCCTGCCAAACCATGTGGGATGCGGCAATGTGCGCCATCGGGTGGAATTACACGTGCTTTGTAGCATGTCCGATTTGTCCTCAGGAGGGGGGCATACGGGCAGCATTGAAGGCATTGCCGGTCAGGGCTATATCCCCGCTGCTACCAGATGCGGAATACAGGAACTAAGGAGAACCAATGAAGCTGAGAATTATCAGACTAAGCGTAGTAACCTTTATTATGGGAATCGGAGCAATGCTATTAGCATCGTCCTCCGGTAGCCCCAAACCGAACTCCCTCAATAAGGCTGTAAATACAGTCCGCCCCTCTGCTGAACTCGTGTCAGCAACCAATTGCGGGTCGTGTGTCAGCGTCGGTGACGAGAGTTGTAACGCGTGTCACATGAATTGCGAATGGCTCGGAGCCCAGAATGGGTGCTTCTCCTGCACGAGGGCAGATACGAACGGCTGTTCTGGGATGATCGAAACGGAGTACGTGACTACCAAGAGTGGTAGGGTTACGCGACTCAGGGCAGGCTATAAGAAGCTGCCCCAGGTTCGCGACCATGACTCCCGCGCCCAAGAGGCGATAGCTCTTGGATGTCAAAAATTCAACACAAAGTACGGACCAAAGAAGTAGTCAACGAGGATCGGGGGGCCGGTATATGGCCCCTTATCCGATTAGAGGATTAGCAGTAATGGAATCTGACCTGACTCGCGAGCATGGATATTACTGGGTCCGGACTAAGTATTACCAGTTCGACTCCTGGCACATAGGAGAATGGGAGATTATGAGTTTCGACGGTCGTGCTTGGTGGGGTACGGGTAATGAAGTAGAGTATGGAGAATCAGAACTGTATGAGATCGGGGAGAGGATAACCAGAAATGAGAAGTGAACACCCATGGCGTGATGTATGGTGGCTGATCCGAGTATTCATATCGGAAGTACTGCTAAGGTGGGCAATAAATATTGCTCCACATCCGGAACAGGTAAATCTAGCTAAGGTTCTACTCCCATACTACAGGGACGTGGTAGCCAAAATTGATAACCATCCCAATGCCTGAACTCCGCTGGGTCATGGAACTGATTAGCCTTCTATATCTGATTCAATATCCCCTCTTCCAGGACTATATAATCAACCTAATCACCTGGGCCGGTCTGGCATCGGCGATACTGCTATCTGAGAATGCAGCACAGTTCAACTGGGAGTCAGTTAACCATTGGTGGGAATTCTTTATCGAAAGGCGACGGCGCAAATGAAGATAGATATCACTGCATGGGGAGACTCTAAGCGGAGAATCCTGGATACAGAGACGCGGGACATTGAAGAGCATCCTATAACCTGCAAATACGGAGATCCATTTTGCCCATGTCAGGATGGGCATACATGTAACCATGAACGAAAGATAACCAAATGACACTAACACAACTTATAGTACTGGCCTCTATACTGCTCTGTATAACCGCATCCAATGCTCAAACCCTCGGTACATTCACCGATGGCTACGAAGCTGGAACCAAGGACATTGGGATCAACATCGTCCACGTCCATGACGGCCCAGCATGCCGCGAACGGAAGAACTGCTCCTGGATGCTCCTCTGGTCGAGCCGACGTAACGTGGAATCAGCCGAGATCTCGGTATTCGTAGCCGGGAAGGGTGAACCGGCTAAGAAGTTAACCGTTCCAGGGAAGCGAGATTCAAGGCTTGAATCCCATAATCCGATATTCGATATTCCACTGGCAACGGTCAGTGCCGTCGAGTTCAAACTCTACAATGGAACTAAGAAGGTTGGGGCCGCAAGATTCCCAATCACTGGGAAGGGAAAATAAATGCCGGATAAATCAGGATGGGTTATTAAAGGAGATCTCACATACTGGGGTGGACGCACATTGGATAAGGAGTCATTCTATTCCGACGATGTAGGTGATGCAATTATATTTGCGCGGTCCAGGGATGCAGAACGCGTAAAGGTATACCTTCTAAACAAGTATGCATTCGCCCTGCGTGTAGTTGAAATCACAGTCCCAGAGGAGAAGCAATGAACTGGTTACTGGAGCATAAAGCAACTCTCAAACGGCTTATAGTCGAAGCCGACGACGCAATCGGAACCACGGACGCATTGCCATACACGATGCCATTACTTGAAATAATACAAACCATCGAACGGATGGAACTGATACATCGAGCAGAGGAAAGAAGATGTTTAAGTACACAGCATGTGGACTGATATCCACTAGCAAGGTAATCCACATGGCGCAGTGGAGCTACGACGGGACTAGAGTTTCACATCCATGCGGATCATCTCTTGGCCGATACACCGAAGACATATCTGAGGTTACCTGCAAGAGATGTCTAATATCGATATCCAAGGAAGCGAAAAGACAGAGGCAGATACAGGTACTCAAATAATGGGATTCGACCGAGCACTGCATCAGACTATACGCAAACGTATTAGTTTCGGCGGATGGCCGCATCAATGGGACCCAGGTAACCGGCTTCGCAAAAACCCGGCATGGTGGGCGGCTAAGCGGAAGCGCAGGGAACAGCGCGAGCGAAAGGCGGAGAAGTGATGCGCATCTCGCGGGTATGGTTTATGCGCCTACCGGATTGGCGAGTTCGGTTCATTCGTTCCGAAGCGCCTTGCTGGAAGGGAGAAATCCAAGTGGGTTGTTTATTGATCGGGTGGCAGGCTGGAAAGGAGCCGAAGTAAATGCATAGCACGATTGCAATTCGCAAGCCCAAGTCGGACGCCGATAGAGTTTATCCCTGCATGTATTGCGGCACGCTCAGGTCGAAGGAGGAGGGCGGTACCGTGTTCACGGTGTGTGATGACTGCTGGGAAAAGCGACCGGCGAAAGGAGCGAAGTGATGGCGAGCAATACCGACTGGGAAAATCTGCGACCCGATGGCACGCAGTATCGCGAGCAGGAATTCGGCGGGGCAAAGAGGGAGTCTCCGATTTCGTGCTTTGTTTCCGAGAAGCAGGGAGTCTTCGAGCGGCCCACCGGAGACCAGACTCCACGGTGGCGCGTCGGCACGCAGGTGCCGCTCAACGTCTACGAAGGCAATCGGCCCGTGTGCCGGTGCCACAACGCCGAGGACGCGGCTCGGATTGTTGCGGCGATGAACGCGAAAGGAGCGAAGTGATGACGATGTGCACGTGTAATCCGTACGCCGAGATCGACTGCCCGCGTGATCCGGCATGTCCGATTCACGGTGTGCGCACGGTGTGCGAGCGCAGACCGACCCAAGGAGAGAAAGGCATGAGCCTGAACGATGATACTAGCAGATCAATGCTGATAGGTTGCGGAGTTCCACAGTTGCAAGAGCAGATCGCCGCGCTCACCGCAGAGCGAGACGCTCTCCGGCGCGAGGTTGGAATGCTGGCTGAGGGAAAGCGGCAGGAATTCGAGCGGCGGGTGGACCTTCAGGCAGAGCGCGGCCGATTGCGCAAGGCGCTGCTGGCGGTGGAGTGGACGGGATTAGATCGTATCGGAGGATTGGACACTTCAACTTGCGTGAACGAGGAATGCGGGCAGATGAAATGCCGTGGCCACGCCCCCGACTGCATCGTCGGGCTGGCGATGGAGGGAATGAAATGATCGGAAAATACGGAATCGTCACCACAGTCCCCGAATGGAAGCGACTCCAGTGCGTTCACTGCGCCGCTGGCCTCGGAATGTCAGCGGAACCCGGCTACCACTGGGATGGCAGCGCAAACGCGCCGAAGTGCACTGCGTTGGACCCCGAGCAACTGGTGGACCTGATAGCTGCACGTGGACTGCGCGTGCTCATCGAATACTGCACGCCCCTGCGCGGAGGCCCGCCGCAGTGGGTGGTGCGATTCGGCGAGGGCGAGATAGTCGCAGACCCCGACCGACGTACAGCAATCGTGAAAGCAGCTTTGGCAGAAGTAGGAGCACTAACGACATGAGTGTACGAATTACCAAAGATGGATTCCGCAGGATCAAATGGGACAATGAGTCTCAGCAGCATATCGAAGAGGAAGTCCAGGCAGGTAAGTCCTTTATCAGTCAACTCCGGGAAGCTACTACTATCGACCCCGATGTAACCTTATCCGACATCTTCCGTGCTGTTGAGTCGGACACCAAGCTCAAAGAATTCCTGGGTCCATATTCCTGGTGTGACATGGATGCCTACCATCAGGAAATCAAACGACCTACTTCCGGCAAGTGTGACGACCTGAAATGTATCGAAATAACGTCCTACTTCGAAGCTAGGTTAGGAGACGAAGGCCAGATAGTCCTAGGCATCCAAGGTGTAGGCCATGATAGCACCGTATGGGGCATAGACTTTACCCCAATCAATGAATTGGCTAATACCCTAGTACGCCTAAATTCAAGCCTTGATTATTACGTAGAAGGTGAATCCAAGGACATGGGGTATCATTACTGTTACTCCCTCCTGGATATCCTTGATACCATCTACTTCGAAATCAGCTTTCATGGCAAACCTAAGGATCGGGATGCCGTGGCCGAGTCCCTTAAGGAAATGTCCAGGCAGGTAGAATCCGGCGAGGTCGAGCTTACCCCCTTGGAGGATATCCGGGAAATGCTCGGAAGGGATAAACCTAACTAATGGCCTATCGACTCCATCACTGGTACGCTACAGTGGAACTCCGTAAACTCCTATTCGAGGCATGCCATAGGACTAAGAAGGTCGATGATTCTAGGCCAATCGGATGTGTCTGGAACAAGTTCAAAATCAAATACAAACCTTGGAGGAAGTAACATGAACGACGAAGAAGTAACTAAGAAGAAACCATACAAGACCCCGGTTCTCTCGTACTATGGAGATATCCGGGAAATCACCCGAAGCGTTGGCCGCAACGGCTTCAATGACAATGGAGTCGGCCAGGGCCACGACATGACCCAGCCGTAACCACACAGCCCCTATGGGCCGAGTCTGATTGATTCGGCCCTATGGGCATCCAGGAGGTCGAATGCAATTCAAAGACGTAGCAGATTATCCCGAGGATGAGCGCATCCGGCAGATCGGGGAGAAGGCAATGAGGGAAAAACTGACAGTCGGATTTGTCACCGATGCCGAATCCGGCAAGGCTGATCGGTATATCAGGAAGCTAAAGGAACGCTTCCCAGGGATCAGAGTGATAGACCGTGGCACTGGGCCGGTAGATGATACTGTATGGGTCAAGGTTGGACCACCGGAGAATTAACATGACGACGGAAGAACTCCTTAAGAGGGTAATAGCATTAGCGGAATATGTCGAAGATCTGGACAAGCGGGTCAGGATACTGGAATTCAATAGTGGCCTGACAAGTCGAAGCCGAGACCCTATTATGTGGACTAATGACAAACCAGAACCCAAACCAGAGCCTCCCCCAGTAGACCGATCTGCCCAGGTCCTCACATCGGGTAAGCCTGTTGTATCAGATGAGCACAAAACTATTAACCCAGCCACCGGACAGCAGACGGCCTATGTGGTCCTAACTGCCGCCGAACGTGCCAAAGGATTTGTCCGTCCAGTCAGGTCGTCATACACCCATATGACATGCGGATCAGACACCTACATGGCGCGGGAAATTGCCGAGACATTGGCACGGGACCCTGGATTCTACAGTGGGGGATTCTGCCATAAATGCCGGGGACATTTTCCACTTGATCAGTTCGTATGGAAGGGAACTAAGGAGCAGGTAGGATCATGATGGCATCGGCTGACAATGATATCCCGAACGTTATATGGTTCTCACTGATAGTTATCTTTCTGATCCTTACCTGGATTATTGCAACCCTACATCGGGCTTACACTCGGATAGACTCCCTGCAACGTCGCATCGATAAGCTGCAAAGAACCATGGGAGTTCCAACCGAATGGGAGTAACATTAGAAGACCTCAAATGGACCCTGGTGGTGATCGCCATTATACTGATTGGGGCCACTGTCGGAGGCACCGTATCCTACCTGATATTCAAGCCTTGAAGGCAATCCGTATAGGGTATATTCCCTAGGGGAAATTCCCTATTCCCTTTCCCATAGTTTCCTATCATACTTACCAACATGCCAAAAGTCAAAACGGCCAAGCCCAAGGCCCCAAAACCTACATTGGGCAAAGATGTGCTCGTGAACGTAATCCTCGACCGCTCAGGTTCCATGATGGGTACAGCCCATGGGACCATCTCCGGCTATAACGAATACCTGAATGGCCTCAAGGCCGACAAGGCTACCAACTACAGCATCAGCCTGATCCAGTTTGACTCACCGGCAGACGGCCCAGAACTGACTGTCAGCTACGTGGATAAGCCGCTGGCCGAAGTCCCCGAACTGATAGGCACGACCTACCAGCCCCGAGGCATGACTCCCCTCTACGACGCTGTTGGGGAATGCGTTCGGCGCGTGGATGCCAAAGGCCGTCTGGTCATTACGGTCATCATCACTGATGGCTGCGAAAATGCCAGCAAGGAATTTTCCCAGTCGGACGTTCAAGCCTTGATCAAGGAAAAGGAACAGAACGGCTGGTCATTCGTATTCCTGGCCGCGAACATCGATGCCAAATCAGTTGGGGCCTCCATGGGCATGTCCAGTGCCAATACCTTCAACTACTCCCAAGGCCATGAGAAGACGATGTATTCAAACTTGGCATATGCTACCGGCACCCGATCTGAGAGAGTCAGATCTTCGGGTTTACGTGCTGCCTCTGCAATGTGCTTCATGACGAAGGAACAGGAAGCCGCACAGATGGGAGGAGTATCCGGGACCGTCACCACTACCACGACAACCACTGGCCCTATGCCCAATAATCCGTACATCCAACCAACCGGAGGTCCGCAAGCTGGGCCTTCCACGTTTCCGAGTAGTCCAGCAGATCCCCCAACCAAACCTACCATCACTTGGAAGGAAGTATCTCAGTCCGGAAGCGGTAGCTGAGGGTCTGGGGGTAACCCGCCGCACAGTATATAACTGGCTGCGGTCGGGAAGCCTGCCAGCGGTTCGGATTGGCCGTACATGGCGTATCTCCGAACAAGATATAACGGATAAGCGTTAACCATCGGGGCCGGGAAACTGGCCCCATTTCTATTTAACCGAACGGAAAGGAACAATGATTCAGAACTATATCAACCATATCGCATTGGTCGTAGATAAGAGTGGGTCTATGTGCAACCTCAGTGACACCGTCGTCCAGGTGTTCGATAAGGAAATCGGATACCTAAGGAAGCGCTCGGTGGAACTCAAGCAGGAAACCAGGATATCTGTATATCTGTTTAACGAATCCGTTGAATGCCTAGTATTCGATATGGACGTTATGCGCATGCCCAGCTTGGCCGATCAGTACTATGCAGACGGTGGAACGGCCCTGATCGACGCCACCTTGAAGTCTATAACGGATATGGAAAGGCTACCTGAACTGTATGGGGATCATGCCTTCCTGATTTACACCCTAACTGACGGGGAGGAGAACCGGAGCCGCAATACCTCAGAGATCTTAGCCGCTAAGCTGAAACACCTCAAGGACAACTGGACAATCGTCTGTATGGTACCCAATGCCCGAGGACTCCATGAGGCTAAGAAGTTCGGATTCCCATCAGCTAATACCCAGGTTTGGTCTACCACCTCGTCCGGTGTCGAACAAGTCGGCAAAGAGTTCCGCTCAGCCATGGATAACTACATGGTTGGCCGTAGCAAGGGCCAGAGGGGAACTAAGAACTTCTTCCAGACTGATCTGAGTTCAGTACAATCCACAACTGTCCAATCCAATCTGTCCGAACTGAGCCCGACTGTATACAGTATCTTCAATGTCTATGTGGAGTCCCCGATCAAGGAATTCGTAGAGACCTGGACTAAATCCGGATACGTCAGTGGGTCGGCATACTACGAACTCATGAAGCCGGAAACCATCCAGAGCTACAAGGAAGTCTGTATCCAGAACCGGCAGAACGGCAAGATCTATGGGGGTAAGTCGGCCAGGGACATTCTAAGCCTGCCAGTCTACGATGTGAAGGTAAAACCTGGGGATCACGGTGACTGGCGGATCTTTGTCCAGAGTACCAGTGTAAATCGGAAACTCATTAAGGGGACATTATTGCTGGTGAGGAAGTAGCTATGGAAGAACCTGAGATAGTGGAACGTGACCCTCATGAGCCGCAGCAACTAACCTGGGAAACTAAACCGGTGAAGGAAAACAGCCGGACCATTAAGTTCCCATACGGTAAACTTCATGCCTTGAATCTGAAACAGCGTTGGTATGTTATCCGAAACGTCCGCTGGTTCTGGACGGGGGAATACCATGACTATGCGGTGAAGAATACACGGAGAATGAGGACACTGAGGGGACGGGCAAGATGAAGGCAGAAAAGAAGAACATCGAAGACGACGTTAAGAAGCTAAAGCAGCTAAAGGAACATCTGAGGGAATACGCAGACTATATCCGAGATCGGGAGAAACAACCGCTTGCCTCGGAGATAGTCACTAAGGTATGGTCCTGGGTGAGTTCCAATTTACGGGATCTGGATTTATAAACATGAAGAATCATAACGTAATCACCGAATATAACATCGTCCATGGGACAGATCCGATGGATGTACAAAGAGCCGTAAGGCGGTATATCGAAATCGGCTTCCAGCCACATAAGGGATTAGTCGTCACATCGAACGGTTGGCTATATCAGGCCATGGTGAAGTATGCCACCGATGCCGATCCATCCAAATCCCTCCCCATCAGGGTAGAAGAATCTGCAATAATGACATTCCTCACCTTCCGGTCACGCCATGATCGAGACACTGCCCTGGATAAGTTGGGGAACCCTGCATGTGGAATCGCCGGAGATCCATACACCTTAGGTGTCCCAGTCGGCTATGACTGGAAAGCAATCTTAGGGGTATCCTAAAAATCCCTCTTGACATGATTCCCCGAATCAGCTAATCTGATTTCCGTGACCTAGATTACTACACCGAACCACCAACCCCTCCCCTCCGAGCAGTACGTCTATGTCTTCATCCGCCAAGACATACCCATCCAACACCAGATAGTCCAGGCATGCCATGCGGCCCTAACCTTGGGCTCCAAGGGGGCAATCCACGGGACTCCTAACCTGATCCTGATCGGAGTCCCAGATCAGGCTGGACTACTCCTGGTGAGGTCTGAACTCAACTCATTGAGGATCAACTGTTTATCTTGGTCTGAACCGGATTGGGATATGGGGCTCACAGCGTTGGCTACTGAGCCCCTAGGGTTGGATCGGAAGCGGTTATTGTCCCGCTACAAGCTGTGGAGTTATTCGCCGGTAGCTCAGTTGGCAGAGCGTTACGGGTTCCCTGAAAGTTCCCGTAAAGGTCGGACGTTCGAGTCGTCCCCGGCGAACCAAACTTAAACCAGCGTGCTGGGTTAGATTAGCGGCCTAAATCAGGGCTCTCTA
>Ga0105250_10000666_pt1 | contig 21685 bp, 22 predicted proteins | sample KBSS54metaG_FD_80425 | JGI IMG/M metagenome (GOLD analysis project Ga0105250, IMG submission 80425) | Switchgrass rhizosphere microbial communities from Kellogg Biological Station, Michigan, USA - KBS S5-4 metaG | ecosystem: Host-associated > Plants > Roots > Rhizosphere > Soil | place...
ATAGAGTCAGACAAACGGCCATTCGGCGGCGGTGCATGATGGCTACAGCCCGCCAGCAACAGTGCCAAAATCAAAATTGTCAGCCGCATCCGCCTCTCCCTTTCTCCCTTGTCCGGCAGACACTGTAGCGGCAAAGCGCTACGGCACGCAATCCTCTGTCAGGGAATAAACAGCAGCGGACCTTGTGCGGTATCAATTTGTTCAAACGGGGTTTGGTAAAGCGGCGCTAAATGCGCAGCGGTCAGCACCTCGCTGGCCCTGCCCTGACGGACAACCGCGCCTTGATGCATTAACCACACGCGAGCGGCATGGCGCAGGCTGTGGTTGAGGTCGTGCCCGCTGGCAACAATCGCCAGGCCGCTGCAACACAGTTCGGCCAGCAGCTTATCGACCGAACGCTGTTGCGCCACGTCGAGTGCACTCATCGGCTCATCCAGTAGCAGCAGTTTGCCGCGTGGATTGATCGCCGGATGAACCTGCAACACCACGGCAGCCAACCGCACGCGTTGCCATTCGCCACCAGAAAGCTGCGTAAGACTGCGCGTCAGTTTGTCCTGCAGCGCTAACTGCGCGAGCACCTCTTGTAACACGCAGTCTGTTTTCGCCGTTTGTGCGCTGATATGCATGCGTAAGTAATGCCACACCGGCATTTGTCCCGGTGCCATCTGCTGTTGCGGCAGCCAGCCGCGCAGCGGGGCCAATGCCGCACCGTTTAACGTGGGCAGCGGTGCGCCATCCAGCAGAATGCTGCCCTGACTCGGCAACAAACCGGACAGCGCGTTGAGCAAGGTACTTTTGCCGGCGCCGTTCGGCCCCACCAGATGCACTAATTCACCGGCGTTAACGCTAAGTTCAACGGGAGCCAGCCGCCCTGTGACGCTGACTCCCTGACACTGCAATAGCATTTATTCGGCCAGCGCCTGCTCTACACTTTTCAGGATGATGGGATCGTCTGGCGTCATATCCGGTGAGAAGCGCGCAATGACTTTGCCCTGCTTATTAATAAGGAATTTTTCGAAGTTCCACAGGATATCGCCTGGCGCTTTCGGCGCGCGCCCTTTGCTCTCCATGCGCTCGAGGAAACCGCTGCCTTCCGGGCATTGCGCCACTGGCTGCGCCGCCGTCAGCTGCGCATAGAGAGGGTGACGATGCTCGCCGTTGACATCGGTTTTATCGAACATCGGGAAAGTGACGCCGTAAGTGGTGCTGCAAAAGGTTTTGATCTCTTCGTTACTGCCCGGCTCTTGCTCGAGGAACTGATTGCATGGGAAGCCAAGCACGCTGAACGGCTTATCCTGCCAGGCTTTCTGCAGCGATTCTAACTGCTCATACTGCGCCGTCAGGCCACATTTGGATGCCACATTGACTACCAGTAGCACCTTGCCCTCATAGGCCGCCAGCGTGGTTTTTTCACCGTCCAGCGTAACCAGTTCTGTCTGATAAATGCTCATAGTCGATTCCTGTTGTTGATAACACGTTGCCAGCCAAAGCTAGCGCGAAGACTTCACTAATAACATGATAAACAGCGGCGCGCCGAGCGTGGCCGTTACCACGCCAATCGGCAGTTCGGCAGAGGTTAACACCAGCCGCGCAATGATATCCGCGCCAAGCAGCACTGCGGCACCGGCTAACGCCGCCGCAGGCAACAAATAACGATGATCGCTAAAACCGCTGAGACGCAATAGATGCGGGATAACCAGACCAATAAAACCGATCGCACCCGCCATCGCTACGCTCACGCCCACCAGCCAGCCCATCGCCAGCACCAGCAGGTTGCGCCACAGCAGCAGCGGTAATCCGAGCTGACGTGCCGAGGTTTCGCCCAGCGCCAGCAAATTCAACGTGCGTGCGGTGGCGATCAGCAGCAGCGTTACCGGCAGCAGCGCCAACATCATCCAGCCATAGCGCCAGTCGATGCCGCTAAAGCCGCCCATCATCCAGTACATCAGCTGACGCAGATCGAGGCTGGTGCTAAAGTACACTGCCCACGTCATGATGGCGCTACAGATAATGCCAAGCGCCACGCCAGTCAGCAGTAAGCGGCTCACTGAGAGTTGTTTGTGAGCGAAGTGCAGCAGCATCAGCGTGATCAGCAGCGCACCGGCCATGGCCGCCAGCGCTAAGCTCCATAGCGAACCGTTACCGAGCATCACGCCTAATACCAGACCAATCCCCGCCCCGTTAGACACGCCAAGTAAGCCGGGTTCCGCCAGCGGATTGTTAAACAGCGCCTGCATCACTACGCCGCACACCGCCAGCGCTGCACCCACCAGCAGCACCGCCAGCGTGCGCGGCATGCGCAGCTGCCAGACGAACAGATCGCCTTCCGCCGAAAACCATTGTGTGGGAGAGATCCAGCTGTCGCCGGCGCACAGGCTAAGCCCGATGAGCAGCAATAGCAGCGCAATGAGTGCGATGAGCCAGCGCTGGCTGCGGCGATTTGCCTGGGAAGCAAGCTGATCCAGCAGAGTCATAGATAAGATTGGCTGAGAAAACAGAGATTTGATTGTAGTGGGATTACAGCAAAAAGAAAGCGGCGCTGTGGAGGCGCCGCTGGAGAAGCCTTACTGATGCGGAGGGAGCGGCTGACCATGATTATCACGCTTCTGCTGATTGTCACGCTGGTCGTGATGCTGCGGTTGCGGCTGACGTTTGTCGTCGCGGTGCGGTCCATTACCCGGATGCTGCGCCTGCCAGCCGTTACCGTTCCAGTAACCGTGCGGACCTTTGGTGCCGATGCGCTGGTTATGGTGCTGTTTCCACCACGTTGGCGCACGCCAGTCGTAACCATCCCAATAGTAGCCGCGCTTATCCTGATCGCCGATATGCACCGAAACGCCCGGCGTGTTGATGTTGACGGAAACATTGGCGCTAGCCAGCAGCGGCATGCCTAACAAGACACTTAATAAAATTGCTGTCTTTTTCATTATTCAAACCCTTTGCTCTGTGATGGCGCTGTTATAACAAAAGTGTTGATGCCGTCACCATCGGTGAGGACCGATTTTCGCCTTATTTTCCGGATACTTACTAAATCCTTACATCATGAATAAATCGTGCAGAGCGGCCAGATTTAAGGCAAAAAAAAAGGCCGCTAAGCGGCCTTTTTGTCGTACTGAAATTAGTCAGCATCCTTGGGTGTCGCGTTCTCGACGCGACTTTTCAACTTCTGTCCCGGACGGAATGTCACCACTCGGCGCGCGGTGATAGGAATATCTTCCCCCGTCTTCGGGTTACGGCCCGGACGCTGGTTTTTGTCACGCAGATCAAAATTACCAAATCCGGACAGTTTTACCTGTTCTCCGTTTTCCAACGCGCGGCGAACCTCTTCAAAAAAAAGTTCTACCAACTCTTTGGCATCGCGTTTGCTCAACCCGAGTTTTTCAAACAGGTACTCTGACATTTCAGCTTTTGTAAGCGCCATAGGTTCAATCCCTCAAGGTTGCCTGGAATCGCTCTTTTAATGCCGCAACGCATTTGGCAACGGTCGCGGCAATCTCCTCTTCTTCGAGTGTCCGGCTGGTATCCTGCAAAATCAGGCTAATCGCTAGGCTCTTTTCACCTTCGTTTACGCCCTTACCACGGTACACGTCAAACAAGTTTACGCCAACTACCTGATTTACGCCAACTTTCTTACACTCCGCAATGATATCTGCTGCAGGAACATTTTCAGCCACCACAACGGCGATATCACGACGGTTTGCCGGGAAGCGAGAAATCTCGCGCGCATCAGGCAGGACGCGGTCTGCGACCTTATTCCAAAGCAGTTCAAACACTAAGGTGCGACCATTCAGATCCAGCTTACGTTCCAGCTCTGGATGAACCACCCCGATAAATCCGATTCGTTCGCCGCGTAAATAAATGGCGGCGCTTTGTCCTGGATGCAGCGCCGGATTGGCTTCCGCACGGAAGGAAATCTCATCAAGTTTACCGGTCAAATCCAGCAGCGATTCTAAATCGCCTTTCAAATCATAGAAGTCAACCGTCTGACGCGCCAGATCCCAATGCTCTTCATAGCGATTGCCGCTTAAAACGCCGGCCAGCATAAGATCCTGGCGGATACCCAGATCGGCCTGTGTATCAGGAACAAAGCGTAAACCGCTTTCAAACAGGCGTACGCGGCCCTGCTGACGGTTTTGGTTATACACCACCGCGCCCAGCAAACCGGTCCACAGCGACAGGCGCATTGCCGACATATCGCTGGATATTGGGCTGGGCAGGAGCAGCGCCTCTTCGCCCGGATGCAGCAACTGCTGCAGTTTTGGATCGACAAAGCTGTAAGTAATCGCTTCCTGATAACCTTTATCTACCAACAGATTTTTCGCACGCTTCAGCGACAGGTCGGCTTCACGATGCTGCGTCATGATCAGGCTGGCTTTCACCGGCACATCAGGGATGTTGTTATAGCCGTAAACGCGCGCCACTTCTTCGACCAGATCTTCTTCGATAGCCATATCGAAACGCCAGCTTGGCGCAACGGCTTGCCACTCTCCTGCACTCACTTTCACTTCGCAACCCAAACGCGTCAGGATGTCAGTAACCTGTTCGTCAGCAATGACATGGCCAATCAAACGATCGAGCTTTTCACGGCGCAGCGTGATGGTGGCGCGTGGCGGCAGCGCGCTCGCGTCAGTTTGGTCAATGACCGGGCCCGCTTCGCCGCCACAGATGTCGAGCAACAGTTGCGTCGCACGTTCAATCGCTTTGTGCTGCAACGCTGGATCGACGCCACGCTCGTAACGATGTGACGCGTCGGTATGCAGGCCCTGACGGCGAGCGCGGCCGGTGATCGCCAGCGGATCAAAGTAGGCGCATTCGAACAGCACATTTTGCGTCTCCTCATTGACACCGGAATGCTCGCCACCAAAGATGCCGCCCAACGCCAGCGCTTTGTGGTGATCGGCAATCACCAGCGTGTCGCTGCTGAGTTTAGCTTCGGTACCATCCAGCAGCGTCAGCACTTCGCCCTCTTCTGCCATACGCACCACGATGCCGCCGTAGATGCGGTCGAGATCGAAGGCATGCATCGGCTGGCCAAGCTCCAGCAGTACAAAGTTGGTGATATCGACCACCGGATCGATTGAGCGAATACCGCAACGACGCAGCTTCTCACGCATCCACAATGGCGTATCGGCTTTGACGTTGACACCTTTCACCACGCGGCCAAGGTAGCGCGGGCACGCGGCGGTGGCATCAACGCGAATCGGGAAGGTATCGTTGATGGTGGCCTTTACCGGTTCAATCGCGGGTGCCGTCAGCGGCAAACCGTTCAATACTGCTACATCACGCGCAATCCCGATGATGCCCAGACAATCGGCGCGGTTTGGCGTGACGCTGATTTCAATGGTGTTGTCATCCAGCTGCAGATAGCTGCGGATGTCGGTGCCAATTGGCGCATCGGCTGGCAGCTCGATGATGCCGTTGTGATCGTCGGAAATACCCAGCTCAGAGAAGGAGCACAGCATGCCTTCAGACGGCTCGCCACGCAGTTTTGCCGCTTTGATTTTGAAATCGCCCGGCAGCACAGCGCCAACGGTCGCTACCGCCACTTTCAGGCCCTGACGGCAGTTTGGCGCGCCGCAGACGATATCCAACAGGCGATCGCCACCGACGTTGATTTTGGTGACGCGCAGTTTGTCGGCGTTCGGATGCTGGCCGCACTCAACCACTTCACCCACCACAACACCGTGGAACGCACCGGCAACCGGATCCACGCCGTCCACTTCAAGGCCGGCCATGGTGATTTGCTCAGACAGCGCAGCGCTGTCCAGGGCTGGATTTACCCATTCGCGTAACCAGAGTTCACTGAATTTCATTGGATAACCTGCCCTTATTTAAATTGTTTGAGGAAACGTAAATCATTTTCGAAGAAGGCGCGCAGATCGGTCACACCGTAGCGCAGCATGGTGAGACGCTCCATGCCCATGCCAAACGCAAAGCCCGAATAAATTTCCGGATCGATGCCAACATTGCGCAATACGTTCGGGTGCACCATGCCGCAACCCAGCACTTCCAACCACTTGCCGTTTTTACCCATCACGTCCACTTCTGCGGACGGTTCGGTGAACGGGAAGTAAGAAGGACGGAAGCGAATTTGCAGATTCTCTTCGAAGAAGTTGTTGAGGAAATCGTGCAGTGTGCCTTTCAGGTTGGTAAAGCTGATGTCTTTATCGACAATCAAACCTTCCATCTGGTGGAACATTGGCGTGTGCGTCTGATCGTAATCGTTACGATAAACACGGCCTGGCGCGATGATGCGGATTGGCGGCTGCTGGTTTTTCATGGTACGGATCTGCACGCCTGAAGTTTGGGTGCGCAGCAGACGCGTGGCATCAAACCAGAACGTGTCGTGATCGGCACGCGCCGGGTGATGGCCGGGAATGTTCAGCGCATCAAAGTTGTGGTAATCGTCTTCAATTTCCGGACCTGTTACCACCGCGAAACCCAGTTCGCCGAAGAAGGTTTCGATACGATCGATAGTGCGGGTCACCGGATGCAAGCCACCATTCTCAACGCGGCGGCCAGGCAGCGACACGTCGATGGTTTCCGCAGCCAGACGCGCATTCAGCTCCGCACTTTCCAGCGTCTCTTTGCGCGCGGTAAGGCGGTCCTGCACTTGCTGTTTGGCCTCGTTGATGACCGCACCCGCAGCCGGGCGCTCTTCTGCCGGCAGTTCACGCAGGGTGGTCATTTGCGGCGTCAGATGCCCTTTCTTACCCAGAAATTCGACGCGCACGGCGTCCAGAGCAGCGATATCCGCCGCCTCGTCGATGGCGGCCGTGGCACGAGCCACCAGGTCTGCGAGTTGGGACATGATTTCCTCTTCTTCCAGCCGGGCTGGTCAGTTCTCGTTGGGATCAGATGATCCGATTAAGTGTCGCCAGAAACAAAAAAGCCTCCACGAGGGAGGCTTTCAGCGCGATTTTTCGTTTCTTTTCTTATGCGCAAAAGCCCCTGATGTTCAGGCGCTAAAGTAAAAAAAGAAACGGAAAATAGCAGCATTCATGCTTGCGTTACCTTGTCATATTTAGAAACCGCACTATTGAAATGCGCAGCGGCCAAAATGTCAATCTTTTGCGTGAGTTGCGGGTAATAAAAAAGGGAGCAAGCTCCCTTTTTCAACTGACTTACGCCAGAGCTGATTTTGCTTTTTCAACAAGTGCAGTAAATGTCACTTTGTCGAATACAGCGATGTCAGCCAGAATCTTACGGTCGATTTCAATAGAGGCTTTTTTCAGGCCATTGATGAAACGGCTGTAAGAGATACCGTTCTGACGAGCCGCAGCGTTGATACGCGCGATCCACAGTTGACGGAACTGACGCTTACGTTGACGACGGTCACGGTAAGCATACTGACCAGCTTTGATAACAGCCTGGAAGGCAACGCGGTATACACGTGAACGTGCACCATAGTAGCCTTTAGCTTGTTTTAAGATTTTCTTGTGACGTGCGCGAGCAATTACACCACGTTTAACGCGAGCCATGTGAGCTCTCCTATATCATATTCTGTGATTTCCCTTCATCTTTCGTGCCGCAGCGGCGTTGGCTGTCTTCATTCATCCCAGTCACTTACTGATGTAAGTTAAGGGATTCATTCAGTTGCCGCCTTGCTGCAACCCGAAATCTTTCGGGAATTAAACTAAAAAAAATTTACTTATGCGTACGGCAGGCAGGCAATAACCAGACCCAGATCGCCTTTAGACACCATGCCTTTCGGACGCAGGTGACGTTTACGCTTAGTAGACTTTTTAGTCAGAATATGACGCAGGTTCGCGTGCTTACGCTTGAAGCCGCCAGAAGCGGTCTTCTTGAAGCGCTTAGCGGCGCCACGTACAGTTTTAATCTTTGGCATTTTTACAAATATCCACTTCGCATTGTTAATAAAATGAATCAGACAGGCGAATAAAAATCCGCACAACGCAAGCGATGCGCGGCTTCATTACTTGAAGGCCTACTGTTTCTTCTTAGGAGCGAGCACCATGATCATCTGACGACCTTCGATCTTCGAAGGGAAGGATTCGACAATCGCCAGATCCATGTCTTCACACAGATCTTTACGGACGCGGTTAAGCACTTCCATACCGATCTGCTGGTGCGCCATCTCACGACCGCGGAAACGCAGCGTGATTTTGGCTTTATCACCCTCTTCCAGAAAGCGAATCAGGTTGCGTAGTTTGACCTGATAGTCGCCATCATCGGTACCAGGACGGAATTTGATTTCCTTGACCTGGATAACTTTCTGCTTCTTCTTCTGTTCCTTAGAAGACTTGCTTTTTTCATAAAGGAACTTGCCGTAATCCATGATACGGCAAACCGGCGGTTCGGCGTTCGGGCTGATTTCAACTAAATCTACGCCGGCTTCTTCAGCTTTCTCAATGGCTTCACGCAGGGTGACAATGCCAAGTTGCTCGCCGTCTACGCCAGTTAAGCGCACTTCGGTGGCACGGATTTCGCCGTTGATACGGTTCGGACGTGTTGGTTGTACTCGTTTTCCGCCTTTAATAACCTGTTTCCTCTAATTGGTGAAGATGTCGGCTGCGAATCTCTTGTTGCAGCTTCTCAACAAACACATCTACGTCCATGCTCCCAAGGTCTTTACCACGGCGGGTGCGCACGGCAACTTTGCCTGCTTCCACCTCTTTGTCACCGCAAACCAGCATATAAGGGACGCGACGTAATGTGTGCTCGCGGATTTTAAAGCCTATCTTCTCGTTTCTCAAGTCTGCTTTGACACGAATGCCAGCATTCTGCAATTTCTTCGTCAATTCACTGACGTATTCTGACTGACTGTCGGTGATATTCATCACCACAGCCTGCACCGGCGCCAGCCAACTCGGGAAGAATCCAGCGAATTCTTCGGTCAGGATGCCGATAAAGCGCTCCATTGAACCGAGAATTGCGCGATGGATCATTACCGGTGTCTGGCGGTCGTTGTTTTCGCCGACAAAAGTCGCGTCCAGACGCTTCGGCAGGGAGAAGTCTAGCTGAACGGTACCACACTGCCAGGCGCGGTCGAGACAATCGTACAGGGTAAACTCAATTTTAGGGCCGTAGAAGGCACCTTCTCCCGGCTGATATTCGAATGGAATATCATTCTCTTTCAGCGCTTCTGCCAAATCCACTTCCGCACGATCCCACATTTCGTCGGTACCGATACGTTTTTCCGGACGGGTCGACAGCTTCACCACGATTTTTTCAAAACCGAAGGTGCTGTACATGTCGTATACCATGCGGATACAGCTGTTCACCTCATCACGTACCTGATCTTCGGTACAGAAGACGTGAGCATCATCCTGGGTAAAGCCGCGCACGCGCATCAGACCATGCAAGGCACCTGATGGCTCGTTACGATGGCAGCTGCCAAACTCCGCCATACGCAGCGGCAGGTCGCGGTAGGATTTCAGACCCTGATTAAAGATCTGAACGTGGCCTGGGCAGTTCATCGGCTTGATGCAATATTCACGGTTCTCTGAAGAGGTGGTGAACATGGCTTCTTTATAGTTCTCCCAGTGCCCGGTTTTCTCCCACAGCACGCGGTCCATCATGAACGGACCTTTCACTTCCTGATAGTCGTACTCTTTCAGCTTGGTACGCACAAACACTTCCAGCTCGCGGAAGATGGTCCAGCCGTCATTGTGCCAGAACACCATGCCCGGTGCTTCTTCCTGCATGTGGTAGAGATCGAGCTGCTTACCGATTTTACGGTGATCGCGCTTCGCCGCTTCTTCCAGACGCTGCAGATAGGCAGCCAGCTGCTTTTTATCCGCCCAGGCCGTACCGTAAATACGCTGCAGCATTTTGTTGTCGCTGTTGCCGCGCCAGTAAGCCCCGGAGATTTTCTGCAGTTTGAAGTGATGGCAGAAACGCATATTCGGCACGTGCGGACCGCGGCACATGTCGATGTATTCTTCATGTTGATACAGGCCAGGACGATCGTCGTGGCTGATGTTCTCGTCAAGAATGGTGGTTTTGTAGCTTTCGCCACGCTCAGCAAACACGTCACGTGCTTCCTGCCAGCTCACCTTTTTCTTCACCACATCGTAGTTGGTTTCAGCCAGCTGGTGCATACGCTTTTCCAGCAGCTCAAGATCTTCCTGGGTTAAGGTATGTTCCAGGTCAACGTCATAATAGAAACCGTTATCAATCACCGGGCCGATCGCCATTTTGGTGTTTGGCCACAGCTGCTTAATCGCATGCCCTAACAGGTGCGCGCAAGAGTGACGAATGATTTCTAAACCGGCGTCGTCTTTAGCGGTAATAATCGCGACCTGAGCGTCCTCGGTGATCGGATCAACCGCATCAACCAATTCGCCATTCACGCGACCCGCGATGCAGGCTTTCGCCAAACCCGGTCCAATATCCAACGCAATATCCATCACGCTGACCGGATGGTCAAAGCTGCGCTGGCTGCCATCAGGAAGAGTAATTACTGGCATTTCATATCCTTAATTGCAGTGGTAAGCCACACGAAAGCCTACATGCAAAAATGAGTTTCATAGTGTGTAACCCGGCGTGATGTCAGACCCACGTTGTCGGAATGACGCCAGGAATGTAAAGCGGCGATGATAATAGCAGCTTTCGCCGCCGATCAAAACCCGTGCAGAGATTCGCTAAGCTAAAGAGAAATAAAAAAAACCGCTGCGAGGCACAGGCCTGGCAGCGGTGATTCACATCCGTCTCGCTTACATTGAGTATGAGAGCTGGATCGTGGTTTTGGTATCGGTACGATCCGGCGCAGATTCTGGCGGATTATTGTTCCAGGTCACGTTGTAGCCTAGCTTCAGCGCGAAATGGGCATTGATGGCCACCTGCAGCGCGGTTTCTGAGTTCAGCGTGGTGTCTTCACCGAAGCTGCTCAGCACAGAAACACCCTGGATAAATTTGGTGGTATCTGTCAGCTGCCATTGATAGCTCACTGCACCATAACCCAATGCTTTGGTTTCATGGCCGCCATCATGGAAATCGTCGTAACGCACACCCGGACCGAATTCAGCACGCAGTGAGTGAACCGGGCCGCTGAGGATCTGACGACCGTAACCGGCGGTCAGCACATCGCGTGAGTCATAACCGTTGAAACGGTCGCTTAACCAGCTTGCCTGACCAAACAGGTAGTCAGCGCTGTTGAGGTTATAACGGCTACGGCCACCAATGTTGTAAGTCTCAGATGAACGCTCATCGTTTGAGGAGTTGTTTGCGGCGTTGCCCCACAGACTCAATGCGGTATTGGTTTGATACCACGTCATATTGGTAGACGCACTCAGCGAAGAACTGGTGGTGTTTCCAGTTTGAGCCAGGTAACCCGCTGACGCGCTGCCTTCAAACGGCTTTTTCGCCGTTGCAGGGTCATCCATGGAGGTGAAAACGGCGTTATCTGCAAAGGCCTGGTGACAAAATGCTCCAGCAGAGAGCAATAAAACAGCGGACAGCTTGTTAAAGGCTTTCATTAAAAGTAACCCGTACGACAGTTTAAAAAACGAAGAGTCTGAAGCGTTTCTCCGGCCAATCAATGCATTTTACCGTAAGTTTTGTAAAAAAGTATGTATCCGCATAAAAAACCAGGAAAGCCGCTGGACCGCTCTTTTAATGGGACTTTTCCCATTTTCGCTGCGCATTATAGGGGGCAATTACTCAAATAGCAGCCTGAAGGCTACACGATTTTTCTGAACTCTTTTGACAAAGCTTTACCTGCTATTTTCACTAATGAATTGGCTAAAATTCGCTCTATACTGCGCGCTGGTCTACGCTGAAATCTGTTCGATAACAATGAGGTGAATAATGAGTGACCATGATGTCAAACGTTACATTGTCACGTTAAAATATCAGGAAAGTGGACTCGGCGACGTGCAGTCAGTGACCAGTGCCATGATCAATGGCGGTTACAGCACCACCTTCAGCGATGATGAAGGTCATCCGCATGAGTTGGGCACCAATAGCTTCGGCATTGTCAGCGCGTTAGAGGAGCATGAAATAGCAGAGCAAGCCGCGGGATATGCCCAAATCGCGCTCGATCATAAACCTGAGGTCACCGTCATCACGTTAGAGGCATTTCTGAAACAACAATCCTGACGCAGTGCAAAAAACGGCATCGACGCCAGGTTTGCTCAGGTTTTGCGCGTTACAATCGAACTCACGCAGCGAACAAAGAGGATTACCCGATGTGGTCAGCCATTAGTCGTCTGTTAAGCGAGTACGCCGGTGATGCCGAAATCACCGACCGTCAGGAACTTCCCGGTGGCGATGTCCATCCCGCCTGGCGCATCCGCTATGGCGAGTTGGATGTGTTCGTCAAATGTAACACCCGCGATATGCTCACCTTGTTCAGCTGGGAAGCCGATCAACTCGACCTGCTGGCGCGCACGCAAACTGTTCGCGTCCCGAAAGTGTATGGCGTTGGCAATGATCGTGATACCAGCTTCCTGCTGCTGGAATATATTCCGCCTCAACCCTTTACCGCACAGAGCGCTTTCCAGCTCGGCCAGCAGTTGGCGCATCTACACCAATGGAGCGAGCAACCGCAATTTGGTCTCGATTTCGACAACAACATCACCACCTCACCTCAGCCGAATAGCTGGTTACGCCGCTGGTCAGTGTTCTTCGCTGAGCAGCGCATCGGCTGGCAGCTGCAACTGGCCGCAGAAAAAGGCGTGCACTATGGCGATACCGAACTGATTGTTGATTGTGTGCAGCGCACGTTAGCCAACCACCATCCGCAACCTTCTTTATTACACGGCGATTTGTGGCCCGCCAACTGCGCCGGCAGCGCAGAGGGTCCGTGGTTGTTTGATCCCGCCTGCTATTGGGGTGATCGCGAGTGCGATTTAGCGATGCTGAGTTACTACGCCGATTTGCCGCGCCAGATCTATGATGGCTACCAGGCGGTTTGGCCACTGGAAGACGGATTCTCGCAGCGTCAGCCGGTGTATCAGCTCTATTACCTGCTGAATCGCGCCAATGTTTTCGGTGGCAACTGGACGGGCGAAGCGCAGTTCGCCATCGGCCAGTTGTTAGATGAAGATGTGTTGGGCGAACGTCAGGCCAGACCGGCCTGACGTGTTACAGCATGCCGAGCAGTTTCAGCACAAAGTAGCCCGCGATTGCGATAATGATCGGCAGGATATAGAGCGGGAAAATCTGCAAGAAAATGGTGTGACGCGGGATGTGGATTTTCTCTTCCAGCTGCGCTCGCGTGCGCCCTTCACTGCCTTTGGCCTGTTCCATGATCAGCTGATCTTCAATTCCCTCTTTAATATGGCGCGACTGACGCCACATGCGCGCACCTGAAGCCTGCAGCGCTATGCCGATAAAGATCAGGATGTAGATCAGCCAAAACCCGATATTCGCGCCACCGTTAAATTCCGGCACCGGAGAGTTCTGCCAAAACACATTAAGAAACGGCGTATTGAACTTCACCATGTCGACCATGACATGCACAAAATCGAGCATCACGGCATCGATGCCCGGCTGCTTTTCACTGTGCTTAAACATAAAGCCCAGCAGCGAAATCATCGTGGATAACAATGCGGGTATAAAAATCACCCAGCCAGCCACTCGCTTAAGGATGGCGATGCGGCCAGCCTGTTGGTAAGTCATGGTGTCTCCCTGAACCAAAAATAGTTTTGCCTAAGTCTACCTGCACTACTGCAATTTTTCCTGAAAAATGCGTGGCCTGCCGCAAGTCGGCTTTATCCGGCTCTCGTGCTATGGTAAGCCAAATTTCTAAGGGAGCAGTTATATGTCATATCGTCGTCCTGTATTGGCCGCCATCTTTGATATGGATGGATTGTTGATCGACTCAGAACCGCTGTGGGATCGCGCGGAACTGGATATATTCGCCAGCCTTGGCGTGGACATCACCCGCCGCCACGAGTTGCCCGATACGCTGGGTCTGCGCATCGATCAAACCGTGCGCATGTGGTTTGAAGCGCTGCCCTGGAGCGGCCCGGATCAACAGGAAGTGACGCAACGCATCATCGCCCGCGCGCTGGCGCTGGTGGAAGAGACGCGTCCGCTGCTGCCTGGCGTGGAGCAGGCGCTGCAACTGTGCCAGCAGCAAGGTTTGAAAATCGGCCTCGCCTCCGCCTCGCCGCTGCACATGCTGGAGCGCGTGCTGGAGATGTTTGACCTGCGCAAATACTTTGATGTGCTGGCGTCCGCGGAAGCGCTGCCGTACAGCAAGCCGCATCCGCAGGTCTATCTCGACGCCGCAGCCAAACTGGGTATCGATCCGCTTAACTGCGTCACGCTGGAAGATTCCTTCAACGGCATGATCGCCACCAAAGCCGCACGCATGCGTTCAATTGTGGTGCCGGCGGCCGAGCATCGTGAAGATGCGCGTTGGGCGCTGGCCAATGTGATTCTTGATGATTTAACCCAGCTCAAACCCGAACATCTGCACGGTTAATCGCAGCCCGCTTAACGCGGGCTTTTTTATGCAACTTGATCGCGCACGCAAATAAATAAAACATCGTTTCATTTTTATTGAATTCACATCTCATCCTGCCTAAGATGCCCAAAGACCCGCATCGGGACCACTTCCTTTGACTCTTGAGAGGCCTGAGATGGACATTCGTCAAAGCATTCATAGCGAGCATGCCAAAACCCTGGACACGGACGGCTTACGCCGTGAGTTTCTGATCGACAAGATTTTCGACGCCGACAATTACACCCTCACTTACAGCCATATCGATCGCATCATTATCGGCGGCGTGATGCCGGTGCAGAAACCGGTGACTATCGGCCATGAAGTGGGTAAGCAGCTGGGCGTCAGTTACTTTCTCGAACGCCGCGAACTCGGCGTAATCAACATCGGTGGACCCGGGGTGATTGAAGTGGATGGCAAAACCTGGGAGATTGGTCAGCAGGAAGCGTTGTATGTCGGACAAGGCGCACAGAGCGTGATTTTCCGCAGCAGCGATGCCAGCCGCCCGGCGAAGTTTTACTACAACAGCGCGCCGGCACACACCCATTATCCAGACAAAAAAATCACCCTCGACGAGGCAGTGAAAGCCACGCTCGGCGACGCGGCCACCTCGAACCGCCGCACCATTAACAAATTCATCGTGCCCGACGTGTTGCCAACCTGCCAGTTAACCATGGGATTAACCCGCCTTGATGACGGCAACTTGTGGAACACCATGCCGTGTCACACCCACGAACGTCGCATGGAAGTCTACTTCTATTTCGATATGGCCGACGACAGCGCCGTGTTCCACATGATGGGCCAGCCGCAGGAGACGCGTCATCTATTGGTCCATAACGAGCAAGCGGTGATTTCACCGAGCTGGTCGATTCACGCGGGCGTGGGAACGCAGCGCTATACCTTTATCTGGGGCATGGTGGGTGAAAACCAGGTATTTGATGACATGGACCACGTCAACATCAGCGCACTGCGCTAACAAGGAGCGAATCATGATACTCAACGCATTTAATCTTGCAGGCAAAATCGCGCTGGTCACCGGCTGCAATACCGGTTTAGGCCAAGGTATGGCGCTGGGTCTGGCGCAGGCGGGATGTGACATTATTGGCGTTAACCGCGCCGGACCGGATGATACGCAGGCCAAAGTTGAGGCGTTAGGCCGCCGTTTTTGGTCAATTCAGGCCGATCTGACCAAGCCATCCATCGTGCCGCAAATTGTTGAACAGGCGGTGGCGCAGGCCGGTCGCATCGATATCCTGGTGAATAACGCAGGCATCATTCGCCGCGAAGATGCACTCAACTTCAGCGAGCAGGATTGGGATGATGTGATGAACATCAACAGCAAAAGTCTGTTCTTCCTGTCACAGCAGGTTGCGCGGCAGTTTATCGCGCAAGGCAATGGCGGCAAGATCATCAATATCGCCTCGATGCTGTCTTTCCAGGGCGGCATTCGGGTGCCTTCTTATACCGCATCAAAAAGCGCAGTGATGGGGTTAACCCGTTTGATGGCCAACGAATGGGCGAAGCACGGCATCAACGTTAACGCCATTGCGCCGGGCTACATGGCCACCAATAACACGGAACAGCTGCGCAGCGATGAGTCACGCAACGAGGAGATTTTAGGCCGCATTCCATCAGGTCGTTGGGGCATCCCGGACGACATGATGGGCCCAATTGTGTTTCTCGCCTCCAGCGCCTCCGACTATGTGCAAGGTTATACGTTGGCCGTCGACGGCGGATGGTTAGCGCGCTAGGCTAACCTGTTCTTTTCCCGCGTCATTGTGACGCGGGAAAGTGAAAAATATTAACGCTTCGTTACAGCGTCACCATTCTCATTCACTGGATAAATCCCTATACTGGATGCATCGACAGTTTTATGCAGCCAGGTTCCATCATGACGGCCGAAGGCCATATCATTTTTGCCATTGCCAGCGCCATTTTTGCCAAGCGCGCGGAACTGACGCCAGTATTGGCCAGCGCCGACTGGTGGCATTTAGTGCCTGCTGCGCTGTTAACCTGCCTGCTGCCCGATATCGATCACCCTAAATCCGTGCTTGGCCAGCGCTTAAGGTGGCTATCTCATCCCATCGCCCGCATCTTTGGTCATCGCGGTTTTACCCACAGTTTGCTGGCGGTGGCGGTGAGTTTGTGGCTATTCCAGATCAATGTGCCCGCCGACTGGTTTCTTCCCGCCGACGTACTGCAAGGCATGACGCTCGGCTATCTCAGCCATATTGTCGCCGATATGCTCACGCCCGCCGGCGTGCCGCTACTGTGGCCCTGCCGCTGGCGCTTCCGTTTGCCCATCCTGAATAGTCAAAAAGGTAACCAGCTGGAGCGAGCACTTTGCCTGGCGCTGGTCGGTTATGCGTTGTGGTTCCCGCCCGGCATGCCCTCTTTTGGTGCCAACGGCTGGCCGGAGCAACTGTTCAATACGCTACAAAACGGCGTCGGTCGGTTGGTTAATGGTCAAAACGGTCAATAAGCAGTCGAATCAAGCGATAAAGTTATAAAGCATACATTTATAACAAAAACAATACCATATTATTCAGTAAGTTATGATAAATTACTTTAAATTTGGCGACAAAATGGCGACAACGGAGAATTGTCGCCCTTCCAATTCTGATAGATCCCAAAAAAATAATAATGAAATCATATGAATTTTTTTAATATGAGTGAGTTTACACTATGGCAGCTAACTATCTGAGCATGATAGTTTATGCTGACATCTCACAGTTTTATTTTTATAAAAAGGAGTTTATATGAAATCCGTATTTTTTGGATTCTATAGTATCGATGATACTAATTTAAAAAATATTTGGCAGGCAGATTCCACGCTTTTTGTTTTTGATACAAATTGCCTTTTCAATCTCTACAGATGTGAGGATCACACAAGGGACGATATCCTCAATGTGATGAGCAAGATATCATCAAGAATATGGATACCCTTCCAAGTTGGTTTCGAATATCAGAGAAATAGAAGGACTGTTATCGAGGAAAGCATTAATAGCTTGGATAAAATCCGGAAAGAATTAGAAAAAATTTATACTCAAAATATAATTTCTTCAAGTGGTATTCAAAAGCATTTATATAATAACTTAAGTGATGAGATAACCGAACTTCAAGAGTCTCTTAAAAAACCAATTGATGATTACATCACTCAAAAAATTGCTCCACGCATTGAGAGTAAAAAATCAATTTCAGAACACGACATTATTCGTGATCGTATTGACTTAATCATTAAGGATAAAGTTGGCGCAGCTCCAGATCAATCTACTATAGAAAAAATAAATGAAGAGGGAAAGCTCAGGTATGCTGCCAAACAGGCCCCGGGGTTTATGGATGATGTGAAGAAGGAGGTTTCATTTTTCTCTAAGGTTGAATTCCAAGATAAATATGGAGATCTTTATTTATGGAAAGAAATAATTACTAAAGCCAAATCAGATGATATTAAAAATGTTATTTTCGTATGCGATGACAATAAAAATGATTGGTGGTATAAAAAATCAGGGAAAACACATGGGGTTTTAGAGTCTTTAAAAACAGAAATTTGTAAAGAGGCGGATATTGAGAATTTCAAAATCATTAACCAGCTGACTTTCCTACATGAAGCTAAAAGTTACCTCGATAATATAATCATTCGCCCTTCATCTTTTAAAGAGGTAGAGGAATTATCACAGGTAACATATCCAGATTATGAAAAAATATTTGTTAGAAGTCGCCACGCTGACGCTAACGCTAACGCTAACGGCTATATTTCTGAATCAATGATGAATGATCGATATGACATATATTTAGAAAACAACGATGTTGAAAAAGATATTGCAAGCGATAGTATCATCAATTCAAACATCAAAAACAGAGTTAAAAGAAACACCAATAAGTTTAATTTCTTGAAACATAGGGCTATTAAATTGCTGCTGAAAGCAGAAGCCAATGAAGATGAACTTCAAGCCTACTTGACGCCTGAGTATTACAATAATTTAATTACAGATATTTCTTCAGATGTAAATGACTTGGATGAATTAACTAAAGATGCAAGTTATTTAATTATAAACGAAAACTTAAGTGATATTGAATTAAATTATAACTTTAAGAATTTCAACAGAATTTTCGTTAAGCGCCTTACCCAATTTGAAGGTAAGTTATCAATGCTTAGTAGTCATTTGCAAACAATAGTTTTCAACTAACCAAATAATTAAGAGCTTCTTAATAAGGGGCTTTTATTTTCTTCCCCGTTAAGTGCAGCACATTTTAATTACCTAAATATTATCTCTTATCAGGTATCTGATGTCTTTTATCTGATACATCTTCCCAATGAGAATAGGCAACCTGCCATGCTCCACTTTCATTTTTAAATGGTTTATCTGCAACGGGTAACCATTCCAATTTACCATTTTCAACTTTTTTAAATCGTACATCCCAAAACTCACCCCGCGCCAAAGTACGTATCTGTTAAGCGGCCCCCATGCTTCATTCCATATCGCATTTTTAGTTAGTTTTTCACCTCGCGCCATGAAAAAAAAGCGCGCCGCTGATGGAAATTCTCTTCATTCTGTTGTCCTCATACAGACCTGGTTGCTGTATATAATAACAGTAATGTTATGTTCATGTTTTCCAGTTTCCCTCAACGCCCTGAAATTTCCCCAACTCCCTGCCACTGTTGGATTTTGTTGAATAATAGCTTTAACCAACAGAGATCCATTAAAGATCTAGCTAGCGACGCAAAATAGAAAATATCATTCAATTTCATAGGGATGTACTTTTATTGAAATCCATCCGAGATCCACAAAACTGAAAAACACTGAAATCTCTTTCAAAGTTTTCAGTTGCCAAACTCCGACAGTAATCCAGCAGCAGCGCGCTCTGCCGCATCGGTTTGTAGAAAAATAAAACTGAAAAATTTTTATGGTGCAAAACCCGCAGGCGGGTGCGGTGTAGCGCCGTTTTTGTCAGTGAGACGTTTATTTTGTCGCGCTGTACGTGCGCCAGCGCAACGCTGCGAGCGCGATCCAATTAAAGGTAATACGTCGAATGGTTGCGCAGGTGCGGCGCTCTGAAGGAGTTCTGTGCGGTCTGGTGACGGGCATAAAAAAACCCGCTAAATTAGCGGGCTATTGAAGGCTATTATTAGCCGATGACGGAGAAAAATGTTTGAAGTGTTGCAAAGATGATAATCATTAATCTAATTACCTCCATCTATGTAATGTTTCTCTGCTGCATTTAATATTCGCTCTATAACAGATACATGCCATACCATTCCCAAATCAGACTCATTATTGACTCTGCCGCTGTAAATTCCTAAAAACTCCCACTTTGGGGTCCCTGACATTACTGAGTGAATTTTTCCGTCCTTAAACTGCCTGTACCCCCCCGGTCTGTAAGCTACTACAGGTGAACCTGACTGTCCCTTTCTAGCTCTGCAATCAATTAAAAATACTGGCTTCTCATTTGTAATCAACAATAACTCTTGAGCCATAAAACCTGTTGCCCATACCGGAAACTTTCCAAAAGTGCTAATCCCAAAGGGAAAACCAATAACATTGACTGTATCACCAGGTCCAACATACAAATCATCACGATCAAGATTTGTTTTCATATAGTATGGGATTCTCGTGACATCACTCCCCCAATTTAGATTCAATGCAACTACGTCTGCACTAGCACCAAGAATTGGATCTTCTATCCAAAGCGGTGTGCCATCATTTCCATAAAGAGCAAGTTTAACTTTAAACCATTCGCCAAATGACTCTCCTTTATGAAAATGTATAACTATATAATTAGGTATGGCGCACGAAACACTCATGCACTCATTAGTCTCTTGATTTCTCCCAGTGACGTTATGCCTATTTGTAACTAAAGCACAATGTGACTCTCTATCATTAGCCACCAAAAATGCAGTGCCAGAGCTTAGTTTTAGTTCATCGAAAAACATTTCTATAAATAATGATTTCAAAGACAATAATTCAAGCACGCTGGGTATTTCCCCACCGTTTATGAATTGTTTCTTAAAACGATCAATGTCAGAGTCTTCCATTAATTAAAACCCTCAGCTAATTAGTGTGTGAAGTCAATTTAGGCAATGATAGGTGAATACTTTAGATTCAGATCCGCAGCATTCATAGCACTTTGCGAAATAACAGCGCTGTTGGTTGGCTGCCCGGTAGACGGGTGCGTATGGCTGGCCAGTTGTGTTGCCAGCTGCTGCACCAGTGCAACGGTGTCCAGCATCAGCTGCGCCACGTTGATTTGCTCTGAACCAATCCACACCACCGGCGCGATAATCTCCTGACGCGTTCCGGCAACGCTTTGCCTTATCTGGCCAATCTTCTCAACCAGCTCTTTTCCCACGGTGAGTGCGGCATTTCCTGTGATGTCAGATTCAGCGTTACCGCCCACTGTAATCAGCTGATCGCCCTTAACGCCCGTGGTGTAACTTCCCGTTGTGACCTGCTGAATGGCACCGGCCAGCAGCGTGGCAGTGCCAATCACAGTAGTTTTGTCGGCGGCCTTGACCGTCGTTTCGCGGCTTACCAGCTCCGAGTCACTTTATGATGAACGGCGGCAATATACTCGTTCTGAGAGACATACTAGGCCATTCAAACATAAATATGACTATGATTTATGCTCACTTTTCACCCAATCATCTTGAAGATGCAATTAGTAAAAATCCCTTTTTGGTGCAGGGCTTGAGGTAAAAAATGGCGACGAAGTGGCGGCACAATGTGTCAACTCATAGTAAACCATAGCTAACCTAATCCCTCTAACCTCATAATTTTTATGAAAACTCCATATAAAACAATATAACAATATCGTATAAAGCATTCTTTTTGGGTATAAGCCCGCCCCACGCTGAACTGATAACATTCCAAATATTCCCTAACCGAGACTTACTGTTTTTCGTGCCATCCCAGGATGGCGCGTCACACTCTGGAGTTGAGCATGGATTTTCCCCTCATTATTAATATCGTGGCGTTTATCGCACTACTGATTCTGCTGAATCGGATTGGCAACCAAAGCTGGAGCCTGTCCAAACGCGTGCTGACCGGTTTGGTTTTCGGTGTGGCCTTTGGTCTGGCGCTGCAAACCATCTATGGCGAAAACAGCCCAACCGTGAAAGCGTCGATTGGCTGGTTCAATATCGTCGGCAACGGCTACGTGCAATTGTTGCAGATGATCGTGATGCCGCTGGTGTTCGCCTCGATCCTGAGCGCGGTCGCACGTCTGCACAATGCCTCATCGCTGGGTAAAATCAGCGTGCTGACCATTGGC
>Ga0105250_10000682_pt1 | contig 21331 bp, 23 predicted proteins | sample KBSS54metaG_FD_80425 | JGI IMG/M metagenome (GOLD analysis project Ga0105250, IMG submission 80425) | Switchgrass rhizosphere microbial communities from Kellogg Biological Station, Michigan, USA - KBS S5-4 metaG | ecosystem: Host-associated > Plants > Roots > Rhizosphere > Soil | place...
CAACAGTATTTATTGATGGTTTACCTGCAGCCCGGTTGGGGGATCCGTTATTTGAGCACAGCAAACCGCCAGATCACCCACCTCATCCTCGCGCTATCTCAAGTGGCTCTGGGACAGTTTTTATCGATGGGATTCCGGCAGCCAGAACAGGGGACAGTATTAGCTGTGGCGGTGTTGTGATTGGGAGTGGGACTGTCAATATTGGTTAAATAGAACCATCCTTACCCTAACTATCTCAAGACTATCTCTTATATAAAAATCACCCTGGCAATCTTGTCAGGGTGAGATCTGTAAACCTGCGTGATTTTCCGTTTACCCGTGTGTTCAGTTATTTGTTTGATTCCCGCAGACGTTCACCGGTTCCGTGGAGACCCCGATCACAGAACACCATCCCGCCTGAAAAGTACCAGCCATTGACCTAAAAGTCTCTTCACCGAATCGGGTTTAAGAGCTTCAATTAAGAAACAAAAACAAAACATAAATTTAACAAAATCCGATTAATACTGAAGAGGTCACGATGAAACCTGAAGATTTTCGCGCAGACACAAAACGCCCGTTCACCGGTGAAGAGTACCTGAAAAGCCTGCAGGATGGCCGTGAGATTTATATTTACGGTGAGCGTGTTAAAGACGTCACCACCCATCCAGCATTCCGCAACGCGGCGGCATCTGTCGGCCAGTTATATGACGCGCTGCACAAACCTGAGCTGCAAGACTCCCTGTGCTGGAACACCGATACCGGCAGCGGTGGTTACACTCACAAGTTCTTCCGTGTCGCCAAAAGTGCTGATGACTTGCGTCAACAGCGTGATGCTATCGCCGAATGGTCGCGTCTGAGCTACGGCTGGATGGGACGCACCCCGGATTACAAAGCTGCCTTCGGTTGTGCGCTGGGGGCTAACCCGGCGTTCTATGGGCAATTCGAGCAGAACGCCCGCCACTGGTACACGCGTATTCAGGAATCCGGCATGTACTTTAACCATGCCATTGTTAACCCACCTATCGACCGCCATAAATCGGCTGATGAAGTCAAAGACGTTTACATCAAGCTGGAAAAAGAGACCGATGCCGGGATCATCGTTAGCGGGGCGAAAGTTGTCGCGACCAACTCAGCATTGACCCACTACAACATGATTGGCTTCGGCTCGGCGCAGGTGATGGGTGAAAACCCTGATTTCGCTTTGATGTTTGTTGCACCGATGGATGCGGAAGGCGTGAAACTTATCTCACGTGCATCTTACGAATTGGTGGCAGGTGCGACTGGCTCACCGTATGACTATCCGCTCTCCAGCCGTTTCGACGAAAACGACGCAATTCTGGTGATGGATAAGGTGCTTATTCCATGGGAAAACGTACTGATTTACCGTGACTTCGATCGTTGCCGTCGCTGGACAATGGAAGGTGGCTTTGCACGTATGTACCCGCTGCAAGCCTGTGTGCGTCTGGCGGTGAAGCTCGACTTTATTACCGCGCTGCTGAAAAAATCGCTCGAATGTACTGGCACCCTTGAATTCCGTGGTGTGCAAGCGGATCTCGGTGAAGTTGTGGCCTGGCGCAATATGTTCTGGGCATTGAGTGACTCTATGTGTTCAGAAGCGACGCCGTGGGTGAACGGGGCATATCTGCCAGACCACGCTGCACTGCAAACCTACCGTGTGATGGCGCCGATGGCCTACGCCAAAATTAAAAATATTATCGAACGTAACGTGACCAGCGGCCTGATCTACCTGCCGTCGAGCGCACGTGACCTGAATAACCCGCAGATTGACCAGTATCTGGCGAAATACGTGCGCGGCTCCAACGGTATGGACCATGTGCAGCGCATCAAGATTCTCAAATTGATGTGGGATGCTATCGGCAGCGAATTTGGCGGCCGCCACGAACTGTATGAAATCAACTACTCCGGTAGCCAGGATGAAATTCGCCTGCAGTGCCTGCGCCAGGCGCAGACCTCCGGCAACATGGACAAAATGATGGCGATGGTCGATCGCTGTCTGTCCGAATACGACCAGCACGGCTGGACAGTTCCGCATCTGCACAACAACGCGGATATTAATCTTCTGGATAAGCTGCTGAAGTAATTCACAGCAGGAGGTCACTATGCAATTAGATGAACAACGTCTGCGTTTTCGCGATGCCATGGCCAGCTTGTCGGCTGCCGTTAATGTGGTCACGACTGAAGGTGAGGCGGGTCGCTGCGGCATTACTGCCACCGCCGTGTGTTCGGTCACCGATACTCCGCCAACAGTGATGGTGTGCATCAACGCGAACAGCGCGATGAACCCAGTGTTTCAGGGTAACGGCAAATTGTGCATAAATGTGCTGAACCACGAACAGGAAGTCATGGCTCGCCACTTTGCCGGGATGACCGGTATGGCAATGGATGAGCGCTTCAGTCTGGTCGGCTGGCAGCGTGGCGCTTTGGCGCAGCCAGTGCTTAAAGGGGCGCTGGCGAATCTGGAAGGGGAAATCCGTCAGGTGCAGACCATCGGCAGCCATCTGGTTTACCTGGTTGAAGTGCAGAATATTTCACTGGGCGAAGAAGGGCATGGATTGATCTATTTCAAACGCCGTTTTCATCCGGTGCTGATGGAGGCGCTGGCGTAAAAAACGAGTCGTCATTTAATGCTAGTATCAGCAATGTTGACCCTTCTAATGATGAGTGATAGCGTATCATCATTGTTGATACTATGAGATCGAAAACATGTCGAAGGTAATAGTGAAAAAATGGGGTAACAGCCCATCCGTACGGCTTCCTGTGGCCATTATGCAAGCGGCATCATTGAATGTGGATGATACCGTTGATATTTCGGTTGAAGACGGCCGTATTGTCATTGTACCGGTGAAAACGAAGGAATATTCCCTTGATGCGCTGTTAGCCGGGATTACTCCTGACAACATCCATGAAAAAGTTGATTTTGGCGCTCCGGTCGGTAAGGAGCTGATCTGATGGTTTCACGTTTTGTACCGGATTCTGGCGATGTTATCTGGATTGATTTTGACCCTGTAGCAGGACACGAACAGGGCGGTAATCGCCCTGCCGTGGTGCTGAGCCCATTTGCATATAATAATAAAGTGGGTTTACTACTCTGCGTTCCCTGTACAACCAAAGCAAAAGACTATCCGTTTGAGGTTGAACTCTCTGGCGAACGTGAAAGCGTAGCCCTGGCCGATCAAATCACATGCGTTGATTGGCGAGCCAGAAAGGTGACAAAAAAGGGAAGCGTTAGTGTTGCCGAACTGGCTGATATAAGGGCTAAAGCAAAAACACTCATTGGATAACATAATGAGTGTTTATATGAAGCTACAACGAAATAATCAGCCTGAAATTAAAAGGCCTGAGCCCGTAGAATACCGAACCCAGGCCAATCAGTTAATCGTCTTCGTCGTCATCCAGTTCTACTGGCGTTTGGTATTCATCAGGTTTGATGACCAGCAAATCGCAACGTAAATGGTCAATGACTTGCTCGGCAGTATTACCGAGGAACGCCGCCGATAGCCCGGTGCGCCCCACAGTACCGAGCACTACAATACCGGCCTGCAAATGCTCCGCGAGATCGGGAATCACTTCTTCAGGTAACCCTTTCTCGACATGAGTCATTTTTTCATCAATAGCGAATTTTTGACGTAACGCTTTCATCGCGACTAAATGCTGGCCGCGAATCGCATCGTTATAAACACTTGGGTCAAAATCGGGGAGTTCGATGGCGATATTAATCGGGGTTATCGGGTAGGCGCCTACCAGGTGAACTTCGGTGTGGTTAACATCGTTGGCGAGGCGAATCGTCTCTTTAACCAACTTCTCATTCAGTGCGTTGTGGTACAGCTCTTCACTTGCCAGATTTACCGCCACAACCGCTCGGCCACCTTCAGGCCATGGTTTTTCATTAACCATCCACACCGGGCATGGGCATTTACGCAGCAAATGCCAGTCGGTTGGGGTGAAAATAACCGCTTCCAGTTTGTCGTGCTGGTGCGTCATTTTCAGCACCAGATCGTGTCCACCGCTAATCACTTCCTGAATAATCGCCTCGAAGGGACGATTATGCCAAACCACTTTAATTTCAATGGGTACGCCCGAATCGATGTAGTACTGCGCTTGTTCTTTAATCCAGGCCGCGCGCTGGCTGATTACGCCTTTGCGCATAGCCGTACGCTCATCAGGCGACAGAAGGGTGGTCATCTCGTAGGAAAAATCATAGATAGGCAGAAAGGCTTTGATCCTGCCCCCAATCCGTTGATGCAGATAAACAGCACGCCGCAGGGCGGGTTGATCGTCCTGATTGGGATCTATAGCGACTAGCATGTTTTGATATTTTGCCATACAGGTCTCCTTACAACTGCTTAACCACAGTCTGTTAAGTAAGATTAACCTATATGTGCTAATTGAAACAGGTGATAACCCATTGCAGGATCAATAAATCAACAAAATCCATTGATCCTGGTTAGGGAAGCAGAAATCAGGCAACGTTGCGTGACTGACCAGCGAGTTGTGCGAGAATTTCGCTGTTTTCGATGGTGATGTACTTTCCTTTCACCGCCAGCATGCCACTTTTCTGGAAGCGACCTAACAGGCGACTGATAGTTTCAACGGTCAGACCGAGGTAGTTACCGATATCGCCACGCGTCATGGTCAGACGGAATTCCCGAGGGGAGAAACCGCGCTGGGCAAAACGACGTGAAAGGTTATAGATAAATGCCGCCAGGCGCTCTTCTGCATTCTTTTTCGAAAGCAGCAGAATCATATCCTGGTCGCCCTTAATTTCGCCGCTCATCAAACGCATCATCTGCTGGCGCAGGTTGGGCATTTTACCGGACAAATCATCAAGGGTTTCGAAGGGGATTTCGCAGACCATAGAGGTTTCGAGCGCTTGTGCGAAACTTGGATGCATCCCAGTCCCGATAGCGTCAAAACCTACCAAATCGCCGGCTAAATGGAAGCCCGTAATTTGCTCGTCACCTTGTTCAGTGATGGTGTAGCTCTTAATGGTCCCTGAACGAATAGCGTACAGCGACTTCAGCTCATCACCTGCTTTAAACAGGGTTTGTCCCTTCTGAATAGGCTTCTTACGCTCGATGATATTATCCAGCTGATCAAGCTCATGTTCATTGAGAGTGAAGGGGATGCATAATTGGCTGATGCTGCAATCCTGGCAATGGATAGCACAACCGCCAGACTGAATGCGTCGAATAATTCGCTTTTCAGGGATCATAGATATGCTCGGGCCGTTATATTGATATTGGTCAATTTTAACATCTTTTTCTTAAGCACGTAAGTATGATGAAAGACCATTCAGAATATAACGACTAATAAGATGGGAGATTAAGACGTATCCCATTGAAATTAATGGGGCTGTTTATGAAAGTGTATTATTCATGAGCGAATAAAGAATAACCTGCTGCGCACAATTAGCTAAAGCAGCAAATATCCTTCATGACGCAATAACCACTCTTTACGACCCACGCCCCCGGCATAACCTGTCATGGTGCCATTTCTGCCAATCACACGATGACACGGCACCACCACACTCACCGGGTTGGAACCATTCGCCGCACCGACTGCCCGGGCTGCACCTGGCCGCCCAAGTTGCTCCGCTAATTGCCCATAATGCATCACCTGGCCGCATGGGATAGTGCGCAGTGTTTGCCACACTTCCCGCTGAAACGCAGTACCTGCCGTGGCGGTAGGCAACGTTTCAATCACCGCTAAATCACCGTCAAAATAATCGTGCAACTTATCGCTCAACCCATCCGGATTAGCGCAAGCTACGCGCTGATAACCGCTGACACCATAATGAAGACCCAGTAATTGCACCATTCTGTCGCTATGTTCTTCCCACTCTACGGCGCGCAAATGGTATTGCTCGTCGCAGATAATCCATAGCGGGCCTAATGGCGTCACGATCTTGTCTTCTAACAGTGTCAGCATGCTGTGCTCCGGTTAACTGAGATGCGGGTAAACCCCTGGCCCAATAGGCAAGCCAACAAGATACCACGCTACCAGTAGCAGCAACCAGACAGCCAAAAAGATCAGTGGATAAGGTAAGACGAGAGAGTAATACGTCCCTAATTTGGCATCGGGTTTATAGCGTTGCAGGAAACCTAAGAATAATGGAATAAACGGCGATACCGGAGCCAACGGGATAACCGAAGAGTCTGCGACACGGAACAGGATTTGTGCAAACGCCGGGTGAAAGCCCAACATCATGAACATCGGCACGAAAATAGGCGCCAGAATAGACCAGATAGCCGAGCCGCTGGCGATAAACATACATAAAAACGACGACAGCAGCGCCAGGCCAAGAAACGCCGGAATGCCATTCAGCCCCGAGCCTTCCAGCACATCGGTCAGTCCGACCGCCATAAACTTGCCCATGTTGCTCCAGTTGAACATCGCAACAAATTGCGCCAACGGGAACACCATCACGATGAAACCGGCCATCTCCTTCATTGGTTCAATCATTAACTGCGGTAAATCCGCCTGCTTGCGTATCTTTTTGGTGGCGATGCCGTAGGCCAGCGAAATGATAAAAAAGAACAGGATAATCAGCGGCACGATCCCGCTTATAAAAGGTGAAGGAATAATAGTGCCTTTCACCGGGTCGCGCAGTAGACCATTTTCCGGCACCAGCAGCAGGGCGATAACCGCCACAAACAGCAATGACACAATCCCAGTAACACGCAAACCAAAGCGTTGTACATCGTCGAGTTGCTGAAGTTTTTCTTTGTTTTCGCCTTGCCAGCTTCCCAAACGCGGCTCGACGATTTTGTCGGTAATCAGCCCACCAACAATTGACAGCACAATCACCGATGTCGCCATAAAGTACCAGTTATCAATCACGCTCACGTGCATCAGCGGGTCGATGGTGTGAGCGGCTTCGGTACTGATGCCCGAAAGCAGCACATCTGTGGTCACAATTAACAGATTGGCAGTAAAGCCACAGCCTACACCGGCAATCGCCGCCAATAAACCGGCCACGGGATGGCGACCCACGGCGAGGAAAATCAGCGCGCCCATTGGCGGCATGATGACCAACGCAGCATCGGATGAAATGTGGCTGAAGAACGCGATAAACAACACCATGTAACTGGCATATCGAGCGCTAACATGTGAGGCCATCTTCACCATCAGGCTCGGTAACAGGCCGACGCGCTCCGCCAGCCCGGCACCTAATACCAGGGCCAGAATGGCCCCTAACGGCGCAAAACCGCTGAAGTTTTTAATCACATTGGGCAAAAACCAATGCACCCCTTCGGCGCTTAACAAATTTTTGACCTGTACCAGGCTGCCATCTGCGGGATTACGCACCCCGACATTGAATGCCGAAAGCACGGCGGTGCTCACCGATAAAATGACAATCAAATAGACGAATAGCAAAAAAGGGTGCGGGACTTTATTGCCAATTTTCTCGACAAGGCCGTACAGCTTGCCAGAGCCGGAGGGCGTGGGTAGGGACGAAAGACTCATAGACGGGCCTCTATCGGTTGCGATGTTGTGTTTTATGTCATTATTTTAAAGGTGACGGTGTCACGCCTTCCGGGATCGGACACTGATACGGGCGTTCAGCGAGTTGTGCGTGCAACTCACTTTGGCAAGCTTCCAGTGTCTGCGGCTGGGTGAACAATTGCAGCGCAGTCGCTGCCATCACTTTGCCGGCGTGTAGCATCCCTTTGTGTGCAATCGACGTGCGTCCCTGGCTCACCAGTTGCCAGGTGTGCAGCGGGGTGCCGACGGTAAAGCACGGGCTAAAACATTGCGCGACCGGCACCTTCCAGCTGACATCACCCACATCGGTGGAGCCTGGGAGGATTTTGTCATTTGCGGCATACGGCGCAATTTCGTCAATCAGCAACGTATCGCGATGGCGACCAGCAAACGCTTTTCCCTCTTCATTCGAGGTGTTAGCAATATTATTTAAGCTGTTTTGCAGGTCATTTTCGCTCAATGTGGCGCGGATTTGTCTGGCAAACGCGACTTCTTCTGCGCTCCATTCAGGTACGCCAAGAGCTTGCAGGGCCTGATACATCACGTTTTCTAACTGGCGGTTAGGCAGGTAATTCGAACAGGCTTTATCAAAACGCACATTCACTGTGGTTTCCGTCATCAGCGCGGCACCTTCAGCAATTTTATTGATGCGCTCAAAAATATGCTGCGCCTGTGCCATTTCCGGTGCACGAATCAAATACAGCACTTCGGCTTGCGCCTGCACCACGTTGGGCGAAATCCCACCGGCATTGGTGATGGCGTAATGCACGCGCGCCTTTTCAATAATGTGCTCATTGAGGAAATTAGTGCCCGTGGTCATTAGCGTCACGGCATCCAGTGCGCTACGCCCCAAATGTGGCGAGTTAGCGGCATGGGCAGCAATACCCTGGAAGCGATATGCCACCTGAATATTCGCCAGTGAACTGGTGCTAAACATGCCCGCGTAAGCTTCAGGATGCCAGGTGACCGCAGCGTCGACATCATCAAACAGCCCCTCGCGCACCATAAAGGTTTTTCCGGAACCGCCTTCTTCGCCAGGGCAGCCATAAAAACGCACCGTTCCGCTACCGTCGTATTGTTCAAGCCACTGTTTTACGGCTACCGCTGCGGCAAACGCCGCCGTACCCAGCAAATTGTGGCCGCAACCATGGCCGTTAGCACCTTCAGCCAATGGATTTGGCGCGGTTTCCCCTGAACACTGGCTTAAACCGGCGAGGGCATCGTATTCGCCGAGCAGCGCGATAACCGGTTTTCCGGAACCGAAACTGGCAACGAATGCGGTTTCGATATTGCCCGCGTTGCGCTCAACGCGAAAACCTTCTGCTTCCAGGGCGCAGGCCAGGCGTTCAGCAGACCAGTGCTCTTCAAAACGGGTTTCCGGATGATCCCAGATATCATCGGCAATCGCAGTAAACTCGCCGCGTTTGGCTTCAATTACGTCATCAACAAACTGGTAAATTGCGCTCATCACACACCTCGCTGCCAGGGGAAATTAAGTGCCAGGCGCGCCAGGGTAGCCACGGCAATTTCCATCACTTTCTCGTCAAAATCGAACTTCTCGTTATGGTGTCCGGCGCTCAATTCGGTGCCGAATACCATATATGACGCTTTCCCGCCTTGTTCCTGCACCCGCGCCATCATTAATGTGGCATCCTCAGAACCCGCCGCACCTTTCACGGTATCGACAACTTCGCTGACGCCATTCACTTCAAGCACTTGTTGATGGATAAACTCAACCCATTCTGGCGACGGCACGCTGTTGGTCGCAGCACCCATCAAACGCACCTCGGCTTTGATGCCGTACATCGTCGCGATACCCTGAATAATCTCTTGCGAGCGTTCAAACACGTAGTCGTTAATCACGTTGGTTTCGCCACGCGTTTCCACTTTCAGCAACGCTTGCGCAGGCACCACATTGCGCCCACTGCCAGCCTGTAAAACACCGACGTTGACGCGCGAAGCTCCCGCACTATGCGGAGCAATACTGTGCAATGCCAACGCGGTTTGCGCGGCGGCGAGCAGGGCGTTGCGGCCTTCTTCGGGTTTACCGCCCGCATGTGCGGCCACGCCAGTAAACTCAACATCAAATTTGGTGGTCGCCATAAAGTTGTCGCTGCCACACACCACGGTGCCGAGCGGGATGCCGGTGCCGATATGAATCGCGGTAAAATAGTCGATATTATCAAGTGCACCTGCAGCAACCATCGCACGAGCGCCGCGCGTGCCTTCTTCCGCAGGCTGGAAAATAAGTTTGATAGTGCCGTTAAGCTGGTCGGCAAACTGCTGCAATACGGTGGCGAGCCCCAGCCCGATGGCTGTGTGCCCATCGTGACCACAGGCGTGCATCATTCCGGCGTTGCAAGAGGCAAAACCCTCGGCAAATGGGCGATGAACCGGTTGCAACATTTCGCCTAAATCCAGCGCGTCCATATCCACGCGGAAAGCCAACACCGGCCCTGGACGGCCGGTTTCCAGCGTCGCTACAATGCCGGTGAACCCGCCTGAAAAATGCGGCAACCATTGTTTAAGCGCGCCTTGTTCCAGCGCACGTTGTTCTTCACGCACCAGCACTTCTGCTGACGGTAGACCCATACGTGCCGCGTCATCTACCACTTCACGCCCCAGCGCTAACTGATAACCTAATTGATGCAGCACTTCGGCGACATGCGTGGCGGTGCGAAACTCCAGCCAACCGGACTCGGCAAAGTGGTGAAAGTCACGCCGCCAGTGTTGCATGCGTGGTGCTAACTCATGAACTGCCCATTCTAATTGCGACATACCCCATCCTGTTCTGTGATCAAGTTCACGTGGTGATAGTTTTTACTTATCACTCAGCGATTTCTGTAAGTTTTCGCCGTCGTAGGATTACCCTGGCACAAGAGTTTGAATTACAGTAGATGCCAAAATCTTTCGGTTGATAGCCAATGGTTATCAGGGGGCGCTGTGACCTTCCAGGTAAAGCTTCATCAGATTCGTGCGTTTGTCGCTGTGACGCAAAATGGCAGCATTCGTGGTGCCAGCCGGGCGTTAAATATGTCGCAGCCCGCGCTGACAAAATCGATTAAAGAATTAGAGGAAGGGTTATCGGCGCGGCTGTTTATCCGGCGCAGTCAGGGTGTGGCATTGACCGAATGCGGTGAGAGTTTTTATCAGCATGCGCAGCTGATTCTCGAAGAGTTACGCGCCGCGCAAGAAGATATTTTGCAACGCCAGGGGCAACTGGCAGGGCAGATCAATATTGGTATGGGCGCGAGTATTTCACGCACACTGATGCCGCCAGTTATCACCTCGTTTCACCAAAAACACCCGCAGGTCAAAGTGCGCATCATGGAAGGGCAACTGGTTTCGATGATCAACGCGTTGCGCCAGGGCGAACTGGATTTCACCATCAATACCTATTACCAGGGGCCGTACGATCACGAATTCACCTTTGAACGGCTGCTTGAAAAACCCTTTGCGGTGTTTGCCCGTGAAGGCCATCCGGCGATCAACGCCACCTCATTAAAAGAGTTACTGCATTACAACTGGACGATGCCCACCCCACGTGGCAGTTATTACAAACAACTGGAAGAAATGTTCCAAAAACGCTCAGAAATCCCCACCGTCAGCGTGGTTTGCGAAACGTTTTCTGCCTGTATCAGCCTGGTGGCGCAAAGTGATTTTTTGAGTATCTTGCCCGCAGAGCTGGGCCAGGATCCGTTGCTGGCGCACCAGTTAAAGCAGATACATGTCACCGAAACGCTGCCACAGGCAACTTACTATTTGATTCAGCGGCGCGATGCAACACCGGCACCGCTAACGGTGGCGCTAATCAACCAGTTTCGTCGTCAGTGCCGTTAAACGGGCGTTGAGCCACGGCACATCGGCGGTTATAGTGACTCCAGAATTAAGCCTGGACCAGGAGGAATTGCCCATGAGCCTTGACGAAAAATCGCTGTTTCTTGACGCCATGGAGGATGTCAAACCACTGAAAGATTGCCAAAGCAGCCAGTGGTTGAAACCGGTGAAAGAGAAGGTGGTGCAAAAGCTCGATACCGTGCAGTTTGATAACTTCCTCACTACCGATTTTCTGGAAATTATTCCGCTCGCCATACAGCTTGAATTTAAGCGTGAAGGGTTGCAAATTGGTGTGCTGGATAAACTGCGACAGGGTAAATATAAACAGGAAGCCAGCCTCAACCTGATTCGTCAGCCGGTCGAACAATGCCGTCAGTTGCTTTTTGCTTACATTCAGCAAGCCAAAAAAGACGGGCTGCGTAATTTGCTGATCGTTCATGGCAAAGGGCGCGAAGATAAATCCCACGCCAATATCGTGCGCAGTTATGTTGCCCGCTGGCTGGCAGAATTTGAAGAAGTGCAGGCTTTTTGTAGCGCGATGCCCCATCACGGCGGCAGCGGTGCATGCTATGTGGCGCTTAAAAAATCTGAGCAGGCAAAAGTCGAAAACTGGGAACGCCACGCAAAACGCAGCCGTTAAACATTCTTTGGTGGATGACGCTGCGTTTATCCACCCTACAAAACCTTCTGAAACCGCGATTTACCCGCCACATCTATTTCAACAATAACGACAACTCCTGCGCTGCTTCCTGCAACTTAGGCAACACACGGTTGAGCAACTCTTGCGATGAAACCTGCCCGGCGTGAACGCCGACGTTAAGCGCCGCTACCACCGCGCCATCTGGGTTAACCAACGGAACGGCAATCGAACGCAGTCCCATTTCCAGCTCCTGATCGTTAAGTGCGTATCCTTGCTGGCGCACGCGTTTTAACTCTTCGCGCAGTTTGCTCACCGAATCCACCGTTTGCGGGGTGTAGCGAATCATGGTGATACGCCCAAGAAAATCATTCAGCTGTTCTTCTGGCAAATAACTCAACAACACGCGTCCCATTGACGTCGACCACGCGGGCAGGCGGCTACCAATATCTAAATCTATGGTCATGATGCGCGAGCTGGAAGCGCGGGCGATATACAAAATATCGTCACCATCCAGCGTGGCAATCGAGCAGGACTCATTGAGCATTTCACTTAGGTGTTTCAGCACCGGCTGGGTGGATTTCGCCAGCGGCGTGGAGGCCAGATAAGCGTGGCCGAGCGCTAAAATCCGTGGCCGCAATTGGTAATACTTGCCATCTTCAGCATAGACAAAACCCAACTTGCCCAGGGTGTACAAACAACGGCGCACCGCCGCACGAGGGATCCCTGTTTTTTGGCTGATTTGTGAAATAGACATCTGCCGACGCTGCGGAGTAAACGCCTGAATCACTTCCAGCCCACGCGCCAGTGACGCCATAAAATTAGGATCGCCCTTAAACGGATCGCCATCACCCGCTGCCAGTTCTTCACGTTGAATTTCCATTCTGTTCTCCTGAATATTCGTTGTTGATCACGCTGTTGATCACATTCTGCAAACAAACATACATGATGTTCGATAATCGCACCATATTTCGATTATCGCCCTTGACCAGCTTCGTTAACGGGGTCACATTTTGTTCGAACAACGCAATCTTGTGCGAAATGCGCACCCCCAGGAGAAACGTGATGATCAACAAAAGTGTGGCTTCGCTTGAAGAGGCCGTCGCCGGAATTTTCGACGGGGCAACCATCATGATTGGTGGCTTCGGCACCGCAGGCCAGCCAACGTATCTTATCGATGCGCTGATTGCTCAGGGCGCAAAAAACCTGACCATTATCAACAACAACGCCGGTAACGGTGAAGTCGGGCTGGCGGCACTCCTGAAGGCCGGACGGGTGCGTAAAATGGTCTGTTCTTTCCCGCGCCAGGTGGATTCACAGATTTTTGATGACCTGTATCGCCGTGGTGAAGTTGAGCTGGAACTGGTGCCGCAAGGTAACCTGGCGGCGCGTATTCAGGCCGCAGGTTCAGGTTTGGGTGCGGTATTCACGCCAACCGGTTTTGGAACGCCGCTTGCAGAAGGTAAAGAAACGCGGGAAATCGATGGCCGCCACTACGTGCTGGAATACCCATTAAAAGCCGACTTCGCGCTAATCAAAGCTTATGAAGGCGACCGTTGGGGCAACCTGGTTTATCGCAAAGCGGCACGTAATTTTGGGCCAATTATGGCCACCGCCGCGACAGTCACCATTGCTGAAGTCAGCCGCGTGGTGCCATTGGGTGAACTCGACCCGGAACATATCGTGACGCCTGGGATTTTTGTCCAGCGCCTGGTCGCCGTCGAAGCCTCACTGGCACAGAGCGCATAAGGAGCTAAAACGTGAAAAAACTCACCCGCGATGAAATGGCAAAACGTGTTGCCCGCGACATTCCCGAAGGCGCTTACGTTAACCTTGGCATTGGCTTGCCCACGCGCATTGCCAACTACCTTCCGGCAGATAAAGAGATCTTCCTGCATAGCGAAAATGGCTTGCTGGGCATGGGGCCGAAACCGGCTGAAGGGGAAGAAGATCCCGAATTGATCAACGCGGGGAAAGAGTACGTCACCCTGTTAACCGGCGGCTGCTTTTTCCACCACGGCGACTCCTTCGCCATGATGCGCGGCGGGCATCTCGATATCTGCGTGTTGGGGGCTTATCAGGTGTCTGCCAGCGGTGATTTGGCGAACTGGAGCACCGGTGCTGTGGATTCAATCCCGGCTGTCGGCGGGGCGATGGACTTAGCTATCGGCGCGCGCCAGGTATTTGTGATGATGGATCACCTCACGCGTGACGGCGAATGCAAACTGGTAGAAAACTGCTCTTATCCACTCACCGGAATTGGCTGTGTGAGCCGCATTTACACTGACCTTGCAGTGATTGATATCACTGAAAAAGGGCCAGTGGTGCGTGAAATCTTTAACGGCCTGTCATTTGAAGAATTACAACGTATTACACCGGTCACACTTGGCTTCGAACAACTGGCAGAAAGCGCGTAAGGAACTATGATGAATCAAGCATTTATCTGTGATGGAGTGCGTACTCCGTTTGGTCGATTTGGTGGCACACTGTCAGGCGTACGTAGCGATGATTTAGCCGCGCTGCCGCTGAAAGCACTGATGGAACGCCACCCGAATGTAGACTGGTCGGCGGTCGATGACGTGATTTATGGTTGTGCTAACCAGGCGGGTGAAGATAACCGCAACGTGGCGCGCATGGCGTTACTGCTGGCGGGAATGCCGGAAACGGTTCCCGGCACCACCATCAACCGTTTGTGTGGCTCAAGCCTTGATGCGCTAGGTGTGGCAGCGCGGGCGATTAAAAGTGGTGAAACACAGTTGATGATTGCCGGTGGCGTCGAAAGCATGTCCCGTGCGCCGTTTGTGATGGGCAAAGCGGAAAGTGCATTTAGCCGCAGCATGAAGATGGAAGACACCACCATTGGCTGGCGTTTTATCAACCCGCTGATGAAAGCGCAATACGGCGTTGATGCAATGCCAGAAACGGCAGAAAACGTCGCGACTGATTTCAATATCAACCGTGAAGATCAAGACGCTTTTGCGTTACGCAGCCAGCTTCGCACCGCACGCGCGCAGGAAATGGGCATCTTTGACGATGAGCTAATTCCCGTTTCCATCGCGCAACGTAAAGGCGACGCGCTGTTATTTAACCGTGACGAACATCCGCGTTCTACCTCGATTGAGTCGCTGGCAAAACTTAAAGGCGTGGTGCGTGCAGACGGCACCGTCACCGCCGGAAATGCCTCGGGGGTTAACGATGGAGCTTGTGCTTTGTTGCTCGCCAGCGAACTGGCGTTAAACACCCACGGTTTACAGCCGCTAGCACGTGTCGTGGGCGTGGCAACCGCCGGAGTCGCACCGCGTATCATGGGCTTTGGCCCGGCACCTGCGGTGCGCAAAGTGCTGGCACAAACCGGGTTAACTCTCGCGCAGATGGATGTGATTGAATTAAATGAAGCCTTTGCGGCGCAAGCACTGGCGGTAATGCGCGACCTTGGCCTGCCGGATGACGCAGAACATGTTAATCCGAACGGAGGAGCCATCGCGTTGGGGCATCCGTTGGGGGCTTCTGGTGGCCGCCTGGCGATGACCGCCGCCTGGCAACTGAAGCGTAGCGGCGGGCGTTACGCACTGTGCACCATGTGTATTGGCGTTGGTCAGGGAATTGCACTAATTATTGAACGCGTTTAAGGAGCAGGCATGACACTGTTTAACCCGATGTTGCGTGCATCACCGTTGAGCGAAATCTTCAGCGACCACAGCACGTTACAAGGGATGCTGGATTTTGAAGCGGCGCTGGCGCGGGCGACAGCGCTTTGTGGCGCGATCCCCGAATCGGCAGTGCAGCCGATTGCCGTACAGTGTCAGGTCGATAAACTGGACGTGCAGGCGTTAGCTCAGGCGGCTGCGGGCGCTGGAAACCTGGCGATTCCGCTGGTGAAACAGCTCACCGCCTGCGTCAAACAGCATGACGAACAGGCCGCGCGTTATGTTCACTGGGGCGCAACCAGCCAGGACGTGATTGATAGCGGCCTGGTTTTGCAACTGCGTGCGGTGCTCGTTGCCAGTGAAGCATTGCTTGGGCAATTAATCAGCGCGTTAATCGAACAAATCCAGCGTCATCAACATAGCGTGATGCCAGGCAGAACCTGGATGCAACACGCATTGCCGATAACGTTTGGTTTGAAACTTGCGGGCACGCTCGATGCGTTACTGCGCTGGCAGCAACGTTTGCATGAAATGAAACCGCGCGTGTTAGTGCTGCAATTTGGCGGTGCCGCAGGCACGCTGGCTTCGCTAAAAGAGCAGGGCATCAACGTTTCACTGGCTCTGGCAAACGTGCTGGCGCTGAACCAGGCCGATACACCGTGGCACAGCCAGCGCGACAGATTACTGGAAGTGGGGGCGTGGTTCGCCGGTGTCAGCACCACACTCGGCAAATTTGCCAATGATTTTTCATTACTGATGCAAACCGAAGTGGCTGAAGTGGGCGAACCGATTGCCGAAGGGCGCGGTGGTTCTTCCACCATGCCCCATAAACGCAATCCAGTGAGTTGTGCGGCGATCCTGACCGCAACCACCCGTATTCCTGGGCTAATGGCAACACTTTACGCCAGCCAAAATCAACAACATGAAAGAGCGCTCGGCGGCTGGCAGGCCGAGTGGGAAACCCTTCCCGAACTGATTACGCTGAGCGGTGGCGTGATGCAAACCGCGCTGGATTTAATCGGCGGGATGCAGGTCAACGCAGAAAAAATGCGTGCCAATCTGGATATCACCCACGGCCTGATTATGGCGGAATCGGTCACGCTGGCGTTGGCGACATCACTTGGCAAACAGGCGGCGCATCATCTGGTGGAACAACTTTGCCATCGCGCACTGGATGAAAACCAGCCGCTTGCGGCTTTGCTCGCACAACACCCACAAGTCGCGTCATATCTATCTTTGACACAAATCGAACATCTGCTCGACCCGCAACAAGCCCTTGGTAGCAACAACACGTTTATCAACCAGGTTTTGGCGCGGGCGGCACAACAAAACAGGGAGCTAGTATGAGCCATTATTATCAACTCGAAGGGCCGAGCGGCGCGCCGGTGGTGGTGTTATCAAACTCACTGGGCACCACATTTGAGATGTGGCAACCACAAATGGCGGCGCTGCTAGAAAACTTCCGAGTGCTGCGTTATGACACGCACGGACATGGGCGCACACGCAAAAACGAGAAAACCACGCTGCCACAATTAGCGGAAGACGTGCTGAGTGTGATGGATGATGCCGGAGTCCAGCAGGCGCATTTTTGTGGGATTTCAATGGGCGGATTAACGGGGTTGTGGCTGGCACGTTTTGCCCCCGAGCGTTTTCTTTCGGTGACGGTAGCCAATAGCGCGGCAAAAATCGGTGAACAAAACGGCTGGCTGGAACGAGCGCGTACTGTGCGCCACGAAGGGATGTCGGCGATTGCCAAAAGTGCACCATCGCGCTGGTTTACTGACGATTTTGTCAAACACCACCCTGCGCAAGTTGATGCGCTGTGCGCAACACTTGGGCAAATCAACCCTGAAGGTTATGCCTCCTGTTGCGAAGCGTTAGCCGCAGCCGATCTACGTGGTGAAATTGACGCTATTACAGTGCCGATGCAGTTTATTGCGGGTGCCAACGACCCCGTTTGCAGCGTGGCAGACAGCGAATTTATGCACCAGCAGGTTCACGGTTCTCATCTTGTGACGCTTAAAGCATCGCACCTTTCCAGCATTGAAGACGCCCACGGCTTTAACGTCGCACTACTCAACTTTATTCAACAGGACGACTGACATCATGAAGGATGAAGATCATTACCAACAAGGAATGAAAGTGCGCCGCGAAGTGCTGGGTGATAAGCACGTCGACCGTACATTGACGCAGCTCACGCCGCTTAATGAAGAGTTCCAGAACTTTATTACCCGTTATGCCTGGGGGGATATCTGGACGCGTCCGGGGCTTGAGCGTCATACCCGCAGTATGATAACCATCGCGATGTTGATTGCGTTAAACCGTGAAGCTGAGCTGAAAATGCACCTGCGCGCGGCGTTTAACAATGGTGTGACGCGTGATGAACTCAAAGAGTTGATTATGCATTCGGCGCTGTACTGCGGATTGCCCGCCGCCAACGCCACCATGCATCTGGCTCAGCAGGTGTTTGATGAGCTGGACACCGCCGATTAATTCATGTCGGATGACGCTAACGCTTATCCGACCTACGAAAACAGTGTTGTAGGGTGGATAAGCCATAGGCGTCATCCACCATTTTTCACCCCGGAATCGATTTGCGAATCGACGCCAACAAAATTTGCGCACCCGGCGACAACGGCGTATCGACACGCGTCAAGATACCAATCGGTTCGCCCGCACCCTGGGTGGTGACCGGCAATGACGTCAGCGTTCCCTGGCGTAAATCCTCTTTCACCGCGCACGACGGCACAAACCACACGTAGTTGTAATCCACCGTCAACTGGCGAGAAAGCGAAGCGGAAAGCGTTTCTACACAACTCGTAGACATCTTACAGCCCTGGCTGGCAAGCAAGGCTTCGGCATTTTGTCGCGGAATAGTGCCTTTCGGGGAAACCACCACCGGCCACTCCATCACTTTACTCAGCGTGATGTTCTCTTGCAGCAGCGGGTGACCCGGCCGCACCACCAGTTTTAATGACTCGAGGAACAACAGCTCATAATTCAGCCCGGTCATCAATTCCGGGTCGGACATTCTGCCGATACCTAAATCCAGCTCACCCGATTTCAGCCCCGATAACAGCATGGTGTTATTCATGGTCGCCACTTGCAGCGTGACATCACTTTGTTGCTTGTGAAACTGGCCGATAACTTTTGGCAAAATCCCCAGCGCCGCCGTGGGCAGCGCACCCACGCGGATAACAGACGTGCTTTTGCCATCTTTCTGAGTGAGGGATTGCCCTGCGTGATTCAACGCATCCAGCACCTTAACGGCATGTGTCAGGAACTGTTCGCCCATCAGCGTCATTTGCGCGCCCAGACGTCCGCGATCAAACAAACGCGTGCCGGTTAGCTGCTCAAGTTCATTAAGCGTCTTTGATAAAGCAGGCTGGCTTAGATTAAGAGTCTCAGCTGCGCGCCCCAGCGTTCCCTGTTGAGCGACAGCTACGAAAGTATGAAGATGGCGCAAGCGAATGCGCTGACTGAACAAACCGTTTTTTTCCATAACCTGATGTTAAAAACAGACCCGACGCGCTGACAAGATAAGTTGTTTAATTTTGATAACTTGCTAGCAAAAATTCATTAACAATTGATTTGTTTTGATAACAAAGGGTGAGGGTAGTAAGGGTTAGGGTGGATAAGCGCTCGCAGCATCCACCCGTTTTAATCTGAACTTACAAGTCAAAAAACACCGTCTCCCGCTCCCCCTGTAAATACACATCAAACGTATACACCACCTCGTCACCACGCTGCTCGCGCTTGCCAATCAACGTCTTACGGCGCACTTCCCACTCAATCAAATTCAGCACTGGATCGGTCTCATTCGCCGCTTGCTCGTCGGAAAAATACATCCGCGTATTCAGGCCGATATTTATCCCGCGCGCCACAATCCACAGATTCAGATGGGGAGCCATCATACGCCCATCACGGCCAGTCACTGCACCGGGTTTGATGGTGTCAAAACGCCACACGCCGCTGTCGAAATCTGAACAGGTGCGGCCCCAGCCACGAAAATCGTCATCCAGTTTTTTATCCGTTTGCTGGTCGGCGGGGTGGTTGTAACGCCCGGCAGCATTGGCTTGCCACACTTCCAGCAACACATCGCGCACCGGCGTGCCGGAACCATCAAACACCCGGCCTTCAACGATAATCCGCTCGCCCTGGGTATGCGAGTTCGTCAGCACATGGCTAAAATTTTTCTCAAAAATGTTAAATCCCGCTGCTTGCGGAGCCAGGCCGATATGGACATATGGGCCCGCGGTTTGCGAGGCGGTTTCCGCTAAATAATCTTTCATCACACGGCTCCTTGGGTGCGGTTTTCAAACAACGTAGCGCGGTGGCCGCGTAACACTAAATCAAAACGATAGGCCAGGCTGTCGAGCGGGACGGCCGCATGGGTATCCAGCTCGGCAATCAAGGTGCGGATAGCATCATCGTTATTAATCGTTTTCACAATCGGGCACTGTTTGATCAGCGGATCACCTTCAAAATACATCTGGGTAATCAGACGTTGGGCAAAGGATTCGCCGGAGAGCGAAAAGTGGATATGTGAAGGACGCCAGTCGCTGGCCTGGTTACGCCATGGATACGGGCCGGGCTTGATGGTGCGGAAAAAGTAATAGCCATTTTCATCAGTCAAAACGCGCCCACAGCCGCCAAAATTAGGGTCGATTGGTGCAAGATACTTGTCTTTTTTATGGCGATAACGGCCGCCAGCATTGGCTTGCCACACTTCCACCAGCGTGTTTTTCATCGGGCGGCCAAAACCATCACGCACATAACCGTGCACGATAATACGTTCACCAATTGGCAAACCGTCTTTGGCGTAATTCATGATCAAATCGTTATCCAGCGGGTCGAGATCTTTCGCGCCAAATATCGGGCCAGTGATTTCAGATAGCGAGTTTTGCAGTGAAATCAACGCATTTCGCGGCGAGCGCAGCACGCTGGTTTTATACCCCGGCGCGAAAGCCGGAGGATGGGAATCGTAATTGCGATGGACAAGTTCTTTCGACATTGGGAACTCCAGGCAGAGGGTGATGTTTTATTTATTAAGTACCGTCCCAAACAGTTTCAGTTAATGGATTGTTAAATTAAAGTGAATTTAAGTACCGCCAATCATAACCTTTAGCTATGAAAGTCGTTGTTAGCATTACTTCTGATGTTGGCCTGTAGAGTCGATCACAAAACGAAAATTCTTCGCCCAAAACCGCTGCGCAACATTCTACGCTTTCAGCAATATTCACTGGAGATACGACATCATGGCGAACAACATCACGGCTGATGATATTCGGGAAAAATTTTCGCACGCTATGTCGGCGATGTACCAGCAAGAGGTGCCGCAGTACGGAACCTTGTTAGAGTTAGTCGCCGACGTGAATCTGGCGGTGCTGGAAAATAATCCGGATCTGCAACAACAGCTTGAAAATGCCGACGAACTGGCACGCCTGAATGTTGAGCGCCACGGCGCGATTCGGGTGGGAAAAGCAGAGGAACTGGCAACCTTACGCCGCGTGTTCGCGGTGATGGGCATGTATCCGGTCGGCTATTACGATCTCTCTCAGGCGGGCGTTCCGGTGCATTCCACGGCATTTCGTCCGGTTGACGATGCGGCGCTGGCGCGTAATCCGTTCCGCATTTTCACCTCGTTATTGCGTCTTGAATTAATCGAAGACCCAGAACTGCGAAAGACCGCTGCGGCGATCCTCGCAGAACGCGATATTTTCAC
>Ga0105250_10000685_pt1 | contig 21195 bp, 17 predicted proteins | sample KBSS54metaG_FD_80425 | JGI IMG/M metagenome (GOLD analysis project Ga0105250, IMG submission 80425) | Switchgrass rhizosphere microbial communities from Kellogg Biological Station, Michigan, USA - KBS S5-4 metaG | ecosystem: Host-associated > Plants > Roots > Rhizosphere > Soil | place...
CCGGGCAGCGGCAGGACGGTGTTACCGCGCACGACGCCCCACGCCGGATCGTCGCTGCCAGTCGAGTAATGCAGCAGGTTGATTGCCATGCGCTAAGTGAAGCTGTGGCGGGCGCGAGCGTGCTTGGGCTGTGCTGCAAATCCTGCTGCGGGAGTTGAACTTCAGTCCAAACGTGGTCCAGGTGTCCGACAATAGGCGTTATTGATATCAGAGAATCATTTAGTTGAAATTGGAGAGTCACGTTCTCGTGGTTTGGTCGGTCGACGCAGCGCCCAACACGCTCGTAGATGAGACGAAGGTCGGCAATTCAGGCCAGAGGCGGCGGTGCCGATAGTCTGGCTGTGTGCCGATTCTTCGCCGACAGCCTGTCGACAGCCGCGGCTCCTGCGCTGAAATGTGCAAGCGCGTCAGCGCAAGCCAACGCGTTGACGGTGAGCAATGAAAACGGGCGACGCGCCGAGAAACGTGCCCGACGGAAGAGGGGAAGTCGGTACCACATGGCAGGAGCGGGCCGTCGAGCGTCGACTCGGCGACGCACGCGCGCTCGCCGTCGCTCGCAGCACGAAATTTATGGCAACGGCGCTTGAACTCGTTCAGGAATCCGGCCAGGCCAATTTCACTCTGCAAACCCTGGCCGAGCGCGCGAATCTGAGTGTACGGACGTTCTATCAGCACTTCTCCAGTAAGGACGAACTGTTACTGGCGCTGTACGAAGACGTGACCGCGCGATACACCGAAGCGATCAGGGAAAAAGTCGAGGCTGCCAACAGCCCGATGGGGCAGCTGGAGGCGTGGTGCCGAGGGGTGCTGTCACGGCCGGGCTCGTCGCAAGAAGTAGGTGGGCGTTTAGTTCTTATCTATAACTTGAGCCTGGAAGTTGAACATCCTGAGGCGTTTGCCAAAGTGTGGGAACCACACCGCCGGCTGTTGACTGAGATTCTGACGGCATGTTCTCAAGCGGGAGTGATTCGGAACGACCTATCCCTCTCACAATTGACCTCTCTATTGGGCTACACAATGACGTCCTTCGGTCAGTTCAACGCGTTGCACGAAGGGATGGAAGGCACAAGTCTGACCGAGGATGTTGTGTGGTCATGGTGCCGGCAAGCGATTGAGCCTTCGGCGGCAAGGTCCCCGACCTCGTCGCAATGAATACACCGCGGCGCACCCTGCTGCCAACTACTCAAGTTGCAGCCGCTGCGCCGCCAACTCGCGAAGCTCGGCGGATTTGATCTTGTCGCTGCCTGTCAGCGTGATGTCGTCATCGTGGAAGAAAAGCACGTGGCGCGGCACCTTGTAGCTCGCCAACCATTCCCCCAAGTATTCGCGGATCTCCTCGGCTCGGACGCTAGCCCCGTCATGCGGGACAACGCAGGCGACGACAACCTCGCCGAGCGTCGCGTGCGGCAAGCCGACCGTCTTCGTCACCTTTACGGCGGAATGCTTAGCGAGAGCTTCATCGACTTCGAGCGGTGACACATTCGCGCCGCCTGTCTTGATGATGTCCGCAAGCCTGCCGTTCCAAAACAGCCGGCCCTCCGCGTCGAGGTAACCGCAGTCGCCGGTGGGGAAGAACCCGTCCGCGTCCAGCGTCTCGTCCAGGGGCGTCCCGATATAGCCGAGCATGAGTGTGGGGCTCTTCACGCAGATCTCGCCTTCTTCGCCCCGCGGAATCACTTCGCCAGTCGTGGCGTCGACGATCTTGATCGTCACGCCCGGCAGCGGCACTCCCCAGCTATCGGCATGCACTTCGGCTGGAGTATTGAGCTCGAATATCGTTGAGATCGTGAATGTTTCGGTGTTGCCATAGGCATGATCGGGCAAGTGCCATTCGGCGGACACCGTGGGATGACGGGCGATCGGCGTCTTGACGTCAGCGAAGCGCATGCTGCTGAGGTCAACGGTGAGCCAGTTGGGCGCGGTTTCGATTTGTGCCCACTGGTGCGGCCAGGCGAACGGGTAATTCACTCGTTCAGCCGCCATAAGTTCGAGCGCTTCAGGCGCAGCGAATGTCGGCTGCAGGACGAGACAACCGCCGGCGGCCAGCGTGGCGCCAAGAGACATCACAAAATTTCCGGACCAGAAGAAGCCGTTGGCAGACCAGCAGCGGATGTTGTCGTCGGGTCCGAATTCGCACACTCTTCGGAAGCGCCACATCTGGATGGTGACGCCGCGATGAGCGCTGAGGATGCCCTTCGGTTTGCTCGTCGAGCCCGACGAGAAGAACAGCGCTCCTGCATCGCTCGGGCGCACCGCATCGGCTGTCGCGTGTACCAGTGCCTGCGGTACGTTGTGACCACGGGCAAGGAATGTGTCCCACGTCTCGATGCCGGATGGTGCGTCGCCGACCGCTGCAAGGTAGCGCAGGAACGGAAATCTCTCGGATTGCAGTGTCCCCGGGGCGGTCGTGTCGATCTCGGGCTCCAGTTCGGCCAGCACGGCCGCGAAATCCGTCTTGAGCACCCGCCGCTCGAACAACAGCACCGCGATGCTTGATGCGTTGAGCAGGTAATCGAGCTCCGCGGGGGTTGAGAACGTGCTAAGCGTGACGGCTACACCTCCGGCGAGCGAAATGCCGAAAAATGCCGAAAGCCACTCGGGACGGTTGGTCATCAAGACGCCGACTCGGGTGTCCTTGCCGACGCCGCACGCGCGCAATGCGCACGCCACCTCAACTGCCCGCTCCCACAGGTCGGCGTAGGACCAGCGAGTATCGCCGTCGGCCGCGTGGAACACGAGAGCTTCGCGGTTTCCATACATTGAAGTCACTTCATGTAGAAAGCCGGGCAACGTCAGTGCTCCGAGTCCTGGCTCATCGCTCAACGACGGGCCGGAAACGATTGAAAGCGGCTGCGCTGTTTCGGATTTCATTTGCTTGCCGCCCGCGTCACATCGGTAGTTCGACCTCGGCGGTACAGTCGACGAGCTCTTCGCCGTTCTGGTTGGTTAGACGCAACTTCACCTGGACGAGCGGCACCCCCCACGTCGACTCCGCCTCTTTTCCAATGATTTCGGCGTCGAAGTAGGTCACGTCGCCTTCGAACGCCGGGCTGCGGAAGCTGGCCTTGCTGTGGCGCACCATTCCGTCGTGGCCGGCCCAGTAGGCGAGATAGTCGGTGCACCAGGCTCCCATCGTGGCGCCGTAGCCATAGGCGCGTGCCATGCCGACTTCGCTAGCTCGGCCGGCGTCGATGTGCCCCCGCGACGGTCCTAGATAAAGACCGTCCCGCTTGCGGGGATCGATGAACGCGTCTTCTTCGTCGAACGCGAAGTCCTTGCCGAAGCCCGGATCTTGGTAGACCCAAGGATCTTCGACGCCGGATGGTGTCACCCATTCGAATCCGCCCCAGATGTTGAAGACAAAAGCGCGGTACTCGGTAGTGAAGGTAGCGATGGTGTGCGGACCGATCACACGACGTGGAAGCGTATCGCCGACTTTGACTTCGTCGAAATGTGGTGAGATTCCGAGCCGATTCGACTCAATCCAGGCACGGCGAAGCGTGTCGACTTCTTCGAGTTCAAGCCGCGTCCATCGTTTGATCTCGCCTAGTTGGCTCTCGAACATGCCCCGCTTGGTCGCTTCTTCGAACAAATAGCGGATCCCGGTTGACCTCTCACGCGCGACGAGAACGCCGTTCTGATTCGTATGGGTGGTGTCACCACGCGAAAACATCGTAGGCCCAGCGAATTTGGTTTCCACCACTTTGTAGTCGTGAAATCGGCGCGTCTGAAATAGCTTGTCGCCCGGCCGCACTGGGCAGCCGTAGAACCACCACTCCTCTCCACCGAAGATGAGGTGGCTGTTCGGAATGTGCCCGACGCACGCGGGAGCTGCGCCGTGCCCGTAATCGAGGGCGACGGCGATGGACTGTGGCGCGATGAGCCCGCCGAACTTGGAGTCGCGGGCGAACCGTTCATCCCAGTGAAGCGGATTGGGGTAGTCCATTGCCATCACCCAACGGCGGATGTCGGAGGAACTACATGGGTCCCACAGTTGACCGCCGCCGATGGGTTTCCCCACCCGGTGGTCGACGTCGGACAGATCGAGCTTGACTTGCGACGAATCGGGGGCGGGCTTCTTGGCCATAGTCATCTCCTGCTCAGCGGTTGTCGGTGGACCCAACGATGTGGGCCGAGTCCGCAACGCGAATAGACGCCCGCCGTACGTGGCAAACAGATCCCACGGTTCTGTCCTGCTAGTTCTCCGCTAGCGCAAACACCGATCCTGTGTACGACCGCGCTCATCCCTCGTGACTTCTGCCTTTCGAGTTCCCGCATCTACGGAAAACGTCAATCATGGATGTTGCTATCCGTTTACGATGATTGTCAAGAAATGTACACGTTGACTTTCAAGAAATGAGAACGCTATTCTCATGCCACACCCTCGACGACGACGGGACCGGAGTGCTTCTAGAACTCGACGCTGACCAGCGTCTCTGGCGCGAAACGGTCCAGGACGCCGTGTCGAAACAGTGCCCACCGTCGCTCGTTCGGGCGATCGCGGAGGGCGACACAGATGCTGATCCCCTCTGGCAGTGGTACCGCGACCAGGGCTGGACGGAGCTCAGCGTCGCGGAATGCTTCGTCGAACTCGCCCTGCTGCTCGAGGAACTTGGGCGGGCGACGGATCCGACGCCCTTTCTGGCGACCACGACGCAATTCGCGCCGCTCGTGGGTAGCCAATTCGACCCCAAACAGTCAGGCGCTGCGGTTTACGGCGGGGTAACCGCGCATCGCAATGGCCTGGGATGGCTGCTCGACGGTGTTGCTCGGTTCGTCCTCGACGCGGACCGGGCCCAACACCTTGCGGTCATCACCGAAGCTGGGGTCTTCGTCGTCGACGCGGATCGTGTGACAGCCCGGCGGGCCGCGGTGTTCGACCCTGCGCTGCACATGGTCGACCTTGTGGTCGACGGAGTTCGCGTAAGCGACGAGGACCGAATCGCCTCCGACACGGAGCGTGCCAGGCATGTCGCACTCACCGGCATGGCGATACATACGGTCGGCGCCTGCCAGCGGATTCTTGAGATGGTGCTCGACCACATAAAGGAGCGTCATCAATTCGGCGTGGCCATCGGATCGTTTCAAGCCATTCAGCACAAGGCCGCCGATATGCACGTGTCTATCGAACGGGCCCGCGCGCTGAGCTACTTCGCCGCGTTGACCATCGCAGCTGATGATCCGAGGCGCCGGCTGGCGTCGTTGATGGCGAAAGCGGCGGCAGGAGAGGCACAGTCGCAAGTGGTTCGTCATGGGATGCAGTGCTTCGGCGCCATGGGTCTCACATGGGAGAACGACTTGCAATTCGCCATCAAGCGCGCGAAGGCGGGGGACCTGATGCTCGGCGGCGCCGCGGAGCATCGCGCGGTCATCGCGAAGGAGTATCGTGCAGCTGACTTTTGATGAAGACGTCGAGGCCTTTCGTGCAGAGTTCTCCGCGTTCCTAGACGAGAACCTGCCGACCGAGGCGCAGACACTCGAACGCCCACAGTCGGTGTCCCACATGCCACAGTGGGCCAGGGATTGGCAACGCCTACTGTTCGACAACGGTTGGTTGTTACCCGCGCAGTCGCCGGAGTTCGGGGGTCGCAACGCGACTGTGCTGCAGCAGTTCGTGCATCTCGACGAACTATGCAGACGGAGAATCTTTCACAGCTTCAACCCACAGGGCGTCAACATTGTCGCCACATCGCTGATCGCGTTTGGTACAGCAGAGCAAAAGCAGCGATTTGCCGTACCTGTTCTACGTGGTGAAATGACGGCTTCGTTAGGGATGAGCGAACCGAACGCCGGCTCTGACCTTGCTGCGCTCAGCACAAGGGCGGTGCGTGAAGGCGACGAGTTCGTCGTCAACGGTCAGAAGGTGTGGACATCAGGTGCGCACCACGCAGATTTCCTGCTGACTTTCGTGCGCACCGATCCGGACGTGCCGAAACACAAGGGTATCTCCGCACTGATCATCCCTACGGACACCGAAGGGCTGGTCTGTCGCCCATTCGCCGACATCGCGAGCCAGGACAACCTCGACTTCAACGAGGTCTTCTTCGCCGACGTTCGCGTCCCGGCGGAAAACCTTGTCGGCGAGCTCAATCAGGGTTGGCGGGTAGCCAACGGGTCGTTGGGCCACGAGCGAACCATGATGTGGCTGTTGTTCGCGGATCGGCTCGACAATCTCATCGCAGACTGCAGGCCACGCACTCCGCTCGAGCGCGACCAATACGCATCGATGATCATGGACTATCACGCTTTGCGCGCCATGGGATCAGCAGCACTGGCCCGCGCTGCGCGGGGGGAAGCGGACACGTCGTCTGTGTCGGTGCTCAAACTTCTCGGCTCCGAGGCCGAAAGACGGGCAGCCGACGTCCTATTGGACACCGCCGGGATTGAAGGCCTACTGCATCCAGTGACCGGCCGATACCAACACATGAACAACGACGAGTACTTCGCCAGCAGTTTCGAGCGCTACACCCGCGGCATCGCAGCCACCATCGCCGGAGGTACATCAGAGATTCAACGAAACATCATCGCTCAGCAAGTGCTCGGTCTTCCCCGTGGCTGAGAACGGGTGTGATCACGTAGTCGATCCAACTCACAGGGAGGCGTGTGATGCCTGAAACGAATTGGACCGCAATGACATGTCTCAAGGTGCAACGCCAGGCAGGCATCGTCACAGTTCGCCTGAACCGACCCGAGAAGATGAATGCCATCAATAGCACTATGGAGAAAGAGTTCTACTCCGTTCTCTCAGACTGCGACCGGATGGACGACATCAAGTGCGTCGTCCTGGCGGCCGAAGGTCCGAACTTCTCCTCCGGTCATGACATTCAACAGGTCGCCGCCGAAACCATCGGCGGGCAAGAGCCCGCGACGATCCAGGACAAGTACTGGGTTCACACAGGCGATCTACTTCCTCCCTGGCGTTTCACCAAGGGACTTGTGGTCGCCGCCAAGGGATTCGTGGGGCCGCATGCCAATACCTTCTTGCTTGCCGCTGATGTTGTTATCGCAGCTGACAATTCGCGCTTCAGCTGGGAGGAATCTCGTGTTGGCGTCGGCGCACCATACGGCCCCTATGCGTTGATGCCCTTCCACTTCCCTATCCGCGTCATGAAGCAGCTGTGGATGACCGGGGGTTGGCTGGACGCGGAGACAGCACACCGATTGTTCTACGTGAACAGAGTCGTCGCGCTCGGCGAGGAAGAGCGCGAAGCGATGCGCTTCGCAGAGCAGATAGCACGGATGGAAACCGGAGATCTCGTCGCCAATAAGCGCGGAACGCACCGCTTGTACGAAGCGGCTGGCCTGTCCGCGATGGTTGATGTGGGTCGGGATCCATACGTTCCGGATCCGGAAGCGGCAATCGCAAAAGAGCATCACCTCCGGCTGATTCACGAGAAGGGTGTGAGAGCCGCTGTACAAGAACGTGATACGGGCTGGGATGACGAAGTCAGCAAGGTGTGAACGCCTCATCTTCTGCCGACGGCACTGCTAGAAGGGAACAGAAATGCCAGACACCAATGCAATTGTCGCGGCGATCAACGCACACTGCGAGACGCTGAGCAATCACGACAAAGATGGCTGGTTGGCTCTCTGGGCCGATGACACTGTTCTGGAAGATCCCGTTGGGGTAGATACGTACACCGGTATCGAGAGTCTGCGGACAGCATTCTGGCAGTTGGTAACTGATCTTTCGCCGATGAAGCTGTGGCTCGAGCGCGACGTCATAGTCTGCGGTAACGAAGCGATCGCCATTCTGCAGGGCGTGGTGACACGCGAGGGCGCGATGCAGCATGTCGGTCCACTCGTCGATCACTTCACCTTCGATGACGCGGGAAAGATCTCGATGATGCGCGCCTTCTGGAAGTACGCGTGACATCGGCATCATCGGAAACGCTGCCCGCCATCGTCCATCGAATGGCGGAGGCGGATCCGCATCGGGTGTTCATACGCACAGTGGACGGTGCATCCGCCACCTGGGGTGAACTGAACTCATTGATAAGCATGTGGGCAGCACGCTTTTTGGCGCTCGACGTGAAACGCGATGATGTCGTGGTCACCATCCTTGACGCAGGCCTGGACTCACTGGCTGCTTGGCTCGGTCTCGCCAGTATCGGTGCGATCGATGCGGCGACGAACCCGGAATTCCGTGGACGCATGCTCGCCTACGCCATAAACAACTGCGCCCCTGAGCTACTCGTGGTGGCTGAACAATATGTCGGTGAGGTCGATTCCGTCGCAGCAGAATTGCGGACGGTCAGGCGAGTGCTCGTACTCGATGGCGACGGCGACAATATTGAACAGAGCTTGTCCCTGCCTGGCGTCACACGCCCAGAAGCCCTCCGGCTGGATATGGCGGCTGCCCGCGATCTAATCAGTGCGCCGTCATTCCACGATATCGCCTGTATTACCTACACCTCCGGAACCACGGGGCAGTCCAAGGCGGTCAGGTTGCCGTGGGGCCAGCTGCACGCGATCAATTCCGGGACATTTCCGATCGACGACCTCACCCCGGAGGACATCTTCTACTGCACGACTTCGCATGCCCATTTCGGCTCCAAGTCGATTCCCTACAACGCAGCTATGGTCGGCGGACAAGTGATCATGAGGCCACGGTTCGCTCTCGTTAGCTTTTGGAACGATGTCGTCAACTTCGGAATCACAACCGCCATGCTCGTTGGATCGATGGCCGATGCGCTACTGAGGGATCCGGACGGACCTACGGGGCCAACGACTCTCAAAAATTTGTTCATGGCACCACTCGGCTCCAACTATCAACAGTTCGGCAAGAGATTCGGAGTCCGTATCTGCACCGTGTACAACAGCACGGAAGGCGGCGTTGCTATCAGGTCGGGCTGGAATCCCACGAACAGTCGCACCGTCGGCCGAGTCCGAGAGGGCTATCCCGGTTTCGAAGTTCGCCTGGTGGATGCCAACGACTATGAAGTCGCCGACGGAATGGCGGGAGAATGTGTGGTGCGCTCCCGCGTGCCATGGGTAATGAATGCGGGCTATCTGAACAATGACAGCGCAACGGCGTCCGCATGGCGCAACGGCTGGTTTCACACGGGTGACGCGCTTGTCCGTACACCACAAGGTGACTACATCTTCGTCGATCGACTGAAAGACGCCATCCGACGCAGGGGCGAGAATATTTCATCGTTCGAGGTCGAAGCGGACGTGCTTCACAATCCGGACATTGCTGAGTGCGCCGCGGTAGCGGTACCGGCCGACGGCGTCGAAGACGAGATCCTGCTATTCGCGGTGAAGCGTCCTGAGTCCACGATCGGCCCGCAGGATCTGCATGGGGATCTTGGGAGTCGGATGGCTCGGTTCATGGTTCCTCGCTATATCGAGTTCGTGGACGAACTTCCGAAAACTCAAGCGACTCTGCGCGTTATCAAAGCTGAGCTACGTCAGCGTGGCGTCGGCCCCAACACATGGGATGCGAAAGGCCAGCCGTCTTGTACGCGACCGAGTGCAGTTGTCAACAACTGATGGGCAGAGGGGTGAGCTTGTGATGACAGAACGAATGACTGCAGACAGTGGGTGCCCGGTCGGCGTCGAGCGCCTCGATTCTCTCGACGGGGTGTCGTTCATCGATCCGGCTATTCAACAGCGACCGTTCGCCTACTATCGCACGCTTCGAGAGGATGCCCCGATCCACTTCGAAAAGGACCTCGGGATGTATCTGGTGGCACGACATGAGGATCTCGAAGCGGTGCTGCGAGATCCGGTCGTGTTCTCCCAAGAGCTCGGCTACTACAAGCAGATGGCACACGGTTACCTCGATGAGATGAAGGAGATCCTTGAACATCAAGGCGGCGGCTTCTTCCCCGACGTTGCCAACATCGACCCACCCCGCCACACCCGGGTTCGAAGGCTCCTGTCGCAAGCCTTCAGCAGAAGGCAAATGAAATCCCTTGAGCCACAGTTTGAACAGCTCGTCGACGGGCTGATCGACACATTCGTCGAGCATGGTGAGGTAGACGGTTTGCACGAACTGGCGTTGCCGATGGCGATCGCATTCAGCATGCAGCAACTACAGGTCGACGATCTGGATATGAGCACGATCAAGCGCTGGGGTAGCGCGTATTTATCGCAGTTCAGCCTCACGAATACACAAGAAGACATGATCCGTGCGGCTCATGAGCTTGCAGAGATGCAGAACTACCTGATCGCACTTGTTCGTAGACGAAGGGACGAACCGGAAGACGACATGCTTTCGGACATCATCACCGCACGAACACCTGACGAGGAGCCTCTGAGTTTCGAGGAGTTAGTCGCAACCGCTCGAGCTCTTCTTATCAACACACATGATTCGATGTCCACGGCGTTCTCCAACATCCTTTTTCAGGTAGCGACGAACCCGGATATCGCAACGCAGTTTTACGATGCCGCTGAAGATGACTCGCTGATGGGACGGTTCGTCGAGGAACTCCTACGTCTCGAGCCGCCGGTGCGAGCGCTCTCGCGGGTGACCACTGAGCCGGTGATGTTGGGTCAGAAGGCGCTACCTAAGGGTGCGCACCTTCTGGTCCTGTTCGCCTCCGCTAACGACGACGAGTCGGTATTTGAATGCCCGCGTCAGTTCGATCCGAGTCGATTCAACATCCGTAAGAGTATGACGTTCGGGGCAGGCGTGCATTTGTGCTTGGGTGTATCGCTTGCGCGCATGCAGCTACTTGTCGCAGCAAGGCAGACGGCACGGCGCCTGCGCCATCTCAGTCTGGCGATACCGGTCGACGACATCCGGTACATACCCAACGCTGCCTTGCTGGCGATGGAGAAGCTTCCCCTGACCTTCGTTCCTCGGTCCGAGGTAGGCCGCGCCGATGACATGTGAACCCACGCAGCTGCCGGATCGGTCGGATGTCGACATTTCGGCTCTTCGCCAGAAGTATCGCGAAGAGCGGAGCCGCCGCCTGCGTCTCGACGGTCAGAAGCAATACACGCCCGCGGCGGAGGCAATAAAAGCAATCGACTACAGCGATCCGCACATGCCGCGCTTGCCAAGGCAGGCAATTACTGACGAGATAGATGTTGCGATCCTCGGTGGTGGTTGGGCCGGCATATTGGCCGGCCATCACATGCGCAAGTTGGGTATCGACAACTTCCGGATCATTGAGCAGGCGGGCGATTTTGGTGGCGTGTGGTACTGGAACCGCTACCCGGGCCTTTCCTGCGACAACGACTCGTACTGCTATTTACCGCTTTTGGAGGAGATGGAGTTCTTCCCGTCGAAGAAGTTCGCGGACGGACTCGAAATACGCGAGTACAGCCAGAGAGTCGCAACGAGATTCAACCTCTATGAAGGGGCACTTTTCCACACGTGTGTCAATGCGTTGAGCTGGGATGAGTCCATCAATCGGTGGCGTATCGCGACCGATCGCGGCGATGACCTCCGCGCTCGCTTCGTTGTGATGGCGCTGGGGCCGATCAACACACCAAAGGTGCCCCGCGTCGAGGGCCTCGACGACTTCGAGGGCAGGACGTTTCACACCGCGCGATGGGACTACGACTACACCGGTGGAAGCCAAGAGGAGCCGGTCCTCGACAACCTGCGCGACAAACGCGTAGCCATCGTCGGCACGGGCGCTTCGGCTATCCAGGCGGTGCCGTACCTAGGCAGGTTCGCCAAGCAGTTGTACGTTCTCCAGCGCACTGCTTCCACCGTCGACGAGCGTCATAACACGCCTACAGATCCGGCCTGGCTCGCCACGCTGCAGCCTGGTTGGCAGCGCGAGCGCCAAATGAATTTTCACCGCGCAGCGATCGACGGCTTGATGCCGGGTGAACAAGACCAGATTTGCGACATCTGGACGGAGATAAATCGCAACCTCTCTGCAGAGTTCAACGAGACAGGCTGGCCGGAGTCGCCAGAGGAATTCCTGGCGAATCGCGAAGTGATGGACTATCGAGTCATGGAGCGGCTTCGGCAACGCGTCGACGCGGTGGTGAAAGATCAAGAGACAGGAGCGATCTTGAAACCGTGGTATCGGCACATGTGCAAGCGGCCAGCTTCGAGCGACGAGTTCTACCCAACGTTCAACCTGCCGAATGTCAAGCTGCTCGACGTATCGCCGACGCGAGGTCTTGAGCGCGTTACCAGCCATGGATTCATCCACGAGTACACGGAATATGAAATCGACTGCCTGATTCTCGCCAGCGGTTTCGAGGTGACAAGTGACCTTGCGCGGCGGTGGGGGATCGACAAGGTGTCTGGCCGCGGTGGTCGATCTCTCTACGATCATTGGGCACACGAGTTTCGGACATTGCACGGCGTGATGACCCACGGATTTCCAAATCAGTTCTACATGGGGTTCTTTCAAGGTGGCTTCAACGCCTCGACAACCGAGACGTTCAACAATCAGGCCAAGCACATCGCCTGGATTATCAGTCAGGCGCTCGAACGCGGCGTAGCTGCTCTGGAGCCCAGTCTGAAGGCCCAGGACGCCTATGTCGACCACGTCCGCGATGTGGCTATCGACACCTCGGCATTCATCCGAGAATGCACGCCTGGATATTTCAACAATGACGGACAGGAGATCGCCGACGAGAAAGGTGAGCTTCGGCCGCGATCATATACCGGCGAGTTATACGGCCTCGGGTACTACGCCTTCGAGAAGCTCCTAGAAGACTGGCGATCGAACGACGATCTGTCGGGACTGGTACTTGAAACATGAATCCAGCACCGTGGGTTGGGGGGTCATGTTCGCGGCGGGCGTCTCGCGCCTTGCGGCCATCGAATGGCTGCGGACGGATGCCAGTCGTGGTACAGCCTGGTACTTCTAACAACGGCTCTATAAAGACATTGTGCAACAACATATTTCGGTGGCACCGCGAGAGACGTACGCATCTGAGCGCCGAGATCACCGATGAGGTGACATCGTCAATCTCGCAGGCATCGCTGAAATCTGTTGTTGTGCAGGCTGAAATGTCGATTGAAGCGGCGATTGCTACCCGACCAACAAGCCAGTCACGTCGCGATTCGCACCCTAGGCCGTAATCCGAGATTCGTGTACGAGGAGGTCAAATGTCCTACGAGAGTACTGCAGAGCCGATCAAGGTCGGCTATTTGATGGACTTTACGCTGGCGGCGGATTTTCCAAAGGAGTTGCTGGAATCGTTCGTCCAGTCCTTCGACCTAATTTTCGCCGAGGCTGCTGACCAAGGGCTCATAGATCGCCCAGTGCAGGTGCTCTACCGTGAAGTGGAGGGCCTGCCAAAGGGATCAGTCAAGGCAGTGATCGATGCCTACGGTGAACTTGTTGACGAAGGCTGCCTCGTAGTTTTTGGACCGAATATCACCGACAACGTCGTTCCGACACGCGAGGCGATCGAGGAACGCTTCAAAGTGCCTGCAATCAGTGTCACGGGGACGGACGACTGGCTGGGTGAGTGGACGTTCTCATTCCCCCAAGGGTCTATGACCGACGAACCGATCTTCCTAGCCGATCTCATCGCGAAGAAGGGTCTGAGCACGGTCGGCGTCTTAGTTGAGCAGAATCTGATTGGCGAGACTTACCTCGGCAATTTACGACGTGCCTGCGCGCGCAAGGGAATTCGGATCGTGGCGGAGGCGCCGATCGCGCAGACGGCGCAGGACATCGGTGCCGCGGTAGGCACTCTGTACGAGGCACGGGCTGAAGCCGTCGTCCATCTCGGATTCGGTTTCGGAATCGTTTTCATCAACCCGGCACTCGAGGCCGTTGGCTGGGATCCGCCGCGTTTCACCACTACCGCATTCCAGAACGCGTGGATCAATCCGATTATGTGGAAAGCATTTATGGGTTGGATCGGCGTCGATCAGTACGATGAGGCCAACCAGCTCGGGCAGGAGTTTCTGGACCGATATCAGGCGGAGTACGGTCACCGACCCGAATACTGCGTTTCCGTCGTCAATCATGATGTGGCATCGACCCTCGTGCGTGCCTTCGCCGATGCGCATCCGTTGAGCCCTCGCGGTGTCAAGGAGGCGCTCGAGCGGGTGAAGATGATGCCCGCCGCCTCGGGGGCGCCGGGTACTCGCGTCTCGCTGGGCAAATGGACGCGCCGCGCGTGGATGGGGTCCGGGTACCTCGTGGCTCGCACGCTTGACGCCGACGGCGTCAATTCGCATCTTGTCGCACGGTTTGGTGAGGAGTAAACGCATGAGTATCGAAAGACCTTCGCCGCACTTGGTTGACACCAAGGATCAGGAGCGTGGGTTCGGGCGGGGTAAGCGCACTAGCTGGGGCTCGTGGCTCGCCGGCATCGGCTTGCTCGCGTTAACTGGCTTGTTCATCGCGGTTTCGCGCACTGAACTGGATCCACGAGTGGCGAACCCGAACACGGAAGGTAGGCCGCGTCCGGTCGAGTTCCTCTTCGGAATCGACTGGATGACTCCGATCCAGGTCGGCACGGTCGTCGGTCTGATCGCGCTGGTTGTCATCTTCGTACGCGGTTGGCGGCGCAACCCGGGAAGTCCCGTCATGCTCATGTTTCTCTGCACCACGTTGATCGTGTGGCAGGACCCGATCATGAACTGGGCTCCGTACGCGGTGTACAACCCAGATCTGTTGCACTGGCCAGAGAACTGGTACTTGATCATGATGTCGCCGACCGTCGAACCGTTCATCGTGGCCGGCTACGTCTTGTTCTATTTCGGCCCGTATTTCCCGGCGGTCTGGATTCTTCGGAAGATGCAGGCCAAGCGCGGGCCGGAAGCGTTCGTCAGTCGCCACCCGCTGATCAGTCTGGGCGCGCTGGTGCTGGTGATCGGCTTTGTGTTCGACGCCGCACTCGAGATTGGGGCGGTCCACACCGGCCTGTACATCTACGCCCAGGTGATCCCCTGGGGATCGGTCTTCACAGGGAGCACCTTCCAATTCCCGCTGATCTGGGAGTCGCTCTCGGTGACGTTCGTGATGATCCCGGCGGCCATCCTCGTGTACCGCGATGACACCGGAAAGTCGGTGGCGGAGAGGCTCGCTGCTAAGGCCAAGCTCTTCCCCACGAAGCCTGTACTCGGGACGTTCCTGGTGATGTTCGCGATCACCAACGTTGCGTACTTCGCATACGGAGGCTGGTTCTGGGCCATCAAGGCAAGTGGTTTGGCGACCTCGGTCGCGTGTCCGTGGCCGTATCCCGAGGCGAAGGTGTTCGACCCACAGGGCTACTACGAGGAGAACGGTGCCGAGGGTCCGTACTCGGTCGGTAAGTGGGCCACGTGGCAGTACGCGTTGCCGGACGGTCGGCCCGATGTGAAGCTGGGCTCGAAGAGCATGCGTTGTGCGACCGACGGTTCGAATGGCTTAGTCCCGTGCCGTCGTCATCACCGGCGCGTCTCGTGGGCTCGGATTCGCTTCGGCCGTGCGCCTTTATCGCGACGGGTGGCGTGTGGTCGCGGCGATGCGCACGCCCGATTGCGGAATGCCGTTGCTGCAAAAGGCAACCGGTGCCGGAATCGACGACGATCGTCTGATCGGTGTCCAGTTGGATCTGATGGATGCCGCGTCGATCGCGGCGGCTGCCAAGACGATCGAAGAGGCTGTCGGTGCGCCGTACGCGCTGGTGCACAACGCCGGAATTTCCGCTGCGGGCATGGTCGAGGAGACCGACCTGCAGTTGTGGCAGAACATGTTTGACACCCACCTGCTTGGCCCGGTCGCGTTGACCAAGGCGTTGTTACCCGGAATGCGAGCGGCGGGGCAGGGCCGCATCGTTCTGGTGTCCAGCGCGGGCGGTGTGCGCGGTCAGCCAAGTATCGCACCGTACTCGGCCGCCAAGGGCGCGTTGGAGCGGTGGGGCGAGTCGATGGCCGGTGAGATCGCGCCGTTCGGCCTTGGCGTCACCATTTTGGTGTCAGGCGTGTACGACACGGACATCATCACCGATGCGGGCAGCACCGATGATCGCGATTTCAACGGCCCCTACGCGCGCTTACACAACACCATCGACTCGCGCGGACGTCTTGCAGTCCGTCTCGCCCGACCGCCGGAGCGGTTCACCGATGGTCTGGTCAAGGCATTGGAGGACCGTGCATCATTCCGTCGTCGAGGCGTGGGGCCCGATGCGTCGATGTTGTTGATGCTTAACCGGATTCTGCCAGCGTTGGGCATGCATCACATCTCGCGCCTGGTAATGGGCATACCTCGCCATGGTGCGATACGTGGCGGGGCATGGCCACTGACGACCGGCCAACGCGCGATGGTCTTGGGCACCAAGGCAATTCCACAATCGCTGATGCAGCGACTGACTGCTCGCGCGGCGGCCAAAAAGGGCCGCGAGCAGGGAGGTGGGAGCATTGGCTGACACAGTGCAGGTCAACTTTGAGCCCCGGATGCTGATCGACGGCAAGCTCGTCGACGGCGAGGCGGGGACGGCTTCAGCCAGTACTCCGACGTGAAATCCGTTGCCTACCTGGCCATTTGATAGGAGCTAACAATGTCTGATCTGTTCGACGACCTCGAGGATTTCGTGGCGTTCGACGACGTCGTCTCGGGCAACGTCCGCGATCCCTACCCGGAGTTGGCGCAAACAGCCCGCGATACGCCGATCCAGCGGCTTGAGACGTCCGCGATTCCCGGTGAGGAGGGCAAGCCCTTCTTCATCGTGTATCGGCACGAGGACATTCAAACGATGTTGCGCGACCACGAGACCTTCTCGTCCCAAGCGGTGATCCAGATTTTCGGTGACGTACTCGGCCACAGGGTGATGGTCGGTATGGACGAGCCCGTGCACGGCAGGCTGCGGTCGCTGGTGACAAAGGCTTTCACGCAGAAGGCGCTGGCCCGTTGGGAAGATGAGATCGTGGGCCGCATCGGCAACGAACTCATCGATCAGTTCGCTGCCGATGGCAAGACGGACTTGGTCAAGACGTTCACGTTCCCATATCCGACCAGGATCATCGCCGCGTTGCTCGGCCTGCCGGAGGAGGACTTCCCACAGTTCCAGCGGTGGTCGATCTCGATGCTGAGCTTCACCATCAACCCCGAACGCGGCAAGGCGGCCTCCCAGGCACTGATCGACTACTTCAATCCAATCCTCGCCGCCCGGCGCGCAGAGCCACGCGAGGATCTGATCAGCAGTCTCGCCGCGGCCGAGATCGATGGGGAGAGACTCGCCGACGAGGACATCTACTCGTTCATTCGGCTGCTGCTGCCCGCCGGTGTGGAGACCACCTACCGCTCGCTTGGCACTCTGTTGTTCGCGCTGTTGTCCCATCCGGACCAACTGGATGCGGTTCGGGCCGATCGGTCGCTGATTCCGCAGGCGATCGAGGAGAGCGTGCGGTGGGACGCACCATTGCTGAACATCACCCGAGTCGCGACGCGCGATACCGAACTCGCGGGGGTGCCGATCCCGCAAGGTTCATCGGTGATGCCGATGCTCGGCGCGGCCAACCGTCAGGAAGACCGGTACCCCGATCCGAACCTCTTCTACATCTTCCGGCAGGCGAAGGTCCCGATCAGTTGGGGACACGGCGTGCACGTCTGCCTCGGCATGCACCTCGCACGACTCGAAATGCGTACTGCCATCAACCTTCTGCTCGACCGGCTTCCCAATCTGCGCCTCGACCCCGAAGGCGACGACCCACACATCCGTGGCATGGTCTTCCGGTCGCCCACGAGTCTGCCGGTGCTGTTCGATGGAATAGAGGAGAGAAGCTTATGACCGACTTCGACACAGTTGACTTTTTTACCGATGAATCCCTCGTGTCCGACCCGTATCCATACTTTGACCATCTTCGGTCCAAATGCCCGGTGGCCCAAGCAACCCCATTCAACGTCATGGCTGTAACGGGATACGACGAAGCGCTCGCGATATACAAGGACTCGGCGTTCTCGTCATGCAACTCTCTAGCCGGTCCGTTTTCCGGGTTCCCGTTCGGCCCCGACGGCACCGATGATGTCACCGAACTGATCGAGCAGCATCGCCACGCTGCCCCCATGGCAGAGCACATCTCGAACCAAGACCCGCCGTTACACACGCGTACCAGAAGCCTCTTGAACCGGTTGATCACACCGAAGCGCCTGAAAGAGAACGAGGAATTCATGTGGCGGCTGGCCGATCAACAGCTAGATACTTTCATAGAGCGAGGCAGTTGTGAGTTCTTGTCGGCCTACGCAAAACCGTTCTCACTCCTCGTGATTGCTGACCTCTTGGGTGTCCCGCAGCACGACCACGAGGAATTTCGGACAGTATTCGAAGGGCAAGTCGCGGGTGAACTAGGGGAGGGGACGACAACACATAATCCTCTCGAGTGGCTCAACGAGAAGTTTTATTCCTACATCGAGGACCGCAGGCGATCGCCGCGTGGAGATGTATTGACGGAGCTTGCGCAGGCGAAGCATGAGGACGGATCGACGCCGGACATCGAGGACGTCATGAATCTGTCCACGTTTCTGTTTGCAGCGGGCACAGAGACCACGACGAAACTCGTCAGCGCAGCAGTGCGCGTTCTCGGCGAGAACCCGCAATTGCAAGCTTCGCTTCGCGAAGATCGCAGCAAGATTCCGGCGTTTCTAGAAGAGACGTTGCGCATGGAGAGCCCTGTCAAGGCGCACTTCCGAATGGCGCGCAAGACCACAACCGTTGGGGGCGTGCAGGTGCCCGCAGGGACGACTGTCATGCTCTTGCCGGGTGCATGTAACCGCGACGAACGAAAGTTCGACAATCCCAACATCTTCGACGCTGCCCGAGCGAACGTGCGAGAGCAAATCGCCTTCATCCGCGGCGTCCACTCTTGCCCAGGCGCCCCATTGGCCAGGGCGGAGGGACGGATTTCAATGAACCGAATCCTTGACCGGATGGCCGATATCGTGGTGTCTGATGAGCATCACGGGCCGGCTGGCCAGCGCCAGTTCGATTACGAGCCGACTTTCATCTTGCGAGGAATGCGCGAACTTCACATTACCTTCAGTTCCCTCGATTGATCGTGACTTCTCTAGGGCAGGCGCACGGTGTTGAGCGGCACTGGCCACCCTCATGCGTGAAGGTTTGGGTCGAGATACAGGAGAGGAGCCTGAGAAGTGCTCCGTAGCAACAGATTGCATTGAGTGACGGCCAGACTGCCGATCTCAAAAAGCAAAAGGCATAACAGGGAGAATCATGTCAAACACCGTCCTCGTTACCGGCGGCTTCGGCCTGGTGGGCTCGGCAACCGTCCGGAGACTGGCCGAACTCGGGCGCAACGTGGTTGCCACCGATCTCGATACGCCCGCCAACCGAAAAGCGGCAGCGAAATTGCCGAGCGGCGTCAATGCCCGGTGGACCGACCTCACCGATTACGAGCAGGTGCAGCGGCTCGTCTCTGATGTCGCACCGGACGCGATTGTTCACCTCGCAGCTGTGATCGCACCGGCGATCTATCCCATACCAAAGGTTGCGCGTCGGGTGAACGTCGACGCCACCGCAAACCTAGTTCGCGTCGTTGAGGGGCTACCGAAGCAGCCGCGATTCGTCCATGCGTCCAGCATCACAGTGATGGGTCCCCGAAATCCGCACCGCACGACTCCTCCGCTGAGGGCGGAGGACCCGATGCGCCCCTACGACGTGTACAGCGGCCAGAAGTCCGAAGCCGAGGAGATCGTGCGGGCGTCGAAGTTGGAGTGGGTGGTCCTGCGACTCGGGGCAGTGCTGAGCCCGGACATGGGGGCACTGCCGGTCACCACCGACGCAATGTACTTCCAGGCCGCACTACCAAGCGATGGCCGGGTGCAGACCGTCGATGTTCGTGACGTCGCTTGGGCGTTCGCTGCGGCAACCACTGCCGACGTCGCTCGCGAAATCCTCCTGATCGGTGGCGACGATTCCCACCGTTTGACGTACGCGGAGGTCACCTCGGGCCTCGTCGCGGCTCTGGGTCTACCGGGCGCCATGCCACCGGGCCGGCCCGGGGATCCGAACAGCGACGACGATTGGTTCGTCACCGACTGGATGGACACCACCCGCGCCCAAGAGGCGTTGCATTTCCAGAACCACTCGTGGCCCGAACTGCGGGCCGAATTGTCGAAGAAGTACCGATTGTTGCGCTACCCGGGCCCGCTCATCGCCCGGCTTGTGCGAGTGGTCATGGCGCGCCGGTCGCCGTATCGGAACGCACCCGGTCAGTACGCCGACCCGTGGGGGAAAATACGTGCCAAATTGGGCGAGCCGTTATGGGATCGGCCCAAAGAGGTTCCAACGACGTAGGTTTCACGCCAGACCCACTGCAGTCACCCGGGCGGACCAGAACTGCATATGGTGAGAAAGGATTTTCATGCGAGTGCCTCGTGCTGTCGCACAGTTCAATCGCCGCGTCACTAATCCTGTGGCTCGCTCGCTCACACCGTGGCTTCCGTGCCTAGGGACGCTCGAGCACACCGGACGCAAGTCAGGCAGGCATTATCGAACGCCCCTCTTGGTGTTCAAGACCCGGGACGGCTTCGTCATTCTCATCGGCTACGGGCCTGAAACGGACTGGGTCAAAAACGTATTGGCCGGCGGGCCGACCGTACTACACAAGCGGGGCAACGCCCTCGCGTTGGGCAGCCCGCGCATCGTCAGTAAAGCTGAGGCCGCGCCCCTTGTCACGCCGGCACCCCGATTGCTCTATCGGCTGTTCCCCTACAACGAAGCAGCATTGGTGTTGACGAAAACCACCCAGGCGGATTGACATTCATCACTCCTCGCGCTTTCACGCACGACCGTGTTACAAGGAACATGCGGTCGCGACGTCGAGAAGATCAGCCGGTATAGGGCGACCGAGGCGCGCCATTTCATGGCGGCTGTCGAGTGTTTCGGCGACCCAGCCGTGGCTGGTGGGCCATGACGCGAGCGAAGGTCTTTATATGCGGACTTCTAGCCAAGAGGTCGCAGGTTCGAATCCTGTCCCCGCTATCTTTCATCGTTCTAATCAGCGACCTGTGAACGTAGGCGTTGGATACGGTCGGCCGTTTGTGGGTTCGAGAGTTGCCCCCTTAGGCCCACTCGTAGAAGTATCAGCCGTATTCTCTTGCCATACCCGCACTGCTGACCCACGCGACCAGCGGCCGAGGCGCTCCGATTCCGCGCCATGACTACTGTTGCGGCCCGGACGTGCGCCGTCAGAGTTTCTTAAGTCGGCGCTGCACATCGCGCTCGACCAGAGGCCAGTCGACTACGGCGTCCGGCGATGACTTTAGTTAGGCGACTGCCTCGCCGCCTTCGGCGACGCCAACCTTTTGAGTAATC
>Ga0105250_10000688_pt1 | contig 21136 bp, 40 predicted proteins | sample KBSS54metaG_FD_80425 | JGI IMG/M metagenome (GOLD analysis project Ga0105250, IMG submission 80425) | Switchgrass rhizosphere microbial communities from Kellogg Biological Station, Michigan, USA - KBS S5-4 metaG | ecosystem: Host-associated > Plants > Roots > Rhizosphere > Soil | place...
CGGAAGGTGGTGGTTTCCACGCTCATCGGCTGCAGGATTTTGCGGCGCGTGTGGAAACGCAGTTCATCGGCATCAATGGCGACCGGGAAATCGGTCGAGGTATCGCGCCAGGCACCGCGTTCAATGGCGACCACGTTAAGTCCCGCGCGGGTTAGCTCTTCCGCCATCACCGAACCGGCCCAACCTAAGCCGACGATGACCACGTCAGCTTTATTTCTTACTAAGAAAAATGATAGAAAGGAAAAGTGCTTTTAAAAAGAGATGGATAAATCTAAGCGGTTTTGTTGTGGGGCATGAGTGGGGCATTTTGCGAAAATTCGGCGTTTAAAATTCCAATCTGGTCGAGGTTATTTTCTGTCATCCATCTCCCGTAAACCGTGTAAAGCATCTGAGCTGATGAGTGACCCAACTGGTGAGCGATGAAATTTGGATTTGCTCCGGCGCTCAATGCCCAGCATGCGAACGTGTGGCGCGTTTCATATGCTTTGCGATACCGGATTCCTGCCTTCCTCAATATCCTCTTCCAGGCTGAGTTCAATGTTCCACTTGCATACCAGTGATTTCCTGTGCCGTTTCTGGATGTATGGAGAGGTGAGAAAACGAAAGTACACAGATCCTTTCTTATCTCCCCATTTTCTCTTAGGTGAACATCAATCTCCAGTTGCTCTCCCATGCGCGTTAAAGTCATCTGGTCCTGGAGTGCATTAATGGCCTGCTTGGTTAACTGAATTGTCCTAATGCCTGATTTGGTTTTAGGCGGTGCAAAGTGGTGAGCTACTGCCTCTCCACGGATGACCTTTATAGTCCAGTTAACAGTATCAATGTCCTCCCAAGCCAATCCACAAATCTCACCGTGACGCATTCCAGTGTTAACCGCAAAGATGATCATATTACGCATCTGATTCGTGGGGCAGTGTTCAAGAACCCGCTGATACTCATCTCTCGTAAGTGGGTCCGGTTGCGGTCGTTCTTTTTTAAGCGGCGCCATTCCTTCAATAGGATTGGTATCCATGTAACCATTCCTGACGCCAAAGCTGAAAAGAGATTTCAGGCATGCAAAGTAGCCATTAACGCTGGTCGCTTTTCTTCCAGCCTTCGGGGCGTGCCACTTGGTTTTAGGTCGCTGATATCCGCTAAGCATTTCCTTTCTGGCTATTAATAAATCCTCCTGCCTTAGGCTATTAACAAGCCTGTTTTCCCCAAGCACCTCCATTGCTGTCTTTAGATATGATCGATAATGAATTCTGGCGTTTAAGGTTAACTCTAACTCCTTAAGTGTCATCCACTTATCCACCAGTTCCGAAATAGTCACTGGATTTTTTTTGCCACTCAATCGCTCGGCGTTTGCTGAGTTTGGGAACTGCCTGCCGTAGTCAAAGCTTCCCGTCTTGATCGCATAGCACACCGATGTGCGCAGCTCGCCGGCCATCTTCCTGTTCTTGGGTGTATCCGGCACGCCAAGACTCTCTCTTACTCTCTTACCCTGGTATATAAACCAGATGCGCAGAGACCCTCCATGGTTCTCTACGCCGGTTGGATAGCTTGCCATTCGCTTTCCTCGGTTGTTGATGGAGCCGACATTTAAGCAGAAATCTTTCTACGGATCGCCGGGCGCTGCTTCTCGATCCAGTGATTTATTTCTGGCAGGCAGTACATGATGGTGCTGTTTTCTTTCGGTGCGAGGTCTGGCGATACATGCTTGTATTCGCGGCCTTCCATCCAGGTCGAGCGGCGGGCATGCTGAATCATGTGTTTAGTCATGCCTGTTACAGTGGTCAGAACAGACTCAGATACCCATTTGTTGGGCGCCAGTTGAATAACGTTTTCCATGGATTCTCCAGTGTCGGTATATAGCAACATCCCCACCCAATCAGAGCAAATGTGACCATGTAGCCACACTCACTCCTTAGGTGGTTTGCCGATGATAAAAGCGATGATTACTGCAGCGAGAAGGCTGAAATCGATGATGACTTCAGCCGGGGTGATGTCTTCGCAGGTGGTGTTCATTCACTGCCTCAACTCCTTTTCAATCTGACGCACGTAATGAACTAGCCAGGCTTTTGGCCGGAACGTATTGGGCGGCAGGCAGATGATGGTTTTGGCGTGCTTATCAAGAAGTGTTGTGATGATGCGGTCGTGTTCTGATTTGGGCTTGCCGTCAATGGCGGTGATTATTTCCGTTCTGCACTTACGCGCTACGGCCCTTAACGCGTTTTCAGTCTGCGGCGTCATGCCACCTTTCTGTGCTGCTGAGCACGCTCAATGCGCTCATAATCATCTTTGCATTCAAGGCAGCAGAAGAAGCCCTTATCCACCTTCTCGCCACAGTCACCATTTTGACAGGCTCCGGTGAAGGCCATGGTCGGCTTTTTCCTGTTAGCCAGCGCTACCTCAATCATCTGCAGCTCAAGCGCCGCTGCTTCATCTGCAATATCACACATTTTCCGCCTCCTTAAATGCCTGCTCACACTGCAATGCCACGCGGTTAATGTGCTGCTCCATCGCCTGCAGCGATTGCACATCTGACAGCTGCACATCCAGATGAATCAGGCCGGTAATCGCCTGGCTAAGTTTTGGGTAGTAGCCAACAAGCGAGAGATATTCGCTGCCAGCGTTCTTGCCTTCCTTGACCGTCTTCTTCTCCTGAACGATGTACTGATACTGGTCAGCGGTCAGGACGTATTTGACGCCAATGTCGATTTGCATGGGTTTCTCCAGAATTTGGGCGTAAAAAAACCTGCCGGAGCAGGTCGACGTGAATCAATATTTATTAACCTATAGGCTTGGGGTGGTATTTAAAAATAGCTTTCACTATATCTTCATCAGATGGCTCATCCCCGCAGACCCCAATCAAATAACCGCCCCTTTCTTGATATACAGTTTTGACAATAAATGTAGCGTTATAACTACTGAAAGATAAACGATTTTGGGACTGGTGAGGTTCTATGCTGGATCCAAAAGTTACCTTTTCCACTCCGGGTGCGACTTGTTCTTTCTTTCCATGATGCCCGGCACCGAATAACATAATATCATTCACTTTTGTCCTTCCTCCTTCTGATAAACCGGATCGCTTCCACGCGGGAATTGCAGTGCGACATTCCTGTAATGCTGTAGGCGCTCTTTGAAGTATTCGCGAAGCTCTGCTGCCTGCTGCATCTCCACTTCCATGGCGATAACCGGCAGATTCATACGCTCCTTAAACGCAACGCCAGCCGCTGCCAAATCGACGTTTATCTTGTCGCGCTCTTCTCTGCTGCGTGCTGCTAAGTTGTATGACATACTCGAATTCGCCAATGAGCGGGGGATGCAATGGATAATAAAACAATAAGAATTATTGCGGCAGTTATTATTGCTGCCATGTTCGTGATAGTTCCCACAACTTGGAGCCTTAATGGCTCTCAAATGGGGTTCTCATATCGATTCATTTGGGACATCGGTACTGATGATCGTAGCGCTATGCCTTTAAGCCCCAGCCCTGTTTACATCATTGCGCAGATTATTGGCGTTCTTGCCATTACTTGGCTTTTGACTCGAAATAGAGAATGAGAAGAGAATTGGTTGTTAATATAAAGCCTCTTTTGCATTAACCATTTTCATGGATGCGCGAATATCGTCCATCAGAATGTCGCCACTAATTTCCGCATGGCGAAATGCTATGGTTAAAAACTCCAGGCATAGTTTGTCAGTTCACTCTGCACCACCTGTGGTACATATAGGCTCTATTGGTGCTGTGTGTGGTTCGTCATCTTCTCTTGGATACTCCGCGCGGCGCTGCAACCCCTCCAAAAGCATTCTTGTATGTATGCCCTTGCGGTAGGTAACGTTAGGCAGACGCACATCACATGGAAGTTCAGAGATTGAGTCAGGCAACTTCAAAGCCGGGCTTGCAGGTTGGGTGAGTGCGGCAATCCTGTTGCGCAATACTTCTTCTCCCGACAGTGGGCCTGATTTAATGAAATCGCGCGCTGATGCGTATTGGTCGTTGGGTAGTTCACTAAGAATCATTTTCAAAAAGCTAATGGCCTGCATTCGATGGCCGTCAAACTGTAGCGCTAAATCACGCCATTTCATCTCGGTATCATCTTCGGTCATCATGATTTCACTCCAAGCAAAACTTTAAACGCCTCATACATGCATCCCTTGAGGTTGTTGAACTGATGACCGTTTAGGGGGCCAAGTCCAGTCAGCTCATCGTGCAACTTCCATGCAGCGTCGTTTACTTGAGTTGAGCCGAGATCGGGCAGCTTAATCTCTGGCGCTGGCGGTGCGGTGTATATCAGCAACATGCGACTAGGGTCGGCGAATTTATTGGAACCCTCATCATTCTTAAAGAGATATCCAACCCCGCCTTTTTGTAAGTCACGAATTTCATCCTCATCAGTCCAGCCAACCGGCTCAGCCTCCAGACTCGCCAGCGCCACTCTCGCCATATCCACCACCCAATCCAGATGGTCTTGCGGATTGGCGATAACGTCGCGGCAATGTGCTGCAAGTTGCTGGTTGCTAGTCATGGGGTGTTGCCTCAGATTCGCCTGCGAGTGCTCGGTCAGCCAGAATGTCCGCCTTCTGCTCATCAGTCAGCATGTCGTCGGAAACGATGGCAGCGTATTTTCCACCGCACCATGATAATGGCTCGCTTTCGCGAATCGCTTTATTCAGCGCTTCAGCAGCCAACCAGATAGCCTCAGGGATATCGTGATGGTCACCACCGTCAGGAATGATTTCTTCGCAGTGGTCGTTCATATCGATTTCGCGTGGATAATTTGGCGTGCAGATTAATAACTTCAATTCTGAAGGAAGCACGTTGTTTTCCCAGCAGTGATCAACCAGAGATTCAGCGTCGAAGAAATAAGTATCATCATCAAAAATCACCAGAGGCTCACCGGTCCATACCTTTCTCTCAAGGCCGCTGAATTTCTCTTGTCGGATTTCTTCCCAGCATTTTTCACAATAGCTATTGCTGGCACGAATACCATGCTCGGGATTTTTATCGCAAATGCGGTGCGTACTGCCGCAGTAACGAGCCATATGCTCATCCTGACCCCAGAATCTGCCATTTCTATCTACCCATCCGGTCACGGTCTGAATGCTCGCTGCTTCATCAGACTCGTACATCACGACTTTTTGCTCTTTCATATCTTTCCCCTCATTCGCCAACCGGGTACAGGCCAGCGTCGATTAATCTGGCGCGGCGCTGTGCCGCTAATGTGTTGCGCTCCCGACTGCCCGGTGTAGCCATGCCAAAGCTTCTCGCAGTGAGCACGATTGTTTCCGGATCGCTTCGTGTGACGCGCTTGGTGCTGACCAGCGTGTAGGTGTAGTCGGTGCAGGCATCTACCGGCACCGGGTCGGAAGCGGTAATCACCGCCGTCTTCCCGCGCAGGCATCCACGCATCAGGCTGTTGAAATCACCGAGCGACATATGAAAAAGGGCGCTTAATTCGCGTCCTGTCATTGGATGTTTGCTGAGTTGCCACACGACCTTTTCCTTAAAGCCGTTGTTGGGATGATGGTTGCGGCGGTAGTGGGGTTGTTTGAGCATGACTATCTCCATTGGTCGCCAAAAGCAAAGCCGATTTCAGCCAGCGCCAAATCCATCTTTTCGATGAAGTCAGGCACGTGCGTATCAAATTCAGCCATGAACTTTTCATCTCGCTCTACAACTACGTGGTGGATGCCTTCGCGCTTCATGCGCGGGTCGTAGTTAGCGAAGAACCATGCATCCTTGCCGGTTACCCACATGCTGTATTGAACCTGCGCCATGTAGGCTGATTTGATGGCATCGAAGCCACCCAGGCGGAATTTAACGAAATCGCGGGAGGTGAAAGGGCACTTCAGTTCGAGACCGAAATCATTACTGCATAGGCCGTCAGGTGAGCAGGCGGAGCGCAGTGATTCGTCCCTGTAGATGATCGGCGCTTCCGTTACCTGCACACCTGATGTGAACTCAAACAGCGTCCTTGCGTCCATCTCGTGCTGCTTTCCCCATGCCAGTGCTTTGGCATTAACCTCGGGCGACACGCCGGTGCACACTTCAGCCAGAAGAGTGTGAAAGTAAGCCTTTTTCATATCAGTCCACGCGGTTCCGCTGCGTGGTTTGGCGATCACGTTCGACACCTCTGAAGCGGTGATAACTCCAAGGCGCAGACGCATCCAATCCTCTCCGCCTTGCTCAACATTGCGCACGTCTATTCCTGTGCGCTCCAGAATGATTTCGGGCGTCATGCTGCAGACCTTTTCTGGAGGAAATCGTAAGCTTTCGTCGCCTCTGGCTCGGTAAGCTCGCCTGCCGATTTGATTGAACGCTTGAAGATTTGCGAGCAAACCGGAAGTAAATCGGCTTCCCACGTTTTATTCATCTTGATAAGCAGATCGGTGATGGACTGCAGCGTTTCGTTGGTGGCGGGTGAAATATCCTTTTCCGGCGCCTGCTGGTTAAAATTGATGCCTTCACCGCCTTCCGTATTGACGTAATCAATTGCAGCGTCCAGCCGCTCACGACGAGGCCAGTATTTCGCGGCCTGTTTTACAACGGTTTTGAGGATCATCTGCTCTTCGTCAGTTGACCACGGACACGCCTTACCCTTCGATTTGAAAGCTTTCCACGCCTCAGAACGGTCACGAATTGAAAAAATATCTTCTGCTCGCATGGTGTGGGTAAGGTAGTCACCGTCATCTGACTTAACGACTGCATATGCGCCTACGATGTCGCCACGCTGCTCAATGGTGTCAAACTCATTGAACTCATGCGCCGGAGCTTTATCAATGCCTGTACGCATGAACTTATCGTTCTTCCTGACGATCGCCGACTGGCACCATTTGATGGCGCCAGATTGCTGGGCGATATGCATCAGGCCCATATAGCTGATGTCTAAACAAATGGCACCTTTCCTTGGCACCAGATACGCCAGCTTCTGCGCGGGATTCAGCGTTATGCCGATCGCAGACACATTCATAATCGCGCTGCGGGTTGACGCTTGGTTCTGCACTGCGACGCCAGCAAGATAGTCGTTGTTCGCGAATATCTGCATGGCGAATTCTGACTCGCGCTTGAAGGTTACGGATGGCTCCGCGCATACCTGCTCAAACTCCACTTTGAGCGGGTTTACGATGTCGAAAATCTGGTTTACTAACTGCTGATTCATCTCGATCTCCCGTTAAGCTGCATCGTCATAGCTGTGGTTGTGCTTCCAAATCTCGATCGCACGCTCACGTTTTGCAGCCGTCACCATCATGTCGCGCAAGAACGCCTCTGCCGCTTCCACCGCTTCATCATCCATGTCGAACATACCGATGACCGGATTATCAAAATGACGCAGCATGAAGGCGCACATTGGCGCTAACAGTGGGTTGCTCTTGTGCTGCTCCATCATCTCGTCAACGCGCGCGCCGATGATGTCCAGTTCGTCATCCGGCAGGCTGTCGGCGATCGCCTGAACTTCCTTGCCGTCTTTTTCGTAAGTGCGGAATTTCATTGGTGCGCCCTCCGGAGTAACTTCATTGCCATTGCCCACTTAGCGCTATCGCCAAACAGATGCGCCTCTCTGGAAAGCTCTAGGGCCTTATTGAAATAGCGGATTTTCATAATGGGTTACCTGGCTGATTTAACGTGTCGATAAGTGAGCGCCAGCCCTTCTTCAAACTGGTGCGGATGCGGCCGACTAAGCGGTCAAGTTGTGATTCGTTTTGGTCTGCGAAGTCCACGATGACTCCGCCACCGATGGCATAAGTCATCGTGGGTTCCTTGGTGTTGGTTAAATGGTTAAATCAGTAGGTGATTCGGATGGCGGTAACTTCGCCTTTGGCGATAGCTGTGATTGCAGCACGCGCCTGCTCTTCAGACAGGCCGACAGCGACTAAATCAGCCAGCGCCTTGTTGTTAACTGCTTTTCGGTGGGCAACATCGGCGGCACGCGCTGCGGCTTCGTCGGCGATGCGCTTCTCTTCAGCGAGGCGTGCATCTTCCGCTGCTTTGGCTTTGCGCTGCTCTTCTGCAATGGCTGCCTGCTTTTCTCGCTCAGCCTGCTCACGCGCTTCCTGCGCCAGTCTTGCAGTGCGCTCCTGCGCCTCTCTGGCTTCGCGCTCAGCGCGTTCCTGAGCGGCGATGCGGTCACGTTCGGCTTGCTCTGCTTTGGCCTGCAAATCACGTTCACGCTGTGCTGCTGCTTCGCGCTCCTGCTGCGCTTTCTGCTCAGCCTCAATGCGTGCCTGCTCGACAGCCTGACGCTTAATCTCTTCTTCGTGAGCAATGCGCTTGCGCTCCGCTTCGGCTTTCGCTTCCGCTGCGTCACGGTCGAATTTGTCATTCAGGAGTAGGGCGATTTCATGGTCGGTTTCGATTTGTGCTGCCAGCTTTTCAGCTGCGATGCGCGCTTCTTCTTCGGCCTTGATTCGCTCCTGCTCAGCTTCCCACTGCGTTAGCGGAAGACGCACTTCATCTTTCAGCGCATCGAGACGCTCTCGCACAATGCGGCGCTGCTCATCGATTTGACGTGGCAGCTCTTTCAGCTCCGCTACGGCATCCTTGCCTACGCCGTCGATATAGGTTTTGGAGCGGGCAACTTTGTTTGCCATTGAAGCGATAGCTTTGCGGCTAACACCAGTGCTTAGGTCCGGCACAAAGCTGCGCACCTCTGTTTCGATGCGCTCTAAAATCTTCTCAATGCGAGTCTTATCGGTGAAAACTGACACTGCATCGGCTTTCTCGATTACAACTAATTCCGTTGTTTCACTCATGTTCCTCTCCTGCGGGCATAAAAAAGCCCTCATTGCGAGGGCGAAGGTGTCTAACGTTCTATTTGTTGCCCAAGGGCTCAACTCTTAAGCGTTGGTGCGGAATGCACCGTTGAGCTGACTAAGCAATCAGCTCTGCGGTGTCACTCAGCTCGTAGCGAATTCGTATTCGACACCCTCAAACGCAGGGATAGCAGGCTCAGGAATTTTGAGCCATGCGATGACTGTTGCATCACTAAATGATGACCCCTCATGCACATCTCTCCACCAACAATTTATCGACATGTCTTCGTTTATGGTCAGCGGCTCATCAGTATTTCTGGAAGCTTTAACCGGGTAACGCTGACTCCCTTCCCAGCCGCGGATGATAAAAACCTCTTCGCCTTTTATAGGTAATTCATCTCGAACATAAATCCATTCCATCTCATCTCTCCTGTGGTTACTGGCCGCATCGTTGCGACCGCTATAAATTCAGCTAAAATAATCCCTCTGCATCACTTTCCAGATGAGGTGCGTTATGAAGAAAAGTGAACTCCCAACCAAAATATGCACCGTTTGTGGACGGCCTTTCACATGGCGTAAAAAGTGGGAGAAGTGCTGGGATGAAGTGCGTAAGTGCTCGGAGCGGTGCCGGAGGCAGTGAGGGGTTACTGGCCCAGCGCCTTACTCACTGCGGCAGCGCATTTGTTGTAAGCTTCTTCGCTCATTGAGAACTTCATTGCCGTTTGGAGCGCCTCGAGCAATTCAGGTGCTGCGGCGATGAGGTTGGCGTTGGCTTCACTTGTTAGGCCGAGGCAGTTTCCACCATCAAATACATGCCCTGTCATGCACACGTCTCCTATATCTCCATGTTTTGATGAAATATCAAAATATTGACCGTTTGATATAGCTCTCCATGGTCCCTTGGTAAATCCACTCATCTCAAATCCTCTCTATCATCGCCAACCCCATCAGCAACACAGTAACTACCCAGCAGATAATGCAATCTTGTGTGCTCATGGTTTTGGCCTTTGTGTAGGTTAAAAGAAACCCGCTCGGGGGCGGGCTAAATGTTTTCGGATAACCAGTTAAGTAGCGCTTCCATTGCCTCTTCTCTGGTTTGGTAGGTGTTTGGCAACCAATCTCCATTCCATGATGCCGCCCAGCTTCCGTTTTCTTCGATATCAATTTCCCACATACTCACCTCTTATCAGTTCTGCTGCGTCCACGCTGTTTAGTGAACAGGTGGCGTAAAAAAAGGCTGGTGGTTAGTCGGCCTTATTCGTCATCTTCGCCTTCATCTTCATCTGGTTCGAGTTCAGCTAGGAACTCACCTTCTGATGGCAAATCATCGAGGCTGTACGCCTTTTTCAGCATGACCGGCTCATATCCGCTGGCGTCATCACTGGTTAAGCCATAGAAACGCTCTGATTGAGCCAGAGGCTGCTTGTTGAAGCCCTCATAAACCTCGAAGGTGTTTTTGTCGAAGTCGATGACATAAGCCCACTCGCAGAACAGCGACTCAGCTGCAAACTTGAGATAGAGATTGAGAGGTACTGGCTCGCTGGCATCCTGAATCATCTGAAGGATTTTTGTGCCTGCATCGCGAGATAGCGAAGGGTGCTTATCTTTGTATTTCTGGCTAATATCATGGCTTACCCAGCCATCGTTACTGCCAATGTCGTAACCCACTTCTTTCCACCAGGATGCGATCTGCTCTTCGGTAGGCTGGTATGTTGCTGCCAGAGAAGATAGAAACTTGTCGCGATCCATATTTTTGAGGAAATCCAGAGCATCAAGTCCTTGTCCTGATGGGTATCCATCCCATTGTCCGTACTGCGCAACCTTGTATTCCCCATCCTTAACTACACACGTTAAATGTCTCGTTCCCATCTCAACCTCTCGCCGTAACGTTGTCTTTAGATTTCCGATAGCCAGCTGCGAACTGAGCCACATCCGGCAAACAAACCCCTCCACCTTCCTGCTTATCACGCAGACTAGGGGAGGAGGTGGCGCGAGCTACCTTCGCTGTGCAGCCCAATGAGAGCTTCGTGAAGGCCCGATCGATTCTTTTGGTGTAACCGTCACGCTCAATCTGTTCAGTGGCTTTACGTGCGTTGTACGCAGCCATACGGCGTTGATTTCTGTTCATGGGTGTTCCTCGATGAGTGCTTGGGTGGTGACATGTCACGCCGCTGATCTTCGTGATTGCGCTTTTTCACGCTGCAATTCTTGCCACCCCGAAGCACTCGCCTCGGCCTGTGTATTCACAGGGTTAAATTTTTAAAGAGCTGAAATCCGTTTCGTTGTTCGCCAGCGTCCTGCTGATGGGATAAACAATACTCTAGGTATTATTTTATGGCAATACCCATAGTATTAAAAATAATATGGTAAGTATTAAAATGATGATTGTGAAAGGAATTTATTTTTTTGCAGGTAATAAAAAAGCCGCTCTAGGCGGCTCAATTAGGCGGGGTGTTGCTACACGTATCTAACTTTGGATTCAACAACCACACCAATGATGCGGCAGTTGCCGTTGATGGGTGTCATAGGCCATGCAGGATTAAGGCCTTTTAGGTAGCGCTGCCCACCGTCGATGACGAGCTTCTTAAATGTCGCTTCATTAGCATCAATCAGTTTGGCGACGACAAGCGATCCATTCTTTGCTTCTCTACCGGTATCAACCAGCACACTGTGGCCTTCGGGAATGCTTTGCCCGATCGGTGCCGTCATCGAATCGCCCTCGACTTTCAGCCAGAATCCTGTGCCCTGAATTGGCACATCAGATTCATACCATTCATTTATCTCGCTGATCGAATAGGGTTCCATTGCTTCTTCCCATTGTCCTGCGCTGACCCAACTGAGCATAGGATACCTTCCTTTTGGTTCGTATGGTCCAGCGTAGGTCACGTTTTTATCGAGCGCGGGCGCAGAGGCTCCATCCACTTCTTTTGCCAACGATGGACTGAAATCAGAAACAGGAACCTGGAGTAAGCGAGAAAAAGTTAAAGCTGCGCTTAAGTTAAGCGCGTTGCGGCCATTCAGGTAATGACCTACGGCACCCTGTGTTATGTCCAGAGCGTCCGCGATATGTTGCTGGGTAATGCCCAGGCTTTTCTTCTTCGACTCGTACAGAGCCTTGAGGCGCTTAGCGTCTTCCAGCTGTTCCGGCGTCAACGTCTTTGTGTTTTTCATTCCCTGATTCTAATACCTCAGTTATTAAAATATGAAATACCGTAGGTATTGATTTAATTAATACTCGTAGTATTATTACTCTATCGGTAATCACGCGGAGGAAACCGATGGAAAAGATCACTCTCGCTGATTACGTCAAGGAGAACGGTCAGGCAAAAGCCGCCGACATCATCGGCGTTCACCAGACGGCAATCAGCAAAGCAGTACGAGTTGGCCGGAAGATTTTTATCACGACCTTGCCTGATGGTCAGGTTGTTGCAGAAGAAACCCGACCATTCCCAAGCAGCAAAAACGCCGCCGCATAAGCGGCACCGCTCTTTATCAATCTGACCGCCCTCGGAACACCAGGGCAAAACCCAAGTGACTTGCTCACCGCAATGTCACGCAACCAATTAACTAACAAGGACAAGTATCAACTATGGAACAAGCAACTCAAAGCAAGAACGCACGCCGCATCGAGTCGGCGCTGCTGAATAAGCTGGCATCAATCAGCCAGAAAACCTTCGCTGAAAGGCTGGGTATCGCCGAGTACCAGGTCAGCCGCATGAAGAAAAATTTCTTCCGGCAGATGAGCATGGCAATCGACATTCTGGAATACGGGATTGTTGATGACGATGCGGCGCTACTGGCAAAGGCAGTGGCGAAAGAAGTTGCCCTGATTTTGAGCAAAGAAAAAGCCGAGATGAGCAGCAACTCATTCCCGGCCTAATGTATGGATTAACTGGATCAACATACAGGAGTAATTATGAGTAGTTTACTTTCGCTTTACAAGGCCAAAGAGAAAAACGGCACCGAAATGTCAGCCAAGAAAACCTTCCTGGTGCCGCTGTCTGAGCTGTATATCGAGCCGGGTTACAACGTGCGTGAAATCGACCAGGCGCACATCGAAGAGTTTCGCGATGCGTATATCGCCGGTGAATTTGTCCCGCCGCTGGCGGTTCAGGTTACCGACAAAGGCATCAAGATAATCGACGGCCACCACCGTTATCACGGCGCGCTGCTGGCGACAGAATCCGGTACCGAAATCCCGCGCCTTGAGTGCAAGGATTTTTCCGGTACCGAAGCCGATCGTATTGCCTTCATGGTTACCAGTAGCCAGGGTAAGCCGCTCACTTCACTGGAACGCGCGGCGGCATATCAGCGCCTGGCTAATCAGGGATGGGAACCGGCTGAGATTGCCAAACGCGTTAAGCGCTCACCATCCGATGTCGATCACCACCTCCATTTGCTTACATGCGGCGACGAGCTGATCGAGATGGTTAAGTCTGGCGCAGTGGCGGCAACAACGGCTGTGGCGCTCTCACGCGAGCATGGGCCAAAAGCTGGCGCCGTGGCGCTTGAACAGATGGCTAAGGTGAAGGCTGCTGGCAAAAATAAGCTGTCACGCAGCGCCGCCATGCCGCAGTTCAGCGCTACTCGCGCCCGCCTCCTGGTTGAGCTTCTGTCAGGCGTCGAAACTTTCCAACATGGAGACGCATCAGCACTAGCTCTGTCACCACAGAATGAGTTTGAAGTATTGGCAATCCTTGAAGAGTACCGGTCAAAGCATGCCGGTAAGGACAGCCAATGAGTAACGTTGTCAGAAAGATATCTGATCACAAGGATTACCGTCAGCAGGAAGCACAGCCCACAACTGAAAAGGGGTTTGCCTTGTTCCACAGGAAAATTATGGACTGTGGATTCTACAAGGACTCTCAAGCCGTTCACCTTTGGTTCCACCTGGTTATGAAAGCCACTCACAAACCAATTACTTCATCGACCGAATTTGGCGATGTCCAGTTGGGGCGTGGGCAATGCATTACCGGGCGGCACAAGCTGGCTAGCGAAACCGGAATCTCACCTGATCGCATTCAGTACCTGCTGAGAAAGTTTGTCAGCATGGACATGATCAGCGCGGAATCGAACCGTAAATTCACCGTGATATCCATCCTGAAATACGACGAATATCAGGCCGAATATTTACCAACAGATTACCAACAGATTACCAACGCAAACCCGCATGGCACTAAGGTTGCAGCGATGGTTGTCCCAACAGATTCCCAGCAAATTACCACATACAATGAATTACTAACTAATAACTCAATATCTAAAGATATTGAGTGTGCAACTCCCGCCGCAAAACAGGCTGAGCCAAAGCAAAGAATTTCCTGCGAAGAAGTCTGGCAATGCCTGAAGGAAGAACTGCCAGAGGCAAGAGGCTGGCGAGTGATGGACGAAGACCGCCGAAACCTGATTAAACGGTTTTGGGGTAAGGCCAACAAAATCGCTCGTCAGTTTGATAACGGCGAGCCTCTCACCATGCAGGGCTTCCGATCCTATCTCCAGTACATCAGCGCCAACTGCCGCTGGATGCTGGAAGACCGCCCCGACAACCGCACAGGAAAAACATGGCGCCGCATGAAGTTCGACAGCTTCTTGTCTGAAAAGCTTTACCGCGACGTTCGAGAAGGAGACAAGGATGACCGATAACGTTTTGATGCCCCCGCATAGCACCGACGCTGAGCAGGGAGTGCTTGGTGGACTGATGCTTGATGGCGGCGAAGAGCGCAGCCTGAAAGTCATGGCAATGCTTAAGGCCGAAAGCTTTTTCAATCGCTACCACGAGGTGATTTATACCGGCATCCGTGAGCTGATTAGCAAAAACAAGCCTATCGACATCATCACCCTCTCAGAACATCTGGACAGCAACGCGCAGGAATATGGCGGCTTTGCTTACCTGGCTGAGCTGGCAAAGAACACGCCATCCGTTGCCAGCATCGTCAGTTACGCCTCGGTGGTGCGAGACCGCGCAATGGAGCGCTACGCGATTGCCAAACTGAACGAATCGCTGGAAATGCTCTACAGCCGAACCGGTATGTCAGCCACTGAAAAACTGGATGCCGTCAGCACCATGACCAACCTGATTAGCGACCATGCCAAAACCGGCGTTCGCCGTGGCCTGCGTTCTTTCGGTGACGTGATGGAAACGTGGGTAACCGATCTGGAAAAACGCTTCGACCCGAATGGCGAGCAGCGCGGACTTAGCACCGGCATCCCATCGCTCGATCGCATGTTGTCCCCGAAAGGTCTGGTGAAAGGTTCGCTATTCGTGATTGGCGCAAGGCCAAAAATGGGCAAGACGACCCTGTACAGCAAGATGGCAATCAACTGCGCGGTGCGCGAGAAGAAACCGGCGCTGATGTTCAGCCTTGAAATGCCGGAAGACCAGATTCTGGAGAAGCTGGTAGGACAGCAATCAGGCGTCAACCCAAGCATTTTCTACCTTCCAGCCACCGATCACGAAGATGACGTGTACCACGGCGACTATGACGCTGATTTTAACCGCGCCACGGAAACCGCTAACCGACTACGTGAGCTTGACCTGCTGTACATCGACGATACGCCGGGCATGTCGCTGGCGCACATCGTTGCCGAAAGCCGGAAGATTAAACGCCAGAAGGGTTGCGTCGGAATGATTCTTGTCGATTACCTCACGCTCATGACCGCCGAGAAAGCCGATCGCAACGATTTAGCCTACGGGATGATTACCAAAGGCCTGAAGAACCTCGCCAAAGAGCTCGGTTGCGTTGTGGTGCTGCTGACACAGCTGAACCGCGAACTGGAAAAGCGCGTCAACAAGCGACCGCTGCCAAGCGATTCCCGCGACACCGGCCAGATTGAGCAGGATTGTGATTACTGGGTAGCAGTTCACCGCGAAGGCGCATTCGATGAAAGCGTTCCGCCTGGCGAAACTGAGCTGATTCTCCGACTGAATCGCCACGGCAACACCGGCACCGTTTTCTGCTTGCAGCGTGACGGCGCTATCTACGACATGGATCAGCAATCGGCAAGGGCAGAGCGCGATTCGCGACAGGCTCCAGCTAAAGGCCAAAAGAAAGGTGGTTTCTGATGTCAGTAATTATCAAAGGTCGATATGTGAAAGTTATGCACCCGAATAATTCGATGGCTGATTTTGAAGTGCTGCTGTCGAACTGCAATTCCCCGGAATCAATCAAGGGCTGGGCATCACATTTACTGGAAAAGAACTGGGTGTCGCGTCAGGTTGCCGAAAGGTTTATCACGCTACTGGCTAAGCGAATTGGAGCCGAACGCAGTGATTGCCTGCCACCTGAGTTAACACCAATGACAGACATTCAGCGGGGCCATCTGGCGGAGAAAATCGCCATGCTTCGTGGAGTTTTGAAGTCAGCGAGGGCTGCATCATGACACAGGTAATTCACGGACTGCCTCGCGCTGAGCTGATTAAGCGCGTATTCGGTGTTGGCCACCAGAAATCGGAGCCAGTCGTTAGAACGAAAAAGGAGCCCACTGATGATTCACTATCACGGCGGACCAATAACGCCTGACACCTGCGCCATCAAGGCATGGAAAGCTCGCCACGCATTCATCTCCTTTGCTCACGCCGGTCAAATCAATCTCGCCTCTGAATACTGCCAGTCATTCGCACTTGATAACGGCGCGTTCACTGCCTGGAAAGCAGCTGGCCGGAACAAAATCGACTGGAGCGATTATTACGAATTCGTGGCGCGCTGGAAAAATCATCCTGGCTTCGACTTCGCAATCATCCCTGACGTCATTGATGGCGGTGAGGCTGAGAACGAAGCGCTGCTTGATGAGTGGCCGCACGGTGATTTCTATGGCGTGCCGGTATGGCATATGAACGAAAGCGACGACAGGTTCATCCGTCTCTGCAACGAGTATCCACGGGTGGCAATCGGGAGTTGTGGCGAGTATGACGTTAAGCGTCCAAATATCGCCGTGGCACGCATGAAAGACCTGATTCGCCATGTCACCGATGATTACGGCCAGCCCATCACTAAGCTTCACGGCCTGCGAATGCTGAACCCGCTTATCTTCACAAAGTTGCCACTGGCGAGCGCTGACAGCACGAACGTTGCCAGAAACATCGGTATCGACAAAGCCTGGTCTGGTGCATATGCGCCGGCATCAAAAGAGACCCGCGCCGCACTGATGGTTGAGCGCATCGAGTCACACAACAGTCCAGGCTCACTCGATTACTGCGAACTGCGGGATAAATTCAACATGCAACTGCAACTGGCAGTTTAACCGGAGTCATCATGAACCAGTTCATCAACCATCAAACCAGCGGCGATGATTGCCGTGAAAGTGTAGAGGTGGAAACCAGATGAGCAACGTAATCCCACTTCGTCCTAAGCATCAACCCATCAAAGACTCTCACTCAGCAGTATTAACCGTACTCAAAATGATTCGCGAAGGCGGACACAGCAAGCAGAGCATCGAGCTATTGCTTAGCGCTGTCGCTGACAATCTCTATGACTACGTGGAGACAATCGAAGGGAGGTAACAGTGGATAAACAAACGTTCTTCCTGCGTAACGAGCAGGTGCGACGAAACCTGATAGAGCAAATCAACAAACTCCCCCTGAACGACCATCACCCCCTCACCATCCGCATTACCGACTTCGACCGCTCACTTTTGCAAAACAGCATGTTCCACGCTCTGTGTGGCGACGTGGCGCGTCAGGCTATCTGGATGAACGAGCAGCGAACGGCGGTTCAGTGGAAAACGCTCTTTGTGTCGGGTCACTCAGTGGCGACCGGGCTGGGTGCTGAAGTGGTGCCGGGGCTGGAAGGTGAGTTCTGCAACATCAGGGAATCAACCGCAAAAATGGGCATTAAGCGCATGACAAGTTTAATCGAATACTCAACCGCGTGGGCTGTCGGCAACGGCGTTAACCTCCGCGAAGTGCGGTACACCGGCGATTATTTCGGGAGGGCAGCATGAATGCATTCATTACGACCATTCCTGAGCTTCTTATCCAAACAAGAGGTAACCAAGCAGCGGTAGGTCGAATGGTCGGTCTTGACCGCAGAAGCGTGAAGAAATATGCGCGCGATTTTGAAGCGAAATCTCACGCAATTATCAATGGCGTCCTGATGGTTACTCAGGGCAATCGCGGTCAGAAGAGGAAGCCTGATGAAGAAAACATGGTTTGTCCATGAGCCGGTAAATACCGAAATCGCCAACGAACTCATCTCACGCTACACCGCCCGCAATATCCAGACCCAAAAGACACTCGCAACCGATCCACGGCTTTGGCTGGTTAGCGCCTATTTGCCGGAATATCGCGAAGAGCCGATCCCGAGCAAAACGTATCAACACGCAATATGGAGCCAGTGATGACAACTAAGCATGACGCAGGCAAGTGGCGATTTAGCCTTGTGCCGATGAATGCCATCAAATCAGTTATCGACGTACTGGAGTTCGGGGCCAAGAAATACGCACCGGACAATTGGAAGACAGTTCCCGATGCACGCACCCGGTACTTCGATGCAACCGTCAGGCACGTTACTGCATGGTGGGGAGGAGAGAAAAGCGACAGTGAGAGCGGTCTACCACATCTGGCTCACGCGATTTGCTGCCTGTTATTCCTGCTGTGGCTGGACGAGGAGAGACCCAATGCGTGAACGCTGCACCCGCTGCCACACCATCCTCACCAGTGAAGATAAGCACTGGTATTCAGTCGCATGCGAGTCTTGCGAAACAGACCTCAAGTGGGAGGAGTATGAGCAACACAACCCCATCAAATCAGCCTACTGGCGCTGGCGAGCTATCTGCTTTGGTCTGCGTGTTCTGCGCCATTACCCTGGCCGATTGCGAGACCTATTGCTGCAGCGCTTGCGAGGTGGAGTTAATGAGCGACCCGAATTTCAGGATGTGCGGAGGAAGCGATGAGGAAAGTCAGAAGGCGATGTAAAAACCCCGGCTGCCGCGAATGGTTCCATCCAGCCTTTCAGAATCAAACGTGGTGCAGCCCGGAATGTGGAACGGTAATCGCATTAACCAAAAGAGAAAAAGACCGGCAGAAGTCTATACAGGAAGCAGAACGACGACGAAAGGATGAAGCCCAGCAGGAACGACGCAGTATCAAAGTCCGCAAGTTAGCCCTCAAGCCAGACAGCTACTACAAGAAACAAGCCCAGCAAGCCTTCAATCAGTTCATCCGCCTACGTGACCATGACCAACCCTGCATCAGTTGCGGTGAGACCAATCCGCCCGATCTGCACGGTGGGCAATGGGATTGTGGCCACTTTAAGACAGTCGGCGGTTTCCCTGAACTCCGCTTCGTAGAAAAAAACGCTTATCGCCAATGCAAATCCTGTAATGCCGGGTCGGCTAAGCATGGAGCAAAAGCGGCAACGGTGGCGCAGCAATATGAATCCACGCTGGTTGAGCGATTTGGGCAGGAATTAGTGGATTGGCTGAATGGCCCGCATGAAATGACGCACTACCGCCGCGATGACTTCATCCGCATTCGCGATGAGTACCGCGCCAAGTGCCGAGCAATGACAAAGCAAATGGAGCAATCGCTATGAAATGCAAAGTTGAAGGGTGTGATCGTGAAAGCGACTACATCGCACAACAGGTTTGCCAGAAGCACTATTTCAGAATGATGCGCTATGGCACTTACGAGACCACTAAAGTAGGCAAACGGCAAGAGCGCACCAAAAATGCCAGGGGTTACATAATGATCCATCGTCCTGACCATCCACTAACGATGGCAAACGGTTTTGTTTATGAACACCGGATGGTTGTGTACGAAAAATATGGAGACGCGTTGCCAGCATGTGAGCTTTGCCTTAAGCAAGTTGATTGGAAAACTGCGCACATAGATCACAAGGATGACTCCGTAGACAACAACCATCCAGGCAATTTAAGAGTTTTGTGTCGCGCATGCAATGTCATGCGTGCACGCGTTCATATTCCCCAGCACACAGTTAAAAGAAGGCATTCAATCACATATAAAGGCGAGACAAAGACAGCAACCGAGTGGGCACGCGATCCCCGCGTTTTCGTTGCGGGAAACACGATAGTTTTACGCCTAAAAAAGGGCCTCACAGTTGAGCAAGCTTTATTTGGCGAGAAAGCCACTTATCGTGGAAGAAGAGCTAATCCGAGAATCCCAGAATATGGGGAGTATCAGGGACCCAAAAAATCGGAGGCAGCATGACCTGGCTAACCAGATTACTCAGCAGATTTAACCCCGCTCACCCGATCCCTGTTCAGCGCAAGCGCTCCAGCTACCCGGCCAACCCTGAAAAAATCACCAAACGGAGAAAGAAATGAGCCTTGAAGCGACAGTTAAATATCACTTCCCGAAGGGGCAAAACTTCAGCGGTACAGCGCCACAGACTTCACCAGACACACTAACAGGCACTGATTACATTGCGGCTATGGGAATGGCTTTGAGTATCGCGCCATTGGGCTACAGCGCTTTCATGGGGAAAGTGGGAGTAAGTGAGAACGACGCCGCACGCGCCGTATCCCTGTTAACTGATTATGCACTTCAAACCTGCGACAAGGTTCCAGCCTTACGCAAACTCGAAACTGATATTAAACCAGCTGTTATGCAAACTCTCGCAACTTATGCCTACATGGATTATTGCCAGAGTGCTTCCAGTAAAAAGCCGTGCAAATGCTGCAAAGCGACGGGCTTCATTGAGGCTGAGGTGTTTACTACTAAATCGCACATGCCTTTCCCCGCCAGAGAAATCGTGAAAGCATCGGTGAAGATGGGCGTTGAAGGTTTTAGACCATCAACTTACGAGAATTATCGAGAAGTCAGAGAGGTCCAGCGCGTACTTTGCCCAGATTGCAAAGGCAAGCGCGTGGTGTCATCTGCATGTCGCGACTGTAGCGGGAGATGCCGGGCTGTAGACCGCAAGCTGACAGAAGAGCAGGGAGTGCCGGTAATGGGTGACTGCAAGCGTTGCTCCGGACGCGGATTCGAGCGCATTCCATCAACTGACGTGCACCGGTCAATCTGCGAAATTACCGAGGACATCAGCCTGGACACGTGGAAGAAAAGCGGCAAGACTTTCTATGAGCAGTTGATCGGCAAGCTGGAGATTGAGGAATCGTGGGCAAACTCAGCATTGAATAAGGTCACTGCGTAGTGCAATAGGAAATAGCTCATTAATTTATCGTGAGCTATTTACTTTTCCCGAAGCTGGGGATATGATCCCCAACAGTTGAAGTTGCGCACTGATGTTTGCAGGGTGAGAGCAGCGACAATTTCCATCACAGTGAGATAGTTAAAGAGCCTCGTAGCCTCACCAGCTAACGGGGCTTTTTTGCGATATTGACACCCGAAAAAAGTTTTTGTAAAAAGTGAATCGCCTGATGTGTATTGTTCTTTAGTCCAATCATTCATCTCGCATATCAGGCCGAAAGCCCCGTCTTAACC